>Ga0073934_10001627_pt1 | contig 52283 bp, 57 predicted proteins | sample LarsenN4metaG_FD_76834 | JGI IMG/M metagenome (GOLD analysis project Ga0073934, IMG submission 76834) | Hot spring sediment bacterial and archeal communities from British Columbia, Canada, to study Microbial Dark Matter (Phase II) - Larsen... ...
CGGCTCCTCATGTTCAACGTCATGGACGATGATCAGGCAATCATCGAGTGCGTCCGCGTCGGCGCCTCCGGCTGTGTCCTGCAGGATGCCACCGTGGAGGACCTGGTCGCAGCCATCCGCTCGGTGGCCCGGGGAACGCCCCACAGCTCGCCGCGCGTTATCACGTCGCTGTTCTCGTATGTCGCCGGCCTGCAGGCCGGTGAGGACCGGGGACCGCCGTCGAACCTGACGCCCCGTGAGGAACAGATCCTGCAGTTCCTCGCGGAGGGGCTGAGTAACAAGGAGATCGCCCAGCAGTTACGCCTCCGGCCCCAGACGGTCAAGAACTACGTCCACCTCATCTTGCAGAAGCTCGACCTGCGCAGCCGCCTGGACGTGATCAAGCTCTTCCGCTCCGGCCGGCGCTCTCCGCCCTCTTGATCTCGCGCACCACTTCCGGTACCGCGGTACCGGTGCAAGGCGGCCAACCCACGTACGACGGTCTCTAGTCCGCCGGCACCCCACGCGTTACTGTCAGAAGCACGACACAGTGCGGAGTAGCGTCCATGCGGCAGCGATGGACGCCGCGCGATGGCTGCACCAGGTGAGATCCGCCCCGGCCGATCGAGCGGCCTAACGACCGCACGACGCAAGGAGGAGATAGCGATGGCCACACCAGTACACATTACGGCAGAGAATTTCGAGGCGGAGGTGACCCGCGCGACCACGCCGGTGCTGGTCGACTTTTGGGCGGCGTGGTGCGCGCCCTGCCGCCTGGTCGCGCCGGTGGTCGAGGCGCTCGCCCTGGACAACGCGGGCACCCTCAAAGTGGCGAAGGTGGACGTCGATGAGCTGCCTGAGCTCGCCGATCGCTACCACGTGCAGAGCATCCCCACGCTCGCCCTGTTTGTGCGGGGGCAGCTTGTCAAGCGCATCATCGGGTACATCCCGAAGACGGAACTGCAGCGGCAGATCGATGCCGCCGCAGGAGCGCTCAGCGGCGACCGGGAGTGACCGGCATCGTGCCCATCCAGCCGATCCTCGTCTTCGACGTCAACGAGACGTTGCTCGACTTGTCCGCCCTCGACCCTCTCTTCGAACGCTACCTCGGGGACGCGCGCGTACGCAAGGAGTGGTTCAGCCAGGTCTTGCTCATCGCGTTTGCGCACACCATCAGCGGACCGTACGCCGACTTCGGCGCCGTGGCGAACGCGGCGCTGGACGTGGTCCAGGCCCGGCACCATCGACAGGTCGCTGACGACGCGCGGTCCCACATCCTCGGGACCCTCCGCCGGCTTTCCCCCCATCCTGATGCGGAGGGCGGGCTCCGGCGCCTGCGCGACGGAGGCCTGCGACTGGTGACGCTGACCAACTCCACGGTGCAGGTCGCCGAGGCGCAGCTGGCGCATGCCGGACTGCGCCACCATTTCGAGCACGTCTTCTCAGCCGACGCCGTGCGTCGCCTGAAACCCGCCCCCGAACCGTACCGGATGGTCGCCGGTGAGCTTGGCGTCGAGACCGCGTCCCTGCTGCTCGTAGCGGCGCACGCCTGGGATGTGGGGGGTGCACTCGGCGCGGGATGCCGGGCGGCCTTCATCCAACGGCCCGGGCAGGTCCTCGATGCGCTCACGCCCACCCCCGCCTACGTCGCCACCGACCTGCACGAGCTCGCTGACCAGCTCCTCCGCCAGGGACCGCGCAGTTAGCTGCGCTGGACCGGCCGCGCGCGAATGCAGCCGTCGTCGTCGAGACGGACGATGCCACCGCGCTCGAAGATCGGTCCAACGGTCAGCCCGAGGCGCTCGTACAGCCGTGGGGGAATGCCGATGTCCGCCAGGTACAGGGTGCCCACAGCCCCCCGCGCGGCGGGAGCGAGCAATCCCGTCTTCGGCAGCGCGAGGGTCAGCGTGGCGTCCGCACGAACGCAGGGCTCGTAGCACTCCCCTGTGGTGGCATCGATTCCCGAGGGCACGTCAAGCGAGAGGGTGCGCAGACGTTCGGCCACGGCCCGCGCGATGATCTCCCCGGTCCATCCTCTGGGCTTCCCGGCAAGGCCATAGCCGATCAACGCGTCGATGAAGAGCAGAGGGCGCGCCGACGAAATGCTCTCGAGTGCCGGGACGCCCTCGAGGATCGTGACCCCCGCCGCGCGGGCTGCCGCAAGCTGTTGTGCGCGTAGACCGGCGACGGCACCTGCGCGCTCCACCACGACCAGGACGTCTCCGCCCCAATTGGCGAGATGGCGGGACACGGCAAGCCCGCCCCCGCCGTTGTTCCCTCGACCTACCGCCACGACCAGCCGCTCGTGTGCCACGCTGCCGCCCAGCAGGGCCCGGCCGGCCTCGGCCAGGGCCCGGCCGGCCAGCTCCATCATCTGGACAAGCTGAATCCCGTAGCCCTCAACGGCCAGACGATCCACCTCGCGCATCTGCGCGGCGGTAACGGCCGGCACGGGACCCGCAGTGCTACTCACGCGTCGAGGTCAACCGGCGGAGGCGTTCGAGGTCGAGGATGACGATATGCCGCTGGTCGAACGCGAGGATCCCCTCCTCGCGCAGGCGGCTGAGGACCGCGGTGACGGTCTCGCGTGTTGCGCCGATCATCGCGCCGATGTCATGGTGGGTGAGCCGCAGATCGAGCCGCAGCCCCGTGGGAGTCTCGCGCCCGTACGCCTGGGCGAGCCGCAGGAGAAGCGAGGCCAGGCGGCCCGGGACGTTGCGGAAGACGAGGTCGACGATCTCCTCTTCGGCGGCGCGCAGCCGCTCCGCGAGGGCCTTCATGACCTGCAGCATGAGCTCAGGCTGGCGCCGGATGAGTCCCAGGAAATCCTCCCGGTGCATCCCGCAGACCAGCGTGTCCTCGAATGCCTCAACATGGACCGCCTCGGGTTCCCGCAACAGGGCCAGCTCCCCGATGACGTCGCCGGGCTCCAGCAGCGCAAGGATCTGCTCGCGTCCGTCCAGCGAATAGCGGGAGACTTTCACGCGGCCTTCCTTGATGACGTAGATGATCTCCGGCGACTCGTCGGGACGCACGATGACATGACCGCGACCGACCGTCCGCATCGTCGAGCGGAGGGCGATTTCCTCCATCTCGCGATCGCCGATCCCCGCGAACAGGTCGACCCGGCGCAGGTACCAGAACTTGTCGAGCTGCGCGAACGTGGCCATTCATCATCCGCTAACGAACGGCCACCGCAGGCCGATTCCGCATCCCCTTCTTCTTCCCATGAGAGGGAGTGGTCACAGCGCGAGCAGCGCCACGGCGCCCTGCGCCTGGTAGTCCGCCCCCCAGGGGACGTCCACCGCGGACCAGCGGGCCCCCCCGTCTTCGGTGCGGAATATCCCGCGGTTGTTGGCTCCGTAGAGCATCCCCGGCGTGTCCGTCGCGGCGAAGTGCGTCACCGTCGTCCCGGCGCCCGCTGCCACGCCGTCTGCAGCCTTCCAGGCGCCGCTCCCGCTCCGCCGGTAGACGAAGGCTTCCCCCCGCCTGGGCGTGTACGCGGTCCACGGACCCGACGAGGCCGACACCAGCACCGTCCCCGGGTCGCCCGGATCGACCGCGACGCCGACCAGGTAGCGGTGCCCCAACCCGCGGACGTCGCGGCGCCAGGTCTCTCCGCCGTCGGTGCTCTCGAAGTACCCGTCGCCCGCGGCGGAATAGAGACGGCCCGGGGCGCCGGCATGTGTGGCCAGCGTGTGCGTATCGAACGGCCCGCCGGGGACGCGATCTCGCCACGTCTCGCCGCCGTCGAGGGTGCGCACCAGCGCGCCCGCCTCGATGGCGATGAAGATCCGCGCCGGCACGGCGGGATCGATCTCGATCCACCGCACGTGATGGGTGTGGGGGCGAGGCGGGAAGCTCCACTCGCTCCGCGAGGGCAGCGTGGTGAGCGCGGGCAGCTCCGTCCAGGTCTCCCCGCCGTCCGAGGAGCGGAACAGGCGGCTCGGCTCGGTCCCGGCGTAGACGGGCGACGCGCCGGCGTGGCCGTCGGCGTGGCGGGCGACGGCTACGGCCGTCACGTGGCGCACGGGCAGGCGGTCGTTGATGGACGCCCAGGTCCGGCCCGCGTCGTCGCTCCGCCACAGGCCGTCCGCCCCCCCGCAGTACACGCGACCCGGCGCGCGCGGATCCGCCGCCGCACAGGTCAGCGACTCCCCGGCCAGGGCCGCCTCGACATGCCAGCGCTGCGCGCGCCTGGCGGTGATCACCAGCTCATCGAGGACAACGAGTAAAGCGGTCATAGAGGATTCCCCTCCCGCGGGGGCCGAAAGCACAGGCCATGCCCGGCCGGATCATGATCGCCTTCCTTCTGCTCGCGCTGCTCGCCCATCCTGCGCCCGCGGCACCGCAGGCGTCGGCCATTACCACCGAGGTCCTGCCCAACGGCCTCACCGTCGTCGCCGCCGAGAGCCACACCAGCGACGTGGTCACCCTCAACGCCTGGATGAAGGTCGGGTCGCGGGATGAGACCGACGAGATGAACGGCGCGGCGCACTTCGTCGAGCATCTGCTGTTCAAGGGGACGTATCGGAGATCGCCGGGGGAGATGAGCCGCGAGGTCGAGAGCATCGGCGGGCAGCTCAACGCCTCGACCTCCTTCGACTTCACGCAGTACTACATCGTGGCGGCGAGCCGCTTCTTCGACCGCATGCTCGACCTGCAGGCCGACGCGCTGATGAACTCCACCCTCGAGCCGGCGGAGGTGGACCGTGAGCGCACCGTCGTCCTGCAGGAGCTCGCGCTCGTGGATGACTCGCCCGGGCGCAGCGGGTTTATCCGGCTGTACGCCACCCTCTACCAGGCGCATCCGTACCGGCGGCCCGTGGGCGGGCAGCGTCCCATCATCCAGCGCATGACCCGCGACGAGCTCTACGGATTCTACCGGGCGCACTACGGCCCCGCCAACGTCACCCTGATCGTGGCCGGAGACGTCGCGGCGGCCGAGGTGATGGCGAAGGTCAGGCGGGTCCTGGGATCCTGGCGCCATCCGGTGCAGCCCAAGGCGGCCGCCCCGGCAGAACCGCCCCCGGCTGAGATCCGGCGTGTCGCCGTCGAGCGCGACGTCCGCGCCGTCACGCTGCTCATGGGGTGGATCGGCGCGGATGTCCGGAGCCCGGACCACTACGCCCTCGACGTCCTCGTCGCCGTCCTCGGCCAGGGCCGCGGCGCCCGGCTGACCCGGAGCCTGCGGGATCGCCAGCAGCTGGTGCAGTCCGTCAACGTGGGCTTCGGCACCTCGATCGACCCCGGGCTGTTCGTGATCTCGGCGGTGGCGGATCCGCCGCAGGCCGGCCGGGTGGAACCCGCCGTCCTGGCGGAGCTCGCCGCGGTCCGGGCGGAGGGCGTGACCGACGAGGAGCTGGAGCGTGCCAAGACTCTGATCGACATGGATACTCGCGTAAGCCGGCACACCAGCCGCGGCACCGCCTCGGCGCTGGGATACGCGGCCACGATCGCGACGCTCGACTACCACGAGACTTATCTCGATCGCATCCGCGCCGTGACGCGCGCCGACGTGCAGCGCGCCGCCTCGCGCTATCTCGATCCGCAGCGCTACGCGGTGGTGACCGTGCAGCCCAGAAGCCGGTGATGGGTGGCGACGCCGGGCGCGGGCGCCGGCATGGTTGCGCGAGCCGCGGCCTCCCCTGGCTCCTCATCGGCGTGCTGCTCCTCACCGCGGGCCGGGCGCGCGCATCGGCCGAGGAGCCGCCGCTGCTCGTGCACCGTCTGGCCAACGGCCTCCGCGTCGTCATCAAAGATGTCCCGGGCACCGGCCTGGTGGCGGCGGCGCTGCTGGTCGGCGCCGCCCCGCGGTACGAGGATGACGACCACGCGGGGGCCTCGGTGCTCGTGCGGGAAGTGGCGCTGCAGGGCACGGCCACGCGCACCGCGGGGGAGATCGCCGACGTGCTGGACGGCGTGGGCGGCAGCCTGCGGACCGGAACCAGCGTGGACTACACGCAGTGGGGAACGTTCACGCGTCCCCAGCACGTGGATGCGGCGCTGGACCTGATCGCGGACCTGGTGACCAACGCCGCCTTCGATCCGCGCGCCGTGGAGGCGCAGCGACGGCTCAGCCTCAGCCGGCTCCGCCAGCAGCAGGACGCTCCGCAGAGCCGCGCGATCGATCGGGCGCTTGCCGGACTCTACCCCCTCCATCCCTACGGCAGACCGATCCTGGGCACGGCCGACGCGCTGACCCGGCTGACCCGCGAGCAGCTGATGGCGTACTACCGGACCTACTACACCGCGCCCAACATGGTGCTGGCCATCGCCGGCGACCTGCGCGGCTCCGTGGCCCTGGCCAAGGCAGCCCGCGCGTTCGCCGGCCTGCGGGACGCGCCCCTGCCGCGCCGGGCCCGCCTGCTGCGTACGGTCGAGCCCGCGCTCACCCCGCGGCCCGCCGCCCCGGCGGAACTGCGCGAGCCGCGGCAGACGGCGGCCGCGTGGATCGCCGTCACCTATCTGGGCGTGCGCGCCGGGCACCGGGACTGGGCGGCGCTGCAGGTGCTCAATGCCGTCCTGGGGGGCGGATCCTCCAGCCGGCTGTTCATGGAGATCCGCGAGCGGCAGGGACTCGTCTACTCCATCGGCTCAGGCTTCAGTACGCGCGCCGCGGCCGCGCCGCTCCTGCTGTCGGCCGGCACCGACCCGCGCGACGCGCCCCGGGTGATCCAGGGCATGCTTGACGAGGTGGCGCGGCTGCAGACCACGCCGGTGCCGCCCGAGGATCTCGCGCGCGGCCGCAACCGGGTCATCGGGTTGCTCACCATCGATCAGGAAGACCTGCGCCAGCAGGCGTTCTACGCGGCGTGGTTCGAGCTGCTGGGGCTGGGCGCCGGCTTTACCCGGCGTCTCGCCGGCGAGATCGGACGCGTCGGCGCTGACGACGTCCAGCGCGTAGCCCGCCTCTATCTCGGCGCCGCCACGATCGCCGTCGTCCTTCCTCCAGATCGCTGAGGACGGCGTCATCGGGCAGAGAGGAGTCCCCACATGGATCCCAAGAGTATCGTCCGCCGGTTCTACGATGAGGTCGTCGGTCACGGGAGTACGGCCGCGGCCGACGAGCTGCTCGATCCGAATCTGATCGACCACGGCGTCCCGCCCGCGTTCCCATCCGGGCGCGCCGGCTTCCTGCAGTTCGCCGCCTCGCTGAAAGCGGCATTTCCGGACCTGCGGGTGGACGTGGAAGACCTGATCACCGAGGGAGACCGCGTCGCCGCCCGCGTCATGGTGCGCGGAACGCATCTCGGGCCGTTGTTTGGACGGCTGAACGCCACCGGGAGATCGGCGGCCTGGACAGGCATCGACATGTTCAGACTGGCCAAGGGCAGGATCGTGGAGCGCTGGAATGAACGCGATCTCCTGAGTCTCCTCCAGCAGCTTGGCGTGGACGTAGGGCTCTTCTGAGGGGAGGCCATATGACCGGGCAGCGGATCCTGATACTCGCCACCTACGGGATGGAGATCGTCGAGTGCGGCGGGGCGCTGGCCAAGAACGTCCGCGCCGGGGGGACCTCGCACGCGGCGGTCCTGCTGGCGCGCGACCCATCCAAGCCTTACGTGCGTTCCGCCTCAGAGGTCCTGGGCGTGCAGGCTCGCTTTCTGGACTTCGCGTCGGGCACCGTGACGCCCGACGTCCCGTCGAAGACGACGCTCGTCCGGGTCATCCGGGAGATCCGGCCGGACATCGTCATCTGCCAGGACCCCGAGCATTCCTTCGAGGACCTCGATCCCGACCGCCGCCAGGCGATGATCCTCTACCTGGAGGCGCTGGCCCTCGCCGCGCGGGACTTCGCGCTGGAGGAGATGCCGGGCCTGGCGCCCCACCCGATCCCTACCGTGTACTACATGACGCCGTCCCGGCCGAACTGCCTGGTGAACGTCGCCGACGTCTGGGAGCTGAAGGAACGCGCGATGGCGCAGCTGCGGACGCAGATGGCGTTCTCGGCCCAGATGCTGCGGCACACCATCGGCGAGGAGGGCGTGCGGGTGATCGCCGGTCCGGGTCCCTGGGCGGAAGACGCCGACCTGGGCGCGGCGCTGCACCGCGAGATGGACCGGGCCTTCCACCTGTACCACGGGATGCTCACCCACGGGCGATTCGCGCTGGCCGAACCGTACCGGCGCGACGGCAAGTTCCACCTCGACCGCCTGGTGGTCTAGCGCGGGTCGCGGCGCGCGCTACCTGACCGCGGCTTTGGAGGCCAGCGCGCCGACCACCCGCGCGATGCGCTCCAGGGCCGCGGCCAGGACGTCGTAGCCGGCCGCATACGAGATGCGGAGATGTCCCTCTCCGCTCCGGCCGAAGGTGGACCCCGGTACCGTGGCCACGTGCGCCTCGCGGAGCAGGAGCTCGGCGAGCTCCACGTCGGGCATCCCAAGCGCCCGGATGTCCGGGAAGGCATAGAAGGCCCCCCGGGGCGGGACAAGCGTGATACCAGGCATGGCCCGGAGCGCGTCTACGACCAGCGCGCGCCGCCGGGCGAACTCCGCCGTCATCTCGGCCACGCATCCCTGATCCCCGCGGTACGCGGCCACGCCGCCCCACTGCGCGAACGAGGTGGCGCAGGTCGTCGTCACCTGATGGACCTTGAGCAGCGGGGCGATCAACGCCGGCGGCCCCGCCACGTACCCGAGCCGCCATCCCGTCATGCTGTAGGCCTTGGAGAACCCGTTGATGGTCACGGTGCGCTCGAACATCCCCGGCAGCGACGCGATGCTGACGTGCCGGACGCCGTCGTAGATGAGCTTCTCGTAGATCTCGTCGGCGATGACGAGCAGATCAAAGTCCGCGGCCGTCTCGGCTACCGCGCGCAGCGTGGCCTCATCAGTTACGGCGCCGGTGGGATTGTGAGGCGAGTGGATGACCAGCGCCTTCGTGCGCGGCGTGACCGCGGCGGCCAGGTCCGCGGGGTCCGGCTGGTAGCCGCGCTCTGGACGGAGCGGAACCTCCACCGGGACGGCGCCCACGACCTTCGTCGTATCGAGGTAGTCGGGCCACACCGGCGTGGGGACGAGGATCTCATCCCCGGGGTCGAGCAGGCCGTAGAGGCACATGAACACGGACTCTTTGGCCCCGACCGTCACGACGATCCCCCGATCGGGATCCACCCGCAGCCCGTTGTCCCGCCGGAGCTTCTCGGCGATGGCCGACCGGAGCTCGGAGATCCCGGCGTTGGGGGTGTAGTGCACGCGGCCGGACTGGAGCGCGTCGATGGCGGCCGCCTTGATATGTCCGGGCGTGTCGAAGTCGGGCCGGCCGATCTCCAGGTGGGCGATGGTCGCCCCCTCCCGCTCCAGCGCCCCGGCGGCCTCAAAGATGCGCCGGATCCCCGAGCCGGCGAACGCGCCCATCCGCGCCGATCCTGTCCGATGCGTCACCGCGCATCCCCCCGCGGGCGATTTGAGACAGGCACGAATTCGGTGAGCGGAGGAGAAATCCATGCGGAATCCGAACATCTGACCGAATCCCGCGGGCTCTCCGAGGAGGGTGCCATGGCCGACGTCGCGTCGAACCTTGAATATCTCCGCCGGGTGCCCATTTTCAGCGGGCTCCCCGCGAAGGAACTGGAATTCATCTCCCGGTCCGTGAAGGAGCGGACGTACGACGCCGGGACGGTCATCGTCAAGCAGGGCGACCCGGGCGTAGGCTTCTTCCTCATCGTGGAAGGCCACGTGGATGTGACGCGCGACGGCCAGCGCATCCGGGGCATGGGCCCGGGGGAGTTCTTCGGCGAGATGGCCCTCATGGAGGAACGCATCCGCACCGCCACCGTCACGGCGACGGAGCGCACCCGGTGCCTGCAGCTGGTGCGCTGGGACTTCCGGGCGCTGCTGAAGGAGAACCCCGACCTCGCCGTGCGCATGCTGGAGGTCGTCGTCCAGCGCATGCGCGAGCACCCGCTCACGCACGAAAACGACTGATCTTCATGGAGCGGGAGGCTTGCGGTCCCCCTCCCGCGACATCTCCCCGTTTGACGCCCCAGCCACAGCCTGCGGGACCGCGGCCGGCACGGCCCGGCGCCGCCGCACCCGGATCACCAGGTCGTCCAGCAGCGTGTAGACCACCGGGATCACGAACAGGGTCAGGAACGTCGAGGTCGTCAGCCCGCCGAGCACGGCGATGCCCAGCGGCTTCCGCCACTCGGCGCCGCTGCTGCCGATGCCCAGGGCCACGGGCAGGCCGCTCATGATCGACACCAGGGCCGTCATGAGGATGGGCCGCAGGCGGGTCTGTCCTGCCTGCAGGATGGCCTCCCGCCGCGGCAGGCCCCGCTCGCGGAGCTGCACGATGAACTCGATGAGCAGGATCGCGTTGTTCACGACGATCCCGGCCAGCATCATGATGCCGAGCAGGGACATGATGCTCACGGTCGTCCGCGTCACCAGCAGCATGAAGAAGACGCCGATGCCCGCCAGCGGCAGGCTGAACATGATGACGAACGGGTTGAGCAGCGACTCGAACTGCGCCGCGATGGTCATGTACACCAGCAGCGTGCCCAGCGCCAGGGCAAAGAGCATGTCGGTAAAGGTCTCCTGCTGGAACTGCGCTTCGCCGCCGAAGGCGACGTTGTAGCCGGCGGGCACGTTCAGGGTTCTCATCTTGCCCTGAATCTCTGCGACCACGCTGCCCAGCGGCCGCCCGAGCAGGCCGGCCTCGACCGTGACCAGGCGCTGGCGGTTCAGCCGGTCGATGGTGATGGGCCCGCGCCGGCGCTCCAGGGTCCCCACGTCGCTCAGCCGGATCGGCGTGCCGTTGACCTGCCCGACGCGCAGCGCCCCCAGCTCGCGCACGGCGTCCCGGTCCTGCTCGCGGGCCTGGACGGTGATGTCGTACTCCGAGCCGCCGATGCGGTACTTCGTGCCGGCGCTGCCGGCGATGTACGTCCGCAGCTGGCTGCCGACCTCCGCCGTGGACAGCCCGAGCTCGGCCAGCCGCAGGCGGTCCAATCCGATCTGCACCTCCGTCTTGCCCGGCTCGAGGTTGGTGTCCACGTTGCGGGTGCCCGGCGTGGAGGCCACGATCTGGCGGATCTCTTCGCCCAGCCGGGCCAGCACCTGGATGTCGGTCCCGGTGATCTCGATCATCACGGGGCTGGTCCCGCCGGCGACGCCCTGCGACCCGACCTTCACCGTGGCCGCGGGCACGTCGCGCACCCGCACCCGCAGGTCCTCCATGACCTTGTCCACCGAGCGCGCGCGCTTGTCCCGGTTCACGAGGTTGACGAAGATCTGCGCGCGCTGGCTGCCGCCCTCGGCGAACCCGAACCCCGTGTCGGCGGCGCCCACGAGCGTGAAGAAGGTGGAGACCTCAGGGGTTTCGCGCAGGGCGGCCTCCAGGGCCCTGGTGGCCCGGTCGGTCTGGGCCAGCGAGCTCCCCGGGGGCATGTCGATGTCGACCTGGAACTGGCCGTAGTCGCCCATCGGCATGAACTCCTTGCCGATGAGCGGGGAGGCCACCAGCCCGAGCGCGGCGATGAAGAGGAGTGCGGCGACGGCCAGCACGCGGCCGCGGTGCAGCAGCGCCCAGGAGAGGCCGCCGCGGTACCACTCGGCGATCCGGTCGTAGAGCCGGTCCCACCGGTCGAAGAACCGCGCCGCGCGGCCCCGCGCCGCCTCCGGCGCCGGCGGCCGCAGCCAGCGCGCCGACAGCATCGGCGTGAGCGTGAAGCCGACGAGAATGCTGAAGAGGTTGGCAAAGACCACCGTGAGGCCGAACTGCCGGAAGAACTGGCCGACCAGCCCGCTCATGAAGGCGATGGGCAGGAACACCGCCACGTTGGCAAAGTTGCTGGCCATCACCGCCAGCTCGATCTCGCGGGACCCCCGGCGCGCCGCCTCCTTCGGATCCCCGATCTCCTGCAGGTGGCGGCTGATGTTCTCGTTGACGACGATGGCGTTGTCGATCATCAGCCCGATGGCGATCGCCAGCCCCAGCAGGGAGAGCATGTTCAGCGAGAAGCCGGCAAAGAACATCGGGATGTACGTCGCCACGATCGCCACGGGCAGGGCGAGCGCGATGATCAGCGTGTTCCGGACCGTGTGGAGGAAGAGAAAGACGACGACCGTGGCCAGGATGGAGCCCAGGATGAGGTTCCCCTGCACGTCGGCCACCGAGTCCCGGATGAACAGGGAGGCGTCGAGCGCGGTCTCGATGGTCACGCCCGGCGGCAAGGTGCCGCGCAGCTCCGCGATCGCCGCGTTCACCCCGTCGGCGACGGCCACCGTGTTGGCATCCGACTGCTTCTGGATGGTAAGGCCCACGCTGTCCTGGCCGTTCAGCCGGGTGAGGCGATCGGGCTCCTTCAGCGTGTCGTAGATCCGGGCCACGTCGCGCAGCAGCACCGGCCCGCCCGCGGGGCGCGGGATCCGGATGTCGCCGATCTCGTCCACGCTGCTGAATTGTCCCACCACCCGGACGAGGAACTCTTCCTCGCCCTGCTTGATGCGGCCGCTGGGAATGTTCAGGTTCTCGCGGAGCAGGACATCCTCGATCTGCAGGACGGAGACCCCCAGCGCCCGGAGCCGGTCCTGGTCGACCTCCACGCGGATCTCGCGGGTGCGGCCGCCTGAAACGTTCACGGCCGCCACGCCGTCCACGCGCTCGAAGCGCGGCTTCACGAGGTTCTCGGCGAGCTGGCGCAGCTCGTATCCCGAGAGCCGTCCGCCCATCCCGAGGATCATGATCGGCTGGCTGGCGAAGTCAAACTTCGCCACCGACGGATCCTCCGCGTCGCGCGGCAGCGTCGCCTTGACCAGGTCGACCCGCTGCCGCACGTCCGCCACGGCGGCGTCGATGTCGGTGCCGAGGACGAACTCGATCGAGACGATCGAGGCCCCTTCCTGGCTGGTGCTGTACACCCGGCGCACCCGCGGCAGCGAGCTGAGCTGCTCCTCCAGCGGCTTGCTGATGAGGGTCTCGACCTCTTCGGGGCCGGCGCCGGGATAGGCGGTGATCACCGTGACGAACGGGAACTCGACGTTGGACATGAGCTCCACCGGCATCCGGCTGTAGGAGATCCCGCCCAGCACGAGCAGGGCCAGGATGATCATCAGCACGAAGACCGGCCGCTTGACGGCCAGACCGGACAGCGACATCAGCGGGTCACCACCTTCACGGGCTGCCCGTCGCTGAGCGTCTCCGGGCCCAGCGTGACGACCAGCTCGCCTTCCTCCAGGCCGTAGAGGATCTGGATGATGTGATGGTGCGTCAGGCCGATGGTCACCTTGCGCACGCGCGCCCGCCCGTCCTGGACGACGACCACCTCGCCCTGCCCGTTCTGGCGTACGGCGTGGCTGCTCACCAGCAGGACGTTGGTACGCCGCTCGATGAGCACGTCGGCGCGCAGCGAGGTGCCCGGCAGGACGCCCGCCGGAGGAGTGAGCAGGCCGATGCGGACCTTGGCCGCCCGGCTCACGGGATCGGCCGCCGGCACGACCAGACGCACCTTCCCCTGGATGGCCGTCCCCGGGAGGGCGTCCGAGCGGAGCGCCACCGCCTGACCGACGCGGACCGCGCGCAGATCGCGCTCACCCACCTGGGCATCCATCTCAAGGTTCCGGTCGTCGTAAAGGACCGCCACGACCGTGCCGGGGCTCACGAACTCTCCGCGCGTGGCGGGCACCTGGGCCACCCGCCCGGCGAACGGGGCCCGGATCACGGCCTGCGCCAGCTGCACGCGGGCCATCTGCAGCGCGGCCACGGCGCCGGCGTACGCGGCGTCGGCCTGCTGGACCTGCGCGCGCGCCACCTGCAGGTCCTCGCGGCGTGCGCCGGATTGCACCAGGCTCTGCTGCTGGCGGGCGGTGTCGAGCTGCGCGCGCGCCGAATCACGCTGCGTCCGGGCCACGTCGCGCTGCAGCACCGCGGCGTCGAGCTGCTGCCGGCTCACCGCTCCCGCCGCGAGCAGCTGCTGCATCCGCGCCGCCTCGGCCTCCGCCGTGCGGAGGTTGGCCTCGGCCTGAGCCACAGCCTGTTCCGCCTGCGTGACGGCATTGGCCGCCTGGGCCCGCTCCTGGGGGCGCGCGCCGGACTCCAACGCGCCCAACTGCGCGCGGGCCACGCGCTGCCCGGCCTGCGCCTGGGCCACGCCCTGCTCGGCCTGCCGCACCTGAGCGGCCAGATCATCGGCCTCCAGCCGCGCCACGACCTGCCCGCTGCTCACGCGTGTGCCTTCGGACACCAGCACCGCCGCGATGCGGCCGGGAATCTTCGGGGTGAGCTCCACGCGCTGCCGGGACACGACCGTCCCGGTCAGCGACAGCGTGCGATCGATGGTCCCGCGCGTCACAGGCGCCACCTCGACGGCGGCGACCTCCTGCGGAGCCGCCTGCGGCGACGGACCGGCCGCCGGCGATGCCGCGGGGCGCCCGCGCTGAAACGTCACGATCCCCCCGGCGACGACGATGAGAAGCACCAACGCTGCGATCGACCACTTCCGCATGCCCTACGCCTCCTGCCCTCTCCGTGTCGACGCCGTGACGATGCCCTCGAGCAGCGCCCGGCGCATGGTCCCGACCACGTGCCGCCAGTCCACCTTCGTCTTGGTGACGCTCTCCTGCAGCATGAGCCCGTCGAACATCGCGACGAAGATGCCGGCGAGTGCCTCGGGATCGATGTCGGCGCGGAACTCGCCTATGGCAACGCCATGACGAAAGAGCTCGCCGATGAACGCCCGCCACCAGGCATGGCCCCGGGCCAGCAGGTCACCCAGCTTTGGATCCTTGCTGGCTTCGGCCCAGAGCTCGAGCATCAAATGCGGCGTGCTGGCCTTCACCCCGTCCCCTTCCAGCACGCGCTGGATCATGGTGTCGGCGATCCGATCCAGTCGCTGCTGCGCGGAAGCGCCGCCCTGCTCGGACGCCGAGATGGCCCACGCCTGGGCTTCCCTGAGGCTGCGCTCGATGAGCCCGGCCAGGATCTCATCCTTCGATCGGAAGTAGGTGTACAGGCCGCCCTTGCTCAGGCCGGCGGCGTCGCAGATGTCCTGGATGGTGGTCTCGTGAAACCCTCGCTGGGCGAAGCAGCGCGTGGCCGCTTCCAGGATGCGGTCGCGCTGCTCCTGCTCGTGCGCCGTCGTGACCTTCGGTGACATCTCTGCCTCGCCTCGCAGTGTGCGGACCGAACGAACAGGCCATCCATAAGACGCCCTAAGGTAAGGCGCCCTAAGGAAACCGGATGGTCGGTTTTACGCTGTTGCCTAGAGCACTCTACTACCCGGAAAGGCAGGTGTCAAGAACACGGGGCACACTGGGCGCGGAGAAACGCGCATCTCCCAGCGGCTCTCCTCAGGCGGGGGCGGCCGGGGGGGCAGCGGGCGGGGCGGCCGGGGGGCGCTCGCGATCCCGGACCCGGTGGAAGGCAAGCAGAATCACGGCCCCCAGCCCCCACGTCACGGCCAGAAAGATCGCCAGCCATCCGATGACGGGCAGGAAGGCGAGCACGCCGAGCAGCGCCGCGCCGACCAGAGCGTCAACCGCCTCACTGCGGTCGCGCTGGAAGGCGCCGATGATGCGCTCGCCGACGAGCACGGCGACGCCCGCCACGCCCACGACGCCCACCAGGGCGACGATGAACGGGAGCATGACGACCACAGGAATCCCCACAATGCTGAGTGCCAGGACCACGCCGATCGGCGGCAGCAGGATCCAGAGGGCCAGCCCCGCCAGCAGGGCTTCCCCGGGCGACGCGGCGAGTGCCGACGCGACCCGGCGGACCTGATGGGGGAAGATGGCGGTAACCAGCGCGGCGAGGACGATGAACCCGAGGAGCGTGGCGGTGGCCATGGCCCGCATCACGCGGGACCACCAGGCGTAGCCCGTGCCGTCCCACGGCCGCACGGGGGCCGGGGTCATGGGCGGTGCCGGGGACATCGAAGGAGGGGGCGTCATCGGGGGACCCGGCATCTGAGACGGGGGGACGGGCTGGGGCGGGGCCATGGGGTCCTGCGGAGCGGCCGGACCTGACGGCGGCGGGGGCGCAGCGGTCTCGGAGCGGATCCGGCCGCGCACCTGCGCGCCGGGCGCGCGGGAGACGCTCCCGTTGGCGGTCCAGACGTCGCCCCCGACGACCGCCGTGGGCCCCAGGCTGATGTGGCCGTTGAAGGTCCGCACGTCGCCCGTGACGGTCCCGCTCACCCTGATGTCGCCGTTCATCGTCATGGCATCGCCGCGGAGCGTGCCCTCCACGGTGATGCGGCCGTTCATCGTGACGGCCGAGCCCTGGTGCACCGTATCGCGCGGGACGATGATGTCGCCGGAGAACTGCATCGTGACCTGTCCCGCCGCAGCTCCGGCGAGGAGCAGCACGCCACATAGCGCCAGGATGATCCTCATCCGTCCGCCCTCCGTTCATCAAGCATCTCCAGCTCCCGCCCCAGCCGGGGCACGGCCTGGCTGACGTCCACCTGGGCGCAGAAGTCCACGTCGGGACCGAGGCCCAGACGGATGACGTTCTGCCCGGCCGCCGTCCGCGTGAACAGCTCTAGCGCGTCGGGCGCGGAGCGCTCCAGGCGCCGCGCGGCCTCCGCGGCGTCGGTGAGGTGCGGCGTCTCGAGACGCAGGATGCGCTCGACGAGCACGCCGGCGCAGTAGGCGTCATCGAGCCCGAACGACCCCTCTCGCCCGGCGCAGACGATGGTCAGGTCGCAGCCGCGCTCCAGGGCGGCCGCCGTGGCTTCCGCGGCGGCGGCGCGGGCGTTGCGCAGCGCGCCCACCAGCACCGGCCCCAGCGCGCGCACCGCGCGGATCGCGGCCGTCCCGTTGGTGGTGGCAAAGATCACCGGCCGCCCCTCGACCTCCGCCCGCGAGGCTTCCACCGGCGAGTTGCCGTAGTCGAAGCCCGGCGGCGCCACGGCGTCCAGCTCGCCGGCCATCAGGGCCCCCTTCACCATCGCGGCGCCGGCGCGCGCCGCCTCGATGCCGGAGGCGATGTAGATGCGCGAGGCGCCCCGCTCGACGAACGTGACGAGCGTGGTGCTGGCGCGGATGACGTCCACGACCACGCACACCTGCGGGCGGGCGGCGGGGACCGCGGGCTGCGATCCCGTCGCCAGCAGCGTGGGATGGAAGGCCACGTGGAGGCGCATGGATGAGGTTACCCCTTGAAGCGGCGCTCCAGCCGGTCTTTGCGGATGGCGTCCTGCAGCCGCGCGACGATCTGCGCGGCCAGGTCCGCGGGTGAGAGCCCGGCGCCGGCGGCATCCTCGCGCGCGAGCCGCAGCAGCGTGAGCCGCCCTCCGACGATCTCCACGACCGCCCCGAACGACTCGCTGCGGACCTGCCCCGGTTCCGGATCCATGTCGAAGAACCGGTTCAGCGCCGCCGCCATGGCCTGCACCCTGGCGGCGTCGGGCAGCCGGAGCACGAGTCCCTCGTTGATGTACAGCTCGGCGGCTTCCCGCCCGTTCTCGACCGCGGTCTTCACAGCCACCCGCAGGAAGTTGGCCGCGGGGCGGCGCAGGAGGGGGATCCCCCGGCGCTTGAGCTCGGCCTCGAGATACGCGACGCGCTCCTCGGTGCGGGGATGGTCGCGCAGGTCGCCCGGGTCTACGCCGGGACGCAGGACCTCCTCGCGCCGGATGCGTTCCATCAGCGTCAGCGCCGCCACCGGGGTGTAGGAGGACCGGATGAGCAACTCGAGCCCGGTCAGATCGGCCTGGCGCTCCATGTCCCGCGTATAGCCGGCGAGGAGCCCCAGGCTCACCAGGTGCGCCCCTGTCGCCGCGCCCACGTCCCGGGTGAGGATCGCCGCGAGGATCACGAGGAAGGCGGCCTGGTTCCCCCGGCGCATCAACTCCATCTGATGCCGGTGTGAGGTGTGGGCCACCTCGTGGGCAAGCACGGCCGCCAGCTCATGCTCCGACCGGACGAATCCGAGCATGCCCCTGGTCACGTAGACGAATCCCCCGGGAAGCGCAACCGCGTTGGGCTCGGGGAGATCCACGATCTTGAACGACCAGGGCAGCCCGGGACGCGCGGAGAGCGCGGCCATCTGCCGGCCGATGCGGTCCACCCGCTCGGCGTCGGGGCCGGAGGCAATGATCTTGTACTGTGCCTCCACGGATTTGGCCGACTCCCGGCCGATCTGGATCTCACGGCCGTCCGACGGGGCGGCCGCGGCGCGCAGGGCGCCGGACCCGCTCCCCGCCAGCGCGGCGGCGGCCAGGACGCAGGCAAGCAGCGAGCGGACGGGCTGCATCTCAGTGTGAGATCCCAAAGAGCCGCAGCGCATTCGCCGCGGTCATCTCGCCCACGATGTCCACGGCCTCGCCGCGGATCTCGGCCACGCGCTCCACGATGGAGCGGAGGTATGCCGGCTCATTCCGCCGGCCCCGGTACGGATGGGGCGCGAGCACGGGGGCGTCGGTCTCCACCAGCAGCAGGGACGCCGGCGCCTCCCGGGCCACCGCCGCGAGATGGTCCGCACGCTTGAAGGTCACGGGCCCGGCGAGGGAGAGAAAGTACCCGCGCGCCGCGCACTCCCGGGCGACGTCCACGGAGCCTGAGAACGCGTGCATCACGACGGGCGTGCCCACCTCCGTCAGCATCTCCAGCAGGACGGCATGCGCATCGCGGCAGTGCATGATCAGCGGCAGCCCTCGCTCCCGGGCCAGCGCCTGGTGGGCGCGGAGCGCCTCGCGCTGGGCCTCGACAGGCGCCGACCGGCCGCCGAAGTCCAATCCGGTCTCGCCGATGGCGACGACCCTGGGATGCCGGGCCAGCTCCTCCAGCGCCGTGTAGGTCTCCGCAGAGGCGTCTGCCGCCGCGTGCGGATGGACGGCGACCGCCGCGTACACGCCGGCGTGCCGCTCCGCCAGCGCCACCGCGGCCCGGCTGCTGGCAAGGTCAGTGCCGACCGTCAGCATCCGCTCGACGCCGGCCGCCCGCGCCCGGGCCAGCACATCCGCGCGGTCCGGATCAAACGCCGCGTCGTCGAGGTGGACGTGTGAGTCGAAGAGGCCCACGCACAGATGAGTCTACCACCGGCGCGGCGCTCCTCACCACGCGCCCTCAGGTGATCTTGGCCCCGCTGGGAGCCGGCTTGTCCACGGTGAGCAGGCCGATCTGCCCCTCCCACTCCGCGGCCAGCAGCATCCCGTGCGAGTCCACCCCGCGCACCCGGCGTGGCTCGAGGTTCGCCAGGACGATGATCCGCTTGCCCACCAGATCTTCGGGCCGGTAGTGCGGGATGAGGCCGGTGATGATCGTGCGCACCTCACCGCCCAGATCCACCGTGGCTTCGATGAGCTTGTCGGTGTTCGGAACGCGCCTGGCCTCGAGGACCTCGGCCACGCGGATGTCCAGCTTGCGGAACTCGTCGATGGCGATGTGGCTCACGTCTTGCCTCCCACTCGTTGTCGCTGGCGCCGCCCGGGCCGGGGTTGCTCCCTGCGCCGCGGCTGCCGGCGCCGCCGCACAAGCCGGGATTGCCGCCTGCGGGGGGGCGGCCGGTGCCGACTCCCCGGCAGAGGGCGATGCGGCACGTGTCTCGATCCGCGGGAAGATCGGCGCCCCCGGCCGGATTCGCGTACCTGCGCGCAGCCCGCCCCACCGGCGCGCATCGTCGAGCCGCTGCGCGTCCAACCCCGCGTCGATGCCCAGCTGTTCCCAGACCCGCCCGGTCGCGGTGGGCAGCCAGGGCGACAGGATGATGGTGACGACGCGCAGCGCCTCCAGCGTGTGGTAGAGCGCGGTCCCGGCCCGACCGCGATCGGTCTTCACGGTGCGCCACGGGGCCTCCTCGTCCAGGTACTTGTTGGCCACTCCCAGCAGCCGCCAGATCTCGGTCAGCGCCCGCGTGAAGTCGAGCCGGTCGATGAGGCCGTCGAGCGCATCCACGACAGACGCCGCCGTTTCGCGGAGCAGCACCTCCCCCGCCCCGGCCGCCCCCGGCTCGGGCACGAGCCCCTGGAAGTGCCGCTCGACCTGGGGGAGGGTGCGGTTCAGCAGATTGCCGTAGTCGTTGGCCAGATCGGCGTTGAACCGGTGGATGAGCGCCGGCTTGTTGAAGTCCCCGTCCGATCCGAACGGAATCTCCCTGAGCAGGAAGTAACGCAGCGCGTCCACGGCGACCGGCGCGTCCGTGCCGGCCTCCGCGGCGATCTCTCTGGAGAGGGCCGCGGGGTCGATGACGATCCCCAGCGACTTGCTGAAGCGCTGGCCGCCGAAGGTCAGCCACCCGTGGGCGAAGGTCTGCCGAGGGACCGGGACGCCCGCGGCGTGCAGGAGGACGGGCCAGTACACGGCGTGGAACCGGACGATCTCGCGGCCGACCAGATGGACGTCGGCGGGCCAGAACCGCTGGAACAGGGCGCCGTCCGGGTACTCGATCGCCGAGATGTAGTTGGTGAGGGCGTCGATCCAGACGTAGATGACATGGCGCCGATCGAAGGGCACCGGCACCCCCCAGGTGAACGTCGAGCGGCTGACGGACAGATCGCGCAGCCCCGCCCGGACGAACGACGTCACCTCGTTGCGGCGCGACTCCGGCTCGATGCATTCCGGGTGTTCGGCGATGTAGCCCAGCAGCCAGTCCTGGTACCTGGAGAGCCGGAACAGGTAGTTCTCCTCGGAGGTCCACTCAGCCGGCCGCCCGGTGTGCACCGGACAGGTCCGCCCCGGCCCGAGCTCGGACTCGAGATAAAACGACTCGCACGAGGGGCAGTACCAGCCGTCGTAGCGGCCGAGGTAGATGTCGCCCTGGTCGTAGAGCTTTTGGAATAATCCGGCGGCGACGCGCTCGTGGCGGGACTCGGTGGTGCGGATGAAATCGTCGTAGCGGATGTTCAGGAAGCCCCAGAGGGTCTTGAACTCGGCGGCGATGCGATCGGTCCACTCCTGGGGCGTGATCCCATGACGCTGGGCCGCGCGCTCGACGTTGATCCCGTGCTCGTCGGTGCCGGTGAGGAAGAAGGTGTCATACCCGGCCAGGCGTTTGAACCGCGCGGCCGTATCGGCGGCGATCGTTGTATACGCGTGCCCGATGTGCGGCACGTCGTTGACGTAGTAGATCGGCGTCGTGATGTAGTACGTCTTCCGCTCCATGGCCCTCACCTCAGGAAAAGCGCAATGCCTCCCGCCGCTGGGACGAGAGGCATCTCTCGTGGTACCACCCACGTTCGCGCGCCGCGCGCGCCTCGACGGATACGGGACTCGATCGCCGCTCCGGCCGCCATGGCGTCGCGTCCGATATCCCGGCCCGTTCACGGAGGCCCGCCGGCGTCCCCTACTCGCGGAACCGTTCAGGGCGCAACTGAGGAGCCATGTTCGCCGCGTCCGTCCCGCCGGCTTCCACCAGACCCCGGCTCGCTTGCAGGACCCGGGCGCGGCTACTCCCGCTCCGTCACCGCTGTTGGCACCATTCTAGGAGGTGGGTGAAGCCGGGTCAATCCGCAGGCAGCCAGCCGCGCACCCGAGTTCGCACTTTCCCTAACGCTCCTCTACGTGACCTGGATGGCGCTTCGCTGACTCCTTATGCTCCCTCGACTCGGCCCAGAACGAGTCGCACTCGCCCGTTCGGGTCACCGAACGCCCAGGAGTTTCAAGTGACTGGCCGCACCTGTCCACGGCCGAACTACGGCGTGCGCTGGGTCACTCGAACCGCTGGACAATCTCGTACAGATCAGCGGGCGCGACGGGCTTGGAGAGCTGCGGCTCATTCCCCGGGAGCTGCCCGCGGATGGGGCTGTTCACCCAGACGGCGTAGTCGTCCGCGGTGTCCCACGTAGCGATGACGACATAGGGACCGCCGGCTACCGGGCGGAGCAGCTCGCCGGTGCGCATCCGCGCGACCTCCCGCGCCGTCTTGAGGACCTCGCGCCGCTGGAACTGCTCCTCAAACTCCCGCCCGCGTCCCTCTGCCACCTGCAGCCGGATGATACTGCGGATCACTCGCATCCCTCCTCGACGGTCGCCAAACCAACGCCTCGCGGCTCCGTATCTACAGCAGTCCCGCCGACACCAGCAGCTCGCGGAGCCTGGCCCGGTGGACCTCCGAGAGCGGCGCCGCCGGCGCGCGTACGGTGGCATGCGGGATCTGCCCGAGCAGCACCATCGCCTCCTTGACGACGACGAAGAACGGGGCGTTGGCCACGCCGCCCTGGGGACTGGGCAGCTGGTAGAGCATGGCCAGCTCCAGGCGCTGCCGCATGAGCGCCGCGGCCTCGGCGAGCCGCCCGGCGCGCGCGTGCTCGTAGATCGCCACCGTGGGCTCCGGCGCGAAGTTCGCCACCGCGGGGATGCAGCCGTCGCCCCCGCTGAGCAGCGTGTTGAGCAGATGGAACTCGAACCCGCAGAACACGCTGAAAGCGGGCTTCGATGGTTTGACCAGGGCGAGGACCTCGTGGATGTGGCCGATGCTGTCGATCGTCTCCTTGATCCCCAGGGCGTTCTCGTACCGCGCCGCCAGGGAGGCCACGAGCGCCGGCGAGATCCCCCGGCCCACGACGGCGGGGAAGTTGTAGATGAGCACGGGCAGAGCCACGGCCTCGGCCACGCCGCCGATGTGCGCCTCGATGGCCTGATCGCCCGGCGTCCAGTAGTAGGGGGGGATGACGATGACGCCGGCGGCGCCGAGCTCCTCCGCGTGACGCGCCAGCGCGATGGCCTGCGCCGTGGAGGTATCCAGACAGCCGACCAGCACCGGGACGCGCCCGTCCACGTGCCGGACCACCAGCGCCGCGAACGTCCGGCGCTCCTCCGCGGTGAGATGCATGGCCTCGCCCGTGCTCCCCAGGGCGAAGACGCCGTGCACGCCGCCGGCGATGAGCCGGTCGATGTGCGCGCGGTTGGCCTCCTTGTCGATCCGGCCCTCGCGATCAAACAGCGTCACCAGCGGTGGGATGATCCCGGCCAACCGGCTCACGTTCCGCTCCTCCCTCATCTGCCCCAGATAGCCCGCCACGTATTCACGGGCGGCCGCCTCGTAGGCCACCGGCACCAGCACGTCGGCCCACACGCCGCTCGCTTTCTGGATGACGTCGCCGTAGCCGGGGACCTGGCGGCTGCGCACGATCACGGGGATCCCCGCCTCCTCCAGAATCCGCCGCGCCAGCACGGCCTCCGCTTCGCTCCCGGCCTTGAGCACGGTGGCGTAGTCGGCGGGCGGCGGCAGCCAGGAAGCCGTCATCGCTTCCCCTGGACCTCCAGCAGCAGCCGGTAGACCTCGCGCCGCGGCAGCCCGGAGGCGCGCATCACCTCGGCGACGGCGTCTTGCGGCGATCGTCCCGCACGGAGCAGCTCGCGCATCGTGCCCCTGGCATCGTCGGAGTTCGCGCCCGCGGCGGCGGCTCCCGCCGCGCCTTCCACCACCACCGTGAACTCCCCGCGGGGCGGGTGGCTGCGCAGATGCGCGAGGGCCTGGGCCACCGTCCCCCGGAAGACCTCCTCATAGCGCTTCGTGAGCTCCCGGGCCAACGCCAGCCGCCGATCCCCGAGCGCGCGCTGCAGATCCTGCAGGAGCGCCGTGACCCGGTGCGGCGCCTCGTAGATGACCAGCGTCCAGGGGGCCGGGCGGAGCATCTCGAGGACGCGGATCCGCTCACCGGACCGGCGCGGCAGGAACCCGAGGAAGAGAAAGCGGTTCACCGGCAACCCGGCGACGGCCAGAGCGGCCAGGGCGGCGTTCGGGCCCGGGACCGCCACCACGGCGATGCCCGCCTCGATCGCCTCCCGGATGAGCGGGAAGCCGGGATCGGACAGCGCCGGCGTGCCGGCATCGGAGATCAGCGCCACGTCCTCTCCCCGCCGGAGCCGCGCCACAAGCTCCGCGGCCCGGGTCCGCTCGTTCTGCTCATGGTAGCTGAGCATCGGCGTCGCGATCCCGTAGTGGGAGAGCAGCACCCGGGCATGCCGCGTGTCTTCGCACGCGATCACGTCGACCTCGCTGAGCACCCGCCGGGCCCGGACCGTGAGGTCCTCGAGGTTGCCGATAGGCGTGGCGACCACGTACAGCGTGCCGGGCACTCAGCGCCCCTCCCGGGCCAGCCGCACCGCCTCGCGCACGGCCTCTTCCGCCGACGCGACGGGAACTACGGGCGCCGCACTTTCGCCCCGCGTTGCCTGCCACGTCTTCAGCCCGACGACGGGCTTCCCGTGCCGCAGCGCGAGCGCGATCTCAGAGAGCGTGCCGAAGCCGCCGCCGATCGCGATGAGCGCGTCGCAGCTCAGCACGATGAGCACGTTGCGCGCCTGCCCCAGGCCGGTCGCCACCGCCACATCCACGAAGGGGTTCGCCCCGGCGCGCTCAAGCCCCGGCAGGATGCCGATCGTCCGCCCCCCGGCCCCCCGCGCTCCCCGGCAGGCCGCTTCCATCACGCCGCCCAAGCCTCCGCAGATGAGCGCGGCCCCGGCGGCGGCAACGCGCCGTCCGACCTCCTCCGCGAGCGCGTCGTGCTCCGCGTCCGTGAACGCAGACTCACCGATGACGCCGATGACGAGGCCCACGCCGCGCTCCCTCCGTCACGCCCGCGTCCGCCGCCCCAGCCTGGTGCGCCCCGGCGGGGCGATGGCCGAGGAGCCCCCGCAGGAGCACCACCGCGGCGCGCTTGTCCAGCGGCTCGTTGAGGTTGCCGCACTTCGGCGACTGGATGCACGAGGGGCAACCCGCCTCACACGGACAGGTCTCGACCGCCCGGAGCGTCGCCCCCAGCCACTCATCAAGCATGGCGTACCCGGTGTCGGTGATCCCGACTCCGCCGGGATGCCCTTCATAGATGAAGATGGCCGCCAGGCCAAAGTCGGGGTAGGCGGGATAGGAAACGCCGCCCAGGTCCCAGCGGTCGCACATGGCAAACAACGGGAGCAATCCGATAGCCGCGTGCTCGACGGCGTGGATTCCCCCGGCCAGGTCCAGCCGCTGCCGCCGGAGGTCGTCCTCGAGCGCCCGGGGGATGGTCAGCCACACCGCCTTGGTGAGCAGGCGTTCCTCCGGAAGGTCAAGGACGTCTTCGCCCAGCACCTCGTCGCTAGTCAACCGCTTGCGGACGTAGCCATACACCTGCGTCGCCACCTCGACTTCGCCGTAGCAGGCCGTGGTCCGGCCCCAGGGGCGCCGCCGCAGCTCGGCGCGCACCACGAGCTGCGTATCCGATCTGGGCTGCGTGTAGTAGTCCGCATCGGCGGCGTCCGCGGAGGCCAGGCGCGCGGCGAGATCGAGACGGCGGATGAGGTAGGGCTCGCCCTGATGGAGGTAGATCGCGCCGGGATGGACCTGCTCGAACGCCCGGGCACGGTCGACGGTACCGATGACGCGGCCGCGGGACTCATCCACGATCCGGAACGTGTCCCCCGAGGCGGAGCGGACGGCCACCTCGGTGGCCGGGTAGCCGGGCCGTCGCCAGTACCATCGCTCGCGCCGCTGCTGGAGGTCTCCGTGCTCCTCGAGGAGGCGGGCGAGCTCGCCTATCCGCGGCCCGAAGATCTCCTCGTCTCGGGCCCACAGGGGCGCCTCCGCCGCCGCGCACCTCAGGTGAGCGGCGAGGATGAACGGATTCTGCGGATCGATGACCGCCCGCTCCACTTCGCGCTCGAAGAGGTAGTCCGGATTCCGCATGAGGTACTGGTCCAGCGCGTCCTCCAGGGCCAGCAGGACGATCAACGCGTCGTCCGTCCCGCGTCCGGCGCGGCCCGCGCGCTGCCACGTGCTGGCGATGGTCCCCGGAAAGCCCACCAGCAGCGCCGCATCCAGGCCGCCCACGTCGATGCCGAGCTCCAGCGCGCTCGTGCTGACCACACCGAGGAGATCGCCGTGGAACAGGCGCTGCTCGATCGCCCGCCGCTCCTCGGGCAGGTAGCCGGCGCGGTAGGGGCTGATCCGGGAGGCGAGCCGAGGCGCATGCGCCTCGAGCTCGAACCGCGCGTAGCGGAAGACGAGCTCCGTCATCTTGCGGGCCGGGGTGAACGCGATGGTGCGCACGCCGGCGCGGACGAGGTGGGAGAACAACCCGCTGGCCTCGCCGGAGGTGCTGCGGCGGCGGGCCCGCGCGTCGTCGATCAGCGGAGGATTCCACAGGACGAACCACTTCGGCCCTGTGGGCGCCCCGTCGTCGTCGATCACCCGCACGGGCAGACCGAGCAGCGTCTCGGCGAACTCCTTGGGATTTCCGATCGTGGCCGAGGTAAGGATGAACACGGGCTCAGCCCCGTACAGGCGGCACACCCGGCGCAGGCGGCGGACGACGTTGGCGACGTGGCTGCCGAACACCCCGCGATAGACGTGCGCGTCATCGAGGATCACGTACCGCAGGCGGGAGAACACCCCCCGCCAGCGCGCGTGCTGCGGGAGGATGCCGACATGCAGCATGTCCGGGTTGGTCAGGATGATCCGGGCCTTCCCGCGCACCTCGCGCCGGACCGGCTGCGGCGTATCGCCGTCGTACGTCCCCACGCGCAGATCCGGCACGGCGAACTCTCCAAGGGCATCCGCCTGATCCTGCGCCAGGGCCTTGGTGGGATAGACGTACAGCGCCCGCGCCTCGGGGTCGGCCAGCAGGCGCTCCAGCACCGGCAGGGTGTAGGTGAGGGTCTTGCCGCTGGCCGTGGCCGTCACGACGACGACGTGCTGCCCCGCGCGCACCGCGCCGATGGCCGCCGCCTGGTGAGTGTACAGGCGCGTGATCCCCTGGCGGCGGAGCGCCTGGGCGAGGACGTCGGGAAGCGGCGGCTCGAGCGCGGCGTGGCGCGCAGGACGCGGCGGGAGGAACCGCTCATGGACGATCTGCCCCTGGTAGCCGGGCTCCGCCCGCACCCGCTCGAGGAACGCACGGACATCCATTGGTCTTCCTCTAGTGTAGGGGCAGCTCGGGCACGTTGACACCCTCGGGAGCCGTCGCTATCGTAAGGATGCCAGTTGCGGAAGTGGCGGAACTGGCAGACGCGCAGGCCTCAGGAGCCTGTGGGGGAAACCCCGTGGGAGTTCAAATCTCCCCTTCCGCACCACTGCCGACGGGCCTCGGCGCTGTGTCCGAGGCCCGTCCGTAGTTCTCCGGGTTCTCCTGCTTCGCAGGGGATTGACGGCTTCCACCAGAATCGCGTCCTCAACCTCGCTCCTGCCTGAGTCCCACTTCCTGAGCGAGGCTGAGGAGGTACGTTATGGGCCCACGCCGCCAGACCGCCGGCACGATGGGCATCATCGCCGGCGTCGCCCTCTTGGTCTTGACCATCCTGTTCTTCACCAGCGGGGCGTCCCAGGATACCTTTGCCGATCCAGGGAGTGCGCTGTCCTTCATGCGGGACAATGGCGCGCGGCTCCGGATGATCGGCTATCTCGCCATCCTCACGGTCTCGACTGCGGCCGTGTTTGTGGCCGGCTTTGCCGCGGCGTTACAGCAGCGGGCTCCTACCCGGGCCACGGCCACGCTGTATTTCGGTCTCGGAGGTCTCGCCGGCCACGCGCTGGGCGCCTTCACGATTCTCACCGCCTATCCGTGGCTGGTCACGACCGCGTCGCGCGACCAGGTGAGCGCCGCGCACGCGTTTGTCGCTGTGAATGCATTCACGATGGCAGCCGATGGCATCGGCAACTTCTTCGTCGGCCTGTCCACCCTTCTGGCCGGGTGGGCGGCGACGCTCGTCCCGACCCTGGGGACGGCGCTGGGCTGGTTCGGCGTCGTCGCGGGCGCGGTGACGGCGCTGGCGGGTCTCGCTTCCCAGGTGACCATCTTGTACATGGGATCGTTTCTGCTGCCCATCGTCTGGCTGGTCTGGGCCGGGTACGCGCTGCGCCGGCCGGCGGCGTAATGTCCTGAGAAGGCGGGACGGAGGAGCGGCGGCTTCCGGGTCTCCTGCCCGATGTTCAGTTTCCGACAACTGAATAGCATTGGGGCCAGACAGCACGCGAAAGGAGGTGGGGATCATGAAGCGCACGCTCGGCCTCGTGCTGGCCCTGATGGTCCTGTTGGCCCAGACCGCCGCGTTCGCCTCGCACGCGGGGCTCTCCGACATCCGGAGGCCCGTCGATGCCTGGCTGTACGGCAGCGACTACTAGACCGGACGATTGCCGTGCCGGTCGAAACCGCACATGAGTGCCGGAGGGGCCGGCTCCCCGGCCCCTCTCCTGCCGATCATCACTCCTCCAGCAGCGGTTACCGCGGGCTGAAGTCCACGCTGTGCGACGTCCCGTCGGCCAGGGTCACCCGCAGGCACGCGCCCTTCCCGGCCAGCGACTTCTCGGTCTTCCACCGGAACCCGCCCGTGCTGGTGTCCGCGCGCCGCTCCTGCCATCGGACTCATGCTGAAGACGGCAGACCTTGGACGACGACGGGCCAGCGCCGCATTCTGCTCCTCAGCCGCGGCCGCCGCCCTACTCCTCGGCCGCGGCGAAGCGGTCGAAGATGAGGGCGACATGCTTGATGTGCTGGAAGAAGTCATCGAGGCGGATGTTCTCGTTGGGCGCGTGCCCGTTGGCATGCGCGTACCCGGCGCCCGTCCCCACCGTGGGGATGCCGAACTGGGCGGTGAGCTCGTACATCGGCCCGGTGGCCGCCATCAGCGGCGAGACGATAGGGTCTCGAGCGTAGATCTCCTTCGTGGTCTCCTGGATCACCCGGGAGAGCAGAGAATCGACCGGCGTGCGCGCGGGATGTTCCGCGCCGAGCAGCCGGACGCTCAGGTCGGCGAAGCCGTGCTGGGCCAGGTGCGTCTGCAGCTTGTGGAGGATGTCGTCCGGCCGCTGATTGGGGACCAGGCGGAAGTCCAGCTTGGCGACCGCGCGGGAAGGCAGCACGGTCTTGGATCCCTGTCCCGTGTATCCGGCGCCGAACCCGCAAATCGTGCAGGTCGGCTGGTAGAGGTTCCGCTTGATCAGCTGGATGCCGGTCAGACCCAGCAGGAAACTGTCCAGCCCCAGGTCGCGCCGGCGCAGGTCGTCGTCGCGCACGGCCGCGATGCGCCGGAGATGCTCCATCTCCTCCGGCGTGGGCTCGATGACGTCGTCGTAGAAGCCGTCGATGAGGATCCGCTCGTTGCGGTCTTTCAGCGTGGACAGCGCCCAGACCATGCGCCACGCGGGGTTGGGCACCATCGTGGCCTGGCTGCTGTGCACGTCGCGGTTGGCCCCGCGGGCCTCCAGCTCGACGTAGAGGATGCCCTTGGCCCCCATGTAGAGCCCGGGGTTCTCCTGGATGTCCTTCCCGCCGGCTTCCCACAGACAGCCGTCCGCGGTGATGAGCTCGGGGTGCTCGCGCACGAACTGATGGAGGTGGGCGGAGGAGACCTCCTCCTCGCCTTCGATCACGAACCGTACCGCGAGCGGCAGCGCCCTGCGCACCTGGAGCCAGGCCTCGACCGCGCACAGGCGGGCCACGAGATTGCCCTTGTTGTCGGCGGCCCCGCGGGCGTAGAGCTTGCCGTCGCGCACCTCCGCGGCGAACGGCGGCGACTCCCACAACTCCAGCGGCTCGGGCGGTTGGACGTCGTAGTGGTTATAGATCAGCAGCGTCCGCCCGCCCTCGCCCACCGAGCCGTAAACCACGGGCGCGCCCTCGGTGGCGTACAGCCGCGGGGTGACCCCGACCTCGCGCATGAGCTGCGCGACCATCCGGGCCGTCTCCTCGATACCGACGCCCTGGGCGGCAATGCTCGGCTGGCGGCAGAGCCACTGCAGACGTTCGATGAAGCGGTCGCGGTGCTGGTCGATGTAGGCGAAGACGTCCTGCATGTCACCTACGATTCCTCGGAGGTGGTGGACGCCTCCTGCATCCCGGCGGCCTGCGCGACGTAGCCGACAAACGCCGCCTCGGGCTGCGCGCCGACGAACTCGGTCGTCTCGTTGATGACGGTCTTCGGCACGGCGTACACGCTGAACCGCTGCGCCAAGTCCGGAAACTCGCTGGCTTCCACGATGTCGGCGCGTACCTTCTCACTGCCGATCGCCAGCAGCGCGGCCAGCCTGGCCGCGCGGGGACAATGGGGTCAGGTCGGCGTGACGAAGACCTGGATGTGCGCCTCGTCCTTCAGCCGCCCGAGCGTCGCCTTCGTCGCCTCGGAGAGCGGCGGCTGGGCTTTCGAGACGTCGAGGATGAGCTCGAGCAGCGTCGCGAACTCGTACCCCGCCGGCATCCCGTAGAAGCGGACGCCGTAGTCCGCCGCGCCGAGGATGGCAGTCGCGGGCGTGCGCGCCACGCCGAAGCGGGCCGCGGCCTCGGGTTCCGACGCCATGCTGTGCACGTTCAGGGTGATCCGGGGGGACAACGCGGCGACCTCCGTGAGGATCTGCCGCGCGTACTCGGCCATCTCCGCGTCCTGCCCGGGGAGCGCCAGCCCGCCGATGCTCGGCGTGAAGAACTCCAGGGTCACCTCGGACGCGAGCTCGTCCTCGAAGCGCTTGCGGACGAAGGCCGCGTCCTGCTCGTTGAGAAACGCCATCCTCTTCCGTCCTTTCCCCCTCAGTGCTACCCTACGGAATAACCACCATCCCGCGTGATGCATTCCATGGCGATGGAGTTCAGCGTGGACTTTGCGGTGCTCGAGCACCTGCGCGGCTATCCCGACGACCTGCACCGGTATGCCAACCTGATGAAGCAGGCGCACCCCCGCGGCCAATCGGCGGTGGCGTTCCTCCTGGGACGCCCGGGGAGCGGGGATTTCGTCGAGACGGTATGCCGGTACGTGCGGGACGGCGTGGCGATCATCACGGCGGTGGCCGCCGCGGAGGCCGCCGGGCTTCCACCCCGCGACTTCCTCGACCGCGTCGCCTCGCGCGAGGACTTTCCCGCACCGCTCTGGCGGCGGGACCACCGCGCGCTGTGGCGGCGGGACGAGGTGGCAGCCTACCTCCGTGCGTGGAAGGAGCGCGCGTCGTCCTGATCTTCCGCGTGGAGGGCCTCTACACCGGTAGCGCCTCAACGAAGCGGCGATGGGCAAGCTAGCGCTCTTCGTCGTCTGCAAGGCCTGCGGCCGGGAGTACGACACCCGGCTGCGGCTGGACCGGCGGAGCTTCGACCGTGGCACCCTGGCGGCAAACTACCACACCTGTCCGCACTGCGGGGAGAAACTGACCTACCGGAAAGCCGACTACCTCGTCAGGGACTCCTAAGGCCTCTTCCGCTGCTCGTCCACGATCCGGCGGACCTCTTCCAGCGTCCGGATGGTCTCCGCTTCAAACGTCTCCTCGATGAGGGCGAACCGCCCCCGCTGCTCCACCGTGAGCGCGCTGTGGATTTCCTCCAGGATGCGCCCGCGCTCGCGCTCGATGTGGCTCCGCAGGGCGTCCAGGTCCGCGACCTTCGCGCGGATGAGATCCTCGTTCCTGGGCTGCTCCTGGAGCAGCGCCCGCAGCTCCCGCGCCAGCACGACCCGCCGCATGCCGAACTCGATGCGCAGGTCCTTCAGAGCCTTGATCCGCGGGAAGATACGGGCGATCTGCTGGTCGCTCAGCCGCACCTCGTCCACCAGGCGCCAGATGAGCAGGGCCTCGATGACGCGCTCCGTTCGGGGATTGCGGATCGGCCGTGGCGGGGCCGACCAGGCCGGCACCGTGAGCAGCAGCGCCAGGCCGAGGAGCAGCGGCACCCGCGCACGCACCATCACCGGCCTCCGGTCAGCTCGTAGGATACCCCGCCCGCTCCCAAGCCTGCCTTCCAGACCGAGAGCGACGCGTCCATCGCCGGGATACCCTCCACCACCTGCGGGCTGACCATCTTCATGACATGCACCGCGGCGTCGTCGGGCGTCCGGTCGGCCGCGGCGCGAGGCCGGCCCGGGACGCCGAGGGCCGTACCGAGCGCGATTACGAGGGCGGCGGCCGCGGCGCCGGTGGCCCAGGCATGGAGGGGGCGCCGGAGCCAGTGACGCACCCGCGCGCCCGGGCGGTGCTGGTCTGCCGCCAGGCGAGCCTCCAGCGCCGTCATGAACCCGGCCCACAGGTCTTCACGCAGATGGGCCTCAGGCGCACGGCGCAGCAGGCCGGCCGTCCGCTCAATGCTGGCCGCGTCGGCGCGACAGGCGGCGCATGTGGCCAGGTGCGCCTGAACCAAGCGCCGCTGATCCGGCGGGGTGGTTCCGCTCAGGGTCTCCACGAGGAGAGGCTGGATGTCCCGGCAGGTCACGGGCGGCCACCCGTGCGCATCCGCCCGCCGCCGTCGAGGGCCTGCGCGGCCAGGGCGGTGCGCAGCTTGCCGAACGCGGCGAACATCGTCGCCTTGACGGTCCCTTCGGCGCAGCCCATGATCCTGGCGATGTCCGCGTACGGAAGATCCTGGTACACGCGCAGGACGACCATGGCGCGCTGCCGCGGGGGAAGCGCGTCGATGGCCCGCGCCACGGCCTCGCCCAACTCGCGGCGTTCGACCCACTCCGCCGGCCCGTCTCCCGGATGTGCAGCCGGTTCATGGCTCTGGCCGGCGGGGATGGCGTCCCGCGAGCGACGGGCCGCGAAGTCCAGGCAGAGGTTGACCGTGATCCGGAAGAGCCACGTGCGCAGCTGCGCCCGGCCGGCGAACCGCGGCAACGCCCGGTGCACACGGATGAGCACCTCCTGCGTCACGTCGGAGGCGTCTTCGTGACTGTGCACCAGCCGGCGGGCGATGCGGTAGATGGCCTCCCGGTACTTGATGACGATCGCCGTGAAGGCGCTCTCTTCGCCGCGCTTGAAGGCTTCGACGAGGGCGAGGTCTTCCGCGTGCGTATTCATCCTTTAAACCTAGACGCCTCCGCGCGGCCTGCGGTTTAGCGGGCGAACCCCGGCGCCGCGTACACCACGTCACCGCCGACGATGGTGGCCACGACCTCGGTGTGCAGGAGGCGCTCCGGCCCGGCGGTGAGCGGATCGTCCGCCAGCACGACGAAGTCGGCCAGATAGCCCTCCGCGAGCCGGCCCATGGCGGACTCGGCCCCGGCGGCGTATGCCGGCATCTCGGTGTATGCCCGCAGCGCCTCATCCACGGGCAGCGCTTCGTCAGGATACCAGGCAGCACGGCCGGGCTCCTCGGCCCGCGTGCGGGTCACCGCGGCATGGAGCCCCTGGAAGACGTCGGGCGTCTCCACCGGGGCGTCGGATCCGAACACCAGCCTGGTCCCGGCCCGCCGGAGGCTCTGCCAGGCGTAGGCGAAGCGGCTCCGCCCGCCCCAGTAGCGGTCGGCGATATCGCGGTCGCTGGTGCAGTGAATCGGCTGCATCGAGGCGATGACGTCGAGGGAGGCGAGGCGCGGCAGGTCGTCCCGATGCAGCACCTGCACGTGCTCGATGCGGTGTCGCGCGCCCTGGGCCCGCGACACCTCATGGTGGGCCTCGTACGCGTCGAGTACCCAGCGGTTGGCACGGTCGCCGATGGCGTGGATGGCGCACCAGAACCCCGCGGCCACCGCGCGGCCGACCAGCTCGATTAGCTCGTCCCGCGAGTGGATGGCGATACCCAGGTTGCCGGGCTGCCCCTCGAAGGGCTCCAGCATCGCCGCGGTCTGCGATCCCAGCGTGCCGTCCGCGAAGATCTTCACCGGGCCCACCCGCAGCCACTCATCGCCGAATCCCGTGCGCAGCCCCAGCGCGGCGGCATGCTCGAGGTCGCCTTCAGGAATGGTGGCCCAGACGCGCAGGCGCAGCTCGCCTCGTTCCGCGAGCCGCCGGAAGGCGGCGAACGTCGCCCCGCCGTCGAACGAGGCGGTCCCCACAAAGTTGTGCACGGCCGTGATGCCGGTGCGGTGCATCACGTCTTGCGCCGCGCGGATCCCGTCCTCGATCTCGCCCGCGGCAAGCGGCGGCACAACCCCCCAGAGCAGATCCTTCGCGCTCTCCTTGAGAATGCCGGTGGGTTCGCCGTGCGGGTCTCGATCGATCGCGCCTCCTGGGGGATCGGCGGTCCGCCGGTCGATGCCGGCCAGTCGCAACGCCGCCGTATTCACCCACAGCAGGTGGCCGTCTTTGCTGGAGAGCGCCACGGGCGTGGCGGGGCTCACCGGATCGAGGTCCCGCCGCGTGGGAAACCGGTCCTCGGGCCAGAGGTTCTTGTCCCACCCGTGCCCCCGGACCCAGGAGCCGGACGGCGTGCGGGCCATCGCCTCGCGGACCTGCTGGACGGCTTCGCGCATCGACCGGGCCCGCCGCAGGTCCACACGCCGCTGCCCCATGCCGTACGCCGGGAGGTGGATGTGGCTGTCGGTGAATCCCGGGATCACCGTCCGGCCACCGAGATCGACCACGGCAAACCGGGGATATGCCTCCCGGAGCTCGCTGCCTCGCCCCGCGCCGAGGATACGCCCGCCGGCGACCGCCAGGGCATCCACGACCGGCCGCCCCGGCTCCATCGTCCGGATGCGGCCGTTCGTGAAGACGGTCCCGCGCGCGGTCACCATGCCGCCCGGTCACCGAGATCGTAGAAGTAGGCGCGGACCCGCTTGTATACGTAGAACGTGATCAGCGAGTTGAGCACGCCCTTGATGAGGTTGAAGGGGAGCAGCGCCGGGAGCACCAGCGCGATGACCTGGGCGCGGGGGAGACCGTAGAAGACCGGGGTGAGGATCACGTTGGCCGCGATCATCACCGCGGTCGTGGCCGCGATCCCGAAGGCGAGCCCGCGCATGGCCCCGCGCCTGGTGTGCTCCAGCCGGTAATACGCGCCCGACACAGCCACGAGGGTCACGCCGGCGAGCACGTTCATGAAGACGCCGAACGGCCCGCCGAGCTCGCCGGACCGCAGCAGGCTGATCAGCAGGCCCTTGAGCAGTTCCACGGCCACGCCGGCGGCCGGGCCGAGGGCGAAGCCGGCGATCAGCGCGGGGACATCGCCGGGATCGTATTGGAGGTACGGAGGGAACGGGGGAATGGGGAAGTCGAGGTACATGAAGGTGAAGGCGATCGCTCCCAGGATCCCGATCTGCGCAAAACGCCGCATGCGAAAACCCCCCAGGTCTGTGCGGCCTGCGGGGCGGAAACGCGCACGCAGCAGCGGCTCAGCCGGCCGGGCGGGCACCCACGTACGGCCCCCCGCCGCCGGCCTGTGGCGCGGCTGCATGTCGCAACCTTCTCCCATCCGGACTCTACCGTCGGCCCCGGAGTTCCACCGGGTCCACCGGACGCTGCAGGCGTCCGGGTCGCGGGCTGTCACCGCCGGTCGGGAATCGGCGTCGCCGCCTCACCCTGCCCCGAAGGTCGCGTTGTGTGATTGTCGCTGCCATCGTAGCATGGGGTCTCCGGCGCAGCAACGCGCCTACGCGCCTTCAAATGGTAGGTCACCCAGACCGACAATAGAACCACGGACGTCAGGAAGTCCTGCGGGCCGGGGAGAACCATCCAAAGAGTCTCCAAGGGGGGGTAAGCCGAACGATGGCGCGGGTCATCTTCGTCTGAACGCACAACAGCGCCCGCTCTCAGATGGCGGAGGCCCTGTTCAATGCGGCGGCCCCGCCGGGGTGGCGGGCCGGCTCCGCGGGGACGGAGCCGGCGGCGGTGGTGCGGCCGGAAGCGGTCGCGGTGATGGCTGAAGCGGGCCTCGATATCTCCGCGCAGCGTCCGAAGGCGCTCTCCGACGTGCTCGGTCCGGATGTCGCCCTCGTCGTGGGGCTCTGCGCGGAGGAAGCCTGCCCCGTGGTACCCGGCGCAACGATGGAGCACTGGCCCCTCCCGAATCCCGCCGGCCGGGAGCTCGCCTTCTACCGCGAGATCCGTGACGAATTACGGCGGCGAGTTGGTGATCTGATCACCACACTGCGGTAACCTAACACTATCTGATGCAGGAACACCATCTTGATCTGAACGATCCGGCATTCGTCTACGACCCGTATCCGACGCTGGCCGGGCTGCGCGAGCGCCTGCCCGTCTTCTACGACCCGGTCTGGCAGAAGGTGTTCTTCACCCGGTACGACGACATCGCCGCCCTGTTGCGCGACCGGCGATTGGGCCGGTCCATCCTGCACGTGCTCTCGCGCGATGAGCTGGGCTGGCCGCCGCCAAACCCGCTGACGGGAGCCTTCGATCGCTTCCAGAGCGACCACATGCTGGACAACGAGCCGCCGAAACATACGCGCCTCAAAGCGCTGATGCTCAAGGCCTTCACCACTGGAAGGGTGGAGGGGCTGCGCGGCACAATCCAGCGGATCGTGGACGGGCTCATCGACCGGGTGGCGGAGGCCGGCCGGATGGATCTATTGAAGGACTTCGCCGAACCGCTGCCGGTCGCGGTCATCGCGGAGTTGCTGGGTGTACCCGAAGAGGACCGGCCCCGACTCCGCCCCTGGTCGTCGAAGATCGTCAAGCTCTACGAGCTGGGTTACACCGACGACCAGGCTCGGGAGGCCAACCAGGCCGTCGTGGAGTTCTCCGCGTACATCCACGACCTCGCCGATCAACGCCGGCGCGCCCCGCGCGACGACCTCATCTCGGCGCTGGTGCGGGTCGAGGAGCAGGAGGAGGTCCTCACCGCGGATGAGCTCGTCGCCAACTGCATCCTCCTGCTGAACGCCGGGCACGAGGCGACGGTGAACGGCACCACGCTGGGGATGCTCTCCCTGCATCAGCATCCCGAGCAGATGGGGCTCGCCCGCGCGGCCGCCGCGCGCGGGGACCGCGAGTTCTTCAAGACGGCGGTGGAGGAGTTGCTGCGGTTCGACACCCCTCTGCCCATGTTCGAGCGGTGGGTCCTGGAAGACCTCGACTTCCACGGTATCCCGCTGCGGCGGGGGGGCGAGGTCGGGCTCCTCTACGCCTCGGGCAACCGCGATCCGCGACGTTTCCCGGATCCCGACCGGCTGCTGCTCACCCGCAGGGAGAACCCCCACCTGACGTTCGGCCTGGGCATCCACTACTGCATCGGCGCGCCGCTGGCCCGCGTGGAGATGCAGACCGCGTTTCAGACGCTGCTCCGGCGCCTGCCCAACATCCACATCGCCCGCGAGCCCGTGGAATACACGGAGGGATTCGTCATCCGCGGCCACCGGGCGATGCCGGTTGAGTTCGGAGCGGGCAGACGACCCGGCATGGTCTCGGGGAGGGAACCGTGAGGGCCAGACGATATGTGGCGCTGCTGCGCGGCATCAATGTCGGCGGGAACACCATCATCCCGATGGCCGCGCTGAAGGCCGCCTTCGAGCATCTGGGGGTCGGCACGGAGCCGGGCCGCTACCGCTACGACGTGATCTTCCTCAAGAAGCCGCTGACGCCTCACCGAGCGCTGAAGGTCGTGGAGGTCAAGGAGGGCGTGGACACCGCCGCGGCGGGCAGGCACACACTGGCGCTCGCAGGTGGATCGCGCAGTCCGTAGACACTCGCAGGAAGGCCCGGACTGCCGGACGAATGGCCGGGTAATCACGGAGGCGTCCCTCGTGCCGCCGACACCCGCCGGCCCGACCCCGCGCGGCCGGCGCCGCGGAGCACCGCGGCCGCCCGGCCCTCCCCCCGCCCTCCTGCCTGTCCCGGCGGCGCCCATCATCGGGCGGGCGCAGGAGGTCCGCCGGCTTGCCACGTGGCTGCGCAGCCCCGACGTCCGCCTCGTCACGCTGACCGGGCCGCCCGGAGTCGGCAAGACGCGCCTCGCTCTGGCCGCGGCCGCCGCGGTGGAGGGAGACTTCGAGTCGGGCGTGGTGTTCGTCAACCTGGCCCCGATCCGCGACGCGGAGCTCTTCGAGCACACCCTCATCCACACGCTCGGCTTCCGGCGGTTTCTGACCCGCCCGCCGCTTGAGCGGCTCACGGCGCACCTCAGAGAGCGCCAGGTCCTCCTGCTCCTGGACAACTTTGAGCAGGTCACACCGGCGGGTGCCAGCGTGGGCGTCCTCCTGGAGTCCTGTCCGCGGCTGCGGGTCCTGGTGACGAGCCGCGAGGCGCTGCGTCTCCGCGCCGAACGCGAGTACCCGGTCCACCCCCTGGCCGTGCCCGAGGCGACGGATGCCTCCGCGCCGTCCCTCGCCCGTGCGCCGAGTGTGACCCTGTTCGTGGCGCGGGGACGGTCCGTGCACCCGGAGTTCGCGCCGGCCGGAGACGACCTGGCCGCCGTCGCTGAGATCTGCCGCCGCCTCGACGGGCTGCCGCTCGCCATCGAACTCGCGGCGGCCCGGATCAAGGTGCTGCCGCCGCAGGCCATCCTCACGCGCCTCTCCCAGCGCCTGCCGCTCCTGGTGGCGGGCAGCCGGGATCTTCCCGGGCGGCATCAGACGCTTCGGGCCGCGATCGCCTGGAGCGAGGATCTGCTCGAGGAGGAGGAGCGTACGGTGTTCCGGCGGCTGGCCGTCTTCTCGGACGGGTTCACGCTCGATGCCGCCGCGGCGGTGGCCACATCCGATCTGTCCGTGGATGCGCTGACCGTCATCACCGGCCTGAGCAACAAGAGCCTGCTCCGGCACGAGGCCTCCGCGCGCCCCGAGCCGCGCTTCGCCATGCTGGAAACGATCCGCGAGTATGCCTGGGAGCACCTGGCGGCCTCCGGTGAGGCGGAGCGGATCCGGGACAGGCATCTGGAGTACTACGTCGCGCTCGCGGAGCGGGCGAAGGCGCTGTTCAGAACGCCGCAGGCGCCGGCGTGGTTCGGCGCGGTGGAACAGGAGTATGAGAACTTCAGGGCCGTCATGCGGTGGGCGTCCGAACGGGCCCATGTGGATGCCGAGCTGCGCCTGGCCAGCGCCATCTGTCGGTTTTGGAGCTTTCGCGGGAACGTGGGCGAAGGCTACAAGTGGGTGGACGCCGCCCTGGCGAAGAGCGACGGCGCGCCGCCCGGGATCCGGGCGGAGCTGCTCCATGACGTCGCCACGTTCACCTACGACGACGAGGCACGGAAGACCGCGCTCGAAGACGAAGCGCTCGCACTGGCCAGGAGCTTGGGCGATGAGGAGACCCTGCTGCGGGGCCTCATGAACCGCGGGGCCGCCCTCCACCGGAAGGACCCTCAGGCGGCCCGGGCGCATCTGACGGAAGCCCTGGTGCTCGCACAGCGCGGGGAGGATCGGCTGCGCATTGGACTTCTGCTCCAGGCGTTCGCTCTGCTCGCCGAGGCCGGGGGGGATTTCGTGCGGGCCGCCCGGCTCTACGGCGCGGCGGAAGTCACCCTCGAAGCGTACGTCCCCCCGTACGTGCCGCACGCCGTGGCCGACCAGACCACGCTCGGACGGTCCATCGTCACGGTCCTCAGAGAGATGGGACAAGAAGCCTTCGGCGCTGCATGGGCGGAAGGCCGGCGAATGCCTGCGGCGCTGGCCGTTGACTACGCCCTTGAACGTGTCGCCCTCCCCGCGGCCGCCGCGCCGGCGGCTGGCAGGAGGTCAGAGGCGGGCGCCCTCACATCCCGCGAGTGGGAGGTGGCCCGGCGGATCACCGAGGGACTGTCGAACCGGGAGATCGGCAGAGCCCTGTCCATCAGCGAACGCACGGTCGACGCGCACGTCCAGCACATCCTCAACAAGCTCGGCTTCAGCTCCAGGACGCAGGTCGCGGCCTGGGTGGCGGTCTCCGGCACCCAGCCATCCGCCTCCGGCAGGACCAGCTCGACCACGTAGGTACCGCCATAGGCCTTTCTACCGATGCGCCGCACCCGCGCCCCGCGCTAGGGTGGGTCCACCACATGCCGGTGGGCATCCCACCCTCCGGCGAGAGGAGAGGCCCCGATGACGGCGAGTGTAATGGTGAAAGCGGCGGCGATTGTCTCGGCGGTGCTGCTGGCGTGCGCCGGCACGGCCGCGGTTACGGCCGAGGAGATGATGAGCGTGTTCACCCCCGGGCAGTTGAAGTGGCAGGCGGCCCCGCCCTCACTGCCACCCGGTGCCCAGATCGTTCTCCTGGAAGGCAATCCGTCGCAGGCCGTGCCGATCACCATGCGGCTGAAATTTCCCGCCGGCTACGTGATCCCGCCGCATTGGCACCCGGCGATCGAGCACGTCACCGTCCTCTCGGGACGTTTCTTCATCGCCATGGGCACCGTGCTCGACAAGTCCAAGGGCACGGCCCTCGGACCGGGCGGATTCGTCGTGATGCCGGCGGGGGAGCGCCACTACGCCTGGACGACCGCCGAGACGATCATCCAGTTGCACAGCGTTGGCCCCTGGGGGATCACCTATGTCAACCCTGCGGACGACCCCCGGGCCGGCCGGTAGCGGCCTTAGACGTTCAGCTCCCGCAGCTCGCCGGTGACCATGTAGACGATCCGCTCGCAGACGTTCGTCAGGTGGTCGGCAGCCCGCTCCAGGTGGCGGGCCACGATGAGCAGCTCGAGCGCGCGCGGCACGATGCCAGGGTTCTTGATCATGAGGTCGAGGAGCTCGTGGAGCACGCGGTTGCGCAGGGCGTCCACGTCGTCGTCCTTCTTCGCCACCGCCCGGGCCCGTGCGGGATCCTGATCGCGGAAGGCATCAAGGGCCTCGCGGATCATCTCCTGCAGCAGCGCGTCCATCTTCGGGATGTCCACCAACGGCTTGACCGGCGGCTCGTCGCCCAGCCGCTTCACCGCGCGGGAGATGCCCTCGGCGTGATCGGCCATGCGCTCCAGGTCGATGGTGATGGCGAAGACCGCGGCGATCGCCCGCAGGTCGCGGGCCATGGGCTGCTGGGTAGCGAGCAGGCGCATGCACCGCTGCTCCAGGCTCATGTGCAGGGCGTCGATGGCGTCATCCTCGGCGATGACCCGTTCCGCCGCGGCGATGTCGCGGGTGCGCAGGGCCTCGACGGAGCGGTGGATCGCCTCGCCGGCCTGCTCGCCCATCCGGACGACGTCGTCCCTCAGCTGCCGCAGCTCGCGCTCGTACGCTTCGCGCGTCACTAGCCGAACCGTCCTGTGATGTAGTCTTCCGTGCGCCGGTCCTGTGGCTTCGTGAACAGCTCGTTCGTGGAGCCGAACTCGATGAGCTCGCCGTCCAGGAAGAACCCCGTGAGGTCCGAGACCCGGGCGGCCTGCTGCATGTTGTGGGTCACGATCACGATGGTGATGTCCTTCGCCAGCTCCCGGGCCAATTCTTCGATCCTCAGCGTGCTGGCCGGGTCCAGCGCGGAAGCGGGCTCGTCCATGAGCAGCACCTCGGGAGAGACGGCGAGCGCGCGCGCGATACACAGCCGCTGCTGCTGGCCGCCCGACAGGCTTGTCCCTGGCTTCTGCAGCCGGTCCTTCACCTCATCCCACAGCGCCGCGGCCCGGAGGCTCTGCTCGACGACGGTCTCGAGCCTCCGGCGGCTGCGCTCGCCGGCCAGGGTCAGCCCGGCGCAGACGTTGTCGAAGATGCTCATCGTGGGGAAGGGATTGGCTTTCTGAAACACCATGCCGACCCGGCGGCGCACCAGGACGGGGTCCACGCCGGGGCCGTAGACGTCCTCGTCGCCGAGCAGGATCCGCCCCTCCACCCGCGCCCCCGGGACGAGCTCATGCATCCGGTTGAGGCAGCGCAGGAACGTGGACTTCCCGCACCCGGACGGGCCGATGACGGCGGTCACCTTGCGCTCGGGGATCGTCATGGTGATCCCGCGCAGCGCGTGCAGCCGGTCGAACCAGGCGTGCACCTGCTCCGCCCGGATTCCCAGCGTCCGGTCGATCAACACAGCGGTCCGCCCCTCCACGCTCTCCCCCTCAGTGCAGCTTGACCTGGCGGCCGGCCGCATACCGGGCCGCCACGTTCACGAGCAGGACGAGCGCCACCAGTACCAGCGCGCCCGCCCAGGCCTGCCGGTGCCAGTCCTCGAACGGTGAGATGGCGTAGGCGAAGATCTGCAGCGGCAGCGCGGCGATCGGCTGCAGCAGATCCCGGCTCCAGAACCGGTTCCCGAACGCGGTGAACAGCAGCGGCGCCGTCTCACCGGCGACGCGGGCCACACCAACCATGATGCCGGTGACGATCCCCGCCGCGGCGGTGGGCATGACCACCCGCACCATGGTCTTCCACTGGGGGATCCCCAGCGCCAGCGACGCCTCCCGCACGCTCTGGGGCACCAGGCGGACGATCTCCTCGGTGGTCCGCATCACGGTGGGGATGAGCATCACGCCCAGAGCCACCCCGCCGGCCAACGCGCTGAAGCGCCGCATCGGCAGGACGAGGAGCACGTAGGCGAACAACCCCATGACGATACTGGGGATGCCGTTCATGACGTCGGCGGTAAAGCGGGCGGCCGTGCTCAGCCGCGAGGCGCGGTACTCGGAGAGGTACGTCCCGCCCAGCACGCCGACCGGGATGCCGATCGCCGCCGCAAGCGCCACGAGCACGAGGGTCCCGACGATGGCGTTCGCCATTCCGCCGCCTGGCTCGCCGGCCGCCCCCGGGAGCTGGGTGAAGAAGTCCCAGTTCAGCGCGGACAGCCCCATGCGCGCCAGGAAGCCGAGGATGAGGAACAGCGGGACCAGCACCACCACCGTGCAGACAAGGGTCACCGCGGCCATCACCGCGTTGGTCGCCCGCCGCACCTGGTAGCGGATCCCCATGCTCACTCCCTGATCTGCGCCGGGCCCGCGGCGACACGGCTGACGAGCAAACGGGCCAGCGCGTTGACGATGACCGTGACGACGAACAAGACGAGCCCGGCGTAGATCAGGGCCGCCACGTAGAGATCGCTCGTGGCCTCGGTGAACTCGTTGGCGATGACGGCCGGAATCGTGTAGGCCGGGGCGAACAGCGACGCCTTGATCTGCGGCACGTTGCCGATAACCATCGTCACCGCCATCGTCTCTCCCAGCGCCCGCGCCAGCGCCAGGAAGATCGCGCCGATGATCCCCGAGCGCGCGTAGGGCAGCACCGCGGTGCGGGTTGTCTCCCAGCCCGTCGCCCCCAGCGCCAGGGCCGCCTCGCGTTGTGCCCGCGGCACGGCGCGCATCACTTCCGTGCTCACCGCCACGATGAAGGGCACGATCATGACGGCGAGGATCAGCCCCGCCGTGAGCATCCCGATCCCCAGCGGCGGGCCGCTGAACAGCGGCAGGACCCCGAACGCCGAGCGCAGGGCCGGGCCCAGCGTCCCGCGCACCCACGGGACGAGCACGAAGATCCCCCACAGGCCGATGACCACGCTCGGGATGGCGGCCAGCAGCTCGACGAAGAAGCCGATGGGAGCGCGCAGCCGGCCCGGGACGAGCTCGGAGAGGTAGATGGCCACCCCCAGGCCAAGCGGCACGGCGATCACCAGCGCCAGCGCGGACGAGACCAGCGTGCCGTACACGAAGGGCAGCACGCCGAACTCGTGCCGCACGGGATCCCAGGTTGAGGTGACGAAGAAGGCCCCGCCGAAACGCTGGATCGCCGGCCACGCGGCGGCGATGAGCGCGATGAGCATCGCCCCGATAATCACCGGCACCGCGGCCGCCATCACCGCCAGCAGCAATTGAAACGGCCGGTCGCCCGTGCGGGCAGGCGGCGCGGCCGCGCCGTGTTCCGCTACCACCACGGACCGGCTCCTACGGCAGGGCCGGGGCCCCCTTGATGGTCACGCTCTTCAGCGTGCGCTCGATCCGCCCGATGAGGCTCTTCGGCAGCGGCGCATACAGCAGCGTCGGGGCGTACTTCTGACCTTCGTGCGTGGCCCACCACAAGAACTCCACCAGCGCCTTGCCCTTCGCCGGGTCGCTCTGGTCGCCCTGGATGAGGATCCAGGTGAACCCGGCCACCGGGTAGACGTCCCTTCCATCGGGATTGGTGAAGAACACCCGGTAATCCTCGGGGATGTTCTTCAGGGCCCCCTCCATGGCCTTCGTGGTGCTGGAGAGCGTCGCCCGCACGAACTGTCCGGCGCGGTTCCGCACGGCGCCGAAGGTCATCCGGTTCGTCAGGGCGTACGCGAGCTCCACATAGCCGAGCGAGCTGGGTGTCTGGCGCACGAGCCCGGCGACGCCTTCGTTCCCGCGCCCGCCGAGCCCGGTCGGCCAGTTGACCGACGTCCCCTCGCCGACCCTGGCCTTCCACTCCGCGCTCACCTTGCTGAGGTAGTTCACCCAGATTGCCGTCGTGCCCGAACCGTCCGACCGGTGGACGACGATAATGTCCGCAGCCGGCAGCGGGACGCCGGGGTTGATCCGCGCGAGCCGCGGGTCGTTCCACCTGGTGATCTTGCCGAGGAAGATGTCGGCCAGGACGTCGGGGGTGAAGTTGAGCACGGGGCCGATTCCAGCCAGGTTGTAGACGGGCACCACCGCGCCGGCGACCATCGGCACGTGCAGCACGCGCCCGCCTGCCTGGGCGATCTGCTCATCGGTCATCGGGCCGTCCGAGGCGCCGAAGTCCACCGTCCTGGCGATGAACTGGCGGATCCCGCCGCCGCTGCCGATGGACTGGTAGTTGACCTGGACGCCCTTCTCCGCCGCGTACACCTGGGACCACTTGGAATAGAGCGGGAACGGGAACGTCGCTCCCGCCCCGTTGAGCGTCAGGCCCTGGGCGCCGGCCGGGAGGGCCGCGCCGGCTATAACCACCGCAAGGGCGACCAGCATCGCCCGCTTCACGTGCCTCACCATAGTCTGTGATGCCTCCTCTTCTCGGGTGTCGCACAGAGCCTACCCCGGCCCGGGTGAAGGCGGCGACAACGGCGCTACAAGACCAGGTCAAGCGGAGGTGAAGGCTTGCCGGAGACTAGGGAAGGAGGCGTTGACCGGCAGCGGTCATCCGGCGGAGTGAGACCTCAATGCGGTCCACGAGCCGAGGCGGCAGAGGTGCGTAGAGCAGGGGCGCGGCAAACCGTTGACCGTCGTGCGTGGCCCACCACAGAAATTCCGCCAGAGCCTTGCCCTTGCGGGCATCGGCCTGTTCCTGCCGGACAAGGATCCAGGTGAACCCGGCGATCGGGTAAACGTCGGGGCCGGCCGGATCGGTGATGAAGATGCGGAAGTCGTCGGGTACCTGGTCGACCGCCCCGCCGACGGCCGCGGTCGTGCTCTCGAGCGACGGCGTGACAAAGCGGCCGGACCGGTTGCGCACGATGCCGACATGCATCCTCGCCGTCAGCGCGTAGGCCAGCTCGACGTAGCCGATCGTGTTCGGCGTCCTGTTGACCAGTTCGGCCACGCCTTCGTTGCCTTTTCCGCCCAGACCGGTCGGCCAGCTCACCGAGGTGCCTTCCCCGACGCGCTGCTTCCATTCCGGGCTGCTCTTCCCCAGGAAGTTCGTCCAGATCGCGGTCGTGCCCGACCCATCCGACCGGTGGATGACGACGATGTCCCCATCCGGAAGCGCCACGCCCGGATTGAGCCGGAGGATCTGAGGATCGTTCCAGCGGGTGACCCTGCCCAAGAAGATGGCCGCGAGGAGTTCGCCGGTGAAGTTGAGGCCCGGCGCGACGCCCTCCACGTTGTAGACGGGAACGACTGCCCCGGCGACCGTGGGAATGTGCAGGACAATCCCGCCGGCCTGGGCGATCTGCTCATCGGTCATCGGCCCATCGGTGGCGCCGAAGTCCACGGTCCGGGCGATGAACTGCCGGATCCCCCCGCCGGAGCCCACCGACTGATAGTTGATCTGGATGCCTTTCTCAGCCGCGTACACCTGCGACCACTTGGAGTACAGCGGAAACGGGAACGTGGCTCCGGCCCCGTTGAGGGTAATGGGAGCGCCGGGCCGAGGGGCAGAGGGGTCCGGTTGCCGGACCGCCCGCGGGCCGCACGCGGCCAGAATGATCGCCGCGGAGATGGCAAGGAGTCCGCTCCGGATCGCCGGCCGGAACGCGCTACTCACGGAGGTCGAGCCGGTAGCCGAGCCCCCGCACGGTGACGATGCGTATGCCCCCGGGGCCTTCGAGCTTCTTGCGCAGCCAGCCGATGTGCGTGTCGAGCGTGCGCGTGTCGCCGAAGTAGTCCTCGCCCCACACCTCGTGGAGCAGGCGCTCGCGCCGCACCACCTTGCCCTGGTGGCGCAGGAGGAGATGGAGCAGATCAAACTCCTTGGCTGAGAGCGCCACCGGACGGCCGCCGGCGGTCACCTCATGCCGCTCCACGCGCATCACGATCGCTCCGGCGGTCAGGCGCTCCTCCACGCCGGCCTGGATGACCAGCGTCTCCAGCACGTTGGCCACGTCCTCACACCGGTCCGTGCTGGCCTCGAGGATCTCCAGGATGTCCTTCCACTTGATGATGTCCCTCGGATCGCGCCGGCCGCGGAAGAGCGCCTCGATCCCGTTGCGGAGCAGGTCGTCGCCGCGGTTCTCGAGGCGGTGGAGTGTGCGCGTGTGCGGGAAGACATCCCGGAGGTGGCGCAGGCGCAGGGCCCGGCGGAGCTCCTGGGCGGAGGCGAGGACAACCTGGCCCAGGTCCCGCGCCTGCGGCAGCACCCACCGCACGCGGTGGATCGCCAGACGGGCCGCCACGGCTTCGATGGCGTCCAGGACGTCGTCGAGATACCCGGTCAGCGCCTTCAGCGACTCCGGAGCGAGCGACACAGGATCCGGACGGACGAGCATCTCGAAGACATCGCGGGCGACCGCATCGCCCTTGTGCTCGAGCTCCCGGATCGCCTGCCACCCTTCCCCCGCCGCACGCGTTCCCTCCAGCACGGCGGCCAGGGTGGTCGCCGCGTCGAGGATGGTGGAACCCATCTCCTCGAGCAGATCCAGGTCGCGTGCCGGGGTGGCCGGACGGACGGAGGACGAGGCGAGCCCAGTGCCGTCGGGGCGCTCCATGCTTCGCTCAGCATACCATGCGCGTCGCAGCGGGTACGGGGATGGCCTGCGGGGGAACAGCGCCTCGAACAGAACTCGTTAGCAAAGCAAGGGGGTGGGTACGGTGCGCATCGCGGGCACGCTCTTCCTGGCCTTGGGCCTCATGCTTCCCTCAGCCACGCTGGCCGCGCCGGCGGCCGGCGCTGTCGCGCTCGTCGACATCTTTCACGCGCTCGACGGACGTACGGTGACCGTCAGCGGCGTCCTGCGCAACACGGGCACCGTGCCGCTGCGCGGCCTGATCATCGACGCCACCGGCTACGGCCCCGGCGGCGAGCTCGTTGCCTCGGGGACGGACGGCATCCCCTGGCAGGTCCACCCCGGGGCTGCGGAGCGGTTCAGCATGTCCTTCCCGCTGGGGCCGCAGCTCGTGCGGGAGTACATCGTCCAGGTCGCCCTGCCGCGGGCGGCTATGCCGCTTGCCACCGCCCGCCGGTCCATCGACACCGAGCTCTACCGCCAGCACGTCCGGGCGTTGATCACGCTGGAGGGCAGCACGCGCAACGGCACGCTCGTCGTGCGGGCCGACACAACCGGGCTGCCGGTCAGCCAGGTGCTCGTGCGGGCCAGCCTCTGGGCCCTCGACCCCTTCATCGAGCACTTCCGGCTGATCACGCTCGACTTCGACGTGCCCGCCGACCGCAGCAAGACCGTCTTCGTGAGCGCGACGCAGGCCATCCTCGTATCCTTGCAGATCGTGGACGTGCGCCTGCGGGCGACCTGGGCGGACTAGAGCTGGCGCCGGGCGGGCCGGCGCGGTCACCAGAAGAGCGCGGTCACCAGGGCAGGTCGAGGGCCGCGGTCAGAAACCGCATCAGGGGGCTCATCCGCCGGCACACCTCGACGAACCGGTCGAGGAAGTCCCGCCCGATGACCTCCCGGTCCGAAAACGGCTCCATCACGTAGAAGTCCTTGAGTTTCAGATCCTCTGCCTGCGGGTGGCGGGCGTCATAGCCCGCGGGCACGCGCTTCAGCGCCTCCCCCTGGACGTCCAGCCGGCGTCTCAGGGCGGTCCACTCGGCCGGGTGTGAGACGATCCGGTTGCGCACGTTCGCCAGCGCCGGGCCATCGGGATGCCAGAGCCCGCCCCCGCCCCGCGAGCGTCCCGGCTCCAGGTGGAGGTAGAAGCCGGGCGCGTGCGCGTCCCGCCCGCCGCGCGCGTGGGTGAAGTGCGCTCCCACGTGCGTCTTGTACGGGCTCTTGTCCCGTGAGAAGCGGATGTCGCGGTGGATGCGGAACATGGATCCTCCGACCGGGCGCGCGTCGGCGGTGACGTGCGGGCTGACCGTACGGAGGCGGGGGGCCAGCGCGGCGATGAAGCGGAGCGTCGGGTCGCGCACGGTGACCTCGTAGCGGTCCTTGTGCGAGTTGAACCACTCCCGCGTGTTGTGCGAGCTCAGCTCGGTGAGGAACTCGAAGAGCGCCGGCGTGAAGTAGGAGGGATCAGGCATGGCTACGGTGCCGCCACGTCCGCGGGGGTGGCCGCCGTGAGCGCCTGCAGGCGGGCGGGAGCGATGGCGAACACCGCGGTGTGCGTCCCCGCGGAGGCGTACACGACGTCGTACTGCAGCAGGTCCCGGTCGAGATACGTCGGCAGCGGCCTGGCGTGGCCGACCGGCGGGACGCCGCCGATGGCGAAGCCCGTCGCCCGGTGCACGTCGGCGGCGGACGCGCGCCGGACCGCCTGCGCGCCGCACGCGGCGGCGAGCTTGGCCGGATCCACCCGGTTGGCGCCGGAAACGAGGACGAGCACCGGCGCGCCGTCAGCGAAGAACACGAGGGACTTGACAATCTGGCCCAGCGTGGTGCCGACCGCCGCGGCAGCCTCTTCGGCCGTGCGGGTGCTCTGCGGGAACTCCCGGACGTCCGGCGTGATCCCGCCGGCGCGCAGCGCCTCAACCACGCGGTCCATCACCGCCGGCCCCGCTGCTACAGCCGGAGCGTGCGGTGGGCGACCATCATGCAGGCGCCGTTGACCGCGGTGAGCCCCGCCCCCTCCGCGCGCGCCGCCGCCTCGTCGTTCTCCGCGCCGGGCTGCATCCAGACGACCTTGGCGCCGATGGCGATGGCGTCCTCGACGACCGCGGGGACCTCCTCGGACCGGCGGAAGATCTGCACGATGTCCACCTTCTCCGGGACGTCGCGCAGCGACGGGTAGGCCTTCTCTCCCAGGGCCTCCTTGATCGTGGGGTTCACCGGGATGATGTGGTACCCGGCGCGCTTGAGGTAGCCCGCGATGTCGTGGCTGGGGCGGTCCGGGTTGTTGGACAACCCCACCACGGCGATGTTCTTCGAACCCTTGAGGATCTTGCGGATGTCGTCCCAGCTCGGCTCCATCGGCCCCCCTCGCCCGCCCCTGCTCCGGTCACGGCTGGCGCCGCGGCCGGGGGGCGGGACTCATGAGTGCGTATCCTGCGGCTCGTTGCCCAGCAGCGCCTCGAGCCTGGCGCGGTTGAAGCCGACGACGGCTTCACCGTCGATCACCGTGACCGGCGTGGCAAAGAATCCCTTTGCCTCCAGCTCGCCGAACGCCTGCTCGTCGGCGGTGACGTCCTTCTCGGTGAACTGGATGCCGCGCTGGTGAAGGAACTCCTTCACCTTGCCGCAGAACAGTCAGCCCGGCTGCGTGTAGACGACCACCGATCTGGGCATGAGCCACCCCGGCCTACCGGCACGTCACTCGCTTCTACTTTGACCGGGCGACCCCGTATTCCCCGATCTCACCCGCGGCCGCGGCATCGAGCCACCAGGTCAGCGAGCCCGACTCCGGGGCCACGCCCGCCGCGGGCACCTCGTCGGCGGCCGTCCCCGGCGTCATCGCCCGGCGCACCGCCGCGGCCTTCGCCGGCCCCGCCACCAGGAAGATCACCGCGCGCGCCCGGTTGATCAGGGGGAGGGTCATCGTCAACCGCCGGGGCGGGTCGGCGGGCACCGTCGCCGCCACCACCCACCGGTCGCGCTCCCGCAGCGCGGGCTGCCCGGGAAACAGCGAGGCCACGTGGCCGTCGGCCCCCAGGCCCAGCAGCAGGATGTCGAACCGCGGCGGCCGGTCCTTGAAGTAGCCCCGGATCAGGTCTTCGTACTCGCGCGCCGCCACGACGATGCCGGCATGGTGCGTCGGCATCGGGCGGACGTTGGCGGGCGGGATCGGAACGCGGTCGAGCAGCGCGGCCCGGGCGAGGCGGTAGTTGCTCTGTGGATCGTCCGGCGGCACGTACCGCTCGTCCCCCCAGAACACGTCCACCTGCCGCCACGGGACGGACGCGCCGAAGCGTTCCGCCCAGATCTCATACATGCGCCGCGGGGTGCGCCCTCCGGTGAGCACCAGAGCGCACCGTCCCTGCCGGCCCACCGTAGCGCTGATCCGGCCGACAAGCATCTCGGCCACGGCGAGGCTGAGGGCCTCCAGATCGGAGAGGACGCGCACCTCCCTCAAGGCTGGTCGCGTCGGAACTCGTGGCCTCCGAACTGGTATCGCATCATGGCCAGCAGCCGGTCGGCGAAGGCGTAGTCGTCGCGGGACCGCAGCCGCTGCTGCAGGGCGAGCGTGATGACCGGCGCCGCGACATCGAGGTCGATGGCCTCGGCTACCGTCCAGCGGCCCTCTCCCGAATCCGCGACGTGCGGGGCGATGTCTGCCAGGTCCTGATCCCCGGCGAGCGCGCGCGCCGTGAGGTCCAGCAGCCACGAGCGCACGACGCTCCCGAACCGCCAGATCTCCGCGACCTGGTGCAGGTCGAGCGCGAACTCCGTCTTGCGCTTCATGATGGCAAAGCCTTCGGCGAGGGCCTGCATCATCCCGTACTCGATGCCGTTGTGCACCATCTTCACGAAGTGCCCCGCGCCGTTGGGTCCGACGTGACCCCAGCCGCGGTCGGGTGCGGGGGCGAGCGTCTCGAAGACCGGCCGGAGCATGGCCACGACGTCGCCGTCCCCACCGACCATCATGCTGTAGCCTTCCGTCAATCCCCAGATCCCGCCGCTCGTGCCCACGTCGAGGAAGCGCAGGCCCTGCTCCCGCAGCGCCGCCGCCCGGCGGAGGGAATCCCGGTAGTAGGAGTTCCCGCCGTCGATGATGACGTCGCCGGGCGAGAGCACCCGACCGAGGGCCTGCAGAGCCTCGTCCACCGGGGCCCCGGCCGGGATCATCAGCCAGACGGCGCGGGGAGGGACGAGCGTGTCTGCGAGCGCTCCCAGCGACGTCACCCCGTCCCCGCCCAATCCGAGCCGGAGGATCCGCTCGAGGCCCTTGGCGTGGCGGGCATACCCGACGACGTGGTGCCCTCCCCGCAGCAGGCGCTCCGCCATGCTCCCGCCCATCCGTCCGAGCCCAACCATCGCGAGATCCATGCCTTCTCCTCGCCTCCAAGCACGCGGCCCCGCCGCCTCAAAATGCGACGGGGCCGGCGACGCCAGCGCGCGGCGCGGCTTACCGCGCCATGCTCCCCATCTTGCCCCGAGCCCGGTCGTAGGACTCGGCGACCTTCGTCCAGTTCACGACGTTCCACCAGGCCTTCAGGTACTCCGGCCGGCGGTTCTGGTACTTGAGGTAGTAGGCGTGCTCCCAGACATCCACGCCCAGGATCGGCGTCAGCCCCTCCATCACGGGGCTGTCCTGATTGGCCGTGGAGTACACCTTCAGTTTCCCGCCGGCATCCAGCGCCAGCCAGGCCCAGCCCGACCCGAAGCGCGTCGCGCCGGCCTGGGTCAACGCTTCCTTGAACTTGTCCACCCCGCCGAGCTCGGCGGTGATGGCCTCGAGCAGTGTGCCCGACGGCTCCTTGGCGCCGCCCGGGGTCATCCACCCCCAGAACAGGGTGTGATTGAGGTGGCCGCCGCCGTTGTTGCGGACCGCGGTCTGGATGTCCTGCGGCAGGGAAGAGAGCGTGCGGAGCAGATCCTCCAGCTCCTTCCCCTGCTGGTCGGCGTGCTTCTCCAGCGCCGCGTTGAGGTTGTTCACGTACGCGGCGTGGTGCTTGCCGTGGTGGATCTCCATCGTCTGGGCGTCGATGTGCGGCTCGAGCGCGTTGGTGGGATAACCCAGGTCGGGCAGCTTGAACGGATAGGGCATGCGGGGTACCCTCCTCTGATCGTTTGTGGACCTGCGTGGACTGGTTTCAGTTTCCGGCCCGCCCCGGCGCATGTCAAGCCTGGGTGTTTCCCGCGGTTCCCGCCCGCCCGTCCGGCCCGGCGGCTCAGCCCGCGCGCAGTGCCGCGGCCAGGAGCGCCGCCGTCAGGGCGGCCGAGCCCAGGCACCACACGCACCAGGCGCGGAGGACCGCCGCCTGCAGGTAGGTGAGGTATCCGTACAGCGTCAGGGCGACGACGGATGCGGCGATCATCGCGCTCCACAGCGCCGATCCCGGCCCGGCGATCACCGGGATGAGCGCCGCGGCGGCGAAGTAGACGACCCCGAGCGCCCCGTTCGGGATCCCCAGCAGCCGCCCATAGGGGCTGCGGATCACCCTGGCGCACCCGGCGCCGATACACAGCACGGGGCCGGTCGTCACCTGCTTGTACCAGACGTAGGCGCTCACGGCGGTGCCGGCGAGGCCGAACCCCGTGACGAGGATCCCGGTCACCACCCGCCCATCGTCAGGGCCATCAGGGCCTTGGCCGTGTGGAGCCGGTTCTCGGCCTCCTGGAACACCACCGACTGCGGCCCGTCGATGACCTCGTCGGTGACCTCGTTCCCCCGGTCCGCCGGGAGGCAGTGCATGTAGATGGCGTCCTCCGCGGCGAGCTCCATCCGGCGCGCGTCGCAGATCCAGGAC
>Ga0073934_10001628_pt1 | contig 52265 bp, 49 predicted proteins | sample LarsenN4metaG_FD_76834 | JGI IMG/M metagenome (GOLD analysis project Ga0073934, IMG submission 76834) | Hot spring sediment bacterial and archeal communities from British Columbia, Canada, to study Microbial Dark Matter (Phase II) - Larsen... ...
CCTCATGACCCCCGATGGCAAGACAGTCGAGGCCGAGGCCGCGCACGGGACAGTGACCCGCCACTTTCGCGAGCATCAGAAGGGCAATCCGACCTCTACCAATCCGATCGCCTCGATCTTCGCCTGGACCGGCGGCCTCAAGTACCGCGGCCGGTTCGACGACACGCCCGACGTGGTCAAGTTCGCCGAGACGCTGGAGCGGGTGTGCATCGAAACGGTCGAGAGCGGCAAGATGACCAAGGACCTCGCCCTTCTGGTCGGCCCCGAGCAGGCGTGGATGACCACCGAGCAATTCTTCGAGGCGATCCGCGAGAACCTCGAGGCGGCTATGGCGGCGAGCCCGGCGAGCGAACCCTCTCCCGCCTGACGCCGAGGCCGATGATCCGGCCCGGGATCCGGCGCAATATCGGGAAGCGGTCGAGCAGCCGGATAACCGCCGGCGCGTCGGTGATCGGCCGTGTGGCCGCGAGCAGGCGGCCGATGACCCGATCCTGCGCCGCCTTCTGCCCGGCCTGGATGACCCGCGTCGGCCACAGCCGCCGCCGCTCGACATGCCCAAGCAACTCGTCGACATTTTCGCCGCGGACGAGTGGCCCAGCGAGGAAGTTTGCGGCGGCGACCGCGTCCTGGATGGCAAGGTTGATGCCGATCCCGCCGATCGGGCTCATGGCATGGGCGGCATCGCCGATCGCCAGCAATCCCGGGCGGTGCCATCGCACCAGCCGGTCGAGCTTGACGGTGAGCAAATGTAGGTCGCTGATCTCGTCGAGCTCGGCGAGGTCAAGGTAACCCGGCGCCGCTTTCGCCACTTCCTCCCGGATCGCGCCGATGCCCCGCGCCTGATAGGCCTCGGCGGCGCCCTTGGGGATAAGGAAGGCGCATTGCCAATAATCGCCGCGGTCGATCATCACCAGCAGGCGCCCGGGCTCGACATTGCCGCGCAGGCCGCCCGGCTGGCCTTCCTTCCGGGCCACCCGGAACCAGAAGACGTCCATCGGCGCGCCGAGGTCCTCAAGCGGCAGCAGCGAGCGGACAATCGAGGAGCGGCCGTCGGCGGCGATCACCAGGCGGGCCTTGCGCGGCGTGCCGCCAGCAAGGCGGACGCCCGTCACCCGCCCGCCCTCCTCGACGAAGCCTTCGACGGGAGTTTCCATGTCCAGCCCGAAGCCGGGATAGGCCCTTGCCTCCTGGCGCAGGAAGTCGAGGAACTCCCATTGCGGCATCATGGCGATGAACGGCGCCGGCGTGTCGAGGTGCGACAGGTCGCCGATCGTCCATTCTCGCCCCGCGATCCTGATTTGCGCCTTGTCGAGCCGGTTCTGCGGCCGCTTGAGGAAGCGCCCGAGCATGCCCAGCTGGTCGAGGATTTCCATTGTGGAGGGGTGGACGGTGTCGCCCCGGAAATCGCGGAAGAAGTCGGCGTGCTTTTCCAGCACGCGCACGGTGCAGCCGGCCCGGGCGAACAGCAGCCCGGCCATCATCCCAGCCGGCCCGCCGCCGACGACGATCAGGTCCGGGTCAGCCATTTAAATTCACTATTTGCGTGGAGTCAGCGACCATTTTTGTGAAGTTAGCGGGCCCAGGCCGAAAGTGTTGCGGGTGCATGCGCACGGCCAAGGCAGTCTGGGACGTCATGACGGCAGCAGGGTGCCAGACGAATTCCTACTTTGGAAGCGCCTGCTCCTTGGCCATAAGGGGGCATGGCGGGCGCACACGGCTTCGGCGGACAGGGACTTTCGGATGCGCTGACGATCCTCGGCGCGGCGGGAATCGTCATCCCGGCCTTTGCCCGGCTGAAAATCTCCCCGGTCATCGGCTTCATCATCGTCGGAGTGATCGCCGGCCCATATGGGCTTGGCCCGTACAGCGACGCCTATCCCTGGCTGCAGGCGGTCACCATCAACGACCCGCAAGCGATCGCGCCGTTCGCCCAGTTCGGCATCATCCTGCTGCTGTTCTCCATCGGCCTGGAACTGAGTTTTCGCCGGCTGATGACGATGCGCAAGAGCGTATTCGGGGTGGGCGCCGCCGAATTGGCCGGCGGAGCGGTCCTGATCGGCGCCGGGCTGATGGCGATGGGCAACAGCCTGTCGGCGGCCATCGTGCTCGGCCTGGCGCTCGCCATGTCATCGACCGCTTTGGTGTTGCCGATCGCCGGGACGACCAGCCCGGTGGGCCGCGCCGCGTTCTCGATGCTGCTGTTCGAGGACCTGGCGCTGGTTCCCCTGATCTTCCTGTTCGCCAGCCTCGGCGGCAGCGGCGACGTCGGGGATTTGGTCGACGTCCTATGGAAAGGCACGCTGGTGATCGCCGCCATGCTGGTCGCCGGGCGGATGCTGCTGCCGCCCCTGTTCGCCCAGGCGGCCCGCACCAAGAGCCCCGAATTGTTCCTGGCGGTCAGCCTGCTGACGGTGATCCTCGCCAGCCTGGCGACCAGCGCCGTCGGGCTTTCCCCGATATTGGGCGCATTGATCGCCGGCGTGCTGATCGCCGAAACCGAATATCATAATGAGGTCGAAGTGGTGACGGCCCCGCTCCGCGGCCTGGCACTTGGCGTTTTCCTGATCACCGTCGGCATGAGCATCGACGTGCCAGCACTCATCAGCAATTGGCCGCAAGTCCTTGCTGCGCTTGCGCTTGTCCTAGTGGCCAAGGTCCTGGTCACCGGCTTTCTCCTCTGGCTTTCCGGATCGCGACCGGGGGTCGCGGCGGAAACCGGGCTGCTGATGTCCAGCCCGTCGGAAACCACCCTCATCCTGCTCGGCACCGGCGCCGCGGCCGGGGTCATCCGCGCCGACGCAGCCAGCTTCTGGCAGGTGGTGACCGCGCTCGGCCTGACCATCACGCCACTGCTCGCCAAGCTTGGCCGGCTGGCGGCGCGCAGCGTCGACCGGCCGAATATCGAGACGGCCGATGCCGGCGCCGCCACCGACAAGACCGTGATCTTCGGCTTTGGCCGCGTCGGCCGGATGGTCGCCGACATGCTGGCCGAGCACGGCAAGGACTATCTGGCGGTCGAAAGCGACATCGATTCGGTCCTTGCCGCCCGCGAGGAGGGATACAGCGTCCTGTTCGGCGACGTCGGAAACCATGAGATGGTCGAGCGGCTCACGATCGGCAGCGCCGATGCCGTCGTGCTGACGATGGACGACCCGGTGCTGGTCGTGCGCCTGGCGCGAAGGTTGCGGGACGAATATCCCGACCTGCCGATCATCGCCCGTGCCCGCGATACCGGCCATGCCGCCCGCCTCTATCGCGCCGGCGTGACCGATGCCGTGCCGGAAACGCTGGAAGCCTCCCTGCAATTGTCGGAAGCGGTGCTGGTCGACATCGGCCTGGCCATGGGACTGGTCATCGCCTCCATCCACGAGAAGCGCAGCCAGCTGCGCGCCGCCATCATGGAGGAGGGCGAGCTGGTCGAGGAGCCGAGCCTGGGACGGCGGCGGCTGCGCGATTCGGCGCCCCACCAAGCCCAGCCGTCCCTGCCGCCGCAAGGGGACGGATAGTCATTGCTCAACAAGCTGTTACATTGGCCACCGGCCTCGGGGTTTGTACCAATGCCGCTTGGGCCGGCCATGCGCATAATCCGGCGCTTCACCAAGGGAGCACCGACCAGCTCATGTCTTTTCGCCAGCTAATCATCGCATGCGCCCTCGGTCTTGCCGGGCTTGCCGTCCCGGCGCATGCCGGGGTCGAGGATCCCCTGGCCTTCTTCGCCGGCCGCACCGAAAGCATCGGTACGGTGAAGCTGGCGATGAAGAAGCCGTTCCGCAGCCGGGCCATCGGCAAGGGCGAAATCAGGCCGGACGGGTCGCTCGACCTCGTCCAGCGCGTCGAAGACCAAGGCCAGCTACCCCGGGAACGGCACTGGCGGATCCGCCAAGTCGGCCCCGGCCGCTTTACGGGCACGATGTCGGAAGCCAAGGGGCCGATCACGGTCGAGGAAATCGGCGGCCGCTTCCGCTTCCGCTTCCGGATGGAGGGGAACGTGGCAGTCGAGCAATGGCTGATTCCCGCCGCCGATGGCCGCTCGGTGCGAAGCAAGGTCTCCATTCGCAAGTACGGCATTCCGGTTGGCAATTCCGATGCCGTCATCCGCAAGCTGGATTAGGAGCGATTCGTCCATGCCTTCGGTCATGCCGGACTTGATCCGGCATCCGCTTTTTCTTCAAGGGTTAGAAAAGGCAGGCGGATCCCGGCTCACGGCCGGGATGACGGTCAGGCTGCGACCGTCTCCAGTGCCTGCCTGACCGCTTCCAGGGCTTCCTGGGCCTTGGAGCCGTCGGGCCCGCCGCCCTGCGCCATGTCGGGGCGCCCGCCGCCGCCCTGCCCGCCCATCGCCGCTACCGCAGCCTTGACCAGCATGACGGCATCCACCTGGCCAACAAGGTCATCGGTGACGCCGACGGCGACGCTGCCGCGGCCGTCGTTGACCGCGACCAGCGCGGCGATGCCCGACCCAAGGCGCTGTTTCATGGCGTCGATCTCGCTGCGCAGGCCCTTGGGGTCGAGCCCTTCGACCACCTGGCCGAGGAAGGCGCGGCCGCCGACCTGCTCGGGGCCCGCAACTTCCGCCTTGCCGCCGCCGCCCATGGCCAGCGCCTTCTTCGCCTCGGCCAGTTCGCGCTCTAGCTTCTTGCGCTCCTCGACCAGCGCCGCGACCCGGGCCGGCACGTCCTCCGGCGCGCTCTTGAGCGCCGAGGCCGCCTCGCGCAGCCTCAAATCGCGGCCCACTAGCCACTGGCGTGCAGCCTCGCCGGTCAGCGCCTCGATGCGGCGGACGCCGGACGAAACCGCGCTTTCGGAAATGATCTTGAGCAACTGGATGTCGCCCAGGGCGCGGACATGGGTGCCGCCGCACAGCTCGACGGAATAATCCGCGTCCGGCGTGCGCCCCATCGATAGCACCCGCACCTCGTCGCCATATTTCTCGCCGAACAGGGCCATGGCGCCGGCGGCGATGGCCTCGTCCGGGGTCATCAGACGCGTGGTCACCGGCTCGTTGGCGCGGATCTGGGCGTTCACCTCGGACTCGATGGCGGCAATGTCGTCAGGCGACAGCGCCGAGGGGTGCGAAAAGTCGAAGCGCAGGCGGTCGGGGGCGACCAAACTGCCCTTCTGGGTGACATGCTCGCCCAGTCGGTGGCGCAAGGCAGCATGCAGGAGGTGGGTGGCGCTGTGGTTGGCGCGCGTCGCGTCGCGGCGGGCGCCGTCGACCGACTGGTGCAGCGTGTCGCCGACCGCGACCGCGCCCTTGGCGACCCTGGTGTGGAGCACGTGAAGGCGGCCTAGCGGCTTCGACGTGTCGGTAACTTCGCCATCGAAACCCTTGAGTGAAGTCAGTTTTCCAGCATCGCCGACCTGTCCGCCGCTTTCTCCGTAAAAGGGCGTCTGGTTGAGGATGAGCTGCACTTCCTCGCCCGCCTTCGCGCTTTCGACCCGGGCGCCGTCCCTGACGATGGCGAGCACCACCCCCTCGCCCTCGTCGCCCGAAAAACCGGTGAACTCGGTCGAACCGAACTCCTCGGCAAGATCGAACCACAATTCGTCTGAGGCCTTTTCGCCGGATCCCTTCCAGGCGGCGCGGGCCTGGCGCTTTTGCTCGGCCATGGCGGCGTCGAAGCCGGCGCGGTCGACCTCAAGGCCGCGGGCGCGCAGCGCGTCCTCGGTCAAGTCATAGGGGAAGCCAAACGTGTCATAGAGCTTGAAGGCGGTTTCGCCGGGCAAAGTGCCGCCCTCGGCCATGCCCGCGGTCGCCTCGTCGAGCAGGCGGAGGCCGTTGGCCAGCGTCTGGCGGAAGCGGGTTTCCTCCTGCGCCAGCGTCGCCTCGATCAAAGGCTGGGCGCGAACCAGCTCGGGGTAAGCGGCGCCCATCTCGGCGACCAGCGCCGGCACCAGCCGGTGCATCAGCGGCTCGGCGGCGCCCAGAATATGGGCGTGGCGCATGGCGCGGCGCATGATGCGGCGGAGGACATAGCCCCGGCCCTCATTGGCCGGCAGGACGCCGTCGGCGACCAGGAAGCCGGAGGCGCGCAGGTGGTCGGCGATGACCCGGTGCGAGGCCTGGCTGTCGCCCTCGGCCTTCGTCCGCGTCAACTCCTCGCTGGCGTGGACCAGGGCCTTGAACGTGTCGGTCTCGTAATTGTCGGTCGTGCCCTGGAGGACGGCGGCGATCCGTTCCAGCCCCATGCCGGTGTCGATCGACGGCTTGGGCAAATCGGCGACGATGACGTCATTTTCCTGCAGATGCTGCATGAAGACGAGGTTCCAGACCTCGACGAAGCGGTCGCCGTCCTCGTCCGGAGAGCCCGGCGGGCCGCCGGGGATATGCTCGCCGTGGTCATAAAAGATCTCCGAGCAGGGACCGCTCGGCCCGTCCGGCCCCATCGCCCAGAAATTGTCCTTGGTCGGGATGCGGATGATTCGGCTTTCGGGAAGGCCCGAGATCGACTTCCACAGGTCGAAGGCCTCGTCATCGGTATGGTAGACGGTCGCCGTCAGCCGGTCGGGCGATAGGCCCCACTCTTTGGTCAGCAAATTCCACGCCAGCTCGATCGCGCGGTCCTTGAAATAGTCGCCGAAAGAGAAATTCCCCAGCATCTCGAAGAAGGTGTGGTGGCGGGCCGTGTAGCCGACATTGTCGAGGTCGTTGTGCTTGCCGCCGGCGCGCACGCACTTCTGGCTGCTGGTGGCGGTGACGTAGGGACGCGTCTCGAGGCCGGTGAAGACGTTCTTGAACGGCACCATGCCGGCATTGACGAACATCAGCGTCGGGTCGTTCTGCGGCACCAGAGGCGCCGAAGCCACCTGCGCATGGCCGTTCTTCCCGAAATATTCGAGGAAGGAGCGGCGGATGTCGTTGGTCGAAGTCATCGAATGCGCAGATATGGGACTTGCTGCGGTGCGGCAAGCGCCAGCCCATGAGCGCCCCGCGCGGCGGGGGTGCAAAAATATTCTGCAGAAGGCGCTTGCGCGGCCCGGCGAACCGTGCTCAAAGGGGGACGTGGTTGAAGTCTTCGGATGGAAACCATGGGGAGCCCCGGTCACTTCGGTGACCGGGGCTTACCGCTTTCTGGAGCCTCGCAATCGCGGGGCTTTTTTTTCGCCCGCGCTTCGCTAGCAGGGGTGGGATGGCTAGGCGCAAGACCAGCACGATCCCGACCTACAAGCGCAAGCGGCAGCGCTCGCTGCCGGCGCGGGTCTTTATCTTCCTCGGCAAGCTGGTGCTGGCGTTCGTCCTGATTTCGGTGCTCTGGGTGCTGGCCTATCGCTTCGTGCCACCGCCGATCACCGCCACCATGGTCGGCGATGTCGTCGCCGGGCGCGGGCTCGACAAGGACTGGTTGGGCATCGACGAGATCGACCGCGACATGGTCCGCGCCGCCATCGCCGCCGAGGACAGCAAGTTCTGCCAGCACAACGGCTTCGACTTCGACGCCATCGAGCAGGCGATGCAGCGCAATGCCAGCGGGGGGCGCATCCGCGGCGGCTCGACCATCAGCCAGCAGACCGCCAAGAATGCCTTCCTGTGGCAGGGAGGCGGCTATGTCAGGAAAGGCGTCGAAGCCTGGTTCACGGTGCTGATCGAGGCGATCTGGCCAAAGCGGCGGATCATGGAGGTCTATCTCAACCTCGCCGAGACCGGCATCGGCACCTACGGCGTCAATGCCGGGTCGCAGCGCTATTACGGCCATGACGCCAGCGCCATGAGCCGCACCGAGGCAGCGCGAATCGCCGCCGTGCTGCCGCTGCCCAAGAAACGCGGGGCGATTGCCCCCAAGGGCTTCACCCGCCGCTATGGCGGCTCGATCGCCGCGCGGATCGGCGTGGTCGCCCGCGACGGGCTGGACGCCTGCGTCTACCAGGGCACGACCGCGCCCCGCGACAAGGCGCCGCCGCCATCGCGCAAGGGCGCCAAGCTGCCGGGCGAGGAATATGAGACGATCGCTCCGCCGCCGCCGGCCGAGGACGTCGATTCGCCGCCCATTGAGGATCCGGCAGCCATCGAAACGCCGCCGTCGGAATCGCCGGTCCTGGAACCGCCGCCCTTCGAGGAGCCCGCGCCGCCGCCCGAAGAGACCGCGCCGACCAACCAGGGCTAGGCGTCAGCCGACCAGGGCCAGCTTCGGCGGTTCCTGGACGGACAGGCTGACGCTGCCCTCGCCGGCGATTCGCTCGAGGCGGGCGGCGAGCTCGGCGTCGAGCTGGAAGTCGCGGCCGACCAGCAGCACCGCCTCGCGGCCGCCGGTGATCGGCACGAGGCATCGCACCACACCATTGCCGCCGCGCGCCGACTGCAGCTCACGGGCCACCGCGTCCGCCATGCCGGCATCCGCCAGCCGCAGCTCCATCTGCAGGCGGCTGGCCTTGGCGAGTCGGTCGAGCGGCTGGAAGCGCTTGATGGCGACGCGCGGTGCATCGTCGCCAGCGCGGCGGTCGAGCTCGACAGTGAGCAGGCCACAGCTGCCGGCCTTGGCGGCCGCCTCGAGGTCGGCGCAAGCGTCATCGTCGAAGACCATCGCCTCGAACTGGCCGGAGGGATCGGAAAGGCTGGCCATCATGTAGCGGCGGCCCTTGGCCGAAACCCGCCAGCGCACGCCTTCCACCAGCCCAGCCATCGCTGCCGAGGTGCGGCTTCCTTCCGAAACCTCCATGTCGCCGAGCTCGGCGTAGGTGCGCACCCGGTGCGCGGCCAACAAGTGGCGATGATGGTCGACCGGATGGGCGGAGAAATAGAAGCCGAAGGCCTCGCGCTCGGCGGCCATGCGCCCGGCCAGCGTCCACTGCGCGTCGCGCGGCAGGCGGATCGGGGCGATGCCGGCGGACGAGTCGCCGCCGAACAGGCCGTGCTGGCCGCTTTCGCGGGCATCGGCGGCGCTGGCGGCATGGGCAAGGATGGTCTCGGCGGCGGCGAAGACCGCGGCGCGCTCGCCGACGAGGCCGTCGAAGGCGCCGGCGCCGGCCAGGCTCTCGATCTGCCGGCGGTTGAGCAGCCTGGGGTCGATGCGCTCGGCGAAATCGTCGAGGCTGCGGTAGGGCCCGCGCGCCTCGCGCTCCTCGACCAGCGCCTCCATCGCCTTCTCGCCGACGCCTTTCAGGGCGCCGAGCGCATAGCGGACCTTGCCACCCTCGACGCTGAAGTCGGCGCGGCTGGCGTTGACGTCGGGCGGCAGCAATTCGACCCCGGCGCGGCGCATGTCGTCGGCGAACAAGGCGAGCTTGTCGGTCTGCGCCATGTCGAAGCTCATCGACGCGGCGAAGAATTCGGCCGGGTGATGCGCCTTCAGCCAGGCGGTATGATAGGCGATCAGCGCGTAGCTGGCGGCATGGCTCTTGTTGAAGCCGTAACCGGCGAACTTGTCGATCAGGTCGAACAGCTCGTTGGCCTTGGAGGGCCCGATGCCGTTGGCGCCGCAGCCGTCGATGAAGCGCGCCCGCTGCGAGTCCATTTCCGACTGGATCTTCTTGCCCATGGCGCGACGCAGCAGGTCGGCCTCGCCCAGCGAATAGCCGGCCAGCACCTGGGCGGCCTGCATCACCTGTTCCTGGTAGACGAAGATGCCGTAGGTTTCCTCGAGCACCTCGGCGAGCATCGGATGCGGGTAGGCGAGCGGCACGCGGCCGTTCTTGCGGTCGCCGAACAGGGGGATATTGTCCATCGGCCCCGGCCGGTAGAGCGAGACCAGCGCGATGATGTCGCCAAAACCGGTCGGCCGCACGCCGGCCAGGGTGCGCCGCATGCCTTCCGATTCCAGCTGGAAGACGCCGACCGTGTCGCCGCGCTGGAGCAGTTCGTAAACGGCCGGATCGTCCCAGGGCAGCGAAGAAAAATCGACCTCGACCCCGCGCTCGGCCAGCAGCCTCTGGCCTTCCTTGAGCACCGACAAAGTCTTCAGGCCGAGGAAGTCGAACTTCACCAGCCCCGCCGCCTCGACATATTTCATGTCGAACTGGGTGACCGGCATGTCGGAGCGCGGGTCGCGGTAAAGCGGCACCAGCTCCTGCAGCGGCCGGTCGCCGATGACGACGCCGGCGGCATGGGTCGATGAATGGCGCGGCAGGCCTTCGAGCTTCATCGCCAGGTCGAAGAGCCGCTTGACGTCGGGGTCGCCGCGATAGGCGGCGATCAGCTCGGGCACGCCGGCCAGCGGCCCGCCGTCCTTGTCGCGCGCCCGCCCGAGGCTGCGCTCCAGGGTCCACGGGTCGGTCGGGTGGTTGGGCACCAGCTTGGCCAGCCGGTCGACCTGGCCGTAGGGCATTTGCAGCACGCGGCCGGTGTCCTTGAGCACGGCGCGGGCCTTGAGGCGCCCGAAGGTGATGATCTGGGCGACCCGGTCGCGGCCATATTTCTGCTGGACGTACTGGATGACCTTGTCGCGGTGGGTTTCGCAGAAATCGATGTCGAAGTCGGGCATCGACACGCGCTCCGGATTCAAGAAGCGCTCGAACAGCAGGTTGAGGGCAATGGGATCGAGGTCGGTGATGGTCAGCGCCCAGGCAACCACCGATCCGGCGCCCGAGCCGCGCCCCGGCCCGACCGGAATGTCATTGGCCTTGGCCCATTGGATGAAGTCGGCGACGATCAGGAAGTAGCCGGCAAAGCCCATGCGGATGATGACGTCGAGCTCAAAGTCGAGCCGGTCGAGATAGGGCGCCCTCTCCTCCTCGGAGCGGCCCGCCAGCCGCTTTTCCAGCCCTGCCCGCGCGTCGCGGCGCAGCTGCTCGTCCTCGTCATCGCTGAGGCGCGGCAGGATCGGGCGCCGGCTGGGCGCTCCCGCCGCACAGCGCTGGGCAATGACCGCGGTATTGGCAATCGCCTCCGGCAAGTCGGCGAACAATTGCGCCATCGCCTCGCCATCCTTGAGCCAGGCCTCGGGCGAGGACGTCGGGCGGTCGGCGGTTTCGACATAGGTCGAGCTGGCGATGCACAGCATGGCGTCATGCGCGGCGTGGAAGGCGGGCTCGGCATAGTGGGCGGGGTTGGTGGCGACCAACGGCAGGTCGAGCGCATAGGCGAGCTCGACCAGCTTGTGCTCGGCCGCCTCCTCCGCCGCGTCGCCGCGCCGGCTAAGCTCGACATAAAGGCGAGCCGGGAACAGGCCGGCCAGCCGCTCGGCATAGGCTTTCGCCTTGCCGTCCTGGCCACCGGCGAACAGGCGGGCGACCGCCCCCTCCCCGCCCGCGGTCAGCGCGATCAGGCCGTCGGTCAGCCCGGCAAGCGCTTCGAAGCGGACATGGGGATCCTCGTGTACCGGCCGGTCGAGGTGGGCCGCGGACACCAGCTTGCACAGATTGTGATAGCCCTCGTCATCCTTGGCGAGCAGCGCCAGCCAGTCGATGGCCCCAACCGGCCCAATCTCGGCGGGCCGGGCGAGCGCGAGCATGGTGCCGATGATCGGCTGCACGCCCTCGGCAATGCACGCGTCGGTGAACGGCATGGCGGCGTAGAGGCCGTTGCGATCCACCAGTGCTGCCGCCGGGAAGCCCAGGCGCCGGGCATGCTTGGCGATCGCCTTGGGCTCGATCGCGCCTTCGAGCATGGTGAAGCAGGAAAAGACTCGAAGCGGGACGAACGGCGCTGTCATCAGGGACAAACTATGGGCCGCGACAGCGTGAATCGCCAGCGGTCAAGCGCGACTTATCCCCAGTTTAGAGCAGTCCCTCGATATCGCGGGCGATGTCCTCGGGCTTGGTCTGCGGAGCGTAGCGCTTCACCACCTTGCCGGAACGGTCGACGAGGAACTTGGTGAAGTTCCACTTGATTGCTTCCGAGCCGAGCAGGCCCGGCGCTTCCTTCTTGAGGTGTTTGTAGATCGGCGCGGCGTCCGGCCCGTTGACGTCGATCTTGCCGAGCAAGGGGAAGGTGACGTCGTAGGTCAGCGAACAGAAACTTGCGATTTCCTCCGCGTTGCCGGGCTCCTGCGCGCCGAACTGGTTGCAGGGGAAACCGAGCACTTCGAACCCCTTGTCGGCGTAGCGGCGGTGCAGCGCCTCCAGCCCTTCATATTGCGGTGTGAAGCCGCATTTGGAAGCGACGTTGACGACCAGCAGCACCTTGCCGCGGTGGGCGGATAGATCCTGCTGCGATCCGTCAGCGGCGGTGACAGGGATGGCGGTGATGTCTGTAGCCATGAGTCTCTTTCGTCATTGCGAGCGCAGCGAAGCAATCCAGAACTGGATTGCCGCGTCGCTACGCTCCTCGCAATGACGATGCTATTCCAAAACCCCTTCGTGCAGGCGCAGGACGCGGTCCATCTTGGCGGCGATGCGCTCATTGTGGGTGGCAACCAGCGCCGCGCTGCCCTCCCCGCGCACGAGGTTGACGAACTCGGCGAAGACGATGTCGGCGGTATGCTCGTCGAGGTTGCCGGTCGGTTCGTCGGCCAGCACCAAAGGCGGCCGGTTGGCGAGCGCCCGGGCAACGGCGACGCGCTGCTGCTCGCCGCCCGACAGCTTCGAGGGGCGGTGGTCGAGGCGCTGCGCCAGGCCGAGCGTGCCGAGCAGCTCTTCGGCCCGGGCGCGGGCGGCGTCCATGTCGGCGCCGTGGATGATCTGCGGCAGGACGACATTCTCGCGCGCGTCGAAGTCGGGCAGCAAATGGTGGAACTGGTAGACGAAGCCCAATGCGTCGCGGCGCAAAGCGGTGCGGCCGTCGTCGTCGAGGCTCGCGGCCTCGCGCCCCAGCAAGCGGATCGAGCCTTCGAAGCCGCCTTCGAGCAGGCCAACGGCCTGGAGCAGGGTCGACTTGCCCGAGCCAGAGGGGCCGAGCAAGGCGACGATTTCTCCCGGGCGAATCGCAAGGTCGACGCCGCGCAGCACCTCGATGGTGACGTCGGCCTGGGTGAAGCTGCGCTTCAGGCCGGTGGTCTGGAGGACCGGTTCACTCATAGCGCAGCACCTGCACCGGGTCGGTGCTCGCCGCCTTCCACGCCGGATAGAGGGTGGCGAGGAAGGAAAGGATTAGGGCGATCAGAACGATCGCCAGCACCTCGAACGGGTCAGTCTTGGCCGGCAGCTCGGTCAGGAAGCGGACCGACGGGTCCCAGAGGTTGGCGCCGGTCAGGGTCTGGATGACGACGACGATGCCCTGGCGGAAAAACAGGAACAGGGCGCCGAGCAGGATGCCGAGGACGATGCCGAGCGAGCCGATGGTGACGCCGACGGTGACAAACACCTTCATCAGGCCGTTGCGGCTGGCGCCCATGGTGCGGAGGATGGCGATGTCGCGGGTCTTGGCGCGGACCAGCATGATCAGCGAGGAAAGGATATTGAAGACGGCGACGAGGATGATCAGCGACAGGACGACGAACATCGCCACCCGCTCGATCTCCAGCGCCTCGAACAGGGCCGAGTTCATCTGCCGCCAGTCGGTGATGATCGCCCGGCCCTGCACCAGCCTCTGCAGCGGCGCGAGGATGGCGGCGACATTGTCGGGATCGGTCACCTGCACCTCGACCATGCCGACATCGTCGCCGAGCATCAGCAGGGTCTGTGCATCCTCCATCGGCATGACGACGAAGGCATTGTCATAGTCGTAAACGCCGACCTCGAAGACGGCGCCGACTCGGTAGCTGACGATGCGCGGCACCGTGCCGATCGGGGTGGCCCGGCCTTCGGGGCTGATCAGCGAGATCTCACTGCCCGGGAATGCGCCCAGCGCCTCCGCCAGCCGCGAGCCCATGGCGACATTGCCACTGCCCGGCGTCACGGTGCGCATGTCGCCGGCCTTGACGTTTTCGTTCATCACCCGGTTGGCGCGGATGTCGGCCAGCCGCACGCCGCGCACCAGCACGCCTTCGACGCGGCCGTTGGCGGAAGCCATCAGCGGCTGCTCGATCAGCGGCAAGGCCGAGGTGACGCCGGGGGTCTTCCTGGCGGCCTCGGCGACCTCCTGCCAGCCGCCAAGGCGGCCTTCGTAGCCCTGGATCACCGCATGGCCGTTCAGGCCGACGATCTTGTCGAACAGCTCGGCGCGGAAGCCGTTCATGACGCTCATGACGATGATCAGCGCCGCGACGCCGAGGGCCACCGCGCCGAGGCTGATCGAGGCGACCAGGAAGATGAAGCCCTCGCCCTTGCCCGGGAGCAGGTATCGCCTGGCAATCATCCGCTCATAGCGGTTGAGGATCATGACGAGCCCCCTAACTCGTCACCCTGAACTTGTTTCAGGGTCCATTTCTGTGAAGCGCAGTGCCGATGGGAGCATGGATGCTGAAACAAGTTCAGCATGACAGGCAAGAAAATCATGCGCTTAGCCTCGCCAGCGCAGATTCGATGGAAAGTTCTTCGCGTTCCCCGCTGCGGCGGTTCTTGAGCTCGACGGTGCCGGCGGCAAGGCCGCGCGGGCCGATGATCAGCTGCCAGGGCAGGCCGATCAGGTCCATGGCCGCAAGCTTGGCCCCGCCCCGCTCGTCGCGGTCGTCGTAGAGGACCTCGACGCCGGCGGCCGTCAGCTTTGCATAGATATCGTCGGCGGCCGCGATCGATGCCGCGTCGTCACCGCGCATGGTGACGATGCCGACCCGCCACGGCGCCACCGATTCCGGCCAGACGATGCCGTTGTCGTCATGGCTGGCCTCGATGATGGCGCCGACCAGGCGCGAGACGCCGACCCCGTAGCTGCCCATCATCGGGGTCACCATGCCGCCGTCGGACCCGGAGACCTTGAGGCCCATCGCCTTGCTGTACTTGTCGCCGAAATAGAAAATGTGGCCGACCTCGATGCCGCGGCCGGTGCGGCGGCGGTCCTCGGGAAGCTCGGCCCAGCGCGCCTCGTCATGGGTCTCGTCGGTGGCGGCATAAGTGGCGCTGACTTCGTCGAACAGGGCCTGGAGGCCCGCCTCGTCGCCATAGGCGAGGCCTTCGCGGTTCCAGTCCGTCGCCTCGAAGGCGGCATCGTAGAAGACCTCGCTCTCGCCGGTCGGCGCGAGGACGATGAACTCATGGCTCAAATCGCCGCCGATCGGGCCGGAGGCCGCCTTCATCGGCACCGCCTCCAGCCCCATCCGCTGGAAGGTGCGCAAATAGGCGAGCAGCTGCGTGTAATAGCTCATCCGCGCGCCCGCCTCGTCGAGGTCGAAGCTGTAGGCGTCCTTCATCAGGAACTCGCGGCCGCGCATGACGCCGAAGCGCGGGCGGACCTCGTCGCGGAACTTCCACTGGATGTGGTAGAGCGTGCGCGGCAGGTCGCGGTACGACTTCATGTCGTCGCGGACGAGCGCGGTCAGCATCTCTTCGTTGGTCGGCCCGTAGAGCATCTCGCGGTCGTGCCGGTCCTTGATGCGCAGCATCTCCGGGCCATAGGCGTCGTAGCGGCCGCTTTCCCGCCACAGGTCCGCCGGCTGGATGGTCGGCATCAGCATCTCGATGGCGCCGGCGCGGTTCTGCTCCTCGCGGACGATCTGCTCGATCTTCTTGAGGACCTTATATCCTATCGGCAGCCAGGCGTAGATGCCGGCGGCGGTCTGGCGGACGAGCCCGGCGCGCAGCATCAGTTTGTGGCTGACGATCTGGGCGTCGGCCGGGCTTTCCCTGAGGACCGGCAAATAGGCTTTCGAAAGGCGCATGGGCATGGCCTCTAGGCAAGGCCCGCGCGGCTGGCAATGCGCCGACTTTCCCTAGAGGCGATGTGGCCTGCCGGTCACAGCCCATGCGCAAAAGCCGCGCCTATCCTGTTTGGCCGTGACAAGCCTGCGGCATCCGGCTTAGCCAATGGCCGCCGAATGCCGGCTTGCCGGAAGTTCGGGGAGGATGCCTGGTTCGACCAAGGGCCGGCACTTCAAGACTCCAAGGGGGCTGACGAGCAATCGTCACGCAGGACGCCCGGATCGCCAGACGGTCCGGGCGTTTGCATTTGGCAGCGCTCGCGGCGGCCCGCGAAGGCAGTCAGGCGCGGCGGGCCTTGCGCGACTTCGGCAGGACGAGCGACAGGGTCCGGCCGGCGAAGTCGATCGAGACCTGGTCGAAGCCCTGGAGGGCGTTCATGCCGAGCAGCACTGCCGGCCGGTTGTCGAGCCTGAGCTGGCGGAAGGTGTGGGCGTCGGCGAAAACCACGCCCAGGCCTTCGAGGCGGGCGCCGCCGATATCGAGCCGCCGTACATTGGCCAACTCGCCGCGCAGCGAGGCGCCGGTCACCGATACCAGGTCGATCGGCTTGACCAAATCCACGCCGCCGCGCCGCTCGAGCCGCCGCCGCAGCGCCGAATTGGCGACCGTCAGGCTCGAACCGGTGTCGAGGACGACGCTGACGCGCACCCCGTCGACCTCGGCGTCGGTGATCACCAGTCGCCCTTCCTTGCGGCGGGCGCGGACGAGGATCGCCCCTTCCTCGATCGGACTCGCCGCATCGGCCGACTGGATCGCCAGCGTCCCCCGCTCGAAATCGAAGGTCACGCGCTGCGAGCGCAGCGAGTCGATGCCAAGGATGCCGTCGGCGCCGATGTCGGCCGCGGCGAGCAGCGGGGCGTTGATGTGGCGGACCGACCGGCGGCCCGTCCTGAGCTCGGGCAGATAGGCCATGCGCACCTGGCTGGCCCCCGTGGCGCTGTGCATCCGCGCCTGCGCGCGCTCCTCGAGGCCCAGCTTGCCGGCCAGCTCGCGCGACACCGAGGTGCGGTCGGAACCGGTGTCGACGAGGAACTGGTAGGGCCCCGACGCGCCCAGGCGAACCGGTACCGTCAGCCGCGCAAAGCCGTCGCCGGCCAGCGGCAGCTGCGCCGACTGGCCGGCCTCGCCCGCGACTGGCGGCTGGCTGGTCGATTGATAGTAAGTGAGCGGCAGATCCCCGGCGGCGGCGGCAGTGGCCGCAAGCAAGATCCAGAAAGCCAAGCCTGTCATCGCCAGCTCGGGCGATCCTACACCCTGGCGCCGGGTCCGGCAAAGGGATGGTAGCGGAGGAGGGACTTGAACCCCCGACACGCGGATTATGATTCCGCTGCTCTAACCAGCTGAGCTACTCCGCCCCAAGGTCAGCGGCCTCGCTGACCGCGAACTATGACGCCGTTGACCGGGACGCGATTGCAAGGCGCTCCGGAGGGCGGCGATATAGGCAGGCAACCGGCGCTGGTCAACGCGACCCAAAGCGGCGTAATGTCGGGCGCGGAACCGCCGCCCGTTGCCCTCGTTGAGCGAGGAACATTGGAGACGCCGGGATGGACCCACTTACGCCCCTCGATACCCTGTGCCGGATCATCCTGCGCGGCCGCGAATATGAGGCGCAGACGCCAACCGATTACGACGGCAACGAGACCGCCGACAATGTCGACGACGCCGACGAGGAAACCCTGTCCGTTCTCGACGACGCGATCAACGACAGCGTCGAGGAAGAACTGCGCTCGGCGTTCGAGGATTTGGGCGAGGACCAGCTGGCCGAAGTGATCGCCTTCTGCTGGGTCGGCCAGGGCACCTATGATGCGGCCGACTGGGACGAAGCGATGGAAGAGGCACAATCGCTGGTCAGCGCGGGCACCGACGGCGCCATCGACGAGTTGATGGAGCAGCCGATGCTGGCTTCGATCCTGGAATCCGGCCTCGCCGCCTTCGACCTCAGCTGCGACGGGATCGGCAACGTCGGCTAGGTCCGGAACGCCCAGGTCTGCAGCGTTTCCCATGGCCCGCCCAGGTAACGGTGCAGGCCGAGCCCGCGGATCCCTAGCGGGCGCGGCTCAAATCCCGCCTGCAGCGCATCGAGCAATTGCCGGGCTTCGCGCACGGAAACCTTGTTCTGGATGGTGACATGCGGCCGCCAGCCGCCCGAATCCTGTGCCCCGAGCATGCCGTGGAAGCCGTCCGCCAGCTCCTCGCGGATCGAATCGAGGTCGTCGGAGACGATTCGAAAGGCGACCCCGCCGCCTAGGTCCATCAGTCCGGCCACGCTCGCCCGCGGGGCCGGACGGGCCGCCGCCTTCGCCAGCCGGTGCCGCGCCTCCGCTTCGAGCGACGGCGGCAAGGCGTGGAACATGGTCAGGTGGGCAGGCAGCCGGTTGCGCTCCGCCGGGTAATGATGCCGGCGCAAGGCATCGAGCCAGGCGAGATCGGACGACGCCAGTTCGGCCGTAACGATCAGTGCCCCGGCCATTGGTCCTTCGTCACCTCCGGCAGCGACTCATAGCGGCCGCGGTCGAGGCCGACGACCAGCCGGTCATTTTCGACACGGGCGCAAGTCCACGGCACCTGCCGCAGGCGCTCGCCGACCCCGGCGACTCCGCCTTCCGAGACCACCACATAAGCCAGCCGCCCGCTGCACTCCCCAACCATGGCATCGACGCAGGTGCCGACATCCTCCCCGGCAATCACCGCCTTGGCCCGGGACAGCAGCGAGGCCGGGAACAGGGCTTCGCCCGGCGTTGCTTCGCTGGCCTCCGCGGCGGCCCTGGCCCCCTCCTCGACCGCCGCCTGCCGGCCCAGCCAACGCCAGATGCCAAACAGGTTGAGGACGGTGAGAACGGCGTTCGTCCACAGCAATGCCGGCTGGCCGCTCATCAGGCCGACGCCGAGCCAGCATAATGATCCGGCCAGGAAGACGATGAAGCCGGTGCCGGTCACCCGGGCGCCGAGGTTGGAGGCGGTCAGCAAGGCGCCGCCGATGGTGGCGATGGTCGCCACCCAGCTGATGAGGTCGAACATGGCCTCGCCAACCAGCGGGCCGCAAGTTGTTTCCCGGCGAAGGCCAGAAGCCAGTCTTCCGCCATGGGTCCCGGCTCAAGTCCGGGATGTCGATCCGAGGCCGAAAAGCCTCAGATCTCCACCTGGCTGCCGAGCTCGATGACGCGGTTGGTCGGCAGCTTGAAGAATTCCATCGCGCTTTCGGCGTTGCGCAGCATCCAGGCGAACAGGCGCTCGCGCCAGATTGCCATTCCGGGCCGCGCCGAGGGCAGCAGGGTCTGCCGGGCGAGGAAGAAGCTGGTGTCCATCATCTTGCACTGCGGCCCGCAGCCCTTGATCGCCGTGAGCGCCGCGGGGACGTTGATTTCCTCCATGAAACCGAAGCGCAGGATGACGCGGAAGAAGCCGGCGCCATAATCCTTGGTCTCGACCCTTTTATCGTCGGTGACGAAGGGAATGTCGTCGATGCGGACGGTCAGCAGCATCACCCGTTCGTGCAGCACCTTGTTGTGCTTGAGGTTGTGCAGCAACGCGTGCGGCACGCCGCTCATTGCGGTGGTCATGAACACCGCCGTGCCGGGGACGCGGGCGGCGCTGGCCGACGCCGACTTGATGAACACCTCCATCGGCAGCGCCGCTTCGTTCATGCGGGCGATCATCAACTGGCGGCCACGCGCCCAGGTGGTGAGCAAAGTGAAGGCGACGGCGCCGATCAGCAGCGGGAACCAGCCGCCGTCCGGCACCTTCAACAGGTTGGCCGAGAAATAGAGCAGGTCGATGGTGAAGAAGACGGCCAGAAGGGCGATAGTGACCAGCCGGTTCCATTTCCACATGCCGAACAGCACGACGGCGATCAGCACGGTGTCGATCGCCATCGCGCCGGTGACGGCGATGCCATAGGCCGCCGCGAGGTTCGAAGACGACCGGAAGGTCAGCACCAGCAGGATCACCATGACCAGCAGGGCCCAGTTGACAATCGGGATGTAGATCTGCCCGCGCGCCTTTTCGCTGGTGTGGGTAATCCTCAGGCGCGGGATGAAGCCGAGCTGGATCGCTTGCTGGGTCACGGAGAAAGCGCCGGAAATCACCGCCTGGCTGGCGATGATGGTCGCCGCGGTTGCCAGCAGGACGAGCGGCAGGCGCAGCATGTCCGGTGCGAGGTAGAAGAAGGGGTTCTTGACCGTTTCCAGTGCCTGGGCGGGGTCCTGCGCCAGCAGCATCGCCCCCTGCCCCATGTAATTGAGCAGCAGCGCCGGCATGACGAAGAAGATCCAGGACACCCGGATGGGGTTGCGGCCGAAATGCCCCATGTCGGCATAGAGCGCCTCGGCGCCGGTGACGGCCAGCACGACCGAGCCCATGGCGATGAACGCCGGCAGCGGCTCGTCGAGGAAGAATTCCATGGCGTTCCACGGATTGAACATCTCGTAGAGGACGGCCGGGTGGCTCATGATGTGGCTGACGCCCAGGACGGCCAGCGTCAGGAAGTAGACCAGCATGATCGGCGCGAACAGCAGGCCGACCCGCGCGGTGCCGTGGCTCTGGATCGCGAACAGGCCGACGAGGATGCCGATCGCCAGCGGGATGACATAGGGTTCCATCCCCGCATTAACGGTGGTCAGCCCCTCGACCGCCGACAAGACCGAAATCGCCGGCGTGATCATGCTGTCGCCATAGAAAAGCGCGGTCGCGAAGACGCCGAGAAGAACGATGCCGCCGGTCCATTTCTTGCGGCCGCGCTCGGCGCCCAGCGACCGGTTGATGAGGGCGAGCAGCGCCAGGCTGCCGCCTTCGCCCTTGTTGTCGGCCCGCATGACGATCGTCAGATATTTGAGGCTGACGATGATCATCATCGACCAGAAGATGAGGCTGAGCACGCCGTAGATGTGCAGCGCGTCGGGGGTCAGCTGGTGGTGGCCGGCGAAGGTCTCGCGGAAGGCGTAGATCGGCGAGGTGCCGATGTCGCCGTACACGATGCCGATGGCGCCGATCGCCAGCTTCGCCAGCGAGCCTTCGGGATGATGGCCAGCATGGACTTCGGACGGCGGCTGGCTGGCTGCGGCGCCCGTGGCTGTGCTGTTCATTCGTGCCCTGCGCCGGTCATGATCTAAGGGGCGCGGCCCTAGCACCGGTAAAAAGGCGCTGCAATCGCCCGCGCTCCTGTCTATAGGGCCGCCCACATCCCATCATTGGAGCGAACGAACGATGCGCGTCGGAGTGCCGAAGGAAATCAAGGTGCATGAATATCGGGTCGGCCTGACCCCGGCCTCGGTGGCCGAGCTGGTGGCCGCCGGGCACGAGGTCGTGGTCGAGACCGGCGCCGGCAGCGGCATCGACTGCCCCGACAAGGCCTTCGTCAAGGCCGGCGCGGAAATCCTCCCCGACGCCGCTTCGGTGTTCAAGGCCGCCGACATGATCGTCAAGGTCAAGGAGCCGCAGGCGCAGGAGATCGCCCTGCTCGAGCCGCGGCACATCCTCTTCACCTACCTGCACCTCGCCGCCGACAAGCCCCAGGCAGAGGGCCTGATGAAGTCCGGCGCGACCTGCATCGCCTATGAGACGGTGACATCGCGATCGGGCGCTCTGCCGCTCCTGAAGCCAATGAGCGAGGTTGCCGGACGCATGTCGGTCCAGGTCGGCGCCCATTACCTCGAAAAAGAACCGGGCGGGCGCGGCGTGCTGCTCGGCGGCGTGCCGGGCGTGTCGCCGGCCAAGGTCGCCATCCTCGGCGGCGGCGTCGCCGGACTTAACGCGGCGCAGATGGCGGTCGGCCTGCGCGCCGACGTCACCATCTACGACATCAGCAACGACCGCCTGGCAGAGCTCGACACCCACTTCGGCTCGCAGATCAAGACCGCCTACGCCTCACGCGACGCCATCGCCCGCGCCGTCAGCGAATGCGAGCTGGTGATCGGCGCAGTGCTGGTGCCGGGCGCGGCGGCGCCCAAGCTCGTCACCCGCGAAATGCTGAAGACGATGAAGCGCGGCAGCGTGCTGGTCGATATCGCCATCGACCAAGGCGGCTGCTTCGAGACCAGCCACCCGACGACCCATGCCGACCCGGTGTTCGTCGTCGACGGGGTCATCCATTATTGCGTCGCCAACATGCCGGGCGCGGTCGCCCGGACCAGCGCCTTCGCGCTCAACAACGCGACTTTGCCATTCGCCCTCAAGATCGCCAATCTCGGCGCCGATGAGGCCATGGCCCAGGACCCGCATTTGGCCAACGGGCTCAATGTCTCGGGCGGCAAGATCCGCCACGAAGCGGTCGCCGAGGCCCTAGAACTGGCCTACGAACCGGCCTGAGGGCGATCGAGCAGCGCAACGCCGTCCTCGACCAGGGGCCGCCAGGCGGCCTCGGCGGGGGCGGATGCGAGCAACTGCTTCCAAGCCGCCAGCGCCTCGTCCCTTTGGCCCGAGCGCAGGAGCGCCACGCCGCGGAAGAAGGGCGGCGCCGGGCTCCACGGCGCCAGCTTCGCCGCGCGGGCGTAAGCCAGTTCGGCCGCTGGCGTCATGACGCCGGCATGGTCGACCAGCGCATTCCCCAGCCCCACCCAGAGCGTATAATCGTCGGGATGCTCCCTGAGCCCCGACTGGATCAGCCCGACCGCATCTTGAGTGCTGCCGCGCCGGGCGAAGCTGTCGGCGATGATCATCCAGTGCTCGGACTTGGTGAACTGCCCCATCAGGATGTGGCGGGCCCTGGCCAGCGGCACGTGGCGGGACTCGGTCTGGCCGCCGGCGCGCGTCCCGGCGAGGCCCGGCGTTCCCTGCAGCGCATAGCCGGCACCGCCCACCATCAGCGCCGCCGCCGCCATGGTCAGCAGCCCGCCCCTGAGGCCGAACAGGCGCAGGGCCACAAGCGCCAGCGCCACGAGCAGCAGCAGAATGAGGAAGCCGGTCATCGTTGGCGCCGCCGCTTCAGCCGCGCCCGCGCCAGCCAGGCGCCGAGGCCGAGCAGGACCAAGGGCGCCAGCCACAAAGGCCAGGTCACCGGCTCGACCGGCGGCTGGTAGCTGACCCAATTGCCGTAGCGCTCGACCAGCCAGCGGCGCACCTCGCCCGGGCGCTCGCCGGCGGCGATGCGGCTGCGGACCAGGTGCCGCATGTCCCCGGCCAGCTCGGCGTCGCTGTCGGCGATCGACTGGCCCTGGCAGACCAGGCAACGCAATTGCTCCATCAGCGCCTTGGCCTCGGCCTCCTGGCGAGCGTCGGGCAACTGCCGGTCGGCCCATTGCGCAGGCGGCAGGCTGGAATCGGCCAGAGCCGGGGCGGCGATGAGCAACGACAAGGCGGCCAGCAGCTTCACTTTGCCTTCTCCAGCTCGGCCAGCACAGTCGACACATCTTGCGGCATGATCGGGCCGACATGCTGGTATCGGATGATGCCGCGGCCATCGATGACAAAGCTTTCCGGAACGCCCGCCGAGCCTAGTGCCATCTGGACGCTGCTCTGCATATCGGCGCCGATGCGCTGATAGGGATCGCCGTTGCGAGCCAGAAAAGCGGCGACGTCCTCGGGCTTGTCGCGGATGGCGATGCCGTCGATGGCGACCCCGCGGCGCTTTAGATCGCCGAGCACCGGTGCTTCAGCGATGCACGGCACGCACCAGCTGGCGAAGATGTTGAGCAGCCGCGGCTGGCCAGTCGCCAGGTCCGCCGACGACAAGGCCGCCCGTCCCGGCACGGCCGGCGGCAAGGTGAATGCCGGCACCGGCTTGCCCTCGAGGCGCGAGCGGATGGCCGTGTCGGCCGGGTTGGCAAGCCGCCAGGCGACGAAGCCGACGAAGGCCAGCAGCAGCGCCAGCGGCACGAAACGCAGAGCCCGCCTCATTCCTCGGCCTCACGGCCCCGGCGCCGTTCACGCCACAAGCGGCCGACCAGCGCGACCAGCCCGCCCAGGGCAATGAGCATCCCGCCCAGCCAGATCAGGGTGACGAACGGTTTCCACCACAAGCGCAATTGCCAGCCATCGTCGCGCTGCTTGCCGATCACCGCATAGAGCTGGCCGTTCCAGGCCGTGTGGATGGCCGCTTCGCTCGTTTCGGTCAGCGGCGAGGTGAACACACGGGCCTGCGGACGCAAGGTTTCGGCACCGCTGCCGCGCGACGCGCGCAAATGCGCCTCGATCGCCGTCCAGTTCGGCCCGGCGACCGGGGCGATGCCGGCGAGCTCGACCAGCCAGGGGCCGACGCTGAGCTTGTCGCCCGGCTGGGCCACGGCCAGCTTCTCGCGCGTGAAAGCGCTTTCACTGGCCATGCCGATCAGCGCCACGCCGACGCCGAGATGGGCAATGACCATGCCCCAGGTCGCTAGCGGCGTTCGTCTCAGGCTGCGGCCCAGCAAGGGGACGATGCTGGCCGGCACCAGGGCAATGCCGAAAGCGAGGCCGAGACGCGACAGGATGCCCATCCCCGGCACGAAGACGAAGGTAATGACAAGGACGGTCGCGGCGGTCAGCACCGAGGGCAACACCCACTTTGCCAGCGGCCGCTTGTCGCGGCGCCAGCGCAGCAGCGGCCCGACGACTAGCAGGGCTGCCAGCAGCAGCGCCAGCGGGCCGGCGACGGCGTTGAAATAGGGCGGGCCGACCGACAGCTTCTCGCCGCTCAGCGCCTCTGCGACGATTGGATAGAGCGTGCCGACGAAAACGATGCCGAGGATGACGCTGAGCAGCAGGTTGTTGACCACCAGCGCGCCTTCGCGGCTGACGGGATCGAACGGCGCCCCTTCGCGAATGGTCGCCGCGCGCGCCGCGAACAGCGCCAGGGCAGCGCCGACATAGAGGGCCAGCAGGACGAGGATGAAGGTGCCGCGCTGCGGGTCGACGGCAAAGGCGTGGACCGAGGTCAGGATGCCCGAGCGGACGAGGAAGGTGCCAACCATCGACATGGAGAAAGCGACGACGGCGAGCATCATCGTCCAGCTTCTCAAGCCGCCGCGCGCCGCCAGGACGTTGACCGAATGCAGCAGCGCGGTTGCCGCCAGCCAGGGCATCAGCGAGGCGTTCTCGACCGGGTCCCAAAACCACCAGCCGCCCCAGCCTAGCTCATAATAGGCCCAGTAACTGCCAGCCGTGATGCCAAGCGTCAGGAAGATCCAGCTGCCCAGCACCCACGGCCGCATCGCCCGCGCCAGCGGTGCGTCGACCTGACGGGTCAGCATGGCGCCGACGGCGAGGCTGAAGGCGACCGACAGGCCGACATAGCCAAGGTAGAGGGTCGGCGGGTGGAAGGCGAGGCCGGGGTCCTGCAGCAGGGGATTGAGGCCCCTGCCCTCGGCTGGAGCCGGGTCGAGCCGCGCGAACGGATTCGATGCCAGCAGCAGGAAGGCATAGAAACCCAGGCCGAGCGCCGCCTGGGCGCCGAGGCTGGCGACCAGCATCTTTTCCGCTACCCGCCGCTCGAACAGGGCCAGCAGCGCGCCCGACAACGCCAGCACCGTCACCCACAGCAGCATCGAGCCTTCGTGATTCCCCCAGGCGCCGGCGAACTTGTAGAGCCAGGGCTTGGCGCTGTGGCTGTTGGCCGCGACCAAGGTGACGCTGAGATCGGTGCGCAGGAAGAGCACGATCAACGCCGCAAATGCCAACAGGGTGAGTGCCGCCTGCACCAGGGCCAGGGGCCGCGCTCCCGCGGCGCTTGGCCTGCCGCCAATGCCGAGAGCGAGAAGCAGCTGCAAAAGAGCCAGCATCGCCGCCAGCCAAAGCGCGGCCAGGCCAAGTTCGGCAATCACCGGTCGAGAGTCTTGGCCGCGGCGTGCTCGGCGGCCTGGTTGCCCAACTGCGGCGGCATGTAGCGCTCGTCATGCTTGGCAAGGATGGTGTCGGCCTCGAAGGTCGAGCCCCGCATCCGTCCCTCGGCGACGACGCCGCTGGCCTCGCGGAACAGGTCGGGCGTGATGCCGCGGTAGCGGACCGGCACCCGCGCCTTCCCGTCCTCGACGACGAATGTGATGGTAACGCCGTCGCCACCCTGGCGAATCGAGCCTTTCTCGACCATGCCGCCCAAACGAATGGCCCGGCCTTGCTCGGCCTTGCCGGCGGCGATCTCAGCAGGCGTGAAGAAATAAGCGGCGCGGTCCTTGAGACCCCACATGGCGAGCAGGACGGCGGCAAGCACCGCCGCTATCGCCAACGCGGCGAGAAGCAGCCGCTGATGCTTGGGCTTGAGGCTCACGGGCGCTGCTTCAGCCGTTCGGCAGCGTTCTCGGCTGCCCGCATCGACAGCCAGGCCCAGGCGAGAAGGCCCAACGTGCCGCCCAGCGTCAGGCCATAAGCGGCAAGGACGAACGGCCAGTGGTTCATTCGCCAACCGCCCGGCGCAGCCGCGCTTCGGCCCGGACGCGCGCAAGGTCCGCCCGCATCCGCATCAACACCGCCGCGCCGAACAGCAGGCTGAAACCAACAAGGGTCAAAGGCAGCGGCCACAGCAATTCCGGCGCGATCGTCGAGCCGCCCGTGATGCTGATCGACTGGCCCTGGTGCAGCGTGCGCCACCACAGGACCGAATAATGGATGATCGGCAGGTTGATGGCACCGACGAGGCCGAACAATGCCGCCATGCGCCCCTCGCCGCCGCGCTCGCGCTCCGCCGCGGCGAGCGCGATATAGCCGAGATAGAGGAAGAACAGGATGAGCATCGAGGTCAGGCGGCCGTCCCATTCCCACCAGGTACCCCAGGTCGGCCGGCCCCAGATCGATCCGGTCGCCAGGCACAAAGCGGCGAAGGTCGCTCCAGCCGGGGCAATCGCCCGCCCGGCGACGGCGGACAATGGGTGCCGCCAGACGATCTGCGCCAGGCTGGCGGCAGCGATGCCGGCCCAGCCCCCCATGCCCAGCCAGGCAGTCGGGACATGGACGTAGAGAATGCGGACGCTTTCGCCCTGCAAATAATCCGGGGGCGTCACGAAAAGCCCGCCGGCGATCCCGGCGGCCAGCAGCAGCAGGCCGAGGCCGAGGAACCAGCCGGTGGCCGGCCTGGCGAACCTCAGGAAGCGGGCGGGATTGGCGTAGCCGTGCATGCGGGCGCTCCCTAGCCCAATTTAGCGCGGGGACACTATGGGAAAGCTCCTAGCCGCGGCCGATCAGCCGCTGCGCCATGGCATCGGCGACGCTGGCAGGATCGCGGCCGCTGGATTCGCTTTCGGCCCAGATCTGATCGAGCCGCCCCGGGATCGCCTCGATCCGCGAACGAACCAGGTCCGGGCCGCCATCGCCGAGATATTCGGTCGAGACATTGATGATTCCGCCGGCGTTGATGACGTAGTCGGGCGCGTAGAGGATGCCGCGGTCCTGCAGCCGCAGCCCGTCCTCGGGCGTTGCAAGCTGGTTGTTGGCGCCGCCGGCGACGATTGGCGCGTTAAGCGCGGCAATCGACTGCTCGGCGAGGATTGCGCCCAAAGCGCAAGGGCTGAGCACATCCGCCTCCAGGGTCATCACATCCGCCGGATCGACGACCTCGGCCCCGGTCACTTTCGCCAGCTCGTGGGCGCGTTTCGCATCGACGTCGGCGATCGACAGCCGGGCGCCCTCTGCCGCAGCATGACGGGCGACCCCGCCGGCAACGCTGCCCGCGCCCTGCAGCGCGATGTGCAGGCCATTGACACTGTCCTTGCCCAGCTTGCGCTTCACCGCCGCCTTCAACCCCAGGAACACGCCGAGCGCGGTATGCGGGCCTGGATCGCCGCCAACCTCGCCCGCGCCGACCGGCAGCCCGGCAACATATTTGGTATGGCGCGCGACTTCGATCATGTCGGCGACGCTCATGCCGACGTCCTCGGCGGTGATGTACCGGCCGCCTAGCGATTCGACTGCCTTGCCGAACGCGGCGAGCAGCTCGGGCGGCTTGGTGCGGTCCTCACCAGCCAGGATCACCGTCTTGCCGCCGCCCAATGGCAAGCCGGCCATGGCGTTCTTGTAGCTCATGCCGCGCGACAGCCTGAGCGCGTCGGTCAGAGCCTGGCCGTCCTTCGCATAATGCCAGAAGCGGGATCCGCCGGCCGCGGGGCCGAGGTGGGTCGAATGGATGGCGACAATAGCCTTGAAGCCGACCGCCGGGTTGGTGAAGAAGGCCAGTTGTTCATGCGCGTCGAAATCGGGCAGGTCCCAGGGCGTGCTCATTGATCGAAAACCAACCTTCCGAAGGGTCGAAATGGGGCGATCGACGGGACTTGAACCCGCGACCCCTGGTACCACAAACCAGTGCTCTAACCAGCTGAGCTACGATCGCCATTGCACCTTGGAAAAGGCGCGCGCGCTCCTTACGGGCGGGGCCTTGAGATGGCAAGCGAGGCGGCGATGATCAACCAGACGATCTCCAGGTTCGGCTATCCCGGCACATTGGTCCGGGAATATGACCATTGGCTGGTGCTACTGCGGCCTGCCCAGGTTACCGCCGGCTCGCTCATCCTAGCCGCCAAGAGCGACGCGACCGCCTATGGCGCGCTCCCCGCGGGGGCGTTCGCCGAACAGGGGCGGGTCGTCGCCGAGATCGAAACGGCGCTGCGCCGCGCCGTTGCCTATGAAAAACTCAACTATTTGATGCTGATGATGGTCGATCCGCATGTTCACTTCCACGTCATCCCGCGCTATTCGGAGGTCCGCGCCTTCGCTGGAATCGAACTAGCCGACCAGGGATGGCCGGGTCCCCCGGACCTAAAACCCGCAATTGCGCTCGATCCGGCGGCAATCGCCGCCGGATGCGCGGAAATCGCCTCAGCCTGGCCATCGCCAGCGACTAAAAGAGATTAAAGGAATACATCATATGGCTTGCGCAACGACCGGCGGAGGAGCAAGGCGATTGCGGGAGGGTGCGCGCTGATGGCGAGTCGCGCCGAGAGCATTCAGGGGCTTGCCAGCGTTTCGCTGAAAGAAACGCTGATCAAGGCCGGACTTGCGCCCAATCTCGCCGACCTGCTCGACAAGATGCCGCATCGCACGGTCCAGGTCGATTCGCGCCGGCCGTTCCGCGAGCCTGGGGTCGCCCGCAACGAGGTGATGTTCGTCAAGTCCGGCATCCTATCCAAGTACAAGCCTGACGGATCCGGGCGGCGGCAGATTGTCGCCTTGCGCTTCCCTGGCGAAGGCATCCTGCCGCGCGAAGGCGCGGCCGGCTATGGCGTGCAGGCGATCGTCAAGAGCGAGGTAATGGTCGGCAAGGCCGAGGATTTCGAGGCACTGGTGGAAAAGCATCCGGAAATGGCGCGCTTTTTCTGGCGACTGGTGCAGCGCAACGAGGCGATCGGTTACGAATGGCTGGTCAATTGCGGCCGCCGCGATTCCATCGCCCGGGTCGCCCATCTGCTATGCGAGACCGCGACCCGCAGCGGCATCGACGTCGACCATGAGCCGATGCTCAATCCGTTCACCCAGCAGCAAATCGCCGACATCACCGGCCAGACCTCGGTCAACGTCAACCGGGTTTTCGCCGACCTCGAGCGCCAGGGACTGATCCGGCGCGACGGCCGCGAGATCGTCTTCGAGGACTGGCCGGAGATGCAGCGGGTGGCGAGTTTCCATTCAGGCTATCTGGATTAAGCGCTAGGGATCGCTGTCGGGCAGGTAGGCCATAGGCGCGGCAGCCGGGCCTGTTTCCCAGTCCGCCTGGTCGCCGCATTGCCATGCTGCCGCCGCTTTGCCGTCCGCCCACAGGTTTCGGCCGGGCACCGAGGACGTCAGCGGCCACTCCAGGATGACCCCAACCCGTGAGGCTTCGGCGATCACCTGCGGGTCGCGCTGCAGTTCGCGGATCCGCCCGCTCATTTCCGTGCGGAACCTGCTTTGCGCTGCAGGATCGACAAATGGCTGGATCCAGCGCAGCGCGTCCGCCCTTTCCTCTTCGTCGGCCAGCGCCGAGAGGAGCGCCACCTGGGCGTCGGCCCTTCGTTCCAGGCACAACAGCACGAACAGGCGCGCCGAGACGTCGAGCAGCTTGAGGTCGTGCGGAAGCGATGGGGCCCGGTTCCCGGAGCGGAAGAAAGCACAGGCGCTAGCCACATGCAGCCAGGCGGCAGCCTTGCGCTCGTCCAATTCCTTGGGTGGGTCGGCAGTCCGCAAGGACCGCTCGAACAGGGAAGCGGCCCGCCCGAATTCGCCGCGTTCGAGAAGCATTGCCGCATAGACCGGCGGCGATACACCCCCCGACCGGCGCATGACGTCCTCTGCCTTCGCCCAGCGCCCGATCTTGAACAGGCTGTCAGCGAGATCCGCGCCGACCGATCGCGCGACGAGATCGGTCGAACAATTATAGCCGCGCATGAACCGGGCGAGGAACGCGCCGGCCAGTTCGCCATGCAAATTGGCCTGCTTCAGGGCCTCGGCAAAGGCGGTCGCCGACAGGACGTCGCCGCGCTCGAGCCAGTCGTTTCGCGTCGATGAAAGATATTGTTGCCATGCCCGTTCCAGCCGCGGGCCCGCGGCCTGGATGACTTCATCGCGCAGCGGCGCCAGGCGATTGTCGATCAGGATGAGGTACAGGGAAGCCGGACTTTCGACAGCGCTCAGCAAGCGGCGCGCCTCGTCGAGGCGCTGCGTCTCGACCGCTTGGCGAATGGCGGCCATCGCCAGGTAGGACCGCAGGCCCGCCGAACCCCGGTCCCAGCCGGCTTCGAGCAGCGCCTTGCCAAGCTCGGCCGTGCGGTCCTTGTCGGACAACGTGTCGAGTTCGCTGGTCAGTTTCGACACGGTCGCGGGCGAAACCAGCTGGACTAGCGGGCCGGCCCTTGCGGAGGCCGCAATCAGGATGTCGGCGCTTCGCTGCGCCTGGTCGTTGGCCAAGGCCGCTTCGGCAATCAGAAACGCCGCCGCCGGCGAGTCCGGATTGCGTGCGGCGAACGCCTCGGCTTCCGCCAGCGACAGACCCTTGGGCTTGGACCTGCTACGAACCAGTGTGCGCAGTGCGTCCACGGCCAGGCGTTGGTCAACGGTCAGCGACGGGTCGGCTCCGATCCGGCCAAGCCGGCCCTGAATCGTGTCGGCCGTGCCGCCGGCATTCATGATCGCGACGAGTCTTTGCTCGAAACGTGCCGGCCCGGGCCGGGCGGCCTCGGGCTCAGCGCATAGCGGCGTCGCCGTGCCCAGCAACAGTCCTGCAAGAATCGGGCGGAAAGGCATGAATGCCTCGATAAGCCGATGATTTACGGTTGAGATTAGGCCCGCCGAGGGCCCTGCTGCAAGCGGGTTTCGATATGCCGGGCATGGTGGGCGCGACAGGGATTGAACCTGTGACCCCACCCGTGTGAAGGGTGTGCTCTACCGCTGAGCTACGCGCCCATGCCTCGCGTCGGGGGCTGTTAGAAGAGCCCGCCGCGACTGTCTACTATTGCACCGCGTCCTTGAGGATCTTGCCCGGGCGGAACTTGGGCTGCGAGCTGGCCTTGATCTGCATCGGCTCGCCGGTGCGCGGGTTGCGGCCGGTTGAAGCCTTGCGACGCGTGACCGAGAAATTGCCGAACCCGACCAGGCGCACTTCGTCGCCGCGCTTCAAGGCCGATGTGATGACCTCCAGCATGGTCTCCACCGCCCGCGCCGCGTCCGAACGGCCGAGTCCCGCACGATCGGCGACCTGGCCGATGAGATCCTGCTTGTTCATACCCCACTCCCGAGCTGTGGCCGCGGGACTCGCGGACGCATACAAACGGCGACTTAACGCCATTTTCGGGGCCCAAGTCAAAGGGCCTAATGACGAATGGCAGGACTTTCCGACGAAGGGTGGGGATGAACGACCGGCTCGGTCGCAAGATCATCCGCCTCGGTCCATTCGATCGCCTCGACCGGCTCGGCCAAGGCACGCGCAAGCACTTCGTCGACGTGAGCGACGGGAATGATCTCCAGCTGCTCCTTCACGCCCGCGGGGATTTCCGCCAAGTCCTTCTCGTTCTCGGCCGGGATCAGCACCGTGCCAATGCCGCCGCGCAAGGCCGCCAGCAGCTTTTCCTTGAGCCCGCCGATCGGCAGCACGCGCCCGCGCAGCGTAACCTCGCCGGTCATGGCAACATCGCGGCGGACCGGGATTCCAGTAAGGGTGGAGACCATGGCGGTGACCATACCGACACCCGCCGACGGGCCGTCCTTGGGGACCGCGCCTTCCGGCAAGTGGACGTGGACGTCCTTGCGCGCAAAAATGCTCGGCTTGATACCATAGGCGGGCGCGCGCGCCTTGACGAAGCTCATCGCCGCCTGCACCGATTCCTGCATCACCTCGCCAAGCTTGCCGGTGGTCTTGATCTGCCCCTTGCCGGGGACCGTGACCGCCTCGATGGTCAGCAGCTCGCCACCGACCTCGGTCCAGGCGAGTCCGGTAACGGCACCGACCTGGTCCTCTTCCTCGCCGATGCCGAAGCGGAATTTCCGCACGCCGAGGAAGTCGGACAGGTTGGAAAGCGTCAGCTCGACCTTCTCCGTCTTGCCCTCGAGGATCTGCCGCAGCGACTTGCGGGCGACCTTGGCAAGCTCGCGCTCCAGCGTGCGCACGCCCGCCTCGCGGGTGTAGTGGCGGATGATGCCGCGCAGGCCCTCGTCGCTGAACTCCAGCTCTCCTTCCTTCACTCCGTGCGCTTCGAGCTGCTTGGGGATCAGGTGGCGGCGAGCGATCTCCACCTTCTCGTCCTCGGTATAGCCCTCGAGCCGGATGATCTCCATGCGGTCGAGCAGCGGCTGCTGCATGTCGAGCGAGTTGGCGGTGGTGACGAACATCACGTCCGACAGGTCGTAGTCCAGTTCCAGGTAATGATCCTGGAAGCGGCTGTTCTGCTCCGGGTCGAGCACTTCGAGCAGCGCCGATGCCGGGTCGCCGCGGAAATCGGTGCCGAGCTTGTCGATCTCGTCGAGCAGGAACAGCGGGTTGGAGGTTCCCGCCTTCTTCAAATTGGTGATGATCTTGCCGGGCAGCGAGCCGATGTAAGTGCGGCGATGGCCGCGAATCTCGGCCTCGTCGCGCACGCCGCCGAGCGACTGGCGGGCGAATTCGCGGCCGGTCGCCCGGGCGATCGAGCGGCCGAGCGAGGTCTTGCCGACGCCTGGCGGGCCGACGAGGCACAGAATCGGGCCTTTCAGCTTGTTGGTGCGGGCCTGGACGGCGAGATATTCGACGATCCGGTCCTTGACCTTTTCCAGTCCGTAATGGTCCTCGTCGAGCACCCGCTGCGCCTCGGCGATGTCGCGTTTGAGGCGTGATTTCTTACCCCACGGCAGGCCGAGCAGCACGTCGAGGTAGTTGCGGGCGACGGTCGCTTCCGCCGACATCGGCGCCATGCCCTTCAGCTTCTTCAACTCGGCCGTGGCGCGAATGCGCGCGTCCTTGCTGAGGCGGGTTTTGCGGATCTTGGCGGCCAGCTCGGCGAGCTCGTCCCCGCCCTCGCCTTCGTCATTGCCAAGCTCGCGCTGGATCGCCTTCAATTGCTCGTTGAGGTAATATTCGCGCTGGGTCTTCTCCATCTGGCGCTTGACCCGGCTACGGATCTTCTTCTCGACCTGCAGCACACCGAGCTCGCCTTCCATGAAGGCGAACACCATTTCCAGCCGCCGCGCCGGGTGGAGTTCGCCGAGCAGGGCCTGCTTGTCGGCGACCTTGATTGAAAGGCTGGAGGCGACGGCATCGGCCAGCAGCGACGGATCCTCGATTTCGCCCAGCTGGACGCTGGTTTCGGCCGGCAGCCGCTTGTTCAACTTGGCATAATTGTCGAACTGCTCGATCACCGACCGCATCAAGGCCTGCGCCTCGGGGCCTTCGGCCGGCTCTTCCTCGACTTCCTCGACTTCGGCGGCGAGATAGTCGCCGCGCTGGATAAGGTCGGTCAGGCGTGCGCGCTTGACGCCTTCGACCAGGACCCGGACGGTGCCGTCGGGCAGCTTCAGCAGCTGCATGGCGGTGGCGATCACCCCCAGATCGTACAGCGCGTCGCGGTCGGGGTCGTCTTCCGATGGATCGAGCTGGGCGACCAGGAACAATTCCTTGTCGGCGGCCATCGCCGCTTCCAGCGCCGCTACCGACTTGTCGCGGCCGACGAACAAAGGGACGATTCGATGCGGGAAAACGACGATGTCGCGCAGCGGCAGGATTGGCAGTGTACGGCTCATGGCCTTCATATGGGCGGAGCGCCTTGCGAGCGCAACCGACCGAGCCGCCACTAAGCCCCGTTTTCGCTGAGCAGCAGCAACGCCGGCCCCAGGTTCTGCAGCGCGTGAACCGCGAACACCACGCCGACCGCTGCCCAGACGGAGCGCTTGGCCCAGGTGATGTAGAGGGTCGAGAAAATCAGGAACGGCCACCAGATGACCAATCCCCAGGCCGGCGCCACCCAGCTGTGCGCGAGGCCCCAGCCGATGGCGCTGATGGCGATGGCTGCGGCCGGCGGCAGGAAACGCCGCAGCACTTCCAGCACGGCCGCCATGATCAGCGTCTCGACCAATGGCGAGACGATAACCAGCAGCGCCACGGTCGCCGGCCCGGCGACGTCGAAACTCGGCCGCTCGACGCCGGGCAGCAGCCATTGCGCCAGCACCGCCAGCAACAGGCTGGGCGGGAAAGCGAACAGCCAGCCGGCCGCAATCGCTCTTACGGGTTGGCGAGGCTCGGCAAGCGCCGAGGGCAACCGGATCACCTAGGCGGCGTCGCTGCCGGAGCCGGCGGCCTTATCCTTCTTGGCATAGACGCGGATCGGCTCCTTGCGGCCTTCAACCACGTCCTTGTCGATATGCACCTCGTCGACCCCGTCCATCGACGGCAGGTCGAACATGGTATCGAGCAGGATGCCTTCGAGGATCGAGCGCAGCCCGCGCGCGCCGGTCTTGCGGTCGATTGCCTTGCGGGCGACCGCGCCAAGCGCGTCCTCGGAGAAGCCAAGCTCGACCTCCTCCATGTCGAACAGCTTCTGGTACTGCTTGACGAGGGCGTTCTTCGGCTCGACCAGGATCTTGACCAGCGCCTCTTCATCGAGGTCCTCGAGCGTGGCGATCACCGGCAGGCGGCCGATGAACTCGGGGATCAGGCCGAACTTCAGGAGGTCCTCCGGCTCGGTAAACTTCAAGGTTTCGCCGGTGCGCCGCTCTTCGGGCGCGGCGACGAAGGCGCCGAAGCCGATCGACTTGCCCTGCAGTCGGTCGCCGATGATCTTTTCCAGGCCGGAGAACGCGCCGCCACAAATGAACAGGATATTGGTGGTATCGACCTGCAGGAATTCCTGCTGCGGGTGCTTGCGCCCGCCCTGTGGCGGAACGGAGGCGGTGGTGCCTTCCATCAGTTTCAGCAGCGCCTGCTGGACGCCCTCACCCGAGACGTCGCGGGTGATCGACGGATTATCGGATTTGCGCGAAATCTTGTCGATCTCGTCGATGTAGACGATGCCGCGCTGCGCCTTTTCGACATTATAGTCGGACGCCTGCAGCAGCTTGAGGATGATGTTCTCGACGTCCTCGCCGACATAGCCCGCCTCGGTCAGCGTCGTCGCATCGGCCATGGTGAAGGGCACGTCGAGGATTCGCGCCAGAGTCTGCGCCAGCAGCGTCTTGCCGCAGCCGGTCGGGCCGATCAGCAGGATGTTGGACTTGGCGAGCTCGACCTCCGGGCCCGTCTTGGCGCCGTGCGAAAGCCGCTTGTAATGGTTGTGCACCGCGACCGACAGGACACGCTTGGCGCGGTTCTGGCCAATGACGTAGTCGTCGAGGACCTTGCAGATCTCGGCCGGCGTCGGGACTCCGTCGCGGGTCTTGACCAGCGCCGACTTCGATTCCTCGCGGATGATGTCGTTGCACAGCTCGACGCATTCGTCGCAGATGAACACGGTCGGGCCCGCGATCAGCTTCCTGACCTCGTGCTGCGACTTGCCGCAGAATGAGCAGTAAAGGGTGCTCTTGCTGTCGCCGCCGGAAAGCTTCGTCATATCGTTCCTTGCCCGTGCCGGGCTAAATGCTAGCCGGCCTTGTCGCACAATCAAGCTGAGGGATGCGTTAACGTCCACCCCGCCAATTCGCGCTGTCCCGAATATGGAACGGGTTGCGCTCGGCAGCAAGGCCCTGCCTAGGCTATTCCTCCCGCCTTTGCCGCCACATAGCCTCCCACGGCTATCACCATGACGGCAAATCCCGCTTCCAGGACGCGCTTCTTGCCGGACAGCCACTTGTTGGCGCGGGCACCGACCAGTGACCCGGCGGCCCCGCCCACGATCAGCATGCCGAACAACGGCCAGTCGACCAGCCCGGCGAGCGCGTAGGAAGCCGCCGTGGTCGCTCCAAGGGCCGCAACGACGAGCAGCGACGTGCCGATCGCAAGATGGATGGGCAGGCCAGCTGCGAACATCAGTGCCGGGACAATCAAGAAACCGCCGCCGATACCGAAGAACCCCGCAAGCAATCCAACGGCAAGGCCCGCGCCCAGCAACCGCGGCAGCATATGGTGCGCGGTTTCCCGGGTCAGCCGCGGATTTGGATCGGGCTCGCGCCGCGGCTTGCGCAACATCGAGGCGCCGACCCCGATCATCAGCAGCCCGAAAAGAACCAGCAACTTTGTGCCGTCGAAGGCTTTCCCCGCCTCGGCGCCGAGCGCTGCGCCGAAGGCGCCGGCGGCGGCAAAAACGAGGCCGCAAGGCCAGCGGACATTGCCCGCCCGAACGTGGCTTACCGCACCGGCCAGCGCATTGGCCGCAACGGCGGCGGCAGCTGTTCCGATCGCAAGATGCGGCGACTGCACTCCGACGAAGTGAACCAGCAGGGGGACAGCAAGGATCGACCCGCCACCGCCGACCAAAGCGAGGATGAGGCCAATCGCCAGTCCGCTCCCAAGCGCCGCAAGCCCAGTGGCAATCGGCACGTCAGGCGGGCCTGGGCCGGTTCCAGGGCATCGGTGCAAGCAGCTTGGTCATGGCGCAAGAGCCAGTCAGGCCCGCGTGCATCATCCCGGCGCCGACCGCGCCGGCAAGCAGCGACCAAAGTGGGCCTGCCAGCATGGAAAGGGCCACCGACAGCAAGATGGCGGCGCCGCCCGCAAGCTGCACCTGGCGCATGATCTCGATTGGCTGGCCCTTGTCCGATACGACCGGCAGACCTTGCGCTTTCCAGGCTTGGATCCCGCCCTCAAGGAGGTAGGCATCCGACTCGCAGGCCTGCCGCAGGCGCATGGCATTGGCGGCAGTGCGATTGCCCGTCCGGCAGTGAAAAATGACTGGGAGGGCACCCTCGACCTGGCCGAGCTCGGCCAATGGCCGGCTAAAGGCGGCGGGGATGCGCTCGCGCGCATGCTCGTCTGGCTCGCGGATATCGATAAGTCGGGCGCCGCCTTCGATCAGCCTTGCAGCCTCCGCCGGGGCGATGGATGGTATTTCACGGGTCATTTCTCTTCTCCCTGGCGGCCATCGGGCACGCAATAAAGACGATAAAGGGTATCAAGCAGAGCTTCGACGCGCGGGTCTGCGATCCGGTAAAACAGGGTTTGGCCCTCGCGGTCGAACGCAACCAGGCCATCGTCGCGCATCAGCGCCAGGTGTTGTGACAAAGCGGATTGGGACAATCCCACCGCGCGCGCCAATTCACCGACGCTCATTCGGCCCACCTCGACCAGCTTGCACAACAGCAACAGCCGGCGCGGGTTGGACAGCGACTTCATGACATTCGCCACCACCTCCGCCTTGCGTTCCAGCCCCTGAATTTCGAGCGCGACGCCGATCATGCTATCCTCTTTCATTAGCTGTTGCTTATATTAGGTATTCTGCATATATCCTGTCAAGGCCGAATGGAGAATGACGATGAGCGATGCGCCGATGATCCGCGCTTTCTTCGACGAGCCGACCAACACGGTCAGCTATGTCGTCGGCGACCCCGCCACGCGTGAGGCAGCGGTCATCGACCCCGTGCTCGACTTCGACCCCGCGAGTGGCGAGGTCGATACAGATTCCGCCGAGGAAATCCTTGCTTTTGTTGAGGAAGAGGGATGGCGCCTTACCTGGGCGCTGGAGACCCACGCCCATGCCGACCATCTTTCGGCTGCGCCCTATTTCAAGACAAGGACCGGCGCCACGATCGGCATCGGCGAGCATATCCGCGACGTCCAGGAGATCTTCCGGCCGATGTTCGCCGCCGACGACGTGCAGGCGGACGGCTCAGACTTCGACAAGTTGTTCGCCGACGGCGAGCATTTCCGCATTGGCTCGCTCGATGCCGAGGTCCTCTACACGCCCGGACACACGCCTGCGGACGTCTGTTACAAGGTCGGCGACGCGGTGTTCGTCGGCGATACTTTATTCATGCCCGACTACGGCACGGCACGCGCCGATTTCCCTGGTGGCGATGCGCGCCAGCTGTACCGGTCAATCAGGCGGATTCTCGCCTTGCCGCCGGAAACCCGCCTTTTTACCTGCCATGACTACAAGGCGCCCGGCCGGGACAGCTTCGCCTGGGAATCGACGGTCGCTGAACAGCGCAAACGCAATCCGCATATCCGTGACGGCATTTGCGAGGACGAATTTGTCGCCATGCGCGAGGCACGCGACGCGACCTTGCAAGTGCCCAAGCTCCTGCTCCCGGCGATCCAGGTCAACATTCGCGGCGGCCGCTTGCCGCCGGCGGAATCGAATGGCGTCAGCTACTTGATGATTCCGGTCAAGGCCAAGGCACGGCCGGCACCGCGCGAAGTGGCGGCGCCTAGGCCGGCGTGACGTCCTTGCCGCCGGTGACGTCTTCCTCACCGGCGTCGGGGCGCTTGTCGAACACTTCGTCGATGATGCCGAAGGCCTTGGCCTCGTCGCTTTCCATGAACTTGTCGCGGTCCATGGCCAGCTCGATCGCCTCGATCGTCTGGCCGGTGTACTTGGCATAAAGCGTGTTGAGACGCGTACGCATGCGCAGGATCTCGCGCGCCTGGATCTCGATGTCGGACGCCATGCCTTGGGCGCCGCCGGAGGGCTGGTGGACCATGATCCGGCTGTTGGCCAAGGCAACCCGCATTCCGGGCTCGCCGGCAGCGAGCAGGAAGCTGCCCATCGACGCCGCCTGACCGATGCAGACCGTACCGATCTTGGGCCGGATGTATTGCATGGTGTCATGGATCGCCAGGCCCGCGGTGACCACGCCGCCCGGCGAATTGATGTACATGAAGATGTCCTTCTTCGGGTTCTCGGACTCGAGGAACAACAACTGGGCGGTGATCAGCGCCGCCATATGGTCCTCAATCGGCCCGGTGACGAAGATGATGCGTTCGCGCAGCAGGCGCGAAAAGATGTCGAAGCTGCGCTCGCCCCGGTTGGACTGCTCGATGACGATCGGAACGAGCTGGGCGGCGATATCCTGATGATCCATAAGGAATGCGGGTCCTTCGCGTAAATGTGGCGGCCTACATCGGGCCGAAAAGGAAAAGGTTCAAGCGCCGCCTTGCGGCTCCGGCTGCGCCAGATAGGCAAGCCGCCGCATTTCCCGCCGCCCGCGGGTCACCGTATCGAGGATCAGCCCGGCGAAAAAGCACAGCACGGCAATGATCGTCATGCCGGTGACCAAGATCGCGGTCGGGAAGCGCGGGACGAGCCCGGTGTCGAGATAAGTCAGCACCAGGGGGATCGACAGGATGATGGCGGCGGCGAGCAGCAACGCGCCGATGCCGCCGTAGAACAATACCGGCCGCTCGATGCGGTAGAGGGTAAGTATGGTCTTGAGGATCCGCCAGCCATCGCGGAAGGTCGACAACTTCGATTCCGATCCCTCGGGCCGCGCGCCGTAGGCAGTGGCGATCTCTCCCACCGGCATCCTGAGCTCGAGCGCATGGACCGACATCTCGGTCTCGATCTCGAAGCCCTCCGACAACACCGGGAAGCTCTTCACAAAGCGTCGCGAAAATACTCGATATCCACTGAAAATATCGGAGAAACTGCGCCCGAACAGCCGCGCAAGCAGGCCGGTGAACAGGCGATTGCCGAGAACATGCCCGCCCCGATAGGCGTCGCTGGCCTCGTGCTGGCGGGTACCGACGACCATGTCGAGCTCCTCGCCCAGCAATTGCGCGACCATCGCCGGCGCGGCCTTGGGGTCGTAGGTCAGATCGCCATCGGCCATGACGTAGATGTCGGCGTCGACGTCGGCGAACATCCGGCGGACAACATGGCCCTTGCCCTGCATCCGCTCGGTGCGGACGATGGCGCCGGCCTTTGTCGCCTTTTCAACCGTCTTGTCGCGGCTGTTGTTGTCGTAGACATAGATCGCGGCGCCGGGCAGCGCCTTCTTGAAGCCGGCGATCACCTTGGCGATCGCCGCCTCCTCATTATAGCAGGGCAGCAGGACGGCGATCCGCGGACTGGCCATCAACACCCCCTACCCTTGCGCGCCACGAAGGCGATGATGCTTACTTCTTCGCCGGCTTCTTTGCAGCAGGCTTGGCAGCCGCCTTCTTCACTGGCGCCTTCTCTGCCTTGGCCGGAGCCTTGGCCGCGGCCGCGTCCTTGACCGGCTTGGCCGGCTTGGGCTTGCCGGAGGACTTCTCGACCGGGCCCTTGGCCGGGGCTTCCGGCTTAGGTTTGGACGCCTTTGCAGGCTTGGCCGCGGCCTTGCCCTTCGCCGGCTTCTTGGCCGCCGGCACGTCATGGCCGCAGCCCGGCCCGTGGACATGCCCCTCTTCGCTCTCAAGGTCGGCTTCCAATTCCTCACGGCTTGCCGGCCGCTCGCTGATTTCCGCCTTGGAGAAGAGGAAATCGACGACCTTGTCCTCATAGAGCGGCGCGCGCAGCTGGGCGGCGGCCATCGGGTCGTTCTGGACGTACTTGATGAACTTGTCGCGGTCGGCCGGCTGGTACTGGGCGGCGGCCTGGCCGATCAGCCGGTTCATTTCCTGCTGGCTGATATCAATGCCGTTGGCGGCGCCGATCTCGCTCAGCAGCAGCCCCAGGCGCACGCGACGCTCGGCGATACCGCGATAATCCTCGGCTTCGTCCTCGATCTCCTTGAGCGCCGCGGCCGGGTCGGCCTCGTGGCTCGCTTCGTGGCGCAGCTGCGCCATGATGTTGTTGTACTCGGCCTCGACCATCGACGGCGGGACCGGGAAATCGTGGCGCTCGGCCAGTTGGTCGAGCAGCCGTCGCTTCATGTGGGTGCGGGTCAGACCGTTCAGCTCCTGCTGCAGCTGGTCGCGGACCAGGCCCTTCAGCTGATCGAGACCGGTGAGGCCGAGCGACTTGGCGAACTCCTCGTCGACCTTGGTCTCGCCGGCGACCTTGACCTCGGAGACCTTGACGGCGAACTCGGCCGGCTTGCCTTTCAAATTTTCGGCCGGATAATCATCGGGGAAGGTTACCTTAACCTTGCGCTCGTCGCCCGCCTTGGCGCCGACCAGACCGTCCTCGAATCCCGGGATCAGCGAGCCAGAGCCGATCTCGACCGACATGCCCTCACCGGTGCCGCCGGCGAACGCCTCGCCACCGACCGTGCCGACATAGTCCATGACGACCAGGTCGCCCTTGGCGGCCTTGTGTGCCTTGGGGGCGGCCTTCCAGGCTTTCTGCGAACTGGCGAGGGTCTTCAGCTGCGCGTCGACCGCGCTGTCGTCGGCCTCGACCGTCAGCCGCTCCAGAACCAGCTTGTCGATGTTCGGCTTGGGCACGTCGGGAAGGGTTTCGAGGCGGACCTTGACCTCGGCGTCCTTGCCGTGGGCATAGCCCTCGCCGAGCTCGACCTCGGGTTGCATTGCGGGGCGCAATTTCTTTTCGCTGAGCAGCGTCTGCACGCCCTGCTGGACCGCCGAGGACAGGGCCTCCTGCTGCAGCGACTCGCCGTGCATTTTCTTGATGAGGTTCGGCGGCACCTTGCCGGGACGGAAGCCGGGCATGCGCACCTGCGGGGCGATGCGCTTGATCTCCTGCTCGACCCGCGCCTCGATGTCCTTGGCGGGAATGGTCAGCATGAACGCCCGCTTCAGGCCTTCGTTTTCCGTCTCGACGGTCTTCATCACGATCAAAAATTCCCTACCAATTGCTCGACTGCGCGAATGCACATGCTCGGCAATCCCCCGGATTGCCTGCGCGTGCGCATGGTGCGCGCGGAGGGACTCGAACCCCCACATCTTTCGACAACAGGACCTAAACCTGCCGCGTCTACCAATTCCGCCACGCGCGCGCGGTCGATTGAAGTGCGCGGCCTATAGCAAGGATGCCCGACGGGGCAAGCCGCTGAAACAACAGAAACAAGCATGGGCCGAAGGCGTTGAGGGGGAAAGGAGCCCTTCATGCAGCAGCCGACCCAGCCCGAATTGCCGCCGACCCCTGGCCAACCGCCGGCCACGCCCGACCCGGTACAGCCGCCGCAACCGGGCCAGCCGACCCCGGCACCGCCAGGCGTGCCCTCGCCCGGGCCCGACATCGACGTGCCTTCGCCGACGACGCCGGGCACCGAGCCGCCAACGACACCGATTTCCCCGGTTGGCTGAGATGGCCAGCGCGCCGCCGGTGCCGAAACCGCTGCCTCTGCCCGACGAGCCGCAGGAGCCGGCCCCGCCCGACCCGGTCTAGCGGCGGAAGCGTGCCGAGTTGACCACGGCTTCGAAGTCGGGCGCCGCATTGTCGAAATAATGCATGCGGGCGGCCTCGAGCAGGATCAGGTACAGCCGCCCGTCAATGACCGCGCCCACGGCGCGGCCGCGCCGCCAGACCTCGTCCTGGTCGAGATGGACATAATCCCATTGGAAGCCGGGATAGCCCATCAGGGTGCGCGGCTTGAGCGAGGTCGTGCGCAAATCGACCGTCCCCGCCTTCACCCGATAGAAGCTTTCCAGCATCGCCGTGATTTCCGGCGCCGTCATGTCGGATCGGAACTTGGGCACCTGCTGGGCATCGCGCTTGTTCTGGCGAATGATGTAGCGCCCACCCTTCAGGCCGGTGACGAAGCTCATGCTGTCGAGATACGGGCCGTTGAGGGTCCAGTCCTCGACGACGCGAATGTCGTCGATTGCCCAAACAGTGCTAACCTTGTTCCACTCTCGCGGCGGAGTCACCGCCATCGAGCCGTCGCCAACCGAGACGCTGCGGGCGCGAACCAGACTGTAGCCGCCATAGCCGAAACCTTCGCCGCCGACGCTGGAACGGCCCGATAGGGCGAGGCCGGCGGCGGCTAGGAGGAGGAAGATGGGTTTCATGTCTACTCCTGCTCCCTTACTGCTGGAGCTGCTGGCGGATGAACGGCGCGTCGGGCGCATTGGGCGCCATCGCCAGGTAGCGCGTATAGGCTTGCCGCGCCTCGGGCAGGCGGCCGGCTTTCTGCAGCATGATTCCATGCCAGCGCCAGGCATCGGCCGGCGCATCCGGATATTGTACCGCGGCCGCATAGCCCAAGGCGGCGCGGGCATCGTCCCCGGCACGATTGCGCAGCCGCCAGATCTCCGCCTCGTAGAAGCGCAGCAGGCCGTTCCAGCCGTCCCGCGCCAAGGTCTCGACGATATATTGGCTGGCGCCCGGGTCGTTCAACTTGACCTGGTCGTCGAGCAGCATCGGCCGGATGTTGGTGATGGCGTTCAGATAGCGGGCGCGGCCGTCGTCATAGGCGCGGCCCGGCACCGTCACCTCGGCGGCGGACAGCCTGAGATCGGCGCGGCGGGTTTCCGGCAGCGGGTGGGTCTCGAACAAGCCGATCCGCCGCTCACGGCGACGGCGCCGGCGATGACGGGCCGAGGCGTCGAACTCGGCGATCAGCTGGTCCCAGGTCTCCGACATGGCCATCGGCCTCAGGCCCTGCTCGGCGATCAGCTTGAGGCCCATGGCATCGGCTTCCGCCTCGAGCGTCCGGCTGTACTTGAGTAGCGTGAGGATCGTGCCGAGTTGCGCCAGCCTGACCAGGTCGCCGGTGTAGACGCCGGCGGCGCCGCCGGCGACCCCCGCGCCCATAGCCAGAATCGAGAAGATGTCGGTCTTCATGCGCATGTCGCGCCACTGGCGGATCTGGTGCTTCCTCAGGAAATGGCCCGATTCATGGGCGATGACGCCGGCGAGCTGGGCTTCGTTGCGCATGCGCAGCAGCAGGCCGGAAAAGATGACCGTGAAGCCGGTCGGGAACATCACCGCGTTGAACTCCGGAATGCGCGCCACATAGATGCGCATGTCCTTCGCCGCCGGTCCGCCGACGCGGCCGATGAGCTCGCGGACATAATCGTTGGTCGGCTTGTCCTTGAGCAGCAGGTTGGATCCGGAAACCTCCTCTTCGACCCGGTCCATTAGCTTCCAGATGCCGACCTCGTCCTTGTCGGTCGGGCGGTAGCCGGGGCCGATCAGCGGCACCATGCTGGCCGGCGGGATGCGGGCGCTGGCGGTGCCGGTTGCAAGGCTGGCGGCAAGCGCGCCGCCGCCGGCGAGCATGGCGCGGCGGCTGACGCTAAGGCAGTTGACGCACATCAGCGGCGCTCCTTAAGCCGCTGCCGGACCGCTCTGCCCGGTTTCATCCGGTCGAGCAGGCGGTCGACCATCTGCGCCGCGCCTTCGGGCTTGCGGATGTCGCCCATGTTGATACCGGCGATCTGGGTGCCGGCCTGGAGGACGTTGAACCAGACTACCTCGCCCGATCGCAGGTCGACCAGGCTGGCATAAGCGAACTGGCCGCCGCCGCCGATATTGGGCGCGCAGAAGCCGACAAAACAGCCGGCGACACCAAGCACCTGCAACGCCACGCGCCCGGTCGAGGCAAAACTGTCCTCGGCATAAAGGAACAAGGCATAGTCCATGCCCGTGCGCTGGCCGAGGCGGACCGCGTCCTGCCCCAAAGTCCAGTCGAGGCCCTTGCCGCGCTTGGTCGGCAGGTAGCGGCCGTTATAGCGGTGCAGGGCGATCGACTGGCCGACCGCATAATGCAGCCGCTCAAGCTCGGCGACCGTTTCCGGCTCGATTCCCGGCAGGCTGTCACGCCGTTCCATGATGACGACATTGCCGCCGCGCTCGGCCTGCTGCGCCTTCAGGGCGGCGATCAGATTGGCGCGGGCCGTTTCGGTCCAATCCGCCCGCGGCTCGACCATGCCGCCGGTGGTAACCGAGCCGACGGAAACATCCGGACGCATGACCAGCAATTTGTAGTCGCCCTGCGGTGGCGTGAACTCGACGTCGGCGAATTGCCGGGTCTGGACGCAGGCCGACAGACTTAGGGCCGAAACCGCAATCAAGAGAGATAAGCGACGCATACAGCCTCTCCTCCGGGCTCGAGACGCCTGTGACGTGCGAACGCGGAACCGGGACGAACAGTTCATCCGGCTCGCAAGGCAAATTTGCTTACCGTATGACAACGCCGGATTTATGCTGCAATTTCTGATATTTGCAAGTCGTTATCGAGCGCAGCTAACGCCCGCGACCGAAAGGCACTTGCCGTCCACCGACCCTGGTGCAAGGCCAAGGCCGATCATGGCGGCAAGCGTTGGCATGATGTCGACCGTCTCGACGGTCCGGTCGCTCGCCGCCGGCGCCATGCCCTTGCGCCAGAAGGCGATCGGCACGCGCCGGTCATAGTCCCAGGGGCTGCCATGGGTCGCCGCATAGCCAGCCGAGGCCACGGGGATGGGGCTGACATGCTCCTTGAGAACGACATAGAGGTCGCCCGAGCGCTTGCCGTCGAACGAGGCGCGGATGCGCTGGATGATGCTCCACTTGTCCGGCGATCCAGATGCTACCGGAACCGCCAGGATCTCGGCCCGGCTGTAAGCCGCAAACACCTGCGGATGAGCTCGATAGCGGTCGATCGCCGCCTTGACGACGACGGGCTTCTGCGCCGCAGGCACGCCAGCATCGACCCAGATGTCGCCGGCGATGCCAATGCCCTTGAGGACGCTTTCCGTGCGCCCGAAACGCGGTGCCAGCAGCTTGCCGACCTCGCCCGCCGCCAGGCTGGAATCGGCCCGGGCCGCTGCCTTTACCCCCTTCTCGCGCAACCGCTCGGGGATATCCATGCCGCCATGGTCGGCGGTGAGGACGACGGCATAGTCGATGCCATTGCGGTCCAGCAAGGCGAAGAAGTCACCCAGTTCGCGGTCGAGGCTGTGCAGCTGTAGGCACATTTCCATGCCGTCGCTGCCGTAGGCGTGGCCGACATAGTCGGTGGCCGCTAGGCCGATCGACAATATGTCGGTCGCCGGGCCCTTGCCCAGCCGCATTTCCTGGACGAGCGCCGCCGAGAGCGCCAGCGTCGCCCCGTCAAGCTCTGGCGAAATGCGGAACTGGCGGACATCGCCGCCGGCTCGGCCCAGCCGGTTGTCGCCGACCTTGATGGCTGGAGAGAGCTGGTAGGCGCGCGCCTTGGCCTTGCAAAGCGGGGGCGGGTCGAGCGGCGGTCGTGCCGTCGCGATCGCGCTCGCCAGCGCCGTATTGAACGACAGGACACTTCTCGGGACCGGGGCGGCCTTAAGATCAGTGGCGAAGCTCTTGCCGTCCCAGTACCAGCGCTGGTCCGCGCTCCGCCCGCTCATCATCACCGCCGCCCGGTCCTTGCCGGCGACGGCGACATTGCGGCTAGCGGGACTTTTCGCCTTGAGAAGGTCGCCAAGCGTCGGCGCGTTCAGGTGCAAGGGCGATACGGTGTAACTGGTCGAGGTCGAGCCCGGCACGCGCTCGTCTTCAGCGCAGTAGATAGACTTGTCCGCCCGGGAGACCGACTGGTCGATCCAGACATTGGCGACGATGCCGTTCGACACCGGCCTCCTTGCGGTCAGCAAGGTCGAATGACCGGGGCAGGTCTCGGTCGCCGCATGGCTGTGATAGCCGTTGCGATAGGCCGTCCCACGCGCGACCCGCGCCAGCCCGCCGCGAAAGCGCGGACGATATTCGTCCCACAGATCGGCGGACAATTGGTCGACGGAAATGGCGACGACCAGCTTCGGCGCATCCGCCCGCAGCGGCTTGGCCGGGGCGATCGAGGGAGAGCAGGCGGCCAACAGGGCCCCAACGGCGACACAGACCTTACGCACCGGCGCTTCTCCTTCAGTCCAGCTTGCCCCGCAGCCGTTCGTTGACCAGTTGCGGGTTGGCCTTGCCGGCCATCTCCTTCATCACCTGGCCGACGAAGAAGCCGAACAGGGCCTGCTTGCCTCCCTTGTACTCGGCGACCTTGTCGGCGTTGGCTTCCAGCACCGCGTCCACCGCCGCATCGATGGCGCCGGTGTCGCTGGTCTGCCTGAGACCGCGCTCCTCGACGATCGTCGAGGGCGCTTCGCCGGTCTCAAGCATGATCTCGAACACCTGCTTGGCGATGGTGCCGCTGATCGTCCCGTCGGCGACCAGCTTCAACAGTTCGGCCGCCTCCTCCGGCGAGATCGGCGTATCGGTGATGCTCTCGCCGCGACGGTTCAATGCCCCGAACAGCTCGGCGACCACCCAGTTCGCCGCCCGCGCCGGTTCCGCGCCTGCGTCCAGCAAGGTGTCGAACCAGCGCGCCGTCTCGACCTCTGCGGTCAGCACGCTGGCATTGTAGGGCGTAATTCCCAGCCCTTCGAAGCGCTTGCGCTTGGCGTCGGGCAGTTCGGGCAGCGAGGCCTTGCACTCGGCGAGGAAATCCTCGTCGAGCTCCAGCGGCAGTAGGTCCGGATCGGGGAAATAGCGGTAATCGTGGGCGTCTTCCTTCGACCTGAGCGGCCGGGTGACACCCTTGTCGGGGTCGAACAGCCGCGTTTCCTGGACGATCTGGCCGCCCCCCTCCAGCACCTCGACCTGGCGCTTGGCCTCATGCTCGATCGCGGCCATGACAAAGCGCACCGAATTGACGTTCTTGGTCTCGGTCCGCGTGCCAAGCTCGCCGCCGACCTTGCGCACGCTGACATTGACGTCGGCACGCATCGATCCTTCCTCCATATTGCCGTCGCACGAGCCGACATAACGGAGGATCGACCTCAATTTACGCAGATAAGCCCCTGCTTCGGTAGGACTATTCATGTCCGGCCGCGACACGATCTCCATCAGCGCCACGCCCGAGCGGTTGAGGTCGACGTAGGACATGGTCGGATGCTGGTCGTGCATCAACTTGCCGGCGTCCTGCTCGACATGGATGCGCTCGATGCCGATCTGCTTGACGCTATTCTCGTCCTTCTCGTCGAGCAATATCTCGACCTCGCCCGGCCCGACCAGCGGGTGGTAGAGCTGTGAAATCTGGTAGCCCTGCGGCAGATCGGCGTAGAAATAATTCTTGCGGTCGAAGCGGCTCCAGCGGTTGATCACCGCGTCCAGCGCCAGGCCGGTCCGCACCGCCTGGCGAATGCACTCCTTGTTCGGCACCGGCAGCATGCCGGGCATGGCCGCGTCGACCAGGCTCACCTGCGTGTTCGGCTCCGCCCCGAAGGTGGTCGAGGCGCCGGAAAAGAGCTTGGCGTTGCTGACCACCTGCGCATGAACCTCGAGGCCCACCACGACCTCCCATTCACCAGTTTCGCCCTTGATGCGATATTCGCTCATGCTTCCTGACTCTTATCCTGACAATTCCAATCCAAATCCAAGCGCATCAGCTTCGATTGGCTGCCAGTCCCGACCAAAATTGGCTCTGCGTGCTCGATCCAGCCCTTGCACATCTGAATGACAAGCTTTCCCTCTCGCTCCGCAGTCTGGAATTCGCTGAAATTCCAACCAACAAAGAATGGCTTTCCGTTGCTGCCGTAAATCAACTCAATCTTTTCGCCATCAATGGCCGAGCCGACAGAGGTACGGACGAGCTTCACCTTGCCGGTAGATAAGGGAATATCGCGAGCTTCCGTCACTTTGTCGGCCGCGCACGAAGAAGTGAGCAACGCAGCTAGTGTGAAAGCCGCAATTCTCACCACCACACCTTTGGCCGATGATTGAACCCGGCCCGCTCCTCGATCGCCAGCGCCGCGTTGAGCACGCCCTGCTCGTCGAGCTCGCGGCCGATCAGGTGCAGGCCGAGCGGCAGCCCCTGCCCGTCGAGCCCGCCTGGGACGCTCATCGCCGGCAGCCCCGCCAGGCTCGCCGGCACGGCGAAGACGTCGTTCAGATACATGGCGATCGGGTCGGCGGTCTTTTCGCCGAGCCCGAAGGCCGCCGACGGCGCGGTCGGGGTCAATATGACGTCGCACGCCTTGAACGCCTCGGCGAAGTCGCGCTTGATCAGGCTGCGCACCTTCTGCGCCTTGGTGAAATAGGCGTCGTAGAAGCCGGCGGAGAGCACATAGGTGCCGATCATGATGCGGCGCTTGACCTCGGCGCCGAAGCCGGCGGCGCGGGTCGCGGCATACATGTCGTCGAGGCTCTTCACCCCCATCTCGCGCAGGCCGTAGCGCACGCCGTCATAGCGGGCGAGGTTGGACGAGGCCTCGGCGGGGGCGATGATGTAGTAGGTGGGCAGCGCGTATTTCGTGTGCGGCAGGCTGATCCTGACCGGCTCGGCGCCCGCATCGCGCAGCCATTCGACGCCCTTGTCCCACAAGGCGTCGATCTCGGCTGGCACGCCGTCGATTCGATATTCTGTGGGAATGCCGACCTTCTTGCCCTTGAGATCGCTCGACAATCCCTTTTCCCATTCGGGCACGGGCAGGTCGAGCGAGGTCGCGTCCTTTGGGTCGAACCCCGCCATGACCTCGAGCAGGATCGCGCAGTCGCGCACCGTCCTGGCCATCGGCCCAGCCTGGTCGAGCGAGGAGGCGAAGGCGACGATGCCCCAGCGCGAGCAGCGGCCGTAGGTCGGCTTGATCCCGCATATGCCGGTGAAGGCCGCCGGCTGGCGGATCGAGCCGCCGGTGTCGGTGCCGGTGACTCCCGCCGCCAGCCCCGCCGCGACCGCCGCCGCCGAGCCGCCGGAGCTACCGCCCGGGGTCAGCGCCGCATTGCCGCCGTCGTTGCGCTTCCATGGGGAGACCACCGGCCCGTAGGCGCTGGTCTCGTTCGACGAGCCCATGGCGAACTCGTCCATGTTCAATTTGCCAAGCATCCCCGCGCCCGCCGCCTTCAGCTTGGCGGAAACCGTGCTCTCGTACGGCGGCTTGAAGCCCTTGAGGATGTTGGAGCCGGCGGTCGTATCGACGCCTTGCGTGGCGAACAGGTCCTTGATGCCCAGCGGCACGCCCGACAGCGGCTTCAGCTCGCCCGCCGCGCGCGCCTTGTCGGCGGCATCGGCGGCGGCCAGCGCCAGCTCCGGCGTCTCGACCGTATAGGCATTGAGCGCCCGCCCCGCGGCGACCGCGGCATTATAGGCCTCGGCCACCTCGCGCGCGGAAAAGTCGCCGCCGCGCAGGCCCTCGCGCAGCTCGGCGATGGTTTTGGTCGTCAGCTCGGCCACTATTCGATCACCTTCGGCACAGCGAAGAAGCCGTGCTGCGCTTCCGGAGCGTTCTTGAGGATATCGTCGCGGCAGTCGCCGTCATCGACGACATCGTCACGCAGGCGCAGTTCGTTGGCGATGACAGCGGTCAACGGCTCGACGCCGTCGGTGTCGACCTCGGCGAGCTGCTCGACCCAGGTCAGGATGTTGTTGAATTCGGGCACCATGGCCTCGACCTCGGCATCGCTCATGGCGATGCGCGCGAGCCGCGCGACATGACGTACCTGATCGGCATTGACGGACATGGGCGGCGCGATAGCGGGGGGGCTTGCGGCGAGCAAGGCGAAGCTGGCAAATTCGGCCCGGGGGACCTGCCTATGCTGTCTGGCGACTTTGCGATCGGCCTGATGACCATCATCACCGGCCTGGCGATCGCCGATATGGTGGCCAGCACGCACGCCCTGCTGATGAACCGGCATCGGGTCCGTTGGGACTGGCTGGCGACGCTGGCGGCAGCCTACATCTTCCTGCTGATCGTCAGCAGCTGGGGGATCAGCTACCGGACGATGGGCAACCAGATGATCAACCCGCCTTTGTGGCTGTTCGTCATCGGGCTGACGCAGATCATCCCGCTGTACCTTTCGGGTCGGGCATCGCTGCCGGACGTGGTGGAAGAGAAAGGCGTGGACTTGGCTGCCCACTATGCGCAGGTCCGCCGCTATTTCTGGGCGTCCGTGGCTTTCACCTACCTGATGTTCGTCGGTTACGGCATCTTCATCCTGGGACCCGCGACCCTGCTCGGTTCCTATCTGTCGCCCTTCGCCCAGCTCTTGATGATGGCGGCGCTTGTGGTCGTGGCAGACCGCCGCGTCCACGCAGTGATCGTGCCGATCATCTTTCTTCTCTTCTGCTACGATCACCTGTTCAGCCCGATGTTCTCCGACATGCCTTGGGTTGCCGGACCGCGCGCCCTCCCCTAACCGCCCGGCCCATGTGTGCGCGCCGCTTCCTCATCGTCGTCTTCATCCTGACCTTGCTGGTGGTGGCCGGAGCCTTTGCCATGTTCCAGTGGGGCGGGCAGATCTTGGTCAAACAGGCGGCGCCCAAAGGCCATTTCGAGGCAACAGCGGCCGGCAGCGGGCCGGATTATGCCTCGCCCGCCAGCTGGATCGCCCGGCCGGACTTCGACCCTGACCCCTCGCAATGGCTGCCTAAAGGCGTGATCACCGAAAAGGCCGCCGAGCCCGCCGCCCTCTTCTTCGTCCATCCGACCACCTATCTTGAGCGCGACCGCTGGAATGCGCCGGTCGACGACAAGGCAAGCCAGGACCGCGCCGCTCTGTTCGTCCGCAGCCAGGCCAGCGCTTTCAACAAGGTCGCCGAAATCTGGGCGCCGAAATACCGCCAGGCCGCCTATGGGGCCTTCCTCCTCAAGAATACCGACGCCAATCGGGCGCTCGATTTGGCCTACGGCGACGTCGTTCGCGCCTTCGACCGCTTCATCGCCGACATCGTCCCGGCGCGGCCCGTCGTACTCGCCGCCCACAGCCAGGGCTCGCTGCACCTGCTGCGCCTGCTGGCCGACCGCAGGGACGCGCTCCAGGGCCGCCTCGTCGCCGCTTACGTCGCCGGCTGGCCGGTCGGCATCCAGAGCGACCTGCCGGCAACCGGCCTGCCGGCCTGCGCGAGGCCCGACCAGGCCGGCTGCGTGCTGAGCTGGCAGAGCTTTGCCGAGCCGGCCAATACCTCGCTTGTCACCGGCTCCTGGGTTGGCACCCGCGGCCTTACCGGCACCAAGCGGACGGCCGGGGACATGCTCTGCGTCGACCCGGTCAGCGGCGCGCGCAACGGCCATTCGCAGCCGCGCGACAATCCCGGCACCCTGGTACCCACAACCGATCATGCCAACGCGACGCTCGCCCCGGGCCAGGTCTCGAGCCGCTGCGACCGCGGCTTCCTCAAGATCGAGGGCGCCATCCCGGCGATGGGTCCCTATGTGCTGCCCGGCAACAATTACCACGTCTACGATTACGCCCTCTTCTGGGGAGCGGTTAGGCGCGATGCGGAGCGGAGGCTGGACGCATGGCGGCGCTGATTACGGCTGCAGTGTCGGAATTCGCTGCCGCTCTTCCGCAGGGCGGAGTGCTCGCCGGGCTCGACGTCGGCACGAAGACCGTCGGCCTCGCGCTGTGCGATGCGCAATGGCACTTCGCTGGCCCTGCCGACACCATCCACCGCAGCAAATTCACCAAGGACCTTGCCGTCCTCGCCGCCTTCGCCGCCACCCACCATGTCCGGGGCCTGGTCGTCGGCCTGCCGCTCAACATGGATGGCAGCGACAGCCCCCGCACCCAGTCGACCCGCGCCTTCGCTCGCAACCTGGCACCGCTCGGCCTGCCCATCCTCCTATGGGATGAGCGTTGGTCGACCCAGGCGGTCGAGCGGGCGATGGTCGACGCCGACGTCAGCCGGGCCAA
>Ga0073934_10001630_pt1 | contig 52224 bp, 38 predicted proteins | sample LarsenN4metaG_FD_76834 | JGI IMG/M metagenome (GOLD analysis project Ga0073934, IMG submission 76834) | Hot spring sediment bacterial and archeal communities from British Columbia, Canada, to study Microbial Dark Matter (Phase II) - Larsen... ...
GATGGCAAAGGTCAGCCCCACCGCGCCGCTGCCGTTACGCACGGCTCCGCTGAAACGGATCACCCGCGGAACGGGCCGCTGTCCATCGCTGGCAGTGGCCGAATCTTCCGCCAGGGCGGCCTCACTCTGAGCAAGGCAGGTCGGTATCGCCGCCAAAAGGATGACCACAAGGGCAGCGCAAATGGGCATACGCCGGATCATAGACATAGAATTTCTCCAGAGGTACCAAGTTGGCACCGTTTGGGTGGAAATCGGGGGAGACGAGGTTACGGTAATCCAACGTCAGGGGCGTGTCAATCACCTGAATTCACTGCAGTGCGAGCCTTCTGGCCAGCCGGGAATCCGGTCGAATTATCGGCAGTCCAGCAATACTCAGGGACAATGCCTTTGATGGCAGCCCTGAGGTCCTGATCGTCGCCTTGAAACCCTTCCTGCAATCGACGCAGCGCCTGCTGCAGGACCTTCCAGTCAGCAATCTTTCCGTGGGTCCGCTTGATCTTGTCGAACTCGCTGGGCAACACACGCTCGGACTCATAGAAAAGTTCCTCATAGAACTTTTCCCCGTCCCGCAGCCCGGTAAAAACGATCTGCACTTCGTTTTCCGACTTGCCGGACAACGCAATGAGGGTCTTAGCGATGTCCAGGACCTTAAGCGACTCGCCCATGTCCAAGACGAGGATGTCACGGTGCTTCCCGATCACAAAAGCCTGGAGGACAAGGGAAACCGCCTCCGCAGTCGTCATGAAGAACCGGCGAATCTCCGGGTGGGTGATAGGAAGCGGATCGTTGTTGCGCAGTTTCTCCTGAAGGATGGGGATCAGGCTGCCGTTGGATCCGAGCACGTTCCCGAATCGGACTGCGACACAACGCATCGAGCTCGGGCGTGACGCCAGGATCAGCTCGCCAATCCGCTTGGTAGCGCCCATTACGCTGGTCGGATTCACCGCCTTGTCCGATGAGATGAGGATGAAGGCCTCGCAACCAGAGGCTTCCGCTGTATCCAGGAGTTGCAGAAGCGCAAATACGTTATTCCGCACCGCAGCGTGGACATTGGCCTCCATCACCGGCACGTGCTTATACGCCGCCGCATGGAAGATGACATTGACCTGGTGCTCCATGATGAGATCGTGCATATGGAACTTATCGCCGACATCCCCGACGATCGTGACGAGCTGGGTGAGGCCACGGCGTTCGGACAGGTCCATGTTCAGGTAAAAGATGCCCGTCTCACTCTGATCCAGGCACACAAGCCGCGCGGGATTGAATCTGAGTACTTGCCGGCAGATCTCCGACCCGATCGAGCCGGCGGCGCCCGTCACCAGCACATTGCGACCTTCGATCTGGGCCCGCACGGATTGCAGGTCGATCACCACTGGCTCCCGGCCGAGCAAGTCGTCAAGGTTGACCTCGCGCAACTGGCGCACCGTCTCTTTGCCGGCAATAAAGTCGCGCAATGCCGGCACCGTCTTAAAGGTGGCGCCGGAGCGTTCACAGACTTCGACAAAGCGACGCATCTGCTCGCTGGATGCCGACGGCACGGCAATCAGTATCTCAGCGATAAGATGCTGTTCCACCAGGCGCGGAATGTCGGAGACTTGTCCCAGCACGGGCACGCCGAGGATGCGGGCTCCGACCTTGGAAGGATCGTCGTCCACGCAGCCGACCGCTTTGTACTTGCTTCCGGGCGAGTTCAACTCGCGCAGGATCATCTGGGCAGCGAAACCGGCACCAAGGATGAGGACGCGGCGCGCGCTGGCCCAGTCCTCACGAACCGATTCAGCCAGGGCCCGGGAAAGAATCCTCACCCCCATCAGTAAGACGGTGGTCAAGATGGCCTCTAGGATGTAGATCGACCTGGGAAAAGAAGCCAGTCCGAAACCGAAGCGCATCAGCAAGAAGAAGGCCAGGGAACCGACGGCAATCGACTTGGCAATATCCAGGGCGTCGCTGACTCCGGTGTAACGCCACCAGCCGTGGTGCAGGCGGAAGATCCGCATGCTGGCCAGTCGAATCCCGACCAGCACCGGCGCCGAGGCCCACAACAGACTGTGCTGCCCCCAGGAAAAGTCGAAACGGAGGAGCCAGGCAAGCACAAGGGAGAACAGGATCAGGCTGGCTTGAAATAGCATCACCACCCAAGAACGCTGCTCGAGGAGAATGCTGGCCAGATTGCTGATCCGATGTTTCAACGATCCCTCCGTGGACATAAGGCTGGAGCCTAGTGCAAACCCGGTACCATACTACAGAAAACCCGCACCCACTAATGACAAAACGCCATCGTCCGAAAGGCCAATGGAAGTCAGCGCAAGCGCCTCAACCGCGTGCAAGCCTCGTTGAGGTCTTCCTGTTTCTTGGCGAAGCAGAAGCGCACCTGGCGGCTTCCCTCGATACCGTGATAAAAAGCGTCTCCAGGAACCGTGGCAACACCCGTTTTCGCCAGGATCTGCATGGCCTTTTCCTTGCTCGTGTCTCCCGGTACGCGCGAGACATCCGCCAGCACGTAATACGCCCCGCCGGGAACAAACGGATGTAACCCCAGTTCCGCCAACGTGTTGCAGAGAATATCGCGTTTCGACTTATACTCCGCTGCGAGGCTGGTGTAAAACTCGGGCGGCAAGGCCCGAATCCCTCGAGCCACGCCCGCCTGAAGCGGCGCCGGCGCACAGACATAAATAAGGTCATTCACATAGCCGATCATCCGCGCCCAGCGAGCATCGCTGACGCTGTATCCGATACGCCAGCCGGTGATGCTGAACGTCTTGGAATAGCCCGAAACCGTGATCGTGCGTTCTTCCATCCCCGGAAGTGACTGCGGGCTTATGTGAACCTGGCGGTCATACAGGAAATACTCGTAGATCTCGTCGGAAAACACGAACAGGTCATGCCGAATGACCAGGTCCGCAATGGCCTCCAGTTCCATGCGGGTAAAGACCTTGCCCGACGGATTACCGGGTGAATTGAGCAGGATGGCACGTGTGCGTGGAGTAATCGCCCTTTCCACCTGCTCGATGGAGAATTCCCAAGTGGGGGGCCGCATGGTCACGTAGCGCGGCACCGCTTCGACGGCCTGCAAAGTGTTGAGGTGATAACCATAGTAGGGTTCGAAAAGGACCACCTCATCGCCCGGATTCAGCAGAGCCAGGCAGGCGCAGTAGAGTGCGCCCGTGGACCCGGCGCTGACGACCACATCCGTTTCGCCATTGCAGGAGACTCCATTCTCGGTGCGCATCTTCGCCGCGATGGCCTCGCGAAGGTCCCCTGTGCCGTCGTACCGGGTGTAGGTATTAGACCCGGTCTCGATGCATTCCTGGGCGGCCCGCCGGACGACCTCCGGGATCTCCGTATCGCAGACGCCCTGCGCTAGGTTCACTCCCTGAACGCGCTCGCACTCCACTGACATCGCGCGGATCTCTGCCTGAACGATGGCCTCCGCGCGACGACTGATAGCGAGACGACGCTTTGCTGCCTGGCTCCCTACTGCCATATACCGTCCCTCTATGCGCTCTGCGATGAAAATTCGGTGGCCACCTTGGCGCCGGCAAAAAAACTGCGGATCACCCCGGCGACTATCCGCACCTGCTCGGCAGTGGTTTCAGCACTCATCGGCAGGGAGATGACTTCGCGACATATCGATCGGGTCTCAGGCAGGTCCGGCGTCTCGAGGCGCAAGCCCGGATATTCCCACATGGGCTTTGCCCAGTGCACCAAGGTCTCTACCCCATTCTCCTTGAGAAACGCCCGTAACTCATCGCGCCGCGAGGTGCGCACCACGTAATTCTGGAAGGTGTCGAAGTAGTCTTCCCCGTCAAACGCCGGCAGGCGCAGATCCGGGATGCCCTGCAGCATTTCATGGTAGAGCTTTGCCGCAGCGCGACGATTAGCGACGAAGTCGTCAAAGTGGCGGAGTTTGACGTCCAGAATGGCTGCATTCACATTGTCGAGCAGTGCAGTCTGGCCGTGATGATGGAATTCGCCGGTCTGCCGGTCCTCCCCGTTGAAGCGCATCAAGGTCACAAAGTAGGCAAGGTCTGGATCATTCGTCGTCACGGCGCCACCGTCCCCGAGGCCCCCCAGCGACTTGAACGGGTAGAAGCTGAAGCACCCTGCGTCTCCAAAAGACCCGGCGCGCTGCTTCTTGTGCGACGCGCCCAGGGCCTGCGCGGCATCCTCTATTACCGCCAGGTTACTGGCCTTTGCGATATCCAAGATCGTGTCCATCTCGCAGACGCGTCCATTCAAGTGTACCGGGATCACAGCCTTCGTGCGCGGAGTGATCGCCCGCTCAAAGGCCGTGGGATCCATGTTGTAATCCTCGCGCACATCCACCAGGATCGGCTTGGCGCCACAATGGACGATGGCCGACACCGTAGCGGCAAACGTGTGCCCGACCGTGATGACCTCATCCCCAGTGGTAACGCCTTTTCCCAGCAGGGAAAAATAGAGCGCGTGGTAGCAGCTGTTGACTCCGACCGCATACTTCACGCCGCAATACGCAGCAAGATTGCGCTCGAAGTCGCGCAATTGCTGACGCAGGACGAGGTCTCCTTTGGCCAGCGTGTCGGTAAAGGCATGATCGATCTCGGACTTTAGCCGCCGATAGTGCTCTTTCGGGTCGATGAAAGGTACGCGGTAGGTCAAATCTCCTCCTGGCTATTGTGTTGGCTAGTATTGTACTGGAGCGGCTACTTCAGGCGTGAACAGTGACCGCACCCCGAGGTCGAAGCAATTCCAGCGCTTCTCTGACGATGGATTCAGGGGTCAGTCCAAACTGAAGACGCTGATACTCCTGCGAGCCGACGACTTTGGAAAACTCCGACGGCAACGCGATACGCCGAAACCGTGCGTCACGGTGGGAAGACTCCGCCAGGACTTCCGCCACCGCCCCCCCCAGGCCTCCCAGCGCGCTGTGCTCTTCAACGGTAAGAATGGCGCCCGTCTGCCTTGCAGCATTCATGATGCTGCCATGGTCCAAAGGCTTGATGGTATGCATACTGAGAACTTCTGCCGAGATACCCTGGCGCGCCAGCAACTGCGCTGCCTGCACAGTGGATTGAAGCATGCCCCCGGTGGAAACCAAAGTCAATTCTGTTCCTGCAACCACCCGGATGGCTTTCCCGATCTGGAACGGCGGAGTCCCATCGTGCACCGACGGCTCCGCGGCCCGGCCAAGGCGCAGGTATGCCGGTCCCGGGTGGATAGCCAGCGCCTTTGTCGCGGCGGCGGCTTCGTACGGATCTCCCGGTGCCACCACCGTCATCCCCGGCAGGGCACGCATGATAGCGAGATCTTCGGTCGCATGATGAGTCATTCCAAGAGAACCATAGGCGAACCCACCGCCAACGGCGACGACCTTCACATTGGCCTCGTGATAGCAGATGTCATTGCGGATCTGTTCCAGACAGCGCAGGGTGGGAAAGTTCGCGATCGAATACGTGTAAACGACCTTTCCGGCCAGCGCCAACCCCGCAGCAACTCCAGTCATGTTCTGTTCTGCAACACCGGCATTCAGGAACTGGCGCGGGAATTCGCGGGCAAACGGCTCGACCACTCCAAACCCGAGGTCACCGACCACCAGATGAACGCGGGAGTCCTGGCGCGCCACCTCCATGAGTGCTTGGAAGAAGGCCCCTCTCATTCTCCCTCCAGTTCGCGAAGAGCATTCTCGTATTCATCGCCCGCCGGAGAGCGGTAGTGCCACAGGAGCTTGTCTTCCATGAAGCTCACGCCTTTCCCTTTCACGGTGTGGGCGATGATGCAGGTCGGCCTGCCCGGCGCCAGCGGCAGTGGTTCCAACGTCGAGATCAGGGCATCAAGATCATGGCCATCGACCTCACGCACCTCCCAGCCGAAACTCTTCCATTTGTCGGCGAAAGGCTGCAGATCCAGGACTTCCGCGACCCGGCCCAGGCTCTGGATCTGGTTGTAATCCACGATGGCGATCAGATTGTCGAGACGATGGTGCGGCGCGAAAAGCACAGCTTCCCAGATCGACCCTTCATCACATTCGCCATCGCTCAGGAGCGCAAACACCCGGTTAGAATGGCCGTCACACTTCGCCGCCAGCGCCATGCCGCAGGCCACAGAAAGGCCGTGGCCGAGCGCCCCGGTGGAAAGCTCCACACCTGGGATGCCGGACTTGGTCACGTGCCCTGCCAACCTGCCGCCATCGACATAAAACTCACTCAGCCAATCCAGCGGGAAGAAGCCGGTTTCCGCCAGGACCGCATAAAGACCGGCACAGGCATGGCCCTTGCTGAGGATGAAGCGGTCGCGTCCATCCCAGTCCGGCTCAGACGGCCGCACCCGCAAGATGCGTCCATACAGCACGGCGAGCAGTTCGATCATGGAAAAAGACGAGCCTACATGGGAACTTTTTCCCAGATTGGTCATCTTCAGGACATGCAGCCGCAGGCGCTTGGCCAGCCGCCGAAGCTCCTCCGTAGTCATGGTGGGCGGAGAGGGCAAGGATGTCATTCAAAAACGACTTTCAACGTACGGAATATGATCTTGAGATCGGTGGCCAGATCGTGATGGTCGACATATTCCAGCCCCAACCTTACTTTTTCGGGCCGGATGAGCTGGTGGTACGCAGCATGGGGGTCGGCGGCGCCTTTCAGGATGTCAGCCTCGTTGCGGAAGCGAATGGACGCCCAGTCCGTGATGCCAGGCCGCACGGACAACAGTCGGCGTTCTTCGTCGGTGTACCGCTCCACCTCAGCCATGACTTCCGGCCGCGGTCCAACAAAGCTCATTTCGCCGATCAGCACGTTCCAGAGCTGGGGTAGCTCGTCGAGTTTATAGCGGCGCAAGAAGTGACCGGTCGAAGTGATGCGCGGATCGTCGGCTGAGGTGGAAGGCCCGCCGATCTTGTCCGCATTCGTGACCATGGTGCGAAACTTCAGGATGCGGAACGGACGGCCCCCTTTGCCGGCGCGCGGGCCCCGATAAAATACAGGCCCGGGCGAGTTGACTTTTATCCAGACCGCCAGAAGCACGAGGAGCGGGGCAAGAAGCAGGAGGCCGCACCCCGCCATCAGAATGTCGAACAAACGCTTCAATCCTGTCCCCTCAACGTAATCTCATTCTCGATGGCGTAATAACCCAGCACCCTTAGGCCCGCACGCGGCCGTTTGCTGCCCATCCCGACCCGTTCGAATCCAGCCTTCTCCACGGCGCGAATCGAGGCTTGGTTTGAAGCCTCCACCACATACCAGAAATTCCGGCCGGTGCCGCCCTTCCCCCCGGTGATCGCGCGCAGGGCGTGCGTCGCAAGTCCTTTGCCGCGCAGATCCGGATGGGTCCAAGTATCACCGACCTGCAAATCCTCCGGCCCCATGAACGGGAAGCGAAAAAACCCGGGAAAGATACAGGAACGATGCACCAGGCGAGGGCCATCGAACATCAGGAAAACCGCGTAATCACGATTATAAAACACGCCCAGATGATGGAACGCCCACCAGATGAGGAAGCGGAGTGAAAAACCGCCCGGCGGGAAAACGGACACACCGTGGGGACGCCAGAACACCTCACGGCAAGTCGTTGCCGCGGCGTTCTTCGAGCCGGGGTCGGGTTCGCCCTTCTGTAACGATTGCCACCTGAAAAAAAGGTGCAAGGACTTTAATCTCCTTCAGCCACCGAGATGTGTCGTGACGCGTTGCGCCCCAAAACGCGGGAGAAGATGTCTTCCATGAGCGCACCGCCCACATCGAGCGACATGCGGGACAGATAGTATGCCCGACCGTTCGCTCCCAGTTGTTCGCGTGCTTCGGCTTTCATGCGATAAAGCTCAAGGATCTTAGCGGCCATCGCGTCGGCGTTCTCCGGCTCGCAGGTGAGGCCCGCACCCGCTTCGGTAATGATGTCGGCGGCGTCGCCGCGAACTCCCATCAATATGGGCCTACCTGAAGCCAAGGCAACCTGCGTCTTGCTGGGAACGGTGCTGGCAAAGAAATCCAGGTCTTTCAGGTGGACGAGTAGCACGTCGGCCAGAGCGTGAATCTGCGGCATCTCGGTCATCGGCCGTCCCCCCAGGAAACGGACATTCGCCATGCCTCGCGCGGCGGACCGCAACGCACATTCTTTCTGCCCCGTACCTGCCAGCACGATTTGGATGTCCGGGTAGTCCTGCAACCGTTCGGCCGCGGAAAGCACCGTCTCCAAAGCCTGGAAGCTGCCGAGATTTCCGGAATAGATCACGTTAAAGCGCTCCGCGAGACCCAACTCCTGCGCCAAAGCGGGGTCACGCTGGACAGGGCGAAACAGGTCGTCTTGTGTCCAGTTATAGACGACCTGGATCTTGCTGGGGTCGACTCCACGCTGCGTCAGCAAGCGCTTGAAACCGGGAGAAAGCACCGTGATGGTATCGGCGTAGCGATAGAGCGTGTTGCACCAGAAGTGGATGCAGCGCGCGATGACCACGGTCAACGCACCGCGCGGCACCATGCCCGATTCGACCACGGACTCGGGCCACATGTCGGCAATGTGGTACACAAACGGGAGCCGCCGAATGAATTTCAATATCAAGGCTGCTAATCCGACGGTAGGGGGCGGATGATACACATAGACGATGTCCGCCTGACCGATGAACCACGGCCCCAACAAGGCCGAACTGAGGGCAAAACTCACGTAGTTGAGGGTCCTGCCGACGGCTGAGCTGCCATGGTTCGGGATCAGGGGGAGGCGGAGGACCTTCACGCCATCCACCGTCTCCCATTGCCGCCAGCGGATCCGGTAGCCGGGATAGACTTTGCCGCCCGGGTAATTGGGGAACCCCGTTATGACCGTGACCTGGTGGCCACGGGCCTGCAGCCACGCCGCGAGAGGCAGCCCGCGGATCGCTCCCGGTTCCGGGTCGAACCACTGAGTCAGAAAGACGATTTTCATCACTTAGGGGTGAGCCGCCAGCGCATGGGGAGCCGACTTGGCGTAGCGGTTCAGCCACACGTCCAGCATCAGCAGGCCAAAGACCTCGCGGGCAAACTTGTTTTCGGCGCGCAGATTCATCTTGGGGAGTTCATACATGTCGCGAAAAGGAGAGTTATGGATCTGTTCGCGTATGTGGTCGGCCGAACGATTGACAAAGTCACCCACCGGCGTGGTGAAGCCCATCTTGTCCTGGCGATGCGCAACGCTCTTGGGCAGGATGTTCCCGCCCAGGCGGCGAAGGATCGGCTTCAGTTCCCCGTTCAGCAAAAGGCTCGCAGGGTTCAAGCGTTGGATGTGACGCACAAACTTCTGATGCAGGAGGCTCGGGCGGCTTTCGAGCGAATGCCGGCCGCACATCTTGTCATCAATATTCAGCAGGCCTGCGAGGAAATACTTGCGGTCAAAACGCAACATTGCCGACAGGTCGTCGCCGTCAGTGTGGCAAGCCCCGAAGGCATCCAAGAACGTCTGCTCGACCTTGGGGTCGTAGAACTTGAACATCGAGACATCGCCCTTCGTGTGGGTCATCTCGAACCGGCGCGTGACTGAGGTAAGCGCCTTCATCCGGGTGTAAAGAGCCCGGTAAGAATCCTGATAACACTCACCCAGGGCGAGCTGGTAGCGTACATATCCCGCAAAAAGTTCATCGCCGCCGGTTCCCGTAAGAATGACCTTATATCTCCGCTTCACCTGACTCAGGAGGTCTTCGAGGGGAAGGATCACGGAACCGATCGTGGGCTCGTCGAAGTCCTCGACGATGTCGCGGATACGGCTGACCAGGTCAAACTCCTCCGCCGCGTTGACCACAAAAAGGCGGGTCTTGGACCCCTCCACGACCTGCTTGGCAAAGAAGGTCTCGTTGCATTCCGGGTCTGAGTAATTGCAGTGGTAGGCCACGTCCGGTTCCGCGATGCGGGTGATCAGGCTCGAATCCACCCCGCCACTGCAGAACGTCGTGAACGAAGTGTCGCTGATCGTCGACTCCAGGATGCATTGCCGCATCAGCTGCTCGGCGTCCTGCATCCAGGTGCCATCCGGCTTCAGCCAATTCTCGCTGTTGGCGCTGAAAATGTCCTCATAGCAGGAGGAAGTGAGCTTGCCGCTGCGCAAGTCATACTCGACGAGATGTCCGGGCGGCACCTTTCGTATCTGCTTGAAGAAGGTCTTGTCGCCAAAGGTGAACTGATAGCGCACATATTCCGAGAGTGCTTCCAAATCGAGATCGTTCTCGCCGGGCGTGACTTCCAGGATCGTCTTCAGGAGGGAGGCGACGCAGAAATCGCCCTCCACATGGCGGTAATAAAGAGGCTTCACGCCGAACTGGTCACGGACCAGGGTAAGCGTTTGCGCCGCCTTGTCGTAGATCACGAAGGCCCAGAACCCGACCAGGTCCTTGAGGAGGTCACGCCCCCAGAGCTGCCAGGCGTGCAGCAGGACAGAAGCATCATTGTTGGCTTCCACCCGCATCCCAGCTTGCTCGATCCGGTCCCTGATCTCGAGGAAATTGTAAATCTCGCCGTTGTAGGCCAGGACATGAGTGGACGATTCCAGCGGCTCGACCCCGCGCTCGTCCAGTCCGATGATCGACAGGCGCGCATGGGCCATCTGGACGGAAGAATCGACCCAGTAGCCGATCTCATCTGGCCCGCGCTTCCGCAGACTGCGCATCTGCCGATGATGAAAGCTGTTCAGCTGCCGTCCCGCCCTGACCAAGATCCCACACATATATCTTTGAACCCTACCTGACTTTTCCCGTTTCGATAACTGCTATGCCACTAGAAACCTTGCGCCGGACTCCAGCGAGACGGGGTCCCGGCCGATCAGCGCGCGGAACACGGCGGGGTCGCCGAGACAGTGCCGCATGTCGCCATTGCGAAATCCGCCCTTCACCCGGGGAGTACATGGCTTACCCAGCGCTGCTCCCAAGTGCACACATGCCTGGCGTAGCGTGACGGGAACCCCCGTGCACACATTGACGACTGCAGGAGCCGGTGCACCTGCGGCCAATCTGCGCACTGCCTCCACCAGGTCGCCCACATATACCCAGTCCCGGATCTGCTCGCCGTCCTCAAACAACTCGGGAGCAATCCCCGCCTTGATCCAGCCAGCCAGCCGGGCGATGATCGTCGCCTCACCGTCATCCAACCGGAGCCGCGCCCCATACACGGACGAAAATCGCAGGATGGTCACGGGGCAATGATCGAAGCCCGCGTAGCACAGCTCCTGCATGTACTTCGACGCGCCATAGGTTTCCAAGGGGCTCGCCGGGGCGGAGGTGTCAATCGGCACGATAGTCGCGTCCTCGCCGCAAGTCGGGCAGCGCACCTCAAACCGCCCGCTTTGCAGGTCTTCCGGCCGTCTTTCGGCACGACAATGCCGGTCGCACGCCGAGCACCGGTAAGAATAGTTGGCGCCATACACGCTGAAGCTGCTGGCATGCACAATCCGGCGCAGCTTGTGCCACTGCCGCGCAAACCGCAGCAGCCGCGCGGTGCCGCGACAGTTCGCGTCGATGACATTGTCCGGCTCCCGCGCCGCCCGCGTCACTCCGCCCAGCGCCGCCAGGTGCACCAGGAACTCTACATCTTGGAATCTCGCGTCGGGCTCCCAGTAGCGCAGGTCGGCAAAGCAATAGTCGGTGTCGGACCTCAGATAGCTTGGCGGCCCGTGGTGGACTCCTGGGTCGAGACTGTCCAGCCCAATGACGTCCCAGCCGTCTTCCCTGAGCCGGTCGACAACATGCGAACCGATGAACCCGGCGGCGCCCGTCACTAAGGCTTTCATGCGCGCACCGACCCGCTTCGGGCCAACTTCTCAATCGCGTTCGCGGGTGCGACCGATGCGGCCATCCCTCCCGCCGCGCCCACGACCGCTTCGATCCTGCTCAGGTTCTGCCGGAACCAGGCCACAGTACGCTCCAGCCCCTGCGGCACCTTCACTTGGGGACGGAAACCCAGAAGATTTCGCGCGCGGTCAATGTTGGCTTCTCGATGTTTGCTCTTGTCCCATGCCCGCGGCGGCTGATACTCGACCACGCTTCGTGAGCCGCAGAGATCAATGATCATCTTAGCGAGGTCCTCAATGCGGGTCTGGATCCCAGTGCCCAGATTTATCGCCTGGCCGTGCGCTTCGGGACGCTGGGCAGCCAGCATCAGACCTTCCACCAAGTCATCCACAAAAATAAAGTCGCGCGTCTCCTGCCCCGTGCCGGTGATGGGCAGCGGGCGGTCGTGAAGCGCCAGCCAAATGAAGTTGGGAATGACATTGCGGTACTGACCCGGGACCTCCCCCGGCCCATACGAGTTAAAGAACCGGCAGCGGACCGTGCTGACTTGGGGCAAGAAATAATTGCAGTAAAACTCCCCAAGCGCCTTTGTGATCTGGTATGGGGTGTCCAGTTCGAGGCTGACCGGCATCTCTTCATGGATAGGCCCATTGTGGGAGTGCCCGGCGATCGAGCAACCGGCGGAGGCGTACACCAGCCGGCGAGCTCCACATCTTTGCGCATACATGAGCGTCGCCAGAGTGCCCCGGCCGTTGGTATGCAGGTCTTCAAGCGGGTGGTCAACGCTGTTCTGGTTGGCAAAGAACGCCGCCAGGTGAAAGATGGTCGGAGCCTCCAACCTCAAGTCGGCATCGGCCAACGTGGCCACGTCTTGCCGTACCAGTTCGACGCGGCGATCGTCGGGCAACAGCCATTCATAGCCGGAGGAAAGGTCGTCCACCACAACGACTCGTTCCACCTCGCTGGACTGCAGGAGGCGGCCGACCAGCCGCGACCCTATGGCCCCGGCGCCGCCCGTCACTAGAACATGTCTCTGCTTCGCCATCACCGGAGCATGCTGCCTTTCAAGATATTCCGTGCGACACGTGTCCAGTTACTTGCACTGAACAGCCCTGAGGGTTTAGGTGCTGGGCTAGATACTGGCGAGGAACTGGGACCGCCGACATTCCGTCTCTACCGAGGCGCGAATCTTCGCCCCACGAGCCCTCTTGGCTCGACCGTTCCCTGACCTAGTGTCGCGCGACGCGGTGGCCGAAGTCCCTTTCCAGCAGGACATTGGGAATTCAGGACAGTATAAACCACAAACCGGATTCAATCGAGGCGTGCGGCCATCGATTCCCGATTTGGATGCTGTATTCCCGCTTCCGCCGCCGCCCTTTGCACGGCTTCCCAGAAGGGCTGCCAAGTAATGTTGGCGTCATATCGGGCGCGCACGCGCGCGCGTCCCTGTTCCCCCAGTTGAGCCCGGAGGCGGGGGTCGTCGAGCAAAAGGCGCATCTCGCGGGCCAATGCGACAACATCGCCTACCGGCACGAGTCGGCCGGTCTTGCCGTGCTCGACCAGGTCTTCCACAGCACCGACAGGTGTTGCAATCACCGCTACCCCATGCGCCATGGCTTCCAGGAGGGCATTCGGCATGCCCTCGAAATGGCTGGGCATGATGAATACATCAGTGCGGGCCAGCAGTTCCTGAACCTGGTCACGCAAAAGCCAGCCCAGGAAGTGCACACGATCTTCCACTCCGAGGGATATAGCTTTCTTTCGCAAATTAGATTCACCGGAGCCTTGTCCCGCCAGGAGGAGCTGGGACTGAGGATACGCTCGCCGGACCTGCTGAAACGCGTCGAGCGCCTCGCTCAGGCCTTTTTCCGGTTCTATCCGCCCGACGAAGGAAACAGTCAGAGTATCGTCGTGCTTCGGCCTGACGCTCGGTGGCGGCACCACGACTCCGTTGGGCGTTACCACGATCTTGTCTCGCGCTTCGCGATATTGCTCGAAGCACTTCGTCCAGTACGTGCCTTGGGAACATATTACGTGGCAGGCGCGAAACACCCTGCGCAACCACCAGCGCCAAGCGACAGTGCGCGACAAGTCGGCCACACGTCCGCTCCCGGTGCGGAGGACGACACCTTTGCCGGCTGCACGTGCGACCAGGCAGTAGATCCCTTTCTCCACCAACCCGGGGCCGTCGCTGGCAAACACCAGGACAACATCGCTGCCGGGCAGGAGGCGCAGGACCTTAAGCATGCGTCCGGCCGCAAAATAGGCACGTACCAGCAGGGGCGGCGGAGGCGACCGTCGCTGCGTGCTGGAAATGGGAATGAGTTCGCACAGATCCCCCAAAGGGCTACGGAACAGTTGGCTCGCCACGGCCAACTGCCCACCCGCGCCCCCCTGAGCTACCGGGTCCAGGCCGGCGATGAACAATACCCGCAGCTTCTTCATGAATACGACGCTTCCAGCGTCGGCGTGGGGCGAAGCGCAGGGCGGTCAGAGAGCAAGCGCCGCCAGCGCAGGAAGCCGTATACCAGGAAGGCCCGGTGGAGCGCGCGATAGCTGTTGGCCCGGGCGCAGCGGTCGCGGTCCTTCAACACTTGGCGCTTGACGGCGGCGGGATTGAGTTCCGCGGCGCTGTCGTTCGCATAGTCTTCCACTTCGCGTTCCAATTCAGCCCAGAAGCCGGGCCCAAGCCAGGCGCGGACGGGCAGATTAAATCCCCGCTTTGGGGCTGCCAGCACGCTGGCAGGCAACTTGCCCGCCAGCGATTCGCGCAGGATCAGTTTCCCCAGCGAGCCTTGCAGCTTCATGTGTGCCGGCAAGGACAATGCGTAGCGGGCCAGCCCTGAGTCCAGAAACGGTGCCCGCACCTCCAGCGATTCCGCCATAGACATGCGGTCCACTTTGGCGAGAATGTCCTGGGGCAGCTCATGGCGAATCTGATGCACCGCAAAGACCAAGCATGGGTCCTTCACCTGATGCCAGAGCCGGGTGGCTGCTTCCCGCGCGTGACACAAGTGATGCGCGACATCACTCTGCCACGGCGTGCCATCTGCCAGCGCTGCCAGTGCTTCGTCAGTGAAGACGCCGTCCATCCGATGAAGCAGCAAGTCCTCCGTCAGAGAGCCGTTCAGGTCAAGGGCGCGCTTTAAGGATTCCCACCGGCCGAAATCCGGTAATGCTGAGCCTGCCCAGCCGCTAAGTCGGGACCCAAGGCGGCCCCCACCCCAGCGCCGCAACTTTGCATAGCGGGCCTCTGCCAGATAACCGGAAAATAGCTCATCTCCGCCGTCTCCGGAGAGCACCACGGTGAAGTGCTTCCGGGCAGCCCGTGAAACCGCCCGTGTCGGCACCGCACTGGTGTCGTGGAAGGGCTGGCCATAGTGTCCTATAAAGTCGTCAAAGTTCTGCGGCGAGAAGGGGAGTGCATCCCCAGTTTCCTCCCGGAGGCGGATGCCAAGATGGGCCGACGTCGCGCGTGCCAGTGGACGCTCGTCGTAAGACTGCTGCGCGAAACCGACGGTGACGGCCTCAATGTCAGGCCGATAACGTACTGCCGCCGCTGCGACCGCGCCGGAGTCAATGCCGCCACTCAAGAAAAGCCCCAGCGGAACGTCCGCCACAAGGCGATCCTTGACGCTGCGATCCAGCAGGTCCAACACCTTCTGGCCACATGACTTGATCGAGCCAGGCTCCTCATCCACACGGTCCGGCAGGGTCCAGTAGGACCCCAGTGTCTCTTCCCCGTTTCGCGCGCGTTTCAACCACTGTCCGGGCAGGAGTTCGGAGATACCCTCGACGGCGGTGACTCCCGGCCACGGGTACCCGTAGCGCAGGATCGCGGCGACGCCTTTACCCGAAGCGCGCGCCGGCGCCGGCACGTGGCGCAGCAACGGGGTCAATTCGCTGCAAAAGGCAAACCCGCCGTCGCGCCGGTCGAGATAGAGCGGCTTTTCTCCGAAGCGATCGCGCGCCAGCCACAGTTCGCCGGCGAGCACATCGACGGCACAGAGCGCAAACATGCCTTCGATCGCTTCCAGGGCTCGCGGTACACCGCGTTCGGACACCAACTCCAGCAGCACTTCCGTGTCTGAATCGGTGCGAAAACGAGTGCCTCGCGCAACCATCTCCTGCCGAAGGGCGCGGAAGTTGTAGATCTCGCCGTTGACCACCAGGGCCCACTGGCCATTGGCGCTGATCATCGGCTGCCGGCCGTGGGCGACATCAATGATGGCGAGCCGCCGCATGCCGATATGCCAGTCGGCGTCCTGCCAGAATCCTTCGTCGTCGGGGCCGCGGTGCCGCAGCCCCCCGACGAGCTGCTGCACCACAGCGGTGCTATATGACTTCGACCTCCGGATTCCCGCGATTCCGCACATAATCCTAGTCTCCAGATCCTGCGGGCAAAGGTGAGCCGGGACGGGGCAAAGCCAAAAACTTCTTTCCCCACGTCCTTAAGCTCGGACTCCCGAGCACAAAGGCGATCAGCAGCGCGGGCAGTCCGGCTGCGAAAAAAAAGGCTTTCAACAGGGTCGCGATATCGCCGCGGATGAATGAGACCGTATAGCTCATGACCACGATGTAAAGAAGGGTTCGGCTCTTGCTGTTAGGAACCGCCCGGCGGTAATCGGTGATCGCCCGGAAGAACAAAGCTTCCAGAAAGCCCATCAGGAAAGCTCCCGCATACCCGAAGTTCATGTAACCCTCCGCGATCAGCGCAAAACTATAACCGCCTCCGGCGCGGGCTGTTTCCGGATCGTAACGCCAGACGAACCACTGGCTCGGCGCCAGAGGGCGTGATGGATATAAAGCGCTGGGCACCAGGATCACGACGGCCTCCCAGACGGTGGCGCCATATCGATAGTCTTCCTGGGCGGGAATGATGTCCACGATCTCCGTCAGCGCCAAGGTCACGGTCTCCGGTTCAGCTAGCACAAACCGCATCTGGTCGGCAGTGAAATCATCCCGCAAGAATGCCGTCATCGCCGCCAGGCCCCCTTGCAGCGCAGAGCGGGCCTGCCCGACCACAGTGAAGATCACCGCTGCCAGCACCACGATCGCTACGATCTTGCGTGTATCAAATTTTTTGACCAGGAAGTGCCGAAGAGCCAGGAGCCCTACCCCGGACTCCAGCACCATCCGCCGGCGACCCACGCGCAGGGCGACGAGCGCGTACAGGATGAACATCAGCCAGACGATTCGCGGGCTCTTGGCCGTCTCGCCGTTCCATTCCGAGAGGAATGTCACAAACAATCCAAGCTGCAGGAAAACGATCCCGATGGAAAGATAGCCGTAACCGGCTTCGGCGGCGTAGGTCTCGGCATATCCTGTTTCGGTAAAGCTGGCTACTCCCAGGATAGCTATCAGTCCCGCGAGCAATACGACGCCGATGGCAAACAACCCCGCGCAGATCCACCGCGCCAGCCTGGTGTCCCACGGGCGGTCCCATGCCGGCGCCAACGCCAGGATGGGCCGGGTATTGGGCCAGTTCATCCCCAAGGCCACGCCCAGCACACTCGCAGCTCCGACCACCAGCGCCCGCGTCGGGACCTGCAGTTCCAACAACCCGAAATTCAGAAAGGTATAGAGCGAAAAAGGCAACAGGAGATAGATGCCGAAGAAAAACAGGAACACCATATCTGCATCGAGCAATTCCCCCGGGTGCCTTCGGTATCGTTTCCAAATGATCCAGCCGTAAAACCCGACCATCCACAGCACCAGTATGGAAGCAAAGGCGTCCCCGGGCGCGAAGCCCAGAGTCGCGACCACGGCGGCTGCCATCGTCAGGAGCGTTGCGAGGCGAAATTCACGCTGGCGGAAGAACGTCATGCGGGCAACCTCAGCTTCGCAAGCAACACCGTGGCCCATTCCGCCCCCTGGCGAGCCATCATTTTGGAGAAGATATAGGTGGCCACAGCTCCATAGAGAAAAGGACTGACCGCCGAGAAGTTCTCGGGCGTGACTGCCCGCACCCCGAGCCCGAGCACAAAGAGCCCGACGCTCAGCGACAAGGAGCGTCCCAGTTGGAGCTTCTTCCAATCCAAGGCGTGGGCTCGCGCGGCAAACCGGATGGACAGCCAGGCGAGCGTCAGTCTCGCCACTACGTAGGCCCCTGCCAGGAAGACGGCACCCAGCCCGAACAGCCGGGTGATCACCCCAGCCGCCACCAATATCAGCGAAGAGCGCAGCAGGTTCAGGGTGTTGACGGGGTGTTCTTCAGAACCATCGATGATGCCACGAATGGCCGCATACAAGAACGCTGGCGCGAAGGCCAAGCAAACGACCCGAATGACCCATACCGATATATCGAAGCGACTGCCCAACCACAGACGCACCAAGACGTCCGCCCAAAGCACCAGCTGCAGCGTCGCAAACAGACCGATCTGCACCGACCACTGCACGATCTGTTCGGTCTGTCTCGTTTGGGCGAGCCTGTCACCATTCGCCGCCAACCGTGCGGAGGAGGGGATCAATACCTGATTCAGGGCCCCGGTGATAGGGTTCAGAGGACGAAGCAGCGCCAATCCCACGGCAAGATTTCCGGCCTCGATCAGGCCTGCGCCGGCGACCAAGGCCAGCCAGGGAAGAGCCAGATCCAGCGCCGGCTCCACCGACCCGGCAATCGTCCGGGGCAGCCCGTAACGCAGGAGGTTGCGGGCCTCGCGTCCAAAATCGCCCAACCCTGTGCGCAGCGCCCACGCCAAGACAGACACGAACGCGGGCAATGTGAACAGTGCCGCCAGGCCCGCCGCCCAGAAAGTCGCGGCGGCGATGGAAATGTCACGGGAAAACAGGAATGGCAGCAGCGGCGCCAGTCCATAACCCAGGAAAGCGATGATTGCCGCTGGCACATGCCGCCCGCGCGCGACCTCGGTGAGCGCCACGATCGTGCAGAAGGCCTGGCCCAGGGTCAGTGCCATGAACGCCTGCCACAGCGATTCGGTGCCAGGGTGATCGAGAAGCCGCGCGATCAGGGGAGCCATAGCTGAGCAAGCTGCGGCAGCTATGGAGATTGCGCCAACCCCGATGAGCGTACCGGTCACGGCAGTCGTGGCGGCCCGTTTCTCATCCGTTCCCAGATATGCAACGGTGCGCTGCACTGCGATCGGCATTCCCAGCGAGGAGAAGGCAACCAGGGCCGAACTGTAAAGACGAAACAGCAGGGCAGCTGAAAGTTCGGCAGCACCGAAGTGGGTAGCATAGATGCGCGTCAGCCAGATGCTGGCCACCGTGACGGAGATCGTGCCGAGGCCGAGCACCATCGCGCCCCGGTACACGTCCGGCTGGACGGCCCGGCCCGCTTTTGACTGCAGAGGGGTGACGTCGTTCCGCCCTGCCGCGATGCCGGGTTGTTCCGCACGCACCTCCGACATCCCTAAACTTCCTTGGCCGCGGATCCGCCGGCGGCGGCGATTCTCTTCTCCGGAGCCCTCAAGACCTGGTCCCGGAAAAACCTGCCCATCTGCCGCACCGGGTCGTTCTCATCGGCCTGCATCCAGGCCATGCGGAGAAGCACCCAAGCGATGGCTAAGAGCAGGGATACCAGAGTGCCCAGCAGGAGGAACAGTGCCCGTGGAGGCCATGCTTTGCGCTCGGGCGGCTGGGCCTCATCCAGCACGCGCACGCTCGGGGTGTTCTTAGCTTCCTCGACCTTGGAAAGTTCGTACTGCTTCGTCAAGGTCTCAAGCACGATCTCCAGGGTCCGAGCGCGACGGTAGAGGTTCGCGTAGTCGACCCCAAGGCGCGGCAACTCCCGCAGGGAAGGAAAGTTCTTCTCGGCTTCGTCGGCCGCAGTGGGCGTGTTTCCTGTGCCGACCAGTCGCTTCATCTGGCGACTCAGCTCCGCGACCCGGGCTTCGGCGACCCTTAGCCTTGCACTGCCGGCGGCGTAGATCTGACGCAGCGATTGCAGTTCAGATTCGGCCAGAATGAGTTCCGCCTGCAGCCGGGCCACCGCTTCAAAGGTGGCCTTCGACTGCTCCCGCAGGTCTCCGGTCGCATTGCGGCTCGAGAAGGCACTCAGTTGTGCCGAGGCTTCGTCGAGGTCCTTCTTGACCGCGACTAGCCGGGTTTCCAGGAATTCCCGCTCCTTGGCCGCCGCGGAAGTGTTGACTGTAGCCGTGACCGCATTCAATTCCTGCACGTAAGCGCGGGCTAATTCAGCCGCCCGCGCCGGCTCCCGGTCCGTCACCTTGATCGTGATGATCCCGCTCTTGCGGTCCTCTGAAACAGACGTGTTGCTTGCCAACTCCTGGCGCGCGTCCTCCTGCAGGTCTTTGCGGTACACACTTTTCAGGCCATAGCGGTCGACAATGCGGTCCTGCACACTGCGACTCTGTAGTACGCCGACGAAGAGCGCTCCTGAAGACTTGACCCCGAACAGATCGGAAGCGAGGTTGCCGCCTGGGATACTTCCGAGCGCGGCCACCCGCATCAGCGCCGACGATGCCGAAGAAGCGCTATCAGGAGGCATCAGCCGGGTCGTACTCTCATAGCGATTCGGCAGGAGCAGGACGATGACGAGCGTCGCCGCCATCCCGGCAAGCGTTCCCGCTACGATCGTGCGACGCTGTTCAACAAGACGGCCAAGTATGCTCCACAGCGTCACGGAATCGTGAGCTTGGTCCGTCGTGGGAGGCGTGCCTGCGGTGTCTGATCGGAATGTCACTGGGTTCTGCTCTTGGGTCTATAACTGAATTGTAGCTGGGCGGCTACATTCCGCCGCGGGCTGCCGGAGAGGACAGGAAAGTTCGTGCGCTCGGCTTGGACGAATACCATAAGACCGATCTGCCGATCCAACTGCCAGTCCCATCTACCGCTGAAGTCGCGCAGGTTCCCTCCGCCGACAAAAGACTTGTCCACCGTCGCGCTCCTGAATCCTATCGTAACAGTGTTGGTAGGCGAGAAATGATAGGTGCTCCAAGCCTGCAGGCCATGGCCTTGCCGGCCTATCCAGCTTCCCAGCAGCTTCCCTTCATTGGTGTATCCGCTGCGGTAGCGGCTATTGAAGTAATACACCCCCGCGCCGCGCAATCCCGGCAGATTCGTATACATTCCTTCTACCCTCAGGTCCAGGCGGTGCCAGCCGGGCATCTTCACGAGGTGAAGACCGGGGTTCATCGCGGACCGCCGCGGATAGCCGATGGGGCTGTATTCGTCCTCTGTAAAAGCGTCGTTGTACAGGACCAGCCATTGCCTCAAACCGGGAATACGATACCGGAAATCGAACCCGGAACGGCGATCGCCCGGCTCGCTGGCGCTGGAAGGATTACGGACCGAGAACAGCGACCTTCCCAATGAACTCGCAGTGAAGGGATACCCATGGCCCGCGAAGATGCCCGTGCGGGAAACTCCAAACTCCAGGTTGGGGGTCGGCTTGAAGGAAAACCTCTGCCCGTGGATGAAAGGCTGGGTCCCGTGGGCAGGGATCGGAGCTCCGTCGATGAAGCGGTGCCCCGCCAGTTGCCCGAGGAAGAATTCCGCTTGCACCGGCCCCAGGAAACCGAGGATGCTCGGAAGTTTCACCGGATGACGGCGCTTGACCCGAAGCATGGTGATTGGTTCTGCGTTGTTGCTCAGCATCAGCGCTCCGGAACGCGAATTGCCCCACCACAGGCTCTGCCTGCCGACGGAGACCTGAGTCCCCGCAATGTCGAATACCACATATGCGTCCTGCAGCTTGGGCCGGAACAAGGCCGGCGAAGCAACCGGCGTCGCCGCGGGCACACCATCAAATGCGGCGATTTGCGCCAAGGTGGCCCCCGGAAGCGCCGGCGTTCGCGGGGCCGCCTGGAACTCTCCCTGCAGATAGAAGGCAAACCGGCCCCACGCCGCCCGCAGACGCGCTCCCACGATCCCGTTGAAGCCCTCGCCGTAAGGGCGGCCCATGTCATTCGCTAAAGTCTGCGAGAAATGGTAACCATCGGTGACCGGTTGACCGCCGATGCCTCCCACTCGCACGTAGATCTCCTCGATCTTGGCCTCCGGCGCAAGGGCTCCGTCCAGGGCCGCGATCTCCGGGCCATACTCCTGCTTCAGCGCCTGCAATTCGGCACTGCACCCTGAAGCCGCAGTGCAACTCCCGTCGTGCTCCCAGTCAGTGCCTTCCTGGATCAACCGGGCGAATTCCGCCCGCGTCCACGGCTTATGGCTGAGGAATACACTTTGGATCGTTCCTTGGCTGGCCAGTCGTTCAACGACCAGGTACGACCAATGCTCGAGCGGGACCTCCGTCGAGGCAGTGGTCGCAACCCGCTCAGCGGAGGGCCTGGCTTGGCTCGGGGGCCGCGCCGAAGGCATGGGAGCGCCGATGTCCTGGCTGCGCGCAGCGAGAGAGAGGACGAGCACGCAGGCCGCGGCCCATCCTGGTACACGACCACGCATCAGAAGCTCGTGGCCACTCGGGCCGCGATCGCGATGGCCGAAACAACCTGCGCTGACTGGGCGAGATCTCTCCAGAAGAGCGAACCGGAAACCACCTTCTCCGGCACGACCAACGTGTCCCCGGGATTGAGCCGATGGGAAAGAACTCCGCCGACCCACCAGCTTCGGCTGTCCCGGCCGATAACCGACCCATTGGCGCGCACAATAAAGATGTCCTTGCGGTTGGCGAATTCCGTAGGGCCGCCTGCCTGCTTCAGATACCATCCCGCGTTCTTGCCCGGCGTGAACGTGATAGCGGAAGGCGAATAGACCTGGCCATCCACCAGAACAAAATTCGGCTTCTTCGGAATGTACAGGGAGTCTCCCGGCCGAATCTCGATGTCAGCAGAGGTGTTCTCCCAAGCGCTGATGCTCGGCTCGATGCGGATTACGAGGCGTCCGCTGGGAACAGTCGATTTCAAGCGCTCGATCAACCGCTGCCGCTGCTGGGCCACGCCCGCGGCCCCGGCCGGATCGCGGCTGAGATCGGCGCCCTGCGACTCCAGCCTCTGGATCAACTGGTCGCGGCTCTTGGTTGCGATCTCCCGCACTTGCGCTCGCTCCAACACCGCGCCTACCGGATAGGCATCATCGAGAAAACCGCCCGCGCGCTTCAGCACAGCGCTCAACCGCTCGCCTTGCTGCACCCCGTAGCGTCCGGGATAAAGCACGGCTCCGCGCACATCGATGCTGCCACCGATCTCCGACCACTGGCCCAGCTGCCGGATCGTTAGCACGTCTCCCGCCTTGAGCCGAACATCCGTGTCCTCTGCTCCCGCCACGGCCTCGCCGATCGCCACCTCGCGGTGGTCGAGGGATACTTTCTCGCCGTCAACGAGATAGCTGGATAGGTCGGCAGATTTCAAGTAGGCGCTACGCTTGAAGCCACCTGCCATGCGTACCAGGTCGGCCGCCGTCATCCGGTCCGAAAGGGGATACTCTCCCGGCCGCAAGACCTCCCCGAAGATGGAGACCGTGGGTGCGTCATTCTCATATCGGCCCGCGAACCGCAGGGTGTCGAAGGGCTCCAGCTTGACCGGAGGCTCCCGCTTCTCGAGGATCGCCCGCACGTCCACGCTCAGCACGGAAGGACGAAAATCGGGGGGCCGCAGGCGGATCAGTTCTGCCTTGTCGGCCGGCTCCGGCAACAACTGCTGAAAGTCCGGAACCACGTCGAGCAGCGTCATCCCCTCACGGAACGGATATTTTCCCGGGCGGAAGACGTGGCCTTGCAGATACACGACTTTGTCGCTGTACGGCAGAATGGGGGCGATGGTGACGACGTCGCCATCGTGCACTACGAATTCACCGGCTCCGTCGGACGGCCCGAGCGGGTCCGCGGGATCCAGGCGTAGGTTCAGCATCTCGCGCCCTTGATGCGCCTTCACCCGTTCCACCTTGATGTTGCTCAGTTCCCCGGCCACGAGGACGCCACCAGCCAGGGCCAGTACGTCCCGCAGCTTCTGTTCCGATCTCAACTCATAGATCGCCGGCCGGCGGACCATGCCGACCAAGGTCACTTGCGGGCCCGTAGGGGGCACCAGAAGCGTGTCTCCGGAATGCAGCGCCTCGCTCGCGCCCTGGTGCCCTTGGAGCATCAGCCCATAGAGGTCAACCACGCGGAGCAGCTTGCCGCCGCGCATGTGTTTGACGGTGCGCAGCGATCCCAGGTCCGTCGGCCCCCCGGCCGCCAACAGCGCGCTCAACACGGTGGAAAGCGAAGAAACGTCATACGCTCCCGGCCGTTCGACGTCGCCCACGACGTACACCCGGACCCGGCGCAGCCGATTGAGTGAAAGCTCTACCTCCACGTCCCGGAACTGTTGCCGCGCGGCCCGTTGCACGTTCTCCTGAGCCAAGGCCAGCGTACTGCCGGCCACGAGGATGTTTCCTGTTTCAGGAATCGAGATTCGCCCTTCGTGATCGACAGTGCGCATGAGGCGTTGCGAATATGCGCCGCGCATCTCGATCACCAGCCCATCGCCCGGGCCCAATACGTAATCCGAACCGATCGGCATTTCCAGCACCGAAGTCGGGGTACCGCCCGGCGTCCTTTGCTTGAACAGCTCGGCCCCGAACCGCTCTGGCGTCGCCGTTGAAACCGCAAACTGGCGATACAGGTCGGCGAGCGCCGGAACATCCTTGTAAGGATTAGGCCTGGCCATCAAGCCCTGCGGAGGCCGCGGCTTTTCGGTCCCCTTCGCGCCGGGACCCTTTCTTCCTTTCTCGTCTGCTTCGTCGCGGCCTTTTGCTCCTTCTTCCCGCGCGTCTCGCGGCTCCTCCTCCTCTGCGTCTGCCTCCTTCGTGCCTTGCCGGAAGCTGTCGGCATCCAGAAAGCCTCGGGCTTGCAACGAATTCGCGACCAAGTCGCGCAGATCAGGATTCGTGCGAATCTGGGTGAAGACCCGCGCGTCGCTCAACTCCACTTCGCCGACCGGAAAGCCGCGGCGATTCAGTTCCGCCGCGATCTGAGACTTCGCTTCGAGCAGCAATGGGGGATTTTCCCGCAGGACTTTCACGACTTCTTCCGCCAGTTGGTCTTTCTGACCGATACCCGAAGCGCGCTGGGAAGATGGGGTGGGCTTGAGGGGTCCGTTCTGTTGCGTCAGACCCTGCGGCGCGAAAAAAAGAACGGCCGCCATAAGACCGAGAAGAACCGATAACCTATTACTCATCATCACTTTACAAGTGTCCATTTGTGCGGCAGCCCGTTTTGGGCCTACGGAGAGAGATAAAGTCAGGACTGAGAGCTGAATATACCACAGCCATTCCGAGGGCCTGCGGCGCGGTCCAGCTCCTGGCAACGGCTATCGGACTCGATTCAACCGTCCACTTCGGGTGTTGGCCGGAGACACTACGACTGGGATCTCCATGCTGGCTACCGCGTCCGGCCCAACCTTGGCTGTCACGCGGATTACCCCGGACACAGGCCGCATCGCCAGTCGCGCGGCCCGGCCCGAAGTAATGGTCAGCCGAAGAGAACGCGCATCAGAGCCCGCAAGCGACACCGACGCAGGGGTCAAGTCGCAACGTAGCCCTCCGGAACCACTGCACCGGAAGCTGGCCACTTGGGCGGAGGCCCCCGCCGCGTGGAAAGCCAGCTCCACCACCGCGCTACCGCCCGGCTCAATGACGATCGTCGAACCCGTGCTGGTGCGCCCTGGGCGCGTCGGGCGGGCCAGGCTCAAAGTGAACTGCACGCCGGTGCCATTGAGTGACGCATTCACCGTCCCGGCTGAGCTGTTCACCGTCAGGGTGCCGTTGCGCGCGCCGCTGGCGGCCGGCGTGAAGACCACGAGGATGGTGCACGTCTGGCCATTGGCCACGGAGACGCAGTTGTTCGTCTGGGTATAGTCTCCCGTCACGGTGATGCTGCTGAACGTCACCGTGCCACCGGAGTTATTAGTGAAGGTCACTGCCTGCGGCGCAGTCGCGCGTCCCACCACGGCGCTCACGTTCAGCGGCGATGGCGACAGCGTCAGCGACTGCCCAGACTGCGGCGCCGGGCCGGTCAGGTTGAAGGTCAGGTTACCGCCGTCGTCGGGGATGAACCCGGAGACCATGATGCGATACGTGGTCCCCGCGGTCACAGCCAGGTTCGCTAGCTGTGAATCGCCACCGGGTTCCAGGCCGTCGTCGTCGCAGTTCACCGGCGTGAGCGAGCCATGGTTCCCCGTCCACACGGAGAGGATCGTGTCGTAGTTGCTGCCCTGCGTGTTCAGGGTCGCCTGGCCGCTCGATCCCGGCGTATAGACGTACCACACGGTCTTCGAAACGGCGCTGCTCGTGGCGCAGCCGGGCGTCTGGTCATTGGCTTCCACCGTCGCACCCAGGGTGTTGGTTGAGTGCGTGAACGTTCCCGAATTCACCACGATGGCGTCGGCGAAGTTGTCGTTCGGCGGGCCGCCGCTGCCGCTCAGGCTCGCCGTCGTCGGACTGGAAGCCGCGTTGCTCGTCACCGTCAACGTGCCGTTGCGCTGGCCGGTCGCCGTCGGAGTGAAGGTCACGCTGATCTGGCAGGAACCGTTCGGCTGCACGGTCGCGCTGGCGCAGGCGTTGGCGCTGATGGCGAAATCGCCGCTGATCGAAACATTGGAGACCGTGGTCGCCGAGGTTCCGTTGTTTTGGAAGTTGATGTTCTGCGCGCTGCTCGTGGTTCCCACGGGCCGCGAACTGAAGTTCAGGCTGCTGGGGCTGAACATCGCTCCCGGACCGGTGGTGGTAGCCGGCACAGCAAGGTCCCACACACCGCGGCCGTGAGTCACGGCGCGCAGGGTACGCGACTGGCGATGCAGCTTCAGGCCATAGACGGCGACCCGGGGCAGGGTGTCAGCCCCCACCGTGGACCAGCTCGCGCCGTTGTTACTGCTGCGAAAGACTCCGACGTCCGTCGCTACATACAGCGTATTCGCAATGTCCGGATCCACCACGATGTCATTCACCGGCGTGTTCGGCAGGTTGTTGGTGATGTCCCCCCAGTTGGCGCCGCCGTTGGTGCTGCGCGAAAGATGGCGGGAGGTCGAAGACCCGAAGCCCGCGTGTCCCACGTACACCGTATTGGGATCGGTAGGGTGGATCGCGACCGCATTGATACGCCGCGACGCCGGAGCTATGTCGTTGGTGACTTCGGTGAAGCAGTTCAGCAGGGTGGCACAGTCATTGGGAGAAGCTGCCAACAGGTTATTTCCGCGCCAGATGCGGCCGTCACGCGTGACCACGTACATGACGTTGCGGTCGCTCTGTGAGACGGCCATGTTGGTGATTGTCGCAGAGCCGCCGGAAGTCAGATCGTTAGAGATCGGCTGCCACGACGTGGCCTCATTCCGCGTCTGATAAACCCGGTATGTTCCGAAATAGAGAACGTTCGACGCCTGCGTATTGTTGTCGCCTACCATAGGCGGAATGAAAAGAACTCGGTCCGAGGTATTGACACCGGTTCCTGCACCGTTACAGCAACTTCCAAAGCCGCTAAAGCCCCCATCCGTGGACTTCCGGATGTCGATGTTCTGGCAGTTGGCGTAGACGATGCTGGGATTGAAGTGGTCGATCACGTTGGACGCGCCGTCGCCGCAGGTCACGTTGGTCCAGGCGGTGGCCAGCGGCTGCGTGCCGTCATAACGCTGCGTGCCGTTGTCCTGCGTGCCGCCCAGGGTGATGTTGATGTCCGTGGGGTGCAGCGCAAAGAACGAATAGAACTGGGTCAGCCCCAGCATGTTGTTCAGGTTCGTCCACGTGGTGGTGTTATTGCCGGTGGCCGAGATGCTGGTGGTGCTGTATACGCCGCCGTCATTGCCCCAGTACAGCTTGCTGCCGTTGGTGGTGAAGGCGGCAGAGTGGTGGTCCACATGGATGCCGCCGGTCGCGGTAACCCAGGTAGCGCCGCCATCGAGCGACTTAGAGATGTGACCGGTGGTCGCCGAACCGCCGACGAATACGATGTTCGCATTGACCGGACTCACGGCCACTACGTTGTCGTACCAGCATTGCGGCGTGCAGTAATCGCGCAGACCGGTCGGATTCGTGTTCGCATCAAAGTTCGGCCCCAGCTTAATCCAGTTCTCGCCGCCGTCCGTGGTCTTATAGAAGCCGTTCAAGCCCGCGCCGCTGCTGGAATTGCCGACGCTCGCGTACACGGTCAAGCCAGTGGCGTCGCTGAGCGCGACCGCAAACTCGATCCGGCCGGCCGGCAGCAGCACATTGGGCCCAGTCCCGTTCTTCCGCGTCCAGGTGGCGCCGCCGTCATCGGAGCGATACATTCCCCCAGCCGTCCCGTTGGCGTCCGTGTCGAGCCCGGCATAGGCAATATTGCTGGTCGCATATTGCACGGCCGTGGCGCCTAAGTTGGTCGTCGCCGCCAGCACTCGGGTCCACGTATCACCGCCATCGGTGCTCCGGAAGACGCCTCCATTGCTAAAGGCCAGACTGACCGCGGCGAGAATCGTCGCCGGATTTGCCCCTCCCGGCCGCACCGACAATCCGCCAATGAACGCGCCGCCACAAGTTGTTCCGGATGACTGGCAACCACTCAGCGGACCGGCGAAAACGCTGGCGCCTTTCTGCGTCCACGTGGTGCCGCCATCGGTGGACTTCAGCACGCCCGCGCCATAGTAGGAATCGAAGGAAAACCCTTGCTCACCGGTTCCGGCATAAATGGTGGAAGGATTTGTGGTCGCGTCAATCGCCAGAGAACCGATCGCGAGCGACGGCTGAAAGTCGGTCAGTGGTGTCCATGTCGCGCCGCCGTCGGTCGTCTTCCACACGCCGCCCTGGGCGCCGCCCACATAAACGGTGTTGCCGGTGCCATCACGTGAGTCCAGCACCATTGCCGACGTGCGCCCGGACGACATGATGCCGCCCAGCGTCGGCCGCGGGCCGATGAACAACCATTGTCCCGTTGAAGTGGAGCCATCAGAGATGGAACCTTCCGGCGCGGCTGCCGTGCTGGTGGACGCACCCGCCGTCGAAGACTGCGTGCGCATCTTCCAGTAGCGCTCGCCCTCTTCCTTGATCATCTCGTCCATCTGCTCGAGCGCGCGCAGGCGCGCGCCGGGCGGAACCTGACTGGTGGTCGCGCCGCGCAGGTCCTCGATGTACATCTGGCGCTGGCGCGGCTTGTCCGTCTCGCGCTTGTGCTTCTCGTGGTCTTCCTCGTCGGCCTGGCCGAACGCTGACCCGCTGAGCAAGACGCAGAGCGTCGCCACAAGCACCCATTTGTGCCGCCGGGAAATGAACGCGAAGACACCGCTGGCTTTCAAATCGCCCCTCCGAGACAATCGCTCACCTGCGAGCGTCTCGACCCTTAATACTTTGAACGGAATCCGTAGACTTTAACACTTACGGTAGTAACCATGCAGCAACACTTACGTGCTGCCTATCGGGGGTATTACCGTATCTGGAGAGGAACTTCTATTACGCGACAGGCGGCGCCCGAACACGCCCTTAGCCTGACCGCGTAAGTCGTTGATTCCATGACATTTCTACGACGCAGCCGATGCGCCCGTTCCGCCGCAGGCCCTACCTCCAAAACAACGAGAGCCGTTCCGCCTTGGGCCGACGTGCGGACCGTCTGCGGCGCAACCCAACAGGGCACCCGCGCCGGCGCCGCGCACGTGAAGTTGAACTCGTTGTCAGCGGGCGCGGTCATCTGCAATGCGACTTCGATCTCCGCTTTTCTCCCACTGTCCAGGACGATCGCATTCCCGCCCCCACCGCGTGCCGGGCGCCGCGGCCGGCTCAGCGCGAGCGAGAAATCCACGCCCGCTCCCGAGAGCGCGACCTGCGTCGAGCCGGAGTTGTACTGCACTTGCAGTTGGCCGGCATGATTGCCGCCAATCACGGGACGGAAGTCGAGTTGCACCGTGCAGCTCACACCCACGGCCATCACCGCCGGACAATCATGCGTGAGGGTGAACGCACTCGGCGCGGTCACGCTCGTCAAGGTGAGCGGCGCGACGGAGTCATTCGTCAGGGTGAGGACGCGTGGCGGGCTGGTGCGCCCGATGACGGTAGCGTCGAAGATCACTGCCGGGGCCGATGCGATGAGCCCCGAACTGGGCATCTCCACCTGCCACACCCCGCGGCCGAAGGTGGCAGCGCGCAGCTTGCGCGCGCCGCCCGCGGTGAACGTAAGCAACTTCATGAGCGGCACGTTGGGCAGTCCCGCGCCGAACTTCGACCACGTGGCGCCATCGTCTCCGGTCACATACACGCCGGCGTCGGTGCCGGCGTAGATGACCGAACTGTTGGCCGGATCCACCGCCAGGGCATTCACGGGCACGTCCGGCAGGTTGCCGCTGCGGTCGCTCCAGGTCACGCCCGCGTTGGTGGTCTTGAAGATGTGCGGCACGCCGAAGCCCATAATACCCACGTAGGCGGTGTGGCCCGTGGCGTCGTGCGGGGAAATGACGATGGCGCTTACGTCATACTCGCTGGGATTGATGCCGCCCGTGCGGTCGCTCCAGGCGCCGGAGTCGGAATCCGTGGTCACGAAGATACGGCCCGCGGCCCCGCCGGCGCGGCCCACCAGGCCCGCATAGATGACCTTCGCGTTGCCGGAGTTCGCGGCCGGGCCACCGGCAGCGAGGCTGCGGACCTTGGTCTCGCCGGTCGTCGTGCCGCCGCTGCAGGTGGTTGCGCCCCCGCCGGAGAAGATCGGGCTCAGCACCGCGAAACTACCGCCGCCGGCCGGGCCGCGCCACACGCGGCACGTTGCCGCGAGCAGCGTCGCCGGATTGCGCGGGTCGAGCACGTACGGCATGAAGAACGCAGAGGCGTCATTGCCTAGCGTGGCCGGTTCCACTACGTTCGTCCACGTGTTCTGCCGGCAACTGGCGCCGATGGCGCACCGCTGGATCGCCGCGCTCTCGCCTGCGGGAAAAGACGTGTACAGCACGTTGGCGTTGGTCGGATCGATAGCTGCGTAGCCGCCATCGCCCAGGTTCGCCGCCCGCCACAGCAAGCCGGAAGCGCCGGCGTCGGTGGCGACGAACAGTGGCGACCCATTCGTCATGGCCCCGCCCAACAGCGTGCCCGCCGCGGCAGATGGCTGCGCCAGGTGTACAAACTCGGCCAGCGGCCCCAGGTTCGCATTGAGGTTGTCGAATGCATTAAGAGTGCTGCACGAGCCTGACGTCAGCTCGTGCCCCTGCAGCGCGCGATACATGCCGCCGTCGTTGGCAAAGAAGACGCGGGCGGGAGTGCCCGCGGCGTAGTCCACGGCGTGCTGTCCGGGATGCACGTGCGCGGGCGCGCCCAGCGGGCTGCAGCCATAAGCATGCGTCAGGTTCTTCCACGAATCCGCATTGCCGCACAGCAGGTCAATCGCCGTTACCGTGCACTTGAACAAGTTCACCGCGCCGAAGTACAGGTCCGTCGCATTCCCGTTCGGCACTGCACCCAGGGTCAGGTTGTAGTTGCCTTGCTGCGCGCCGCAGCCCACGTTGCCCGCGTCGCCGCAGTTGATGATGCCTGTCGTCCCCATCGCCTGCCACGAACCGCCGTTGCTGGAGAGCTTGTAAAGTGAGAGGGCGTTCGCGCCGTCGATCCACCCGACAAAGACCTCGCCGCTCCCCTGCCTTACGGCAAGCTTCGCGCGCAGCAACGGACATGTCACGGCATTCGTCGCCGCCGGACAATTCGCGGCGGAGAGCGCCGGGCCCGGTTGCTGCGCCATCCGAGCCCAGGATTGTCCATTCGCCGACTCGTACAGCCCATGCGCGCGCACCGCGGCGTAGAACTTGTTGTGCGCGGGGTTGAAGACCACGTCCGTCACGGCCGACGCCTCGATGGTGACGCCCGCGTCCTGCACCGTGGCGTAGCTCCACGAAGCGCCCGCGTTGAGCGAGTAATAGATGCCGCTGCCGCTCGCGCCTTGGACGTCAGCGCCGTTGCGCTCGCCATTCCCGCTTGAGACGCCGGCCACGACGACGTCGGTGCTCGTGGTGTGGAACGCGATACGGCTGAAACTGAGTCCGCGGAAGGGTCGCGTGCCGCCATTCGCCGCGCTCACCAGCGTCCAGGAGGCGCCGCTGTCCGCCGACCGCAGCACGCCCATCCCGTAATACGCCTCGGTGAAGTGGTTGGCTTCGCCCGTGCCCGCCAGGATGACGCTCGCACTCGCTCCGGGCTGGATCGCGAGCGTGCCGATGCTGAGGCTGGGCTGGGAATCGGTCAGCGGCGCCCAGCTCACGGCGTTCGGGTCCGCCGCGGCTGCGTTCTGCGACTTCCACACCCCGCCATTGGCCGTGCCAATGTAGACGGTGTTCCCTGTCTGGTCCTTCTGGTCGACGGCGATCGCGGTCACGCGGCCGCTGACGTAGCCGTAGCTTTGGAATAGCGTGGGGTCGGAGTCGAGCGGCCGGGGCCCCAGCGCCTCCCACTGGCGCACGAACGGTGGGTTCTCCTGGGCCTCACGCCCCGCCTGGAAGGCCGGTTGCGCCTCGCGGGCACGGCGAAGCATATCGGCGGCGCTCCCGCTCACCGGCGACCGCCCGCTCAAGAACCACCTCTGTTTTTCGAGGGCGCGGTCGCGGCCCCTGTCGCGTACCGCGCTCTGGCCGTCCCCCCCATCCTGCGCCGGAGCTCCCAGCGCCACGAATGCCATAGCCAGGACAGCCAATCTCCTTCTGCCGCAGCAAAAGTACATTGGATGTGCCTTGCCTTCGCGAGAACGGGCTAGATCGCGCCAGAAAGTATCGTCGCAGCGGTCGGCGATGTCAATTTATTCCCGAAATGGAACAGCCCGCCTGGTTCGGCGGGCTGAGGAAAACAAGATGCGGCTAGTACCAGGTGCGGCTGAGGAAGTCGGTCATCGTCAGCCCCAGCAGGATGATCAGCCAGAAGATGCCGGCGCCGACCGTGAGCTTGGTCAGGCGGTCGGAGTCCTTCACGTGCATGAAGAACAGGATGACAAAGATCGCCTTGATGGTCGCGATGGTCAGCGCAATGGGGGCGTTAAAGATCCCCAGGTCATAGAACGCGGCCGGAATGGTGATCGCCGTGCCGATCATCAGCACCACGAACACACCGAAATAGACCTTCAGCGATCCGACATGTCCGGACATCAGTGCGAACCTCCGATATGGCGGTTGATCAGGTAGAGCAGCGGGAACAGGTAGATCCACACGATGTCGACGAAGTGCCAGTACAGGCCGAAGTTCTCCACCGGACTGTAGTAGCTGGCGTCGTAGACGCCGCGCCACGCATTGAACAGCAGCCACACCATGAGGCCCACGCCGATGATCATGTGCAGCGCGTGCATGCCGGTCATGGCGAAGTAGAGCGAGAAGTAGATCTCCGCGCCCGGCTTCGACCGGTCACGCTCGCTCGAGCCCGGCACGTTGCCGATGGCATCCCGCACCCGGTACTGCGGCCCGGTCGTCTCCGGCTGGTTCGATTCCGCCGACTGCTGCGAGCCATGTGTGCCCTCGGGCGTGGACGGAGCATGTGCGCCCGGCTTGTGGAAGGCGCCTCCGGTCGCATAACGTTTCACGAGCTGAAGAGTGCTTTCCTTCTCGTGGCTCACGCCGACGCACGGTGCGCCCTGCGGCTCGAAGCAGAAGTTGCGTCCCGGCACCTCGCGCATCTCGAATTTCTGTGTGTACTCGATGACCTTCACGCCCAGGAATATCCCGCCCAGGACCATCGTCGCGACCAGGAACGTGACCAGGCGCATGCGCAGTCCGCGCTGCGCCGCGTTCACCGCCAGCGCCATCGTCAGCGAGCTGCCGATGAGCACCACGGTGTTGAACGCGCCCAGGTTGATGTCCAGCGTGGAACTGGCCAGGCCGAAGGCGTCGTAGTACTTGTGCCGGTAGACCAGGTAGGCGATGAACAGGCCGCCGAAGAACATGATCTCCTGGATGAGGAACACCCACATGCCGAAGCTGGACGACGAGTACTGCTGCTCCATCGTGTCGAAGTGATGGTGCTGCCGGGGATGGTGCGGCGTGTCCGGGTGGTGCGGTTCCAGGACGATCTGCTGATCGGAGCGCGTGTCCAACCTAAACCTCCCCTTCCTTCGGGCCGTAGTGATACGGCTCGGTAGTCACGACCGGAGTGCCGACGAAGTTGTGCGTCGGCGGCGGCGACGAGGTCTCCCACTCCAGCCCCGTCGACTCCCACGGGTTCGGGCCCGCGGGCTTGCCGTACTTCAACGACCACAGCAGGTAGATCATCGGCAGCAGGAAGCCGAGCGCCAGGATCGAGGCGCCTGCCGTGGAAAGCACGTTCAGCACCTGGAACTCTTCCGGATACGCGTGGTAGCGGCGCGGCATCCCCAGGTACCCGAGGATGAACTGCGGGAAGAACGTCAGGTTGAATCCGGTGAAGATGATGATGGCCGCCGTCTTGCCCGGGAGCTCCGGATAAGTGCGGCCGGTGATCTTTGGCCACCAGTGGTGCAGGCCGCACAGGTACGCCAGCACCATGCCGCCCACCATCACGTAGTGGAAGTGCGCGACGACGAAATATGTGTCATGCACGTGGACGTCGAGGCCCATCGCGGCCAGGAACAGCCCGGTCAGGCCGCCGATGGTGAACAGACCCAGGAACGCGAAGGCGTACATCATCGGCGTGTTCCAGCGAACCGAGCCCTTATATAAGGTCGCCGACCAGTTGAACACCTTGATGGCGGAAGGGATGGCCACCATGTAGCTGATGAGCGAGAAGACCATCGCCGCGTACACCGAGATGCCGGCGACGAACATGTGGTGCGCCCACACCAGGAAGCCGAAGACCGCGATGGCCAGCGATGACGCCGCCACCGCGCGGTAACCGAAGATGCGTTTGTGCGAGAAGGTGGTGATGACCTCGCTGATCACGCCCATGCCCGGCAGGATCATGATGTAGACCGCCGGGTGCGAGTAGAACCAGAACATGTGCTGGAAGAGCACCGGGTCGCCACCCAGCGCCGGGTCGAAGATGCCGATGTGCAGGCCTCGCTCGAGCGCCACCAGGATGAGGGTGATGGCCAGCACCGGCGTGCCCAGCACCATGATGAGGCTGGTCGCGTACTGCGCCCAGATGAACAGTGGCAGGCGGAACCAGGTGAGCCCGGGCGCGCGCAGCTTGTGGATGGTGACGATGAAGTTGAGTCCCGTCAGGATCGAGGAGAAGCCCGCGATCAGGATGCCGATGGCCGTCAGCATCACCTTGGTGTTCGAGAACGTGGTGGAGAACGGCGTGTAGAAGGTCCAGCCGGTGTCCACGCCGCCGGTGACCATGGCGGCGAAGCCGCAGCTCGCGCCGGCGACGAAGATGTACCACGACAGCAGGTTCAGGCGCGGGAAGGCGACGTCCTTGGCGCCGATCATCAGCGGCACCAGAAAGTTCCCCAGCGTCGCCGGGATCGACGGCACCAGGAAGAAGAAGATCATCATCACGCCGTGCATGGTGAACGCCTTGTTGTAGGCGTCCGACTGCAGCAGGTCGCCGGCCGGCGTCAGCAGCTCCAGCCGCACCAGGGTGGCCATCAATCCGCCGATGAAGAAGAAGAACGTGATCGTCAGCAGATACAGGATGCAGATGCGCTTATGGTCAACGGTCAGCAGCCAGCTCTTGAGGCTGTGCCCGTCGTTGAGGTAATGGTGCTCGGGCATCACCTCCGGCTGCACGTGCGCGATATCTCGGACGACGGTGCTCATTGTGCCTTCCCTTGCGCTGCAGCCCCGGCCTTAGCCGGATTCGGCTTCTCCGGCTCCAGCGACTTGATGTACGCCACCAGTTGGATCAAGCTCTCTTCGCTCACCTGCCCGGCGAACGTCGGCATGATCGGCTGGTAGCCCGCCACGATCTTGGCCTGCGAGTTCAGGATGGACTCGCGGATGTAATTCTCGTCAGCCACCACGCGCCGGCCATCGGCGAGCAATTGCTGTGACCCGAAGACGCCGGCCAGGTTCGGGCCGCGCGCCCCGGATTGTCCCGAGTGGCACGTGATGCAGCCCAGGCTGGTGAACAGCTTCTCGCCGTTCGAGGCCATCGAGCCTTCGCCCACGCCGCCCGCGAGCCAGGCCTGGTAGGCCGCCGGCTCCATCGCGACGATGGACCCGATCATCCCTGAGTGCTTGGTGCCGCAGTACTCGGCGCAGAACAGGTGATACGTGCCCGGCTTGGTCGCTTCGAACCATGTATAGGTATAGCGTCCGGGAATGACGTCATTCTTGATGCGGAAGGCGGGCACGAAGAAGCTGTGCACCACGTCCTGCGAGATCATGGTCAGGCGCACGGGACGGCCCACCGGCACGTGCAGCGTATTGATCTCGCGCATCCCGGAGGGGTGCTGCATCTTCCACATCCACTGCTTGCCCACTACGAACACTTCCATGGCATTCTTGGGTGCGCGCATCTGCTCGAAATAGATCACTGCGCCCCACACGAAGATGACCATGGCAATGCCCAGCGGCACCACCGACCACAGGATCTCCAGCGGCACCGAGCCCTCGATCTGCGTCGCCACCGGGTTCACCGACTTGCGGTACTGGATGGAGAACACGACCACCATGGCGGCGACCAGCACGGTGAAGAAGATGGTCATCGCCACCAGGAACACATAGAGGGCGTCCACCTGACCCGCTATGGTCGAGGCTTGCTCCGGGAACAAGGGTAGGTCTCTGGTTAGCATTTACGTTGCACTGTCCTCTGGTTCCGGCGCCCGTTTGCGCGCGTCACGGCGGAAGTTCACCGCCATGAAGGTGCCCAGCAGCAGCACCGTCGCCACGCCTCCGAGCCGGATCATGTTCATCGCTACCGCTCCGTACTTCCCGGTGGTGGGATCGTAGTGGTAGCAGTACAGGATCAACTGGTCCACCACGTTCCCGATCTTCTCGTCCGCGGCCTCGATCATCCCCAGCCGCAGGTCCTTGGGGGAATACTCGATGCCGTAGTAATACCGGTGCAGCTTGCCTTTCGGCGTCGCGATCATCACCGCGCTGCCGTGCGCGAACTGGTTCGTCTGGTCGTCCCACACGTAGTGGAACCCAGCCGCCTCGGTCAGCGCCGTGATCGACTCCTGGCTGCCCGTCAAAAAGTGCCAGCCCTGGTCGGCCCCTTGCCGCTTGTAGCGGTTCAGGTAGACCTGCTTCTTGGCGCCGGCCAGTTGCGGCGTCTCGCGCGGGTCAAAACTCACCGCCACCACGTCGAACTCCTGGCCCGCGTTGAACTTCAGCACGCTCAGCGCGCTGGTCAACCCGTTCAATATCTGCGTGCACAGCATCGGGCAGTCGTAATACACCAGCGCCAGAACCACCGGACGCTTCTGGAAGTAATCTCCCAGCTTCACCTGGCGGCCCAATTCGTCGCGAAACACCGTCTCCAGCGGCAACTGGTTCCCCAGCCGCTGCTCGATGCCGACCCGCTCGAGCACCGAGGGCCGCGTGTTCTGCTGGCGCACGTCCTCTGACTGCCGCATCTCCTTTGACGCCTGCGCGAACAGCGCCGCCGTCAAAAGCCCTGCTACCGCGACTGACCGCAATACCTGCACTGCGAAACCCCGATTCCTCTTCTACTGCCGTTGCGCCGGCGCCGCCGCCGTTGCCGCCGGACGCGCTCCCGCCTTCGCCGGTGTCTCACCCGCAACCGCGGGCAGCCCGCGCTCGGCGAGCACTTCTATCGCCCGCGAGACCGGGATGCGCACCGTGCCCGAGTTCTTGTCGATCCACGAATAGTGGTTCAAAAGCTTGTCTTCCGCGCTGCGCATCATGTTCATGTCGCGCACGGCGTCGTCCTGCAGCCGCGGCGCCGGAAACACCGCCTGCAGCCGGTTCAAAGTGTCGCGCGCTGTCTCCGCCTGGCGCACGCCGAGCTGCCCGCCCTGGGCCGACTTCCGCTCCGGGACCTGCGGCCGCCGCGCGGCTTCCACCTGCTCCTGGATGGGAGTGGTCACTCCCTCGTTACGCTTTTCCGCCTGCTTGTCCAGGAAGATGTACATGCCCCACAGCGCCACGTGCGTCAGCACCGCGAAGATCGCCAGCACCACGAGAAAGCCGACGATGGCTTTTACGTTGATGTCCGTTTCTTCGTGGCCATGGTCGCGGTCGGTGGTGACCAGTCCCTGGCTCTGCGACTTAATGTGCTCCATGCGATGGCTCCAGCACTTCCGGCACTAACGGGTGATACACAGGGATCAGCGGCTTCTTCCGCAGGTGATAGAAGAACAGCGCGATCCAGATCGCGGCCAGCGCCAGCGGGACCGCCAGGTCCCACACGTTCGGCGAGAACCGCCCGACGACTTCGCCCTTCGGCGCCCAGCCCGCGGCGTCCTTGAAATTCGGCACGATGTGCCAGTACAGGTCCACGTAGCGCACCACGATGACGAGTATCGCCACCAGCGCCAGCCGCGGCCCGTGCTTTTTCAGGTTGCGGTTCAACAGCAGCAGGAACGGCAACACGAAGTGGAACAGGAACAGGAAGACGATCATCGGGCGCCAGCCGCCGCGGATGCGCGCCAGGTACCACGGGATCTCTTCCGTCAGGTTGCCGGACCAGATGATGATGAACTGCGAGAACGAGAGGTACGTGTACAGCATGACGAATGCCAGCAGCAGCTTGCCGTTGTCATGCAGCTCCGTCTTGCGCAGCAGGCTCTTCATGGGCTCATAGCGCGCCATGCCCACCAGCACCACGATCATGAACGCCATCGTGAGCAGCGCCTGCCCTGCCATGTAGAGCATGCCCCAGATGGTCGAATACCAGATGGGATCCAGCGACATCACCCAATCGATGGCGGCCAGCGAGATCGTAATGGCGTAGAACACCAGGCCACCGCCACCCAGGCGCATGAAGCGCAGGCGAAGCTGGTTGGCGGCCTCCGGCGAAGTCTGCGGCACATCCTGCAGCGGCGACCACTTCAGGAAGAAGTACGCGAACACGCCCCAGCCGATGAAATACAGCACGGCGCGCCCGATGAACATCATCGGGTTCAGGTAGCTGTGACGCACGTGCAGCGCATGCTGGCCGTGGTAGCTGAGGTTCGCCGGGTCGCCCGCCCAGGGATACAGGTACTCCAGCCCCAGCGCGATGGGAATGAACATCAGCGCGACGTAAGGTATGTTGCGTACGCCCGCCTCGAGCTGCCGCCGGATGACCAGGCCCCACTTGCCGCCGGTCACGTGCTGCAGCATCAGCAGCGCCAGGCTGCCGGTCGTTAGGCCCAGGCAGAACATGAAACCGACCAGGTAGGCGCGCAGGAAGTGCTGGCGCGCCGTGAAGTCGCCGTTCAGCGCCATCACCGCGCCGGCGATGGCCACCACCGTCGCGATGCCGGCGATCAGGCTCCAGCGCTTGCGCATGTGGTCCGCCCACCAGGGCGCGGCCACCGATTCCGGCGTCACATGTGCCGGCAGGGTGGAGTGGCTCACTTGCGCACCCCTTCCTGCCGCGGCGCCGCCTGCGGCTGCAGTGAGGTCGCGCCCACGTTCACGTTCGGCACCGTCGTCATCTCTTCGATCTTGCCGCGCTCGGCCTCCGGCACGTCGGCGAGGCGCGCGTCCTGGCTCAGCTGCAGCGCACGGATATACGCCGCGATCGCCCAGCGGTCCTTCGGGTCGATCTGCGCCGAGTAGTTCAACATCACGCCGAATCCATTCGTCATCACGTCATAGAAGTGGCCCAGCGGCATCTTCTTCATGCGGTCTTCGTGATAGGACGGCGGGCGGAACGCCGAGGTCGACCCCGTGTTCCCGGCGCGCTGCGTGATCATGCCGTTGCCGTCGCCCACGCGCGAATGGCACGGTGAGCAATAGACGTTGTAGCGCTCCTGCCCGCGGGCCAGCAGCTCCTGCATGGACTTGAAGTCCTGGCGCAGCAGGCGCTCGGGCAGCTGGTTCGCCGGCAAGCCGCCGATCTTGCCGGTGTAGAAGTACTCGTCTTCGCGCAGGTGGCCGCGAGCGATGGTGTTCGCCACCGGCAGGCGCGAGCCGCGACCGTCGGAGTAGAAGGTGCTGCCGCGCAGCGGCTTGTACTTCGGCTGGTCGTGCATGTCCTGCCGGCACCCGGCGAGGAACAAGGCCAGCAGGCCCAGCCCGAGGGCGGTCGTCCGCTTCAGTTGGAAGGTCGCGTTAATTCGGCACCTCCCAGACCCCGACCGGCTTCAGTCCCTGCAGGAATTTCTTGCTCTCCTCCAGGCTGAACTTCGGGTCGCTCGACTCGATGCACAGGAAGAACTTGTCCTTCTGCGCGTGGTCCACGAAACTCTCCACGTTGAAGACCGGGTGGTAGGGCTGCGGCAGCCCGTTCAGCGCCAGCATGCCGACTACCGCCGAGAGCGCAGCGCCCAGCACCGTCGTCTCGAACCATACCGGGATGAAGTTCGGCCAGGAGTGGAATGGCTTGCCGCCCACCAGCAGCGGGTACTCGATGACCTGCGTCCAGTATTCCAGTCCATAGCCCGCCATGCCGCCGAACAATCCGCCGAAGAAGACGATCCACGGCAGGATGGTGTGCGGGATGCCCAGCGCCTCATCCAGCGCCTCGATGGGGAACGGCGAATAGGCGTCCATCTTGCGATAGCCTTCGGCGTAGGCGCGGCGGCTCGCGGCCACCAGCTCGTCGGCCGTATCGAACTGCGCCATCACTCCGTATGTGCCTTGGGGCTTCATCCTGCCTTCACCTTCGCTTGCGGCAACAGCGTCCGCACTTCAAAGATAGAGATCATCGGCAGCAGCCGGATGAACAGGAACATCAGCGACACGAACAATCCGATCGTGCCCAGGTACGTCGCCCAATCCCACACCGTCGGGTGATACATGCCCCACGACGACGGCACGTAGTCGCGGTGCAGGCTGGTGATGACGATGACGAAGCGCTCCAGCCACATGCCCACGTTCACGATCAGCGAGATCACGAACAGCAGCGGCACGTGGGCGCGCACCTTCTTGAACCACAGGAACTGCGGCGTGATGATGTTGCAGAAGATCAGCGCCCAGTAGGTCACGGCGTACGGACCGAAGGCGCGGTTCTTGATCATGAATGCTTCGTACTGGTTCGCGCTGTACCAGCCGAAGAACGCCTCCGTCAGGTATCCGTACCCGACGATCAATCCCGTCGCCAGCATCACCTTCGCCATGTTGTTCAGGTGGCGGTCCGTGATGAAGTCGTGCATGTTGTACGCGGCGCGGATGGGAATGGCGAGCGTCAGCACCATGGCAAACCCGGAGTAGATGGCGCCCGCGACGAAGTACGGCGGGAAGATGGTCGCGTGCCAGCCCGGAATGACCGACACCGAGAAGTCCCAGCTCACCACGGTGTGCACGGAGAGAACCAGCGGCGTCGAAAGGCCCGCCAGCAGCAGGTACGCCGTCTCATAGCGGTGCCAGTGCCGTGCCGAGCCGCGCCAGCCCATGGCCATCATGCCGTAGATGAACTTGGCCAGCGGGTTCTTCGCCTTGTCGCGGAAGGTGGCGACGTCCGGGATCAGTCCCGTGTACCAGAACAGCAGCGACACGGTGAAGTATGTCGAGACCGCGAAAACGTCCCAGATGAGCGGGCTGCGGAACTGCGGCCACAGGCCCATCGTGTTCGGATACGGCAGCAGCCAGTAGGCCGCCAGCCACGGACGGCCGGTATGGATGAGCGGGAACATACCCGCGCACACCACCGCGAACAGCGTCATGGCCTCCGCAAAGCGGTTGATCGAGGTGCGCCAGCTCTGCTTGAACAGCAGCAGGATGGCCGAGATCAGCGTGCCGGCGTGGCCGATGCCGATCCACCAAACAAAATTGATGATGGCGAAGCCCCAGCCGATGGGGATATTGATGCCCCAGATGCCCGTGCCTTTCAGGAACAGCCAGCCGCAGGCCAGCAGCAGCACATTGACGATGCCGAAGGCGATCAGGAACCCGCCCAGCCAGCTCCAGGGCGTGTACGGCGTCAGCACGACATTGCTGATCTTCTCCGTCACCTGCCCGAAGTTATAGCCCGGCGCGATGACCGGCGGGCTTACGCCCGGGACGCTCTGGTCGAGCTTCGGATTCTGGGGACTATCCGCCATGTTCCGCCTTCTTCTCCTGGGTCACGAGCTGCATGTTGGGGTTGATCACGCTGGCGATGTACGTGGTCCGCGGCCGCGTGTTCAACTCCGCCAGCATGGCGTAGTTGCGCTGCTGCGCCTTGAGCTTGCTCACCCGGCTGTTCGGGTCGCGGATGTCGCCGAAGACGATGGCGTCGGTCGGGCACGCCTGCTGGCACGCGGTCTCGATCTCGCCGTCGCGCACCTTGCGGTTCTGCTTCTCCGCCTGGATGCGCGCCTGGTTGATGCGCTGCACGCAGTACGTGCACTTTTCCATCACGCCGCGGCTGCGCACGGAGACGTCCGGGTTGCGCACGCCCATCAGGCTTTCGGTCTCAAAGTCGGCGTACAGCAGGAAGTTGAAGCGGCGCACCTTGTACGGGCAGTTGTTCGAGCAGTAGCGCGTGCCGACGCAGCGGTTGTACACCATGTTGTTCAGCCCTTCGGGGCTGTGCACAGTGGCCGCCACCGGGCAGACCGGTTCGCACGGCGCGTTCTCGCACTGCATGCAGGGCACGGGCTGGAAGAACAGGCGCGGGTTGGCGACATCGCTCGGCGCCGCCTGGAAATACGCATCGATGCGCAGCCAGTGCATCGCGCGGCCCATCAGGACTTCTTCCTTGCCCACGACCGGGATATTGTTCTCCGCCACGCAGGCCACCACGCAGGTGTTGCAGCCCACGCAGGAGTTCATGTCGATGGTCATGCCCCACTGATGCTCAGAGGCCTTGCTCGGGTCCTGCGTCCAGCTCGAGTAGCCGTTCTCGCCGAACAGCGTCATGTCCGGGTCCGGCGGATGGAACATGCCTTCGTTGGCGAAGTTCGGGTTCTTCTCGTATTCGGAGAGCAGCGCGCTGCGGACCATGCCGCGCCCGACGGCGTGCTCGCCCGTGAGCGACTGACCCTTCTGCAGGTCGCCGTCGATGATTTTCCGCTCATCGATCAGGTGATGGTGCTGCGTGACCGCCAGCCGCCACTTGCCTTCCACACCTGCCAGCGAAGCCGCGGCCACGTTCGGCGCATCCGAGCCCCGCAGCGCGTAGACATTGAAGCCTGTTCCCGTGCCCACGCGGCCGGTATAAGCGTTGCCGTATCCCATGTGGACCGTCAGGCTGCCGTCCGGGTGCCCGGCCACGATCTTCACTCCGCCCTGCACCTTGCGCCCGGCGACCGTGATCTCAACTTTTTGCTGGTCGTGGTAATTGTTCGCCGCCGCGTAGTGATAGCTCATCACCACGGCGTTGTCCCACGTCAGCTTGGTCACCGGCTTGGGCAGCTCCTGCAGCCAGCCGTTGTTGATGTAGCGTCCGTCGAAGATGGTCGGATCCGGGCGGAAGACGATCTCCAGCTCGTTCTTGGGGCGCGACGCCGGGACTTGCGGCGCGCGGGCGGTGACCGTCTTTGCCGGGAAAGCGGTACCGGCGATGAATCCGTCGTGCAGCGCGCGCTTCCATGCCGCGTCATTGCGCCCCTGCGACTGCCAGTAAGCCTTCACCAGGTCATACGAAGTCTGGCCCGGGGTCTCGCTCAGCGCGCCCAGGATGTCGTGCGCCGTGCGGCCCGCGTACAGCGGCTCCATCAGCGGCTGGACCACGCTCACCGTACCGTCGAAGGCGCGGGCATCACTCCATGACTCCAGGTAATGCGCCATCGGCACGTGCCAGTGGCAGTGCCGCGTCGTCTCATCTTTATAGGTGCTGAGCTGGATGCGGGTGCGGACCTTCGCCATCCCGCCCTTGAAATCAACGTCCGCGGGCGCGTTGAACACCGGATTGCCGCCCAGGATCACCAGCATGCTCACCCGGCCGGCCTTCATGTCATTCGCCAGCTCGCGGATGCCTAGCATCTGCTCGGTCGGCACCGGCTCCACCGTGTCCGTGTAGATGACCGTCTTGCCTACGTTGCCGAGCGCCTGGTTCATCGCCGCCGCCAACGCATGCACCACCGGGGACTGCTGCTCGCCCGGGATGACGACGCAACGTCCCGCCGCGCCGCGCAGCTCTGCCGCCAGCGCGTTGAGGAAGCGCTTTGCGTAGTCGCCTTCGACCACGCCATTGCCGCCCGCGCCTACTGCGGCGGCCAGCGCCCCGGCGAACTGCTCCACATCGGAGGCGCGCAGCGGCAGCCGGTTGTCGGCCTTGCCGCCCGTCGAAGTCATCTGGCTCTCGACGACATACAGCCGGTTCATCGGCTTGCCGTCAAGCTTGCGCCGGCCGGCGAAGTCCGCCGCCAGCTTCACAAAGTTCGGGAAGTGCCCGCCGCCGAGGAAGTCGGCATCAAGCGAGACGATCACGTCCGCCGCCGCCAGTTGGTACTGCGCGTCCACGTACTGGCCGAAGGCCATGCGCGCACCTGCGCGGGCTGCGTCGCGGTTCACCGGCTCGTACTGGTACCACTTCGCCTGCGGATACTGCCGAAGCACATCGCGGAACTGTGCCGCCAGCGTGGGCGAAGTAACGGTTTCGGTCAGGAAGCGAAGTCCGACGCCACCGTTGGCCTTCTCGCCGCCCGCGGCTTCGCGGAATGCGCCCAGGAAGTCGCCCCAGGTCCGCGCTTCGCCGAGATACGTGATGTTCTGTGAGCGGTCGGGGTCGTAAACATCGAGCACCGAGCCCTGCGAGTACACGTCTGTGGCGCCCTGTGACGCCCGATGCTCCGGATTGCCCTCCACCTTGATGGGCCGGTACATGTGGCTCTTCACCAGGAGAGGCTGCGCGCCCAACCCGCTGGGGCGCGCGGTGGCGTAATACTGCGGCACGCCGGGGATCAGCTCTTCCGGCTGCTGGACGTACGGCACGATGGCTTCATCCGGCTGCTTGGTGCAGGCCGAGAGTCCGGCGAGCGCCAGTGAAGCCGACATCAACTTCAGGAAGCCGCGGCGGCTGACCGGATCGGTCCACTCGGCGGCATGGCGCGGGAACTCACGCTCCATCATCTCCGTGAAGCCTTCACGGTTGGTCAGCTCTTCCAGGCTGCGCCAATACTCGGGGCCGCGCGCCGCGGCGAGCTGTTGGCGCACCGCCTCCAGCTCGAGCTTGGGCGCCTTGGCCGCCGGCGCCGTGATCTGCACCAGCCCGTCTTTGGGAATGTGACCGTTCGTCGCCATCGTTAGCGGTGGCAAACCTCGCAACTCGTCAATTCGAACTTCGTGCGGATCTTGTATTCCTGCTGCAGCTTCTTGCCCAGGCTCTGCTGGTCGAAGAAATCCACGCCCATGAACTTCACCGGGTTGTCGCGCGTCGGTTCCTTGTACTGCATGTTGAACCCTTCACTGCGCGGACGCAGCACCTTGGCCGTGTCGCGATGGCACTCCAGGCACCACTCCATCTGCAACGACGCGTTCTGGTACATCAGCGGCATCTCGTCCACCGGGCCGTGGCAGCTCTTGCAGCCCACGCCCTTATTGATGTGGATCTCATGGCTGAAATAGACGAAGTCCGGCAGGTCGTGCACCCGCGTCCAGCGCAGGCTCTTGTTGTCGCGGAAGCTGGCGCGCACCGGCTCCAGCATCTGGGCGTTGGTCCAGATCTGCGAGTGGCAGTTCATGCAGGTCTTGGTGGGCGGGATACCGGCGAACGACGAGTTCTCAACGGCGGTGTGGCAGTAGCGGCAATCGAGTCCCAGGCCGGCCACGTGGTGCTGATGGCTGAACGGCACGGGCTGCTCGGGACGCAGGCCTTCGCGGGTGACATAGGGCGAACGCTGCAAGCGGTCTCCGGCCAATCCAAGGGCCGCGGCCAGCACACCGGCCAACACCAGACTCATCCGCGCATACGCATTCGCGCTGTGTGGGAAGAATTGCGCCATCGATCCAGTTTTTCCTGTCCTGAACGGGGCCCTATGATTGCCGTTAACCCCTACAACCCGACCAGGACCCACAGTAACCTTATGAAAGCAAAACGAAACAGCCGATTATAAAACAAACCGCAAAAATCCCCCGCCATCCGCCGACAAATCTGGACTGCAAATCCTGCTCGTGAATAACGGTTGTGGTTGAAGCGACCAGGGAAAATTGAGCGACTAAAAACTCTAAATGTTCGGCGCTGTTCTGGCAACTGGTTTTAGAAAAAAGGAGTTGGTGCTCGCAGCCCGCCGCTTCACACCACCAGGATCCGGCGTTCGGTCATCTCCTCGATGGCGTAGCGCACGCCTTCGCGCCCCAGGCCGGAGTCCTTCACGCCGCCGTACGGCATGTGGTCGGCGCGGAACGTCGGCACTTCATTGACGATCACCCCGCCGACCTCCAGCCGCTCGAACGCCTCCGCGATGCGGCCTTGATCACGCGTGAAGATGCCGGCCTGCAACCCGTAACGCGAGTCATTCGCGCGCGTCATCGCCTCCGCGAACGTCTGGTATGGCTCTACTGTCACTACCGGACCGAATACCTCCTCGCAGTTGACCTTCTGCTCCGGCTTGGTGCCGGTGAGGATGGCCGGCGCCACGATCGATCCACGTCGTCCTCCACCGCACAACACCTGCGCGCCTTGCGCCGCCGCTTCCCGTATCCACAGTTCCACGCGCACCGCATCCGACTCGCGGATCAGCGGCCCCACGTCGGTCGCCTCATCCAGCGGGTCGCCGCACTTCAGCGCCTTCACCTTTGCTACGAGCACTTCCAGGAACGGTGCGAGCACCTTCTTCTGTACGAATATCCGCTGCACCGAAATGCAGCTTTGCCCCGCATAGACGAAGCCCCCAGCCGCGCACCGCGTGGCGGCATGTCCTACGTCCGCATCGTCATGCACGATGACCGCCGCATTGCCGCCCAGCTCCAGCAGCACGCGCTTCTTCCCCGCACGCGCTTTCAACTGCCAGCCCACGATCGCGCTGCCGGTAAAGCTCAGCACCTTGAGCCGCTCGTCTTCGACCAGCGGCGCCGCGTCTTCATTCCCCAGCGGCAGGACTTGCAGCACTCCGGACGGCAGCCCCGAATCCTGCAACAGCCGCGCCAGCTTCAGCGACGTCAACGGCGTCTGCGGCGCCGGCTTCAACACCACGGAACATCCGCACGCGATCGCCGGCGCCACTTTGTGCGCTACCAGGTTGAGCGGAAAGTTGAAAGGCGTAATGGCCGCCACCGGCCCGGCCGGGAAACGTCGCACGATGCCGTATTTCCTATCGCTGCCCGGCATCACGTCCATCGGGATGTACTCACCCGGCAGGCGCAGCGCCTCTTCGGCCGCCAGGCTGAAGGTAAAGACCGCACGGTCGACTTCCACGCGCGCCGCTTTGATCGGCTTGCCCGCTTCCAGTGCGATGAGGCGCGCAAAACTCTCTCGGTCGGCTTGGATTCCCTCTGCGGCGGCGCGCAGGATCCTCTGCCGCTCGTGCGCTGACACGCCGCGCATTGCCTCCAAGCCAGCGACTGAGCCGGAGATGGCTTCATCAAGGTGCCCGCGCGTCGGGCGAATGACGCTCCCGACCTCGTGCCCATCGTAGGGTGAATGAATATTCACTCGGGTGCCGTCGGTCATCCAACGGCCGTTGAGCAGAAAGGCCTGCGGCTCCATGCTCATATTTGTACTCCATCGCGCGGGCCTTAGATGATTCAACATGAAATGGCAAACTGCCTATACCGCCGGGCATCCTAACGCTCATGAAACGCGCCGCGAAGAAAAGCTCCCGCAAGGCGCGCCCTCTGGCCAAGGCTTCCACTGCCGGTCGGCGTGTCCTCGGATTCAGCAACCAGGGGAAGCAGGAGGAGCCGAAGTCGCCGCTACCGGCCCAGCACCAGAAAAAACCGGGGATCGAGGCGCGGATGCAGCCGCGCCCGCATTACCGCGCTCCTTTATATAAGGGCTCGGGCAAGCTGCAGGACAAGGTCGCGCTCATCACCGGCGGCGACTCCGGCATCGGCCGCGCCGTCGCCGTTTTGTTTGCCCGCGAAGGCGCCGACGTCGCGCTCGTCTACCTCGAATCGGAGAAGGTCGACGCCGAGGAGACCTTGCGCGCAGTGGAGGAAGAAGGCCGCCGCGCGATGCTCATCGCCGGCGACGTGAGTGACCCCGGTTTCTGCCGCGACGCGGTGGAGATGACGCTCGACGAGTTCGGCCACCTCGACATCCTGGTCAACAATGCTGCCTACCAGCAGCACCAGGAATCGCTCGAGGAACTCAGCGAAGAACAGTGGGACAAGACCTTCCGCACCAACATCTACGGCTACTTCTATATGGCGAAGTTCGCCATCCCGCACCTGCAGGAAGGCTCGGCCATCATCAACTGCGGCTCCATCACGGGCCTGGAAGGCAGCGCGCAACTGCTCGACTACTCAGCCACCAAGGGCGCCATCCACGCCTTCACAAAGTCACTGGCGCAGAACCTCGTGGAAAAAGGCATTCGCGTGAATTGCGTGGCGCCCGGCCCGGTGTGGACCCCGCTCAACGTCGCCGACAAGTCCGCGAAGGACGTTGCCCAGCACGGCGCCAAGCAGCCGATGAAGCGCCCCGCCCAGCCCGAGGAAGTAGCGCCGGCCTTCGTCTTCTTCGCCTCTGAAGCTGACTCCAGCTACATCACGGGCGAGGTACTGACATTATTAGGAGGAGAGACGACCGCCGCATGACCGATATCAAGCTACGCACCCCCGACCCTGACCCGCCCGGCGAGGAACCGAGCGCTCCCGTACGCGAACCGGAAGACACGCCGCACAAGACGCCCAACGCGCCGGTCGAAGACCCGCGCCCCCAGGAGCCGACGCGTAGGTGATCACGCGCGCGTCAGCTTGCCCTTGTGCAGGCGGAAGGACTCACCGCGCCACACGATGCGGCTGCCACCCAGGCTGAGCAGCCATATATAAGGAGCGAGCACCAGGTCGCGCAGCGGCATCAGCCAGATGAGCCGCCACGCCGCCGCGTGCCCCATCAACCCTACCCCGACCACCTGGAACACCAGCAAGCGGGCCAGCACATTCGCCGCCAGCAGCCCCCAAGCCCAAGGCGCGCCACTGCTGAACACTAGCGCCAGCGCCGACCAGACCATCCCGAAGGTCGTCACCACGCCCGCGTATCCGCCCGGGCGCGAGCTCCGCACCGTCCGGCCCCAGCGCAGTTGATGGTCGAAGAAGCTGCGGAATGAATGGTCGGCGACGAACGTCTCGACCACCACCTCCGACAACACGACTGTGTACCCTGCATCGGCGATGCGGGTCCCGAGTTCGTAGTCGTCGGCCAGATAGTCGGCGATGGTCTCGAACCCGCCCATCGCCGCGATTGCCTGCTTGGACGCCGCCATCGTCGAGCCCAGCCCGAAGTACACGCGGCCTTCCAGGAACCGCGCCGCCAGCACCGGCGGCATGAAGTCCATGCTCACGCCCAGCGACTCCACCTTGGACCACAGCGTCTTCCCCGCCACCGCGCGGTAGGGACACGTCACCATTCCCACCTGGGGATCATCGAACCACGCCATCACGTCCTTGAGGTAGCTCGGCGGCACGCAGATGTCGCTGTCGTTGATCACCACATGCTCATAGCGGGCTTCCCTGACCAGCCGCGCCAGGTTGCTGGCCTTCCGGTTCGCCCCCAGGACGTCGCTGCAGATCACCGCGCGGAGCGGAACTTGCGGAAACTCCTGCTTCAGTCGTTCGACATACGCCAGCGCTTCGTCATTCGGATCGTTGACGCCAAACAGGATCTCGTACGCCGGATACTCCTGGACGCAGTGGCTGCGGAGGCTCTCATACATCTGCGGGTCGGCGCCTTTGAGCGGCTTGAGGATGGAAACGGGAGGCACCGCCGCACCGGCCGGCCGCTTCTGCCGGCGAAAGTCCCACGCCCCCAGCAGGCACAGCGCCTGGAACGCCAGCGCCCCCAGTGCCAGTGCGCCGCAGAGCCAGGCAATCCACTCGATGTACGGATTCAACACCACGGCAGCATCTTACACAGGGAACAACGCTCTCCAGCACGTCCGCGCTGGATCCAATATTTTTGCCCTCTTGGTGCTTCTTTGTGTTCTTTGTAGCTTTGTGGTGGGTTTACTGGTCCTACTCGTACCGCAGCGCCTCGATGGGATCGAGGTTGGCCGCCTTCCACGCCGGATAAATGCCGAACACCAGCCCGATCATCGTCGCGATCGTGAATGACGTCGCCACCCAGAAGAGGCTCATCTCGGCCGGCAGCGCCGGCACCAGCATGCGGATGGCATAGACCGGCAGCGACGCCAGCAGGATGCCGATGACGCCGCCGACAGCCGTCAGTGTCATTGCCTCCAGCGTGAACTGGAACAGGATGTCTTTCTTGCGCGCGCCGATGGCTTTGCGCACGCCGATCTCGCGCGTGCGCTCGGTGACCGACACCAGCATGATGTTCATCACCCCCACGCCGCCCACGATGAGCCCCACACTCGATACCGTGAACATGAAGATGAATACCGCGCCCGTGAGCTGGTTCCACAGGTCGCTCAGCGCCTCGGTGGTGAAGACCTGGAAGTTGTCCGGCTGGTTGTAGCGCAACTTGCGGTGTCGCCGCAGCACATCGCGCATGCTGTCCATCACCTGCGGCATCTTGTCGTGCGACGTCGCCTTCACGCTGATCCAGTGGTCCTTCAGCTCGGGATGCATCTTGCGGAAGGTGAAGTAGGGGAAGAAGACGACGTTGTCTTCCGGGTTCTTCCCGCCGCCGATGCCGCCCTTGCGCTTCTCCGCCACGCCCACCACTTCGAAGAGCTGCCCCTCGATGTTGATCTCCTTGCCCAGCGCCGACTCATTGCCGAATAGCTCTTCCGCGGTGTCGTGTCCCAGCACGATGACGTTCGTCCGGTTCTCGTCGTCGATCTCACTGAACCAGCGGCCTTCCTTCATCTCGAAGTCGTACACGTCCTTCACGCTGGCGGTGTCGCCTTCGAGGATGGTGTTCTTGGCGCGGCGGTCCTTGTACTTCACTGCGTAGGTCCCAACGCCGAACTGTGGGTTGAACAAGCGCACGCCCGTCGTGACCGCCTGCACGTGCGGCAGGTCTTTCATCGCCATGGCGTCTTCGTAGGTCAGGCCCTTGCGGCTGAGCATCTCCGTGGAGGGCCGACCGAACTGGAACACGTCCAGGTGGAAGGCCCAGATGATGTTCGAGCCCATCGACCGCACCTGCTCCTGCACCTTGGAGTTCAGGCCGCTGACGATCGACGAGATGATGATCACCGTCGCCACGCCGATGACGATGCCCAGCACCGTCAAGCCGGAGCGCAGCTTGTTCTTGCGGATGGTGTCCATCGCCATCGTGACGTTTTCGCCGTAATCGTGCCTGCCGATCATCGCTATAGCTCCGACCTCAGCGCCACGATGGGATCCAGGTCCGCCGCCCGCCGCGCCGGGTACACGCCGAAGAAGATGCCCACGCTGGCCGAGACCAGCAATCCTGCGACGACCGACCAGGTCTCGATCCGCGACGGCATCCCGATGGCGAACGTCACCGTCTTGGCGATGACCACGCCCAGCAGCACGCCCAGCGCGCCGCCCACCACCGCCATGGTCGCCGATTCGATGAGGAACTGGGAGAGCACGTCAGACTTCTTCGCCCCCAACGCCTTGCGCACGCCGATCTCGCGCGTCCGCTCCGTAACCGAGACCAGCATGATGTTCATGATGACGATGCCGCCCACCAGAAGCGAAATCGATGCGATGCCCACCGTCACCGCGAAGAAGCTGCTGCTGATGCTCGACCAGATGCTGAGGAACGACTGGTTGGTGTCGATCTCAAAGCTGTCTTTCTGTCCCGGCCGGTCGTGCCGCCGCGCCCGCAGGATCACCCGCGTCTCGTCCTGCGCGTTCACCAGCTCCGCGCCGACTCCGGGCGCCTTCACCCAGATGCGTATGCTGTTGCGCGACGAGTTGTAGTGCTTCAGCCACGTGCTGATGGGCAGCATGACCCAGTTGTCGCGGCTTTGGCCCAGCGTCTTGCCTTCCTTCTTGCCCACGCCGATCACGCGGTATTCGCGGCCGTCCACGCGGATCTCCTTGTTGATGGGATCGGCGCCTCCGAACAGGTTCTCGAACAGGTCGTGGCCGATGACCGCCACATTGCTGGAGTTCGTCATGTCGGGGTCGGTGATGGTGCGGCCGGCGATGAGGTCCAGGTCATAGATGCGCGCCATGGTCGGTGTCCAGCCGCGCACGAATGTGTCTTTCGTATTCAGCTGGCTGTACTTCACGTCGCCGCGGCTGGCGCCGCCGCCCGCCGATGCCCCCACCACCATGCAGGCATTGCACCCGTCCCGGACGGCTTCGTAATCTTCAATCGTCAGGTTCTTGCGCTTCTGGCCTTCCATGTACTGGTCGATGTTGGTGATCACGTTGGGCTGCTTGTTCACGATGAACACGTCTGCGCCCAGGTTGAAGATCTTCTCCGCCACGTAGCCGTTGATACCGTTGATGAACGTGACGACCGCTATGACGGACGAGATCCCGATCACCACGCCCAGCAGCGTGAGCACGGAGCGCAGCTTGTTCGCCCAGAGCGATTGCAGCGCAATGCGGATGGCCTCGCGAAAGTTCATGTAAGGGGTATCACCTAAAGTCTACCAGCCGCCTCCGGGGATTGATTCCGGTGGTCCGGTCATCTGTATGTACGCATCGTGGAGGCAAAAGGTCGCCGGCCTTGCACCCGCGGTA
>Ga0073934_10001631_pt1 | contig 52210 bp, 41 predicted proteins | sample LarsenN4metaG_FD_76834 | JGI IMG/M metagenome (GOLD analysis project Ga0073934, IMG submission 76834) | Hot spring sediment bacterial and archeal communities from British Columbia, Canada, to study Microbial Dark Matter (Phase II) - Larsen... ...
CCCGACAGGTCGATCGCGAAGGTTTCCCCGCCGAGCACCAGTTCAAGCTGCCCGTCGGCGTCCACCGCCGAGGCGTCGGCGTCGGCAAAGCCGGCGGCCGTGGTCTCGGACGCCTTCGCCGCCACCGACGTGATGTCGGTGATCGTGTAGGTGGTGGCCGTGGCCGTCCCGGTCAACTGCACCGACACGCGCGTGGTGTTGGTGCTCGTCGCCGACAACCCGCGCGTCGTCCCGAGCCCGCCCAGCGCCACGACCGCCGATTCGAGATTCTCTACCGCCGTCCGCAGCCCGCCCAGCGCCTGCTTGCGGCCGATCAGGTTGGCCTGCTGGTTCTGCAACTGCCGCACCGGCAGCTGCGCGATCGCGACGGCGCGATCGACGATCTGCTGGAAGTCCTGTGAGAAACTGCTGACGCCGCTGAATCGCAGCGGGGTGAGACTCATGGGCGCGGGTACTCCTCGCCGGTCATATCGGCTGGGCAAGGCCCGGTGTGAGCGGTTTGGCGTCACCCGGCCTTTCCCCCCAGCACCCCGTCCCGTTACGATCAGGCACACGGACCGGCCCGCCCGCCCATGTGCTTGACCGGAAAAAGCATGGGTCCGACCGGAAGTCGGACCACAATCTCTTGTGCCTGCCGTGAAGCCGCCCCCGCCATCTATGTGCCTGTGCGGAACTCGCTCGTGCCTGACCGGAAAAACCTCTCTGTCAAAGCGCCGTCAAGATGGTGTAAGCAATAGAAAAACAAATGTTTTACGCTCAAGCACACGGCCCGTCTCTCCGGCAAGGATCTCACTCCTCAAGAAAATGCAGATAAACTCCGCGCTTTACGCTCAAGCACACGGCTTTTCCGCTCACGCACACCCGCCGAGCAGACCGAGTGGTTTCGCACAATCCATTGATATGAAAATACTTGATCAATACCGACGCGTCCGCCGACGGGCGCTATGGTTTATGGTTTAAAACATGGAATGGAAATGGTCATGCCCTGCAGGCCGTGTGACTGGCAATAAAAATTTGCGCCCGTTGTGTGCTTGATCGTAAATCGATAGCGTTGGCGGCCGTCTCCGAGGTACAACTGAGGACAGGTTTGCGCTTTGTGTCCAGACCCCCTGTAAAACCCTCTGTGCTGAACCTCTCCGTCGAGGAGGAGAATCTTGCTTCGATTCCCTTCGCCGTGCTCGAACGGCGGGTCGGCAAGCGGGTGGGCAAACTCGAGATCAAGGGCAACAAGGTCCTGCCGGACGGCAGTGAAGTGCAGGTGACCTGGCAAGTCCAGGGCAACAACGAACTCGGCCTGCCCACCGAACAGGATCTCGATATTTTCGTGGCCCTGGGCGTGCTCACCTTCCGCAGCAACTTCTCGAAGACGGTCAGCTTCACCGGCCGCGAGATCGCCAAGATCCTCAACATCAGCAACGTTCACGGGAAATTCTACCAGCGGCTCAAGCTCGCCATGGACCGGTTCATCCCGCTGCGCTTTCGCGCGCTGATGGAAAGCGACCAGCAGGAAGAGGTCAAATGGCTGAACGTTTTCCAGGAAGCCAGTTTCTCGCTCGACCGCGCCTCGGGCCGCTGCACAGGGACGGTCACCTGGACCGACAAAATCATCCAGTCGATGGACAGCGGCTTCTTTCGCCTTCTCGACGCCGGCCGCTACATGGAGCTCGATGGGATCACCGCCAAGCACCTCTACCGGTTCCTCGCCGTGGCCTTTGAGAAAACGGACCTCGTCGTCATCGATGCGCGCAAGCTCGCCTCCGAGCACCTGGGCATGCCGAAAGTGCCGGACTACCTGTCGCGGCTGATGCAGACGCTCGAGCCCGCCTTCGATCAGTTGATCCGGATTCAGGTGCTCGGCGCCTATCATGTCGTCTCCGCCGAGCACTGGCGCATCGCGCTGCACCGCCACCCGGCGTATGTGCCTGAGCGTAAGACCCTGGCCCTGGGCGGCGCGGTCGCCACGACGGAGGAAGCGCGTGTGTGGGTGCAGGCGATGGTGGAGAAGTCCGGATTCCCGCCGCGCGCCGCGGCGGAGTATTGTGAAGCCTACCGTTCCCGCCGCGATCTCTACCAGTTGCAGCGGGCCGCCCGTCTGCTTGAACAGATGAAGCAGATGGATGTGCTCGCCCATGTCGCGCTGGCGACCGTGCGCCAGGCGCTCGACGCGGGCGCCGGTTCGGAAGGCTGCCGCGACGGCCTGGACTGGGCCGAAATCGCCATCGAGGTCTGCCGCCAGAAGCAAAACTCGGGGCAGACCCTGCGCAATCTTCCCGGCCTGCTGGTCAAGATCGCGCGGGACGCCGAAGGCCGGGATCGTCTGGTGAATCCCGAAACCGCCGCGCACTGGAAGGAACGGTTCCGGCAGCGCGAGGAGGCCTTCCTCCGCCAGCAGGAGGAGGCCGAAGAGCGCGAGTTGATTCTCGAGTACGAACAGTTCCGCCAGAGGCTCGCCGCGCAGATCTACGCCGATCTGCCGGAGGCCGCCCGCCACGCTCTGCGCCGGGAAAAAGCCGACCTGCTCCGGCACGACCAGCGCTTTGACCGGTTGCCGCCCGAGGTCCGCGACAGCGAAGTCGACCAGCTCGTCTTGCAGCAGATCGCGCGGAAAGAAGCTCCGGCATTTGAAAAGTGGCTGCTGCGCAAACGCGCGCAACAGGCCGTCCTTCCCTTCCTGGCGGAAGCCGTCTGACGTATCGCCCGGCGGTTGAGTTCGCCGCCGCACCCGGTCGGCTACACTGAAGAAAGTTCGGAGGAACCAGTCTTTTTCCATGTGCGGAATCGCCGGATTTGTGGCCGCGGAGGGTTCGCTTCCCGATCGCGACGTGCTGCGCCGGATGTGCGACCGCATTGTCCATCGTGGTCCGGACGACTACGGGGCTTGGTTTGATCACCGCGCCGCGCTCGGCCACCGCCGCCTGAGCATCATCGACCTCGCCGGCGGACATCAGCCGCTTGGCAACGAAGACGGCGCCATTCAGATTGTTTTCAACGGCGAGATCTACAACTACCTCGAGCTCCGCCGCGAACTCGAAGGCCAGGGCCACCGGTTCCGGACCCACTCCGACACGGAGACCCTGGTCCATCTCTACGAAGAATATGGCGAGGCCATGACCGAACGGCTCAACGGAATGTTCGCCTTCGCCATCTGGGATTCCCGCCGGCAGGAACTCTTCCTCGCCCGCGACCGATTCGGCAAGAAGCCTCTCTACTACTCCTGTTCCGTGCGCGGCGCCTCCATCGCCTTCGCCTCCGAGCTGAAGGCCCTGACCGCCATGCCAGGGTTCGATCGCCCCACCGACGGCGCCGCGCTCGCCGACTTCCTCTGCCTGGGCTATGTGCCGGACCCGAAATCGATCTACGATGGCGTCCACAAGCTGGCGCCCGGTCACTCGCTGCTGTGGCGCGCCTCGGGGGTGTCGCTGCGCAACTACTGGGAGTTGCGCTTTGAGCCCGACCGCCGGGCCGACTGGAAGGAAAGCGTCGAGCGGATTCGCGCCCTGACGGTGGATTCCGTCGTCTGCCGCCTCATGAGCGACGTTCCCCTTGGGGCGTTCCTGAGCGGCGGCGTCGACTCCTCTACCGTTGTCGCGGTCATGGCCCGCCACGCGGCGGGCCGCGTGAAGTCGTTTTCGATCGGTTTCACCGAGAAAGCCTATGACGAACTCGACTACGCGCGCCTGCTCGTCGAGCGCTACCGGACCGATCACCACGAGGAAACCGTCACCCCCTCGATTCACGACACTCTGGGCACTCTCGTCGAACATTATGACGAGCCCTTCGGCGACGCCTCCGCCATCCCGACCCTCTACCTGGCGAGGATGACGCGCCGGCACGTGACTGTGGCTCTTTCCGGCGACGGGGGAGACGAAATCTTCGGCGGCTACGACCGCTACGAACTTGGCATCCTCGAAAACCGCCTGCGGTCGCTGTTTCCCGCTTGGTTCCGTCGCTCCGTGATCCGGACCGCGGGCCGCTATTATCCCAAACTCGATTTCCTCCCCCGGCCGCTGCGCTGGAAAGCGATGATGAACTGCGTGGCGCAGGAGGTCGCCGACGCCTACTTCAATTCGATGACGGCCTTCCGCGACGAGTCCCTTCAGGCGGTGCTGTCGCCGGCGATGCGCCGGTCGCTCGGCGGATACGATCCGCGCGAGCAATTCCGCAGGCACTTCGACGGCCTCGGTCATCTCTCCGTGCTCGAGCAGATGCAGGCGGTCGACGTGAAAACCTATCTGCCGGGCGGAATCCTGGTGAAGGTCGACCGGGCGACGATGGCGCACTCGCTGGAATCACGGTCGCCGCTGCTCGACTACCGGCTGGCGGAGGCGGCCGCGCGCCTGCCGCCGGAATACAAGATCGGCGCGGGGACGACCAAGCGGGCCTTCAAGGAGGCCTTTGCGTCCTATCTTCCTCCGGTCACAAGGTTCCGCCGGAAAATGGGATTCGTCGTTCCCATCAGGGAATGGCTGCGTACGAGCTTGAAGCCGACTTTCGAGTCGCTCGTCCTCCGTCCGGAGATGGAGGAATACCTATCGCTCGGCGCGGTCCGCCGGATCTGGTCGCAGCACCAGAGCGGTCTTTCCAATCACAGCGTCAAGCTGTGGTATCTTCTGATGCTCGCCGGTTGGGCCGGCCGCCACCGCGCGGGCGCCCGTTCGTGGTTCGAAGACCAGCGCGCCGCTGCGGCGAAATAGTCCCGCCGCTTTCCGCCCGCAACCGCCCCGACGGTGCCATGCTGGGAAGATGAAACCGATCCGCATCCTGGGTATTCCCGGGAGTCTGCGTGCCCGTTCCTACAACAAGTCCTTGCTCGGCGCGGCCAAACAGCTCGCCCCCCGAGGGCGTCACCATTGAATTGTTCGATCTCGACGGAATCCCCGTCTTCAGCGAAGACCTCGAATCGCAGCCGCCCCCACGCGTCACCGCGCTCAAGCAGGCCATCCGGGCCGCCGACGCGATCCTGTTTTCGACCCCCGAGTACAACTACTCGATTCCCGGCGTGCTCAAAAACAGCATCGATTGGGCCTCCCGCCCTTACGGCGACAGCGCCTGGGAGGGAAAACCGGCGGCGATCATGGGCGCCTCCCCGGGCATGCTCGGCACCGCCCGGGCGCAGTACCACCTGCGTCAGGTTCTCGTTTTCCTCAACATGCATCCGTTGAACCGGCCGGAGGTCATGGTCGCCCATGCGGCGGCGAAGTTCGACGCCCAGGGCCAGCTCATCGACCCCAAGACACGGGAGATGGTCGCAAGACTGGTCGCCGCGCTCGCCGCCTGGACGCGCCGGCTCGGTTGACGAAAACGATCACCCGCAGCTACGGTTTGGTGGTGAACGCAGCTACGGTTTGGTGGTGAACGCGGCTTCCGCGCGGGCCACGCCACAGGTGATCCGAACGAAATACGTCGTGGCCGGCGACAGCCCCGTCAGCGTGAAGCTCATCTCCCTGTTGCCGGACTGGAGGACCGGTTCACCCGTGGTGAGACTGCTCGCCGCCCGCTCGGTTCCATACGTGTAGCTGCACGAAGCCGCCTCGGCGGGCCGGACAAATAGGATGGTCGCCTGGTTCGGCCCCACGTTCGTGCCCCGGATGTTGCCTACCTCGCTCCGCGGCGACAGGACCCACGAGGCGTTGTCCCCATCGCGGTTCCGCTGCGGTAGGTTGGCCTGAAACCAGTCCCAGGCCGCCTGGCCCGTCATCGAGCCCTCCTCCACGCCGTCCGGCAGGAACGCCGCCGCCGCGTGCGCGATCCGCGCGTAGCCTCCGTCGAGCGCCACCGAGTCCAGTCTGTTGAGCGCGCGCGTGGCGGCATCGTAGCCGTTGTAGAGGTGCGCATAGGAACTGAACCCGATCTGCGCGCCCGGCGGAAACGTCTGGCTGCCGCAGTTCGGATTCGGCGTTCCTTCCGGCAGACACGGATGGAGCGGCGCCCGGTAGGATTGAACCAGAAACGGATTCGGAAACTCCGCCCGGTTCAGAATCATGTTCAGCATTCGGCGCTGCACGATCAGCCGCAGCGGCCGCGACTGCGTCACGCCCTGCCGCTCGGAGTCGCCCAGGGCGACCAGCCAGTAGTTGAACATCCAGTCCGACCCCACTGTGTACACCCGCAGCGGATCGACGTTTTCCAGAATCCGGCCGCCGGTGATGTCATAGGTGATTACGTTGCGCACCGTGGGATCTCCGTTGCCCCGGAAATGCCGTCCGAAACACCAGTACGAGTAATCGTACTGGCCGTTGAGCGGCTCCGGGCACGGCTGATAGAAATTGCCATCGGTGATGTTGTACTTGCCTTCGTACACCGCGATGTGCGTGTTGAGCTTCTTCAGCCAGAATTCTTTCTCCGGAGTCCCGTCCCGCGCCGTGATATACGCGCGGGCCATGGCGCGCCAGCCGAACGAAAACCCGCGATGGCCGTTTTTGTGGTACATCACGCTCCACGATCCATGTCCATACGTTGACCGCTCCGCTGCCGAGGCGGCGTTCGGGTTATAGCCCGGCACGTTGACGAGATTCGTCAGCGCCCAGTGCGACGTCCGCTGCCGGATCCAGTAGAAATACCAGTCCCCGCTGAACATGTACGGGAGAAACGAAAAATCGCCCTTGTGCGCCGTGACGTCGCCCGGCGCGATCGACCATTTGTTGAACGTGTAATGGCCCACCGGCTTGAGATTCTCGTGAAGGCCGAGAATGTTGACGTCCGGCCTCGCATCGCGGTTGATCCCGTAGCCGAACGCATCGATTTCCTGAAACTCCGGTGTGCTGCAACTCTTCGACGGATCGGCCGCCGATTCGCCCGCGTTGCAGTACTTGAGCCCCGTTGTTCCCTCCACGTACTGCATCGGTGGATAGCCGGCGCAGGCCGAATTGCCCCAGAACACCTCCCAGAGCCGCTGGGCGTTGGGAAGATTCGAACTCATCGCATACAGGGGCATCACGAACCATCTCGGATTCAAGGCGATCTCGCCGCGCGCCGCGCTCGCCCCGAAGTCCTTCTGCCAGTTGCCGGCGTGGTTGACGAAGCTTCCGGTCAGGTTGTTGGTTCCCGGAATCTCACAGTGGGAGTTGTTCGGATTGTCCCAGGCTGGTTGCGTGTAGTTGGCGTTTGGCTGGTTCACCGTGAGCTCATTGGCGATCGCGGTGGCCGAGATGGACACTTTCGGGTCGTTCGGAATCAAACCTGAATAGTGCAGGTACGGGAAGTTGTAGTCGTAGTGAACCTCCTCGGGCGCCGAAGCCGTCCAGATTTTGCGGTCGTTCTTCCACAGGCCGCTGTGCGAGCCGTCCGGATATCGCCAGCTCGTGAAAACGGTATGCCGCCGCTCCGTCTTGGTCTCCACCGTCGTGAACGAACCGGCTGCTGTTCCCGTTTGGAAGGTGACGTCATACTCCTGGTCCTGCATCCGGTCCTGCCAGGTGTTCTCGGCGATGTACTCGACGCCCACGCCGGGCCAGCCGGTGTAGAACGTCAGCACAAAAACCGGGTTGATCGACCGGTAGATGTCCGCCGGCGCGTCCATCCACCGGTCCGGAGAGTCGGCCAGGTACACCTGCGACCGGGCTGGAATCGACCCCGAGCAGCAGCGCTGGGTTGTTCCCCGGTAGAAGCGGCCGCCCGTGTCCCCCGAACAACCCGCTCCGCCCGATCCGGCAATGAGCGTATTCCCCGACTTGGCGCAGATCCGCACCTCCTCGGCCATGATCTTGATGACCGAAGGAACCGGGATCGCACTGGCGTCCGTCACCGGGATCTGGGTCGCCAACTGGTTGATATCGGCGTTGCCCACCCGAATGTCATTGGCGTCCGGCAGGTAGATGTAGCGGTTGTAGTGAATGCCCGCCGACGTGCCGTCCTGGCCCCGGCCGGACTGGCTGGCGCAGGACGGGCTGTCGCCGTTCGTCGTCCCCACGATCAGCTGTTTGTTGGCGGCGTCCACGTAACAGATCGAGATGCGCTCCGCCGGGAACTCTCCGAACAGCGTGATTTTGAAGGGCCGCGCCAGCCCCACAAAAGAGGACACGTCCACGACCGGAATCGATGTCGCCGTCGCCGTCAGCGACGCGCCGGTGCCGCGCGTCATGGCCCGCTCTTTCCAGCCGAACGAATACGTGCGGGCGCTGTCCCAACCCGCACCCCCGGCTGTGTACGGTCCGCAGACGTATTGCGTCACGGCGGGACCCTTCAGCCATGCCTGGCAGCGTCCGTCCTGGAGCATCGTGCGTGCGTTGATGATTCTTGGAGTCGTCGTTCCCTGGGGGCGGGCCGTGAAAATCATTTGCGCGTCCCAGCCCGCCGCCAGAAAATCCAGCGCCCCCTGCATGGTGAGGCCGAGTCCGGCGCAACCCGCCTCCGTCGTCTCGCCGGCGCAGGGACCTCCGGGATGGTTTCGGAAGTCGACCGTGACGGCGCCGCTCGAGGGAATGTCCGCCCGGAAACTGATCACGGCGAACTGAACCGACCCGGCCGGGCACGCCTCCGTCGCCGGCCACCGGTTGACGCGGTCGGCTTGCCATTGCGCGCTCGGCGCGCCGTCGACGAACGGCTGCGGCCAGTTGCAGATTTCGTCTTTAGCGAACCACCGCGCCAGCGAGAATGGCCGGCCCGGCTGCGACGAACCCGTCTTGCTCGATATCCGCACCGCGTTGTCCAGCCCGAAAAGGTTCGCGCAAAAAAGGAAGAACCAGAGCAGTTTCATGGTTGATTCCTCAAGGAAGAAAAGCGACAGCCGGGATGAAAGCGCCCGTCAGCGCGACGTACTGGCTGTTGGAGATCGTGGCCGGCCCGGCCACGTTCACGCCCGTGCCCGAGCCGAGGCCTGCGGCCGAGGCGACCCGCTTTGCCCCGTAGGTCAGCGTCCCCAGGTCGAGTTCGTTGAACAGGCGGAAGAATTCGCCGTCGCCGGGCACCCGCATCTTCGGCGTTCCGCTGCTGACCATCGCCAGATAGTAGTTTTGCCCCGCCGGCAACGTCAGCACTCCTCCCGAAACCGCCGTTCCACTTACCCAGGATACCGTTCTTGCGTTCAGCGTGCTGGCCGAGTCGCAGAGAAACCCCGCCGACTGCGCAATCCGCGTCAGGTCGCCGTTGGCGGCCCGGCTGTAGATGGCGATCGACACCCCCGTCCCCGGTGCCCCCGCCGCCGTCATCAGTGCGGTGACCTTCCGGAACTGCTGCGACACCGGGTTGGTGAACGCCGACAGGTACACCGTGTTGGCCACGAACGCATGGTCGATCATGTAGGAGAAGATTCCGAACGGCGCAAACGGCGCATCGCCCGGGTTGCTCGTCAGGGCTGTGCCCCCTCCGACGCCGGCCGGCATGCAGTCCCCCCCCGTCGAATCCTTGCACGCCAGCTTGTTGCCGACATTGGCGATCCGGATCGACCCGGCCGGCGGAGCCGCCACCGAAGGAACCTGGATGAAATCGCGGGTGCCGTTGATCGCCGTTTGGGAATAGGACTGCGGAACTGTCAGAACGAGAAGCAGGAATGTGTGTCTCATCAGAACGTCCTCACAATCGTCGCGCGGAACACCGACTCGGCCGGGTCCACTGAACCCGTCGTGATCTTGCACAACCGGATCCGCACCGTGTTCGTTGAAGACACCCACATCATGCCGACCAGTCCGGCCTCGAGCAGCGAGGGCCACCCGGCGGCCACCGAGTCCCCCGTGCCGGCCCCCACCAGCGAAATTGTTTCCTCGGCGCAGGCCGACTGTGCGATAGACGGAAAGTCGAGCGAGGCCGTTGCCGACAGATACGTCGGCACCGTGGCCGTATCCACGCCGACCGACTTGCTCAGCGGCGCAATCGGCGTCACCACAATCCCCTGGTCTGCGCTGATCGTATCCCCCGAACCGCCCGCGCTGCACGGTCCGCCGTTGCTGACGACGTTTCCCGCCGCGTCAAACTTCGCGCAGTCGTTGGCTGCCACCACGCCACCGCCGAACATTTGAACCTTGGCTCCGCCCCCTTGCTTGCTTGCCGTAGCAATCTGCGACGCCGTTAACGACCCGCCCAGAGCGCCCAGGTCCAGGCTCGCCGGATTGACGTCAACGTCGACTTCCTTGTTGACCGCGTCGTTGCTGATCACGATGCGGCCCGATCCGGCGTTGATTGTCTTGAACTCCAGATCGACCCCGGACTTGGCCAGGAACAGCCCCACCCCGCCCACGCCGACGTTGGAAGCTGTGTTGGCCTCACCCGACCCTCCGCCGCCTCCGCCGCCGGTCCCTCCCCCGCCCGTGCCGTTGGCGACGCACCGCCCCGTCTGCGGCGTCGCGAACGTCACCACCGCCGAATTCCCCCCGGTCACAACCAGCGAATCAAATTCAATCGCCCGGTTGGCGCCATCGTAACATCGCACCAGGATGTTCTGCGTACCCAAATTGTGCGCCAGCGTGACCACCGTTTGCGCCGTGAACGACTGGGACGGATTCTCGGCGCCCGCCCCGCCCCCGGTCTCGAGCGCCCATGTGTTCGCCGAGACGCATCCGTACAGGTTCGCCCCGGCCGGCGCGTCGGAGTCGAAAAACAGGTCCCCCATCGTGCAACTGGCCGGCAGCGTGGTGCCGACCTTGACCGGTCTGGTCGAAGTCGCCGCCGAGAAATCGATGCTCTTGGCTTGCGTCTTCAGATCGACCAGCGTCTGGCCGCACCCTGCCGCCGCGCCCAGCGCCGCCCACAGCGTGCATCTGAACAGTGAACGTTTCAAAATGAAACTCCTTCCGCTTACCGTGTCGCAGCCGGTCGGCGGAAACAGCCTGAAAACGCATCACGCGCGGCGGCCCTCGGGCCGGCGCAACAAGCTGTCAGCGTGGAACTTATGTGGTGAAGGAAAAAATCCGCGCGCGGCCCGGAATCTAACTTTTTGGACTCAGCAGCATGTAGGTGACCAGCGCCGTGGCGCCCAGCCGGCCGGCGTCGTCGAACATATCGACCCGCGCCACCGTCAGCGTCCGGCCCGCGCGGAGTAGCGTTGTCACCGCGCGCACCTTTTCACCTGTGATCGGGCGCAGGTAGTTGACCTTCAGCTCCGCCGTCGTCGATTGCTCGGCCCGCCGGCCGAAATGGTTGCCCAGCGCGTGCCAGGCGGCTTCATCGGCCAGCGTCGCGATGATGCCGCCGTGAAGCACCCCCTGCGTGTTGAGCAGCCCCGGGCGGATCGCCAGCTCCGCCGTAATGCCGTCCGTGCGGCGGTCGGTGATCGACAATGCCAGCGTATTCTCGAATGCGGTTACGCGATCCATCGCGGACTCCTCCCATTCTCCGCGACCCGGCCGGGTGGCCACAACTCCGCATCCCGTCGTACTCAGAAGAAATACCGCAATCCGAGTTCCACGCTCCGCGGACTGTTGATCTGCGTGATCGGAACCACGCCGAACAGCGGCGAGTTCGGGTCTGTGTTCGGAAACCCGAATATCGGCGTGTTGGTGGCGTTGAACGCCGACGCCTTCAGTTGCAGCCGGTGCCCTTCGCGAAGGAAGAAGTCCCGGTTCAACGCCAGGTCGAACGTCGGCGCCGTGTGCCGCCGGATATTCGGGCTGCGCAGCGGCGCCGTTCGCAGCGAGTCCGCCGCCCGTTGCACCCAGATCGTGCGCGACGTGTCAAACCACATTCGCAACGTCTGGCCGCCTTCCAGCTTGGGATTACCGTGGATGTGAAAATCCGGATACGACATCGGTGTGCCGGACTGGATCACACTCACCCAGTTGAACTGCCAGCCGCCCACCAGGTGCGCCATCCATCCCTGGCTGAGCCAGGTTTTCTTCGGACCGATCGGAAATTCGTAGTATCCGCTGAGTACCAGCCGCTGCGGCGTGTCGAACGTGGTCAGCTCGCGGTGGACTTTCGTGTCCTGGGGATTGAGAAACGCCACGGCTTCCATCGTTTTCGAGACCGTGTAGGAGACCAGGTACGTCAGCCCGTGCTTGAACCGCTGCTCCAGCTTGAACTGGATCGAGTTGTACCAGCTGCTGCCCAGGTTGAGCTGGTTGGCCGTTACGCCGGAAAAATGCGGATACTGCGTCATCAGGTTCCGCCGCTGGATGGTGGCCTGTGCCCCGCGCGCCGTCGTCACCGGCAGGATGCCGAAGAACGGATTCGGCACCACCTGCGACAGATACGGCGTCCCGAGCGCCAGTTGTTCGGTCGTCAGGTAGCTGATCGAGCGGCTCGTCTGCAATGCCATCGTCTGGCTGCCGACATAGGTCGCCTCGATCAACGTTCCCGGCACGAACTCGTACTCAAACCCGGCCGAATACTGCCACACCTTCGGAACATCCCGCCGCGAGTCGTTGAAACTGACGCTGTCGCCCACCTGCGTGGCCAGCCCTTGCGACGCCCCCGGCCGCGGAATCAGCCCGTTCGGAAACGGATCCGACAGCGTATGAAACGGCAGAAATCCCGGTGTGGATGTCTGCGCGGAGGTCGTCTGCGCGAAACCCACCACGCCCCCGTAGTCGACCGTCGGAAGGTAATACAGCCCCGCTCCCGCGCGGAACACCACCGGCTTTGCCTGAAACAGCCGGTAGGCCAGCCCGGCCCGCGGCTGGATGTTGTTCTTGTCCAGATCGAAAGCCCCCCGCGGCAGGCCGTTGGCCCCGGCGAAGAGGAGTCCGCCGCGCAGCTCCAGTCCCGGCACCCGGTACGGACTCGGCGATGTGTAGTCGAACCCCCGGTTCTGCCGGTCGTAGCGCTCCACCGGCGGCCCTTCCAGATCCCACCGCAGACCGAGGTTCAGCGTCAGCCTCCGGTTCACCTGCCAGTCGTCCTGGAAAAACAGCACCGGGTATCGCGACCGCAGGTACGGCGTCGAGTTCAACACCGCCGAGGCCGAGTTCATGTATCCGAGCAGGAACGATGCGATCGCGTTGCCGCCGTTGGCGTCGTTGATCTGGGGATTCGAACTGGTCCAGCTGCGCGTGAACCCGTACGTCCCCTGCCCGTTGGCGCGCCCGATCGATGCGTAGCGCATCAGCCGGTACTCAAAGCCGTACTTCACCGAGTGCGTGCCGGCGGTGCGCAGCACCGACGCCTGTCCGGAGAGCGTCTCGCTCGGCAGAATCGCCGTCTCGTTGTTGCCCGTCTGAAGATAGTTCTCAAACGTGAAGATCGGATACTTGTCGGGGATCTGCAACTGGCTCGTCAGCTTGGACGGAAAACCGAGCGCCGACACGTCGGCGGGCGTGAAAATCGATTCCTCCACGAACCGGTTGAAACCCAGGCGCAGACTCAGTACCGTTTTCGCGCTCAACGTCCCCACCGCGTCGACCGCCGCCCCGTCGTTGCGCCGCGTCAGGTGCGTCGCCCGTCGGGCCGGCGAGTCCCAGCCGTCGTAGTTGATCCGCCCGCCGTTGCGGAAGTTGTAGTTCCAGCGCGCGAAAATCTTCCAGCTGTCGGATATCGTGTGATCCACCCGGCTGATGTAGTTCGAGTAATCCAGTTCGCTCCGCACATCCCCCTTGAACCAGTTGTTCAGCTTCGTCACCGGATCGCCCGGCTGGTTGGGCAGCGGAATGTCGTTGAGCACCCGCACCGCGATCGGATTGAATCGGTCACGCGGCACCCGGTTGCCCGCAAACGGCGTCCGGACGAATTGCAGGTTGTTGAGCGTCACGGGAGCCGACGCGTTGAAAGCCGGATTGGGCCGGATTGTCAGCGGATCGTGGATCACGAAAGGCCGCCCGGAACTGGTCAGCGTCTGCGAAAAATCCCCCGCCCTCTGCTCCGGCGTTGCAACCGCTCCGAGCGACGAGGCGGGCGACCGCGACCGGATCTTCTCGAGCGCGAACATGAAGAAGGTGCGGTCCCGCCCACGGTACAGCCCCGGGATGAGGACCGGCCCGTCGATTTCGAAACCGTACTGGTCGTTGACCCTCTTGGTCCGCGCCTGATTCGACGCGTTGTTGGCGAACGTGTTGGACTCAAACGGCGTCCGGCGCAGGTACTCGTAGACGGCGCCATGCCAGGCGTTGGTCCCGGGCTTGATCGAGAGACTTATCACGCCGCCGCTCGTGCGTCCGTATTGCGCGTCATAGGTGTTGGTCTGGATCTTCAACTCGCCTGTCGCTTCAATCGGCGGAACGTAGGCCAGGTTGGTCACCGTCGTAATCGCCTGGTCGGAAAGCCCGTCGATCAGAAACGCGTTCTGCCCCGGCCGCCCTCCGTTGATCGAATAGCTCGACATCGCGCCGCTGTCGGTGGGTCCGAATCCCGTCAGCGCCCCGGTGTACTGCACTCCGGCGGCCAGGTTCGTGAAGCCGAACGGGTTGCGGCCGCTCAGCGGCAGATCCGTAATCTTGCGATTCTCAATGCTTTGTCCCCGCGACGCCGTTGACACCTCAAGCAGCGGCGCTTCCGCCTGCACCGTCACCCGGTCGGTGACTTGCCCCACCTCGAGCGTCACGTCCACCCGCGTCCGGTCATTCACCCGCAGTTCGATCGGACTGCGCTCGAACGCCTTGAATCCCGCCATCTCGACGGTGAGCGAGTACTTCCCCGGATTCAGAAACGGCGCCAGGTAGGAGCCGTCGCCGTTGGTTTTCACCGTCGTCGAAACCCCGGTCTCCATGTTGGTGACACGAACCGTCGCATCCGGCACCGCCGCGCCGGTCGAATCGGCCACCAGACCCAGCATGCTGGCGCGGTACTCCTGGGCGAAGACAGCCGCCGGCAGCGCGAACAAGATCAACAACAGGTTGAGACGCAAAGGTTTCAAGGGAGTGGAACCTCGCCGCTCGTTATATCACAACGGCCGGACAGCCGCTGCGGTGCGCCGGATCCCCTCGCAGTGTGACCCGCTGGCCCCCGGCAATGGCACGTGGGTCTTGCTGGTTCTATAATCAGGTGAGGCATGAAGACGGCCCGGAGGGCGTTGGACACCGCAAGTTTGTGGCTGTTCTCGCTCCTCTATGATTTGGCAGTCTTTCTGCTCAAATTTCGGAGGAAAAGCGATCCCCCGTCCGATGCGCAACGTGATTAGTGTCGACGTGGAAGACTACTTCCACCCCTCCGAAGTCCAGGCCAGCGTCGGCTCCGGGCAGTGGGACTCTCTCCCTTCCCGCGTCGTGCCGTCGACGCGGCGCGCGCTCGAACTGCTGGCCCGCCATAACACGGTTGGGACCTTCTTCATTCTCGGGTGGGTGGCGGAGCGTTTCCCTGCCCTGGTCCGCGAGATCGCCTCGGCCGGCCACGAGATCGGCTGCCATAGCTATTCACACCGCCTCGTCTACGAGCTGACCCCCGCCCAGTTCCGCGAGGACACCCGCCGCGCCGCCGAACGCATTGCCGACGCCTGCGGAGTCTGGCCCCGCTCCTACCGCGCGCCCAGCTATTCGATCACCCGCGCGTCCTGGTGGGCGCTCGACGTGCTGGCCGGCCTCGGCTTCACCCACGATTCGAGCGTCTATCCAATCCATCACGACCGCTACGGCGTGCCGGACTTCCCCCGCTCGGCTCAACTCATTGACACCCCTTCCGGGCCCATCCTCGAAGTCCCTGTCGCCGCCGCCCGCCTCTCGGCTGGCCGCGTCGCGCCCGTCGGAGGCGGTGGCTACCTGCGCCTGCTTCCCTACCGCTACACCGCCGCCGGCATCCGCCGGCTGAATGAGAAGGAGCGGATTCCGGCCTGCATCTACTTCCACCCCTGGGAAATCGATCCGGATCAGCCCCGCCTCGCCAACGGACTGCTGGCTCGGTTGCGAACGTATGCCGGATTGTCGGGGATGGAGGCCAAGATCAATCGGCTCCTCTCCGATTTCGACTTTGCCGGAATCGCTTCCGTCCATCCTGCATGAGCCTCTCCGTCGGCTTCCTCACCGCCTCCGACGAGTCCGCCTGGGACGCCTATGTCGCCCGCCATCCCCTGGCCAGCCCGTTTCACCTCGCCGCCTGGAAGCACGCCATCGAGCAGACCTTCGGCTACCGCCCGCTGTATCTGTTCGCCTCCGATTCCTCCCGGGGGATGGCTGGCGTTCTGCCGCTGTTCCTCGTTGACACCGTCCTCACAGGCCGCGTTCTCATCTCCACGCCTTTCGCCGTCTACGGCGGCATCCTCGCCGAATCGCCCGAAGCGCACGCCGCGCTGGTGGCCGAACTCCGCCGGCTTGCCGAGTCCCTCCGGGTCCAGTACGTCGAACTGCGTAACGCCTTCCCCGAACAGTGTGCGGGATTTTCCCCCGTCGACCGATATGTTACTTTCACCCAGCCCGTCTCGCCCATGAGTGACGACGAACTGCTGGCGACCGTGCACAAAAAGACCCGCAACATGGTCCGCAAGGCGCTCAAAAGCCCGTACTCCTGGCGCCCCGCCCCCTCGCTCGATCACTTCTACCGCCTGCTTGCCAACAACTACCGCCGGCTCGGAACCCCCGTCTTCCCCCGCTCCTTCTTCGAACGTCTCCTCGCCGGCTTCGGCCCCCTCGCCGACGTCCGCGAAATCCTGCTCGAAGACCGCGTCGCCGCCGTCGCCTTCAATTTCCTGTTTGCCGGCTCCATGCATACCTACTATGCCGCCTCCGATCCCGGCTGCCTGGCCCAGGCCCCCAACAACTACATGTACTTCGAATTCCTGCGCTGGGCCGGACACAACCGGTTCCACGTTTTCGACTTCGGACGCAGCAAAAAAGGAACCGGCACGTTTGAGTTCAAGCGCCACTGGGGTACGACCCTGCGCGAGTTGCCCTACGAAATCCTCCTCGTCACCCGCAAGCGCCTGCCGAACTTCTCCCCCCAGAATCCGAAATTTGAACTGGCCATCCGGGCATGGCGCCGCCTGCCCCTGCCCGTCGCCAACGCCCTCGGCCCCCGTCTGGTCCGGCTCTTCCCATGACCGTTGTGTTGCTGGCGGCAGCCGTCCTGGTGTTTCTCCACCCGTTCGTGTTGTATCCGCTGATTCTCTTCCTCGTGCCGTCCCGTCGGCCCCTGCGCCCAGCCTCGGAGGACCCTCAGCCCACTGTGGCGATGGTCATCTCGGCCCTCAACGAGGGCAACATCATCGGAGAGAAGCTTGAAAACTCGTTTGCCCTCGACTACCCGAAGGACAAGCTTCACGTTTACCTGATCAACGACGGCTCCACCGACGCCACCGGCGCCGTCGCCCGGCAGTTCGTCCCCCGCGGGCTGCGCCTGACCGAACGGTCCGCGCGCCGCGGCAAGGCCGCCAATCTCAATGACGTTGTCTCCTCGCTCACCGAAGAGATCGTCCTGCTCTCGGACGCCAATGTCATCTACCACCCGCAGGCCGTCACGCATCTGGTGGCCCGCTTCGCCGATCCCACCGTCGGCTGCGTGTCCGGCCGCGTCGTCCTTACCGGCACCACCGGCGAGTTGAATTCCTCCGAGAAACTCTACTACTCCCTCGAGTGGTTCCTCCAGCACAAGGCCTCGGCGGTGTACTCCATGTGCGGTGTAGACGGGGCGATGCACGCCTTCCGGCGCTCGCTGTTCCGGCCGGCGCCCGCCGACACCATCGTTGAGGATTTCGTCCTCGGCATGGACATCGCGCGCCAGGGCTACCGCGTCGTCTTCGAACCCACGGCCCTGGCCTGGGAGCGCGGCCCGGCATCGCTCTCCGAAGAGTTCCGCCGCAAGGTGCGCGTCGCGGCCGGCGCCGCCCAGGCCATGCTGCGCGGCAATGCATTTCCATCCGGAGGCCCGGCCGTCTTTTGGGCCATCTTTGTTTCCCACAAGCTCCTGCGGTGGCTGGCTCCGGTCACCGCCTTGCTCATGCTCCTGCTCGCTGCCGCCGCCTGGCCGCACTGGCTGGCGAAAGGCGTGCTCGCCGCCGCCGCGGCGGTCGTCTTGCTGGCCGCCGTCCGCTTCCTCACGGGCTTGTCCGTGGGCCTGCTCAACGCGCCGTTCTACTTCTTGTTCGGACAGATCGCGATGCTTGCCGGACTTGTCAAGGGCCTCGCCGGCGCCCAGAGCGTTCTCTGGGAGAAGAGAAACCGGTAGTGTCGTCCGCCCCCCACCTCCTTCACGTGCTTCCCGGATTTGCCCCCGGCGGAACCGAACTCCGCCTCGTCAAACTCATCAACGCCATCGGACCCTCCTTCCGGCACAGCATCCTGTCCCTCGACGGCGGCTTTGAAGCCGCCTCCCGCCTCACCGAATCCGTCGCCCTCGTCCCTCCTCCCCCGCGTCGCGGGCCCCTCCGGTTCCCTCTCGCCCTTCGCCGCCTGGCCCGGCGGATCGATCCCGACGTCATCCTGACCTACAACTGGGGCGCCACCGACATGATCCTCGGCGCGCGCTGGTTCTCCCCGGCCTGCTTCGTTCACAACGAATGCGGCTTCGGCCCCGATGAGGCGGTCCGCCTCAAACCCCGCCGTGTCTGGGCCCGGCGTTTCCTCCTCAATCGCGTCTTCACCACCATCGTCGTTTCCGAAACCCTGCGCGAGATCGCCCAATCCCGCTTCCGCATCCGCCCGCCGCGGCTGACCTACATCCCCACCGGCGTAGACTCGCGCCGCTTTCATCCTGCGCCCGTCGACTCCGTCCGCCGCCGTCTGGGCTTGCCTGATGGCCTCCTGATCGGCTACATGGGCGGTCTGCGGCCGGAAAAGAGCGTCGATCTCCTCATTCGAGCCTTCGCCCGGGCCGATCTTGCCGACGCTTCCCTCGTGCTCGTCGGCGACGGTCCCCTGCGGCCCCGCCTCGAACAACTCGCCGCCGGCCTTGGCCTCGCCGGCCGCGTCGTCTTCGCCGGCCGCGCCGCCGATCCCCTGCCCTACTATCAGTCCTTCGATGTGTTCGCGCTCTCCTCAGCCACCGAACAGACTCCCAACGCCCTGCTCGAGGCGATGGCCTGCGCGTTGCCCTGCGTAGCGACCGACGTCGGCGACTGCGCCGCCTTGCTCGGCCGCCCCGGTCCGCCCTTCCTGGTCCCTCCGGCTGACCCCGCCGCCTTCGCCCGATCCCTCCACTGCCTCGCCGCCGACGCCGGTCTTCGCCTCCGCGCCGGCGCCGCCAACCGCCTCCGCGCCGCCTCCGTCTACTCGCACGAGGAGATGGTCCGCACCTATCGCGCCGTCTGGATCGACGCGGCGAATCACGCGCGGCGGGATCTCCGGTTCTCCGCTGAGAACCGAGTCTGAATGTCGCCGGTTTGCAAGGCCCGAATCGCCCGGTCTCTGACCCTGACGGATACATTCCGGAATGGTAAACTGGGGGAACCCTGGGAAGCGTCGGGTCTGCGCTTCCTTATGAGAGGAGAGCGCACGAAGAGGGATCATGTGTGGCATTGCCGGCTTTGTGACCGTCCAGCCGCCCGCCGACGCGATGGAAAGCCTCGCCCGGATGACGGCCACGCTCGAGCATCGTGGACCGGATGACCATGGCTTCTATTCGGACGGAATCGCCTTTCTCGGCCACCGCCGGCTGAGCATCGTCGACCTCTCAGGCGGCCATCAGCCCATGGCCAACGAAGACGAGTCCGCCTGGGTCGTCTTCAACGGCGAGATCTTCAACCACTCCTCCCTGCGGCCGGATCTCGAGGCGCGGGGTCATCGCTACCGCACTCATTCCGACACCGAGGCCATCCTCCATGCCTACGAGGAATACGGGGACTCCAGCGTCACCCGGTTTAACGGCATGTTCGCCTACGCCCTCTGGGATCGCCGCCGCCGCCTCCTCTACTGCGCCCGGGACCGCCACGGCATTAAGCCCTTCTATTACTACTGGGATGGCCGGCTGTTCGCCTTCGCCTCCGAAATCAAAGCCCTGCTGAAACACCCCGAAATCGCCGCCCGGCCGAACGAAAACGTTCTCGCCGAGTATCTCACGCTCGGCTTTGTCGCCGGCGCGGAGACCATGTTCCAAGGCATCCGGAAGCTTCCCCCCGCGCACACCCTCTGCCTGGAATGGACCGGCGATCGCTTCAGACTGACGCTCAACCAGTTCTGGGAAGCGCCCGTCTGTGACCCCGACCGCCGCGCCGATCCCGGCCAGACCGTCGCCGAGTTCCGCCAGCGGCTCGAAGCCGCCGTCGAAAGCCGGCTCATGGCCGATGTCCCCCTCGGAGTCTTCCTCAGCGGCGGCCTCGATTCCTCCACCATCGCCGCCATCGCCCGGCGCAGATTCTCCGGCCCCCTTAAGACGTTCGCCGTCGGCTACCGGGAGACTGAGTTCGGCGAGCTGCCCTGGGCCCGCAGGGTGGCGCAAGGCATCGGGGCCGAGCACCACGAGGTGGTCGTCAGCGCCCGCGACTTCTTCCGCTCCATGCCGAAGCTCGTCTGGCACGAGGACGAGCCCATTTGCTTCTCCTCGAGCATCCCGCTCTATTTCCTCGCCGAATACGCCCGGAAACACGTCAAAGTGGTTCTCACCGGCGAGGGCAGCGACGAACTGCTCGCCGGCTACGAACGCTACCGCTACCATCTCATCAACGAGCGCATCGTCTCTGTCTATGGATGCTTTCCCGCCGCCTTCCGCACCCGCGTCCGCCGCTTCCTCGATTCGGCCATCCTGTCGTTGCCACTCCGCCGCAAGCTCGGCCATACCGCCTTTGGACGCCGCCACGACCTCGATTCGATCTACATCGAGAACTTCTATTGTGGATTCTCGCGCGACTCTCTGGCCGGCCTCGGCGCGTCAGCGGTCCTGGTGAATGCCCGCCCCTATGAGAGCTTTCTCGAAGCTTGGCGCGCCCGTCCCCGGGAGTCCACTCTCGCCCGCCTCCTGTTTGCCGACCAGAAAACCCACCTCGTCGAGCTGCTCATGAAGCAGGACCAGATGAGCATGGCCGCCTCTATCGAAAGCCGTGTCCCCTTCCTCGATCACACCCTCGTCGAGTTCGCCATGCGGCTGCCCGATTCCCTCAAACTACGCGGCGCCACGGGCAAACACATCCTTAAGACGGCGGTCGAAGACCTCCTGCCCCGCGACGTCATCTATCGTTCCAAACAGGGTTTCCCGACGCCGCTCCCGCGCTGGCTGGCCGAGCCCCGCACCGCCTTCATCCCCGACTACCTCTGCGACCGCCGCGGCTTCCTGTCCTCCTACTTCGACGTCAGCCGGCTCCGGTCATTGCTGGATCGCCACCGCGGCCGCCAGGAGGATGCCACCGACCGCATCTGGCGGCTCGTCAACCTTCAGCTCTGGGCCGACGTCTTCTTCACCGGCCGCGAAATCCGTTGGATGGACGGCGTCGAATCCTCCCTGAGCTCCGCCGCCTGACCCGCTCCGCTTCCCTCGCCTTCTCAGGCCGCCTTCGCCCGCCCGTCACGGTACCACCGGACAAACTTCTCGATCCCCTGCGCCAGCGGCGTCTTCGGCTGATAGCCCAGAACCCGCCTCGACTTCGAGATGTCGGCGTACGTGATCGGAACATCGCCCGGCTGCTCGGGCAGATGCTCAATTAACGCCTTCCGCCCGAGACAGTCCTCGATCAGACGGATCAGCTCGGACAGCGACACCGGCGCCGAGTTGCCCAGATTGAAAACGTCGAAGGCGCAATCATGACCAAGCGCCGCCAGAATCCCCTGCACTGTGTCGTCCACGTAGGTGTAGTCCCGCCCCGACGAGCCGTCCCCGAACTGCGGGACCGGCTCGCCCCGGTCAATCATCTGCGTGAACTTGCGGATGGCGAGATCAGGACGCTGGCGCGGTCCGTAAACCGTGAAAAAACGGAGACACACGGTCTTCAGCCCGTACAGGTGCGACCACGTGAAGCACATCTTCTCCCCGCCGAGCTTGGTCGCCGCGTACGGCGAAATCGGCAGGTTGACCGGATCGTCTTCGCTGAAGGGCACCTTGTTGGCGATCCCGTAGATGGAGCTCGACGAGGCGAAAACAAACTTCTCCACCCCGCTGCTGCGCGCCGCCTCGAGCAGGTTCACCGTGCCGCCCAGGTTCACCTGTTCGTAAAGCAGGGGCTGCGCCAGCGACGGGCGCACCCCCGCGCGCGCCGCCAGGTGAACGATGACCTCTGGCTTCTCCGCCGCCACAACCTCCCTGACACGGACCGTGTCCCGGATATCGCCCAGGTGGAAATGCGGCGACCCCTCCATCCCGATGGCCGCCAGGTTCGCCCGCTTGAGCGCCGGAGCGTAGAAATCGTTCAGATCGTCCAGTATGCTGACGCTGTGCCCTGCCTCGCGCAGCCGCGAAACCAGGTGCGAGCCGATGAACCCCGCTCCCCCTGTGACCAGCACTCTCATGGTGTGAGTCCCTTCCTCCGTCTGTCTTCCTCAACGACTTCCCGCATCAGCGCCACCACTTCTCCGGCGACTGCCTTCCAGCTGCGCTGCTGCGCCCACGCCGCGATCGCCGGCCTGTCCCAGCGTTTAACAAGGGCCCGCTCGAGCCCCTCGGCCAGCTTCCCGATATCTCCAAACGGCACAACGATGCCGACGTCCTGGTTCGGAACCATCTGCGGCGCCGCCCCCACGTCTGTGGCCACCACGGGCGCTCCGCACGCCATCGCTTCGTGCAGCACGTTCGGCCAACCTTCGTTGCTGCTGGCCAGGCAGAACACATCGGCCGCCGACATGAGACGCGAAAGCTGGTCCGGTCGGAGCGGACCCAGAAACCGCACCCGCTCGCGCACTCCGAACGCCTCCACGGCGGCATGTATCGCCGCCTCGAAATTCCCTTCTCTGCCCGGCCCCCCGGCGATGAGCAGCTCCGCCTGGATTCCGCGCGCCTTCAGTTGACCCAGGGCCTCGGCGATGCGGTGGTGGCCCTTGCGCTCGATCAGGTATCCCGCCGAGAGAATGTAGATTCCCTCCGGAGCCAGGCCGAACTGCCGGCGCGCCTCCCCCCGGTCGCACGGATGGAAGACTTCGCTGTCGATCCCGTTCGGGATCGTCACCACACGCCTCGGCTCACAGCCCAGCTCGACGGCGAAATCGCGCAGCCGCCGCGAAACCGCGATCACACGGGCGGCGCGCCCCAGCGCCCACTGCATTGACCGCCGCCGAAAAGAGGAGTTGGCCGCGTGCGTCGGCTCGTTTCCCCGGATCGTGATGACGACCGGTTTGCCGAAGGTGCGTCCCAGCATCGCTGCGGTGACACCCTCCGGATGCGCGAAGTGCGCGTCGATGACGTCAAACCGGAAACTGCGCTCCAGGGAACGGAACAGCGGCGCCAGGAACGCCCACTGAAAAGCCGACACCAGTGGTCCGGCCAGAGGAGGATAAAACAGCCGTGGGTGGTCGATCTCCAGATGCGGCTCGCTGCGGTGAAGAGGAATGTTGGCCAGGTCCGGAATCTTCCGCCGCGGATTGCCGTACTGTATGTACGGAATCGGCGCTACCGCCCGGACCGGCGTCCGTTCCGCCACCTCCCGCATGCGGCGGTACACAAACAGGCCGTAGTCGGTCTCGGTCGGATTCGGAAACACTGACGCCAACGTCAGAATCCGGACAGGCCGCGTCGGCGGCGGCTCGGTCGCCGCCTTGCGCGCCAGATCGCTGATTGTATTCATCGCGCCCGCAGTCTTTCTTCCAGAATATCGGCGATTCGTTCGCTGGCGCGACCGTCCCAGAGCGGGGGTACCCGGGTAACGGCGGCCGGGGATTCGTCCAGGGCGCCGAGCGCCGCCTGCAGAATCCGCGCCGGATCGGTCCCCGCCAGCCGGTTGGTCCCCTGCTCGATCGTCACCGGCCGCTCCGTGTTGTCCCGCATGGTGATGCAGGGCACCTGGAGGATCGTCGTCTCCTCCTGGATTCCGCCCGAGTCGGTCAGCACCAGCCGCGCCTCCGACATCAGCCGCAGAAAGTCCAGGTATCCAAGCGGCGGGCAGAGGCGTAAACCCGTCGTCTCGAGCCCGTTATCGGTGATCCTCTTGCCGGTCCGCGGGTGCACCGCGAAGACGACCGGTATCCGGTCGGCCACCGCCCGCAGCATGCCCAGTAGGCCCGAGAGCTTGTCAGGATCATCGACATTCCCCGGACGGTGCAGCGTCGCCACCGCATAGCCCCGGGTCGCCAGGCCCAACCTCTCCAATACGTTCGAGGCGGCCGCCCGCGAACGGAACCGCATCAGCGTGTCGATCATCACGTTGCCGACAAAAAAGATCTTCGACGGGTCGGCGCCCTCCGCCCGCAGGTTCCTCTCCCCCGCCGGTTCGCTTGTGAAGAGAAAGTCGGAGAGCGTGTCCGTGACCAGCCGGTTGATCTCCTCCGGCATCGTTCGGTCCCCGCTGCGCAGCCCCGCCTCGACGTGCGCCACCGGAATTCCCAGCCGCGCCGCCGCCAGCGCCGCTGCCACCGTCGAAGTCACGTCTCCCACCACCACCAGCACGTCCGGCCGGAAGTCGGCCAGCACCGGCTCGAGACCCAGCAGAATCTCCGCCGTCTGCCGGGTCGGCGTTCCGCCGCCGGCCCCCAGGTTCACGTCCGGCTCGCGGATCTCCAGGTCGCGGAAAAACTGATCCGACATCTCCGGCGAGAAGTGCTGCCCGGTGTGAACCAGCTGCGGCGTCCAGTGCGGCCGCCGCAACCAGCTCGCCATCAACGGGGCTACTTTGATGAAGTTGGGGCGGGCGCCGGCGATACAGGTGACTCTCAGGCCTGTCCGCACCACCCGCCCTCCGAGGCATGCATGTTAGCTATAGTACCGCAGCGCCGGTCTGTGGTGCCCGTCAACGGAGTGAAACACAACAAATTTACGGCCCAGGATGAGGTGAGAGAAGTGTACACTTTGAAAAAAAGCTTGAAAGTAAGCTGGAAATACAAACAAAATTACGAATTGCAAACACTACTGTTGACAATACTAAATTACAAGTTTATGCTTTAGTTTATGGCTGTAACCATCGCCGTCGCCAACCAGAAGGGCGGGGCAGGGAAAACCACCACCTGCATCAACCTCGCCGGCGGACTCGCCGAAGCCGGTTACCGCGTCCTGGTTGTCGACGCCGACCCCCAGGCCTCCGCCCTCGCCTGGCGCAACAACGGCGGCGAGGACAACCTCCTCGGTTTCGATGTCGTCGCCCTCCCCAACTCCACCCTTCACAAAGACCTCCCCTCCCTGGCCGCCCGCAGCGACTACGAAGTCATTCTCATCGACTGCCCGCCCGGAGGAGCCCATCGCTCCCGCGCCGACGACATCACCCGCTCGGCCCTGCTTGCCGCCACCGTCGTCCTCATCCCCGTCCAGCCGAGCCCCCTCGACTATCAGGCCGCCGTCACCATGCTCCCCCTGCTCCAGGACACTGTCCTCTACAAACCCGATCTCAAGGTCTGGATCCTGGTCAACCGGCGCCTCGCCGGAAACAACCGCCTCGGCCGCGACGCCCGCGCCGCCGCCCGCGACTTCTTCACCGCCGACGGCCTCGACCTCCGCGTTCTCGAATCCGAGGTCGGCGCCCGCAGCGCCCTCGCCGAAAGCTCCGGCCGCGGCCAAACCATTCTCGAATACGCCAGCGGCTCCCTTGCCGCCTATGAAATCCGCCGGCTCACCGAAGAGGTCATCTCATGTCTGACCAGCCAAAATCCCGCAGCATCCTCAGCGAACTGAAAAAGCCCCTCATCCAGCCCGCCGCCGCCGTTGACCCTGTCCTCGAACAGCGGCTTCTCGGGGGCCCTCACGCTGCTCCTGCCCCCGCCTCCCCCCCGCCGGACACCCGCGCCAAGGCCAAGATCCCGACCGTCCCGGTCACCTTTCATCTCCCCGTCCGCCTACGCGACCGCATCAAAATTACCGCCCAGGCCCAGCAGCGCACCATGGTCGAAATCGCCGTAGAAGCTCTTGAATCCTACCTCGACCGCCATCCTGTATCAGAAGACGACCTGCGCCGCCTTCTCGGTCTCTAGACGTATTGGCGCGATCACGCCACAATTGTGGCCGCCCTCTGTCTTAACGCACGATAACCAAAATTATCGTGTATGATCTTCCCATGGTCCCCGTCGTTCCCGCTCTCTCCCACCCCGACGACGCCCGCCTCATCGACCTCTGGCTCAGCCTCCGAACCAGCCCCCACTCTCGCCGCGCCTACCGCGCCGACATCGACCGCTTCCGCCGCGACCTGCCCCAGCCGCTGGCCTCCATCCGCCTCGCCGACCTCGCCGACTGGGCCGCCCGAGTCGACCGCCAAGCCTCCGCCCCGGCCACCCGAAACCGCGCCGTCGCCGCCGTCAAATCCCTGTTTTCCTTCGCCCACCGGACCGGATACCTCCCCTTCAACCCCGCCGCCGCGCTGCCGGCCCGGCCCAGGCGGGATCCTCTCGCCCAGCGCATCCTCAGCGAAGCCGAGCTGGCCCGGCTCCTTGCAAGCGCCCCTCCCGGCCGTGACGCCGTGCTCCTGCGCCTCCTCTACGCCTCCGGCGCCCGCGTCTCCGAGCTCGCCCGCCTCTCGTGGACCGAGGTCGAGCCCCGCGGCGACGCCGGCCAGATCACCCTCTACGGAAAGGGAGGCCGTACCCGCCACGTCCTTCTCAGCCCTTCCGCCTGGGCTGCCCTCGAATCCCTCCGTCCCCCCGCCGCCGTCGGACCCGTCTTCCGCAGCCGCCGCGGCGGCCCTCTCGACGTCTCCCAGATCCGCCGCATCGTCTACGCCGCCGCCCGGCGCGCCGGACTCGGCCGTCCCGTTTCGCCCCACTGGATGCGCCACGCCCACGCCAGCCACGCCCTCGACCACGGCGCCCCCATCCATCTGGTTCAGCAAACCCTCGGTCACTCCACCATCGCCACCACAGGCCGCTATCTTCACGCCCGCCCGGCGGACTCTTCTTCCCGCTACCTCCCCGGATGAACCTCGTGCGCCACTCCCGGCGCGCGGCCCCAAAAATGGCAAACTGGAGGTGTCCCTTGGCCCCCGTCCAGAGCCCCGAAGCCCGGCCCCTGGCGGGCCGCAGCGGCCCGCCGGCTTGCCCCCTGCGGTGCTGGTTCGTCTCTCTGGTTCTCTCCGGGCTTGCTGTCCCTTCCGCCGCACAGGTCAAGCTCGACCCCGCTAGCTCAGAGGGCCGCCAGGCGATCGCCGCCTTCGAGAGCATCTGGGAGGGGAAGGGAAGGGCCCTCGCCTGCCGAGTCCAGCCCGTCCCGCCGCGAATGGCCTTCAGCTTCCGCCTTTGGGCGGGCTATCAGATCTGGGTCTCGATGAGCGACTTCCCGCCCGAACCCACCCGGATCGGCATCCTCTTCCGCGTTCGTCCTTTGGCGAAGTCCGGGCCCGGCGCGCCCGTCTTCTTCTGGGACGTCGCTCAGCTTCCCGAAGCCTCCCGGCGGCCTCGCGGCATGGCCTCCTGGGGCGGGGGATTCTATCTCGGCGCGGGGGAGTATCAGGTCGACTGGCTCGCCGGCGACGCGCAGGGACGCCATTGCCGCTCCTCCTGGAAGCTCAAAGGCCGCGGCAAAGCGTCCCAGATGGCGCTCCAGCCCGGTCAACTCGACGCCGTCGGCGTCGAGAGCTGGCGCGGCCGGGCCCCCGGGGCGGCCAAGAACGGTCCGCGCGTCACCATCTTCCTGCACGCCGCCCCGCGGCGCCCGGGCCGCAGTCAGCTGTCCGGCTACGATCGCATGCTGTTGCTGTCCAGTCTCACCGCACTGCTCGATCTCTCCGGCTTCGCCTCGGCTCGCCTGGTGGCCTTTGACGGAAATGCTCAGAAAGTCCTCTTCCGCGCCGAAAACTTCGACCAGAACTCCTACGCCAGGCTTGCGGAGATCATCCGCCAGCACTCCTACGGCGCAGTGGACTACCAGGTGCTCCGCAACGGCGTTGCTGGGGAAGGGAAGTTCCTCGCAGGCCTCATCGATGAGGACCGCCAGGCGCCCCGTCCCTCCGATCGCCTCGTCTTCCTCGGCCCGGAACTGCGCAGCGCCCGTAAACTGCCTGAGCCGCTCCTCGCCCTCGCCCCCACCCTGCCGCCTACCTACTACCTCGCCCTCGCCCGCGATGTCGTGCCCCAGGGGGATCTCATCGCCAAACTCGTCAAGGCCGCCAAGGGCAAGACCTACCTCGTTCTGCGAAACACGGATCTGTTGAAGCCCATCCGCGAAGTGGCCCAGGGAAAGGGACCCTGATCCATGCCTGCGATAGAGTTGGACGCCAGCAGAACCGTCGGCGCAAGCGTAGCGAAGGACTTTTCAAGGAGAGATCGGCAGCCCACTGTCCACACGGGGCTCCGCGTCGTCAGCGAACCGCCGCCGCAACTGGCGCGCTGCTCTCTCGAAGCTCCTCCGCAAGGCGAGCACAGCGCCGGATTTCGCTAGCCTCTGAGGAGATTGAGCACCGCTTGCGGCGCCGAGTTGGCCTGCGCCAGCGCCGCGATGCCCGCCTGTTGGAGGATCTGCGCCTTCGACAGGTTCGCCGCCTCCGCCGCCAGGTCCGCGTCCCGGATCCGGCTCTCGCTCGCCCCGATCGAGATGATCTGCGTCTGCGCCAGGCTGATGGCGAAATTGAACTGGTTCTGCCCCCGGCCGACCACCGCCTGCACGTTGCCGAGCACCGACACCGACCGCGCCAGCTGGACCACGGCGTCCTCGGCGTCGGCCTGCGTCGCGATCGACGCGTTGGCGCCCCCCGACAGCAGCGAGCTCGAAACCACTTCGCCCTGGTTGGAGCTGATGCCCGTGCCCCCCGGGTTGGCCGACACCGACACCTTGAACGTCGGCAGCGGGCTGATGAACCGGATCTTCTCGGCTCCGCTGGCCGAGGCGTCCCGCTCCTTGACCGCGGTGATGCTGCGCAGCGCCGCGCTCGAACTCGCCTGAAGCTGCGCGTTGATGTAGTTAAGCGCCTCGTCGATCGACCGGCCCCGCTGCGCCGTCGAATCCGCCTGAAGTGTGATGGCGAGCGACTGTTCGGCGCCCGCCGCGTCCCTCGCCGTCACCGTGATCACCTGATCATCGTTGCCCGTCCGGATCGGACTGAAGGAAAGCAGCGGCGTCACCGATGCGCCGCCCGCGGTGACCACCGCCGAGGTCGTGTTGGAGGTCGTGGCGACCGACGTCGTGACTGTCGCGCCGGCCAGCGTTCCGAAGCCGAAGCCCGCCCCCGATGTCTGCGAGCTCACCCGGAAGTAGGTTCCGTTGTTCGACGAAATCGTGATCGCACCGCCGGATGCCGTGGCGGCCACCAGCCCGGCCTGCTGCAACGACGTCTGCGTCGCAAACTGCGTGTTCAGCGTGTTGACGACGTCGGAGGCCGTCGTCGCCGTCGTGAATGTGTGTGACAGCGTGATGTAGCTGCCCCCGCCGATCGAGATCGCCAGCGTCGCCGCACCCGATCCGGTCGTCACCGCCCCGGACGTGATGCTCGTCGTGTCGAAGCCGGCTCCCGTCGCCGTGCTCGACTGCGCCGAGCCCAGCCCCAGACGGTTGCCCGTGTCGTTGACGGCGAGCACTTCAAAGTTCTCCCCGCGCCGCGACGTGAATTGCAGAGCCGAACCGGCCGACGCGGTCGTCAGCGAAATGCCCGCCGCAATCAGCGAGGCGTTGTTCGATACCAGGCTCGACAAGGAGGTCAGCGCGCTTTCGATCGTCGTCGACGTCGTCACCGAAAGCGTCAGATCCGTCGGTGTGCCGATCGAGCCCCCCTGCACCCGCACAATGACATCCCGCGCCGCGGCAAACGTCGTCCCGGTCGAGGCCGTCGCTGTCGCTCCGTTGACGATGTAGTCGAGCGCCGTGCCGACATTGCTGGTGGCGTTGCCGAGAAGCGCGTTGGCCAGCCGGTCGCCGGCCGAAATCTGGAAGGCCGAGTTCGACGACTGGAACACCAGCCGCGTGTCCCCGTTGTCGTCGGTGATCAGCGCCGCGCGGATCCCCGCGTCCCGGAACGCCGTCGACGGCCCCGTGCCGCCGCTGCCGGCCTGCGCGATGGCGCTGTTGATGGCCCGCACCAGCCGGTCCGCCGTCGTCACCCCGCTCAGGTTCACCGACACGCGGATCCGGTCGGCGTCGGAGAATCCCGGGCCCCGGAAATAGAAGTCCGTCCAGCCCGGAACGCTCTCCGAGGCGACGTTGGTCGAGTCGAGAATGATCTCGTCGACGTCGGCCGCGTTGGCCCCGGTGACCTGCACCCCCTTGAGCCCAAGGCTCCGCGCGTCCACCGTCGACGTGCTCAGGTCCACCGCCACCGATCCGTTGGCGATCTGCTGCGCCGCCGTCGGCCCGCGGCCGCCCCCGATGAACACCGCCAGACTCTTGGCGAACGCCCCGCCGCTGTCGAGGCCGATCGTCGTCGCCTGCCGGTCGATTTCCGTGATGACGGCCTGGAATTCCAGGTCCAGCACCGCCCGGTCCCCGGCGAAGGTTCCCGAGGCGGACTGCGCCGCCAGCGACCGCGCCCGGTCGAGTAGCTGGAAAATGTTGTTCAAACCTCCGTCGATCGTCTGGAGCGTCGACAGTCCGTCGCTGGCGTTGCGGACCCCCTGCGTGAGGACGTTCTTGTCGCTGCGGAAGGCGTTGGCGATGGCCAGACCGGCGGCGTCATCGCCGGAGCTGACAATGCGCAGACCGCTCGTGACCCGGTTGATCGTTTTGTGCTGAAAATCGCTGCTGATGCGCAGGTATTCCTGCGCCTGAAGCGACGCGATGTTGGTGTTGATCGTAAACGACATGAAGTCCCCCGGCTCGGAGATTCGGTGAGCCCTCTGCAAAGCTCACGTTTCCCCTTATCGGGAGACTTCACACGGTTATGAATCGGCGTGCGGGTTCCGCCGGCGGCCACGCGAGCCGGCGCGCCGCCCGGCGGATCCCGCCTTCGCCTCCCTTCCGAGGCCTATCCTCGGAGCAGACTCAACACGGCCTGCGGCGCCGAATTGGCCTGTGAGAGCGCCGCGATGCCCGCCTGCTGGAGAATCTGCGCCTTCACCAGGTTGGCCGCCTCGGCGGCCAGGTCGGCATCCCGGATGCGCGATTCGCTCGCCGCGATGTTGGTCAGCTGCGTCTGCGCCAGGCTGACGGCGAAGTTCAGCTGGTTCTGTCCGCGGCCCACCACCGCCTGCACCTTTCCGAGTTCGGTCACCGCCGTGGCCAGCGCCTGCACGGCCGCCTCGGCGTTGGACTGCGAGCTGATGTCGATGTTCGACCCTCCCGACAGCAGACTGGATGAAACCACGCTGCCCTGGCTCGAGGTGATGCCCGTGTCGCCTGGGTTGTCGCCCACCGACACTTTGAACTCCGGCAGTGCGCTCAGGAAGCGGATCTTCTCCGCTCCGCTGGCCGAGGCGTCGCGCTCCTTGACTGCGACGATCTTCTTCAACGCGTCGCTCGAGCTGGCCTGCAACTGCGTGTTGATGTAGTCGATGGCTTCGTCGATGGTCCGCCCGCGCCGCGCCGTGCTGTCGCCCTGAAGCGTGATCGAAAGCGATTGCTGCACGCCCGTCGCATCCTTGGCTGTGATCGTGATCGCCTGGTCGTCGTTGCCGGTTCGGATCGAGGAGAACGTCAGCAGCCCGGATGTCGATGCCCCTCCCGAGTTCACCGCCGCCGAGGTCGTGTTCGACGTCGTCGCCACCGACGTCGTCGTCGTCGCGCCGGCCACCGTTCCCAACCCGAAGCCCGCCCCCGCGGTTTGCGAACTCAGCCGGAAATACGTCCCGTTGTTCGAGGAAATCGTGATCGCCCCGCCGGACGCCGTCGCCGCCACCAGCCCGGCCTGCTGCAACGACGTCTGCGTTGCAAACTGTGTGTTCAGCGTGTTGACGACGTCGGAGGCCGTCGTTGCCGTCGTGAACGTGTGGGAGAGCGTGACGTAGCTGCCCCCGCCGATCGAAATCGCCAGCGTCGCCGCACCCGACCCGGTCGTGATGGCGCCCGTCGTGATGCTGGTGGCGTCAAAGCCCGACCCCGACGTCGACGCCGTGTTCTGCGCCGTGCCGAGTCCCAGCCGGTTGCCGATGTCGTTGACGGCCAGAACCTCGAAGTTCTCGCCGCGCTTGGAAGTGAACCGCAGCGCCGATCCCGCCGTCGCCGTCGTCAGCGTGATGCCGGCGGCAATCAGCGACGAATTGTTGGCGACCAGGCTCGACAGGCTCGTCAGCGCGTCCTGGATGGTCGTCGACGTCGTCACCGAGAGCGTCAGGTCGGTCGGCGTCGTCAGCGATCCCCCCTGCACCCTCACGACGACATCCCGGGCGGCCGAAAACGTCGTGCCCGTCGACGCCGTCGCCGTCGCGCCGTCGACAATGTAGTCGAGCGCCGTGCCGACATTGTCGGTGTGGTTGCCGAGCAGCGCGTTGGCCAACCGGTCTCCGGCCGCCACCTGGAAGGCGCCCGCCGAGGACTCAAACACCAGCGTCTGGCTGTTGTCGGTGCCGGTGACGATCCGGGCCCGGATGCCCGCGTTCTTGAATGCCGTCGCCGCCGTCGTTCCGCCGTTGCCGGCCTCCGTGATCGCGTTGTTGATCGCCGTCACCAGCTCATCGGCCGTGTCCACGCCCGCCAGGTTGACGCTCACCCGGATCCGGCTGTCATCGGAGAATCCCGCGCCGCGGAAGAAGAAATCCGTCTTTCCGGCCACAACTTGCGAAGCCACGTTCGTGCTGTCGCCCACAATCTCGTCGATGTCGGCCGCGTCGGCGCCGGTGGCCTGATAGCCCTTCAGCTTGAGGCTGCGTGCATCCACCGTCGACTGGCTCAGGTTCACCGCCACGCTGCCGTTGTCCACCTGCGCCGAACTGGTCGCCCCGCGGCCCCCGCCGATGAACACCTTCAGGTTGGCCGCAAACAGCCCGCCGACGTTCAGACCGATCGTCGTCGCCTGCCGGTCGATCTCGTCGATCGTGCTCTGAAATTCCGTGTTGAGCACGCTCCGGTCGCCGCTGAAGGTCCCCGACGCCGATTGCGCCGCCAGCGTCCGCGCCCGGTCAAGAAGCTGCGAAATGTTGTTGAGTCCGCCGTCGATCGTCTGCAACGTCGACAGACCGTCGTTGGCGTTGCGGATGCCCTGCGTCAGGACGGCCCGGTCGCTGCGGAAGCTGTTGGCGATCGCCAGCCCCGCCGCGTCGTCTCCCGAGGCGACAATGCGCAGACCCGATGTGACCCGGCTGATCGTCTTCTGCTGGAAGTCCTGGTTTACGCGGAGGTACTCCTGGGCTTGCAGAGACGCGATGTTGTTGTTGACGGAAAATGCCATGATCCTCTCCTGAACCGCGACCCCTTCCGGCGCGGGATCCTTCCCCGGCCGGGGTGTCTTCCATGCTTCTCACCTTGTTGTGGGGTGCGTTCGAGGATCCTTATCGGTGACTTGACGCAGCGGGCGACAAGATTTCGACACCGAGACAGGTTCTTGCCGGTTCACCTTAGCGCCGAGGGTGAGCCCGCGTCCCCCGCGACCGCCGCCCTTGACGGACCCGGCCGACGTCGGTGTCCCCGAAGCCGGCGCCTTTCTTCAAGAGCGGCTCCACAGCCTCGTGCCGCTCCGCGACCGTTGTAAGGAAGGACAGGGCGGCGAAACGAAGCCATTTCGCCGAAACCGGCCGTGAAATCAGGCCTTTGGCTTGCGCGGCTGCGCCTCCGCGCCGGCTCCCATTCCGCGCTGCCAGCCCCGCAGCTGGTCAAGCAACGCCGCCACCGAACTCGCCGTCACGCTCTCGGCCGCAGCGCGATTCTGCTCGGCCGCCACCAGGATCTCCTGCCGCAGGATCAACACCGAGGCCGGCGCCGCGAAGCCCAGTTTGACCCGCGCCCCCTGGACCTCCATCACCTGCAACTGGATACGGACGCCCGGGCCCGCCTCGATGATGACCGACTCCCCCGGCCGGCGGCGGATCACGAGCATGGCAACGGCAGCTCGTGCGCGTGCGAATAGCCCGATGCCGGCCGGAGAAGCTGTGCGCCGCGCCGCCGCGCCAGATCGATGACCACCGGCGCCAGCAGATTCGCCGTCGGCCGCCGCTCCGGCCCCACCGTCACGATCGCCAGCGCCAGCAGGGAGCCGGCGTCCGGCTCGCCGCCCAGTTGGCGATGATCCTCCGGCGACAGTCCGAGGTTGTAGTCCGGCGCCACCGCCGTTACCGGCAGCGTAATGAAGGCCAGTTCCGGCCGTAGTACGCTTTGCAGGAACACCACCGGCGCGGTCGCCTCGCGCGCCACCAGCAGGAATTCGGTTTCGTCTTCGAAGGCCGGCAGACCCGCCGGGAATCGAATGACCTGCTCGGAATCGAACACGATCGGGCCGAGCCGGGGGCTTTCGAGGACCGCCACTCGTGCCTGCCATCGGCAGAGCCGGGCGAGGTCTTTACGCAGGCTTGGGTTCGTCGTCCGGCTCCCGCCAGGCGCGGTGGATTCGATTGATGAGTTGGTGCACCGCCAGCAGAATCGCCACCGCCATGGCGAACATCACGAATCCCTCCATCGTATGGTAGAACCCTTGCGACCACTCGATGTTGATCTCGCTCACAATTCCTGTCACCGCCACCCGCAAGGCGTTGGCCGCCACCGCGATCGGCGCCGTCGCCGCCAGCAGAGCCCACCGCATCCAGCGTTTGCGATCGAAAAAATGCGCGTACACCAGGGCGAGAAACGACAGCGACAAAAGCGACCGGATGCCGCTACAGGCCTCCACCACGCTCAGCCGCTGCGAAGCCAGTTCGAGAATGTTGCCCTCGCGCAGCACCGGGATTCCGGCCAGCGTCAGCAATCCCTCGGCCACCTGGCTGGCGAACAGCTGGAGCGGAAAGGTCACCTGCTTGAAAATGATGGCCGGGATCCGGATCATGAACAGCAGCAGGAACAACGGAAAGGCCAGCGCCCGCACATACGGCGCGCCGCCGATGGCCAGGATCAGCCCAACCAGCGACACCAGGAAGGCTGTGCGCGTCACAAACATCTCCGCGCCCAGCTCCCCGGCGAACAACTGGAGCGCCCCCCACGCCATCAGCACCAGCCCCCACCGGGAGGGCTGCGGCGTCAGCGCGCGCAACTGGTCGCGCATCTCCCAGATGACCCACCCGGCCACGACCGGAACAAAAAAGCCGTGCGACATGTCATCGTCGGTGTACCACTCGACGGCCATTTCCCACAGCACGCTCGCATAGATTGCTCCCAGCAGAACGGCGAAAAAACCGAGTAAGGTCCACGGCATCCGGACGCGCAAAGTTTGGTGCTTCCTCCCGGGCAGCTGTCTACGGTTGATGGTACCAGAACGCGTGCACTGTCTGGCAGATCCGGGCCAGTTCGTCCTCCGTCAGTTCCGCGTAAACCGGCAGCGCCAAAGACCTTGCCGCCGCCGCCTCGGCCGCCGGAAAATCTCCCTTGCCGTAGCCGAGGCCGGCAAAGCACGGCTGGAGGTGCAGGGGCAGCGGGTAGTAGATCTCGGTGCCGATGCCGGCGGCGGCGAGATAGTTGCGGAGAGCGTCGCGGCGCTCCGAGCGGATGACGAACTGATTGTAGATGTGGCGCGTTGTGTGGACGGCTTCCACAGGCACCTCGACCGGTGTCCCCAGTTCGGCGAACCGGCGGCGGTAGAAGGCCGCGTTACGCTGGCGGCCCGCGGTCCACCGGTCGAGATACTTCAGCTTGACGGCGAGCACCGCGGCCTGAAGCGTGTCCAGACGCGAGTTCATGCCGGTCCATTCATGGTGGTACCGCTCGCGCGAGCCGTGCACACGCAGCGCCCGCAACCGGTCGGCCAGACCTTCGTCGCTCGTCGTGAGCATCCCCGCATCACCCCAGGCGCCCAGGTTTTTGCTCGGAAAGAAGCTGAAACAGGCCACGCGGCCGAGCGAGCCGGCGCGCCGGTGACGATACTCCGCGCCGATGGCCTGCGCCGCGTCTTCGATGACCGGGATCCCGCGCGCTTCGGCGATGGCGAGGATCGCGTCCATGTCCGCGCACGCGCCAAACAGGTGCACCGGGACAATCGCGCGCGTGCGCGGGTGACGGTCGAGCGCCTCCTCCAGCCGCGATGCATCGAGATTCAGCGTGTCCGGCTCGATGTCCACAAAAACTGGACGCGCCCCCGCCAGGGCGATCGCGCCCGCCGTCGCAAAAAACGTATACGGAACGGTGACGACCTCATCCCCGGGACCCACCCCCAGCGCCAGCAGCGCCAGCAGCAGCGCGTCCGAGCCGGAGGCGCAGCCAACGGCGAACCGCGTCTGACAATACGCAGCGATCTCGCGCTCGAGCTGCTCGACCGCCGGACCGAGAATGAACCTCTGCGAATCGACCAGAGGCAAAATGGCCTCGATCAGTTCCTCCCGGATGGGTGCGGTCTGCCGCGTCAGGTCCAGCAGGGGAATGGGCTCGTTCAAAGACACCTTTTCCCAGTATTCCGCCACCTACTGCATTTCGCCCGTTCTGTCGAAGACCTAATAGACTGCCAGCCCGGCGCGTGCCCACGCGCCCGGCAGGGCCGCTCCGCTCCCCGGCGGCGCCTGTTCTCCTCAAACAACCAGACGCAACGAGTCAACGTGCCTTCTCTCTCGCACATTGTCAACCGGGGTGTGGATCTCCTCCAGCAGGGCCGCCCCGGAGAAGCCGCAGCGCTTCTCCGGGGCGTGCTCGACCGCGCGCCGCGCCACGCCGACGCCCTGCATCTGCTTGCCGTCGCCCTGTTTCAGCAGGGCGATACCACCGGCGCCGTGGAAGCGGCGCGCAAAGCGGTCCGGATCGACCCCCGCGCGGCGGACTACCGCAGCAACCTCGGCCGGTACCTGTTTGCGGCCGGCCACATCGAGGCGGCCGCCTCCGAGCTGCGGGCGGCGCTGGCGCGCCAGCCCTCGCACCCACAGGCCCGCTTCAATATGGCTTGCGTCAAGGCGGCGCAGGGCCGGCGCCAGGAGGCGGCCGACGAGCTGCGCCAGTATGTGTCTTTGCATCCGCGCGATCCGGCCGGCCATCTCCAGCTCGGCAACGTTCTGGCGGATCTGTTCCGGCCCGCCGAAGCCGCCGCCAGCTTCCGCGCCGCGCTTGCCCTCGATGACTCCCTCGCCGAGGCGCACAACAACCTGAGCAACGCGCTCCAGGCGCTCGGGCGCTATGAGGAATCGCTGGCGGGTTATGAAAGGGCGCTCGCCCTGCGCCCCCGCTACGCCGACGCCGCCAGCAACTACGGCGCCGCCTTGCAAGCCCTCGGGCGCCTCGAGGAGGCCGGCCTGTGGTATGAGCGCGCGCTTGAATGGGAGCCCGGCCTGATCCAGGCCCGCGGCAACCGCGCCAACCTGCTCGCCGCCCGCGGGCGCCACGAAGAGGCCGTGGCGGCCTATCGCGAGCTTCTCAAGGAGATTCCGCACTCGGCCGAGACCTGGAACAACCTCGGCAACGCGCTCCAGGAACTCGGGCGGTTCGAGGAGGCCTGCGAAGCCTTCGACCAGGCGCTCCGCGTCAATCCGAACTACTACCTGGTTCACAACAACATCGGCAACACGCTGCGCCGGCAGGGACGCTATGACGAGGCGATGGAGCGCTACCGCCGCGTCCTCGGCCACGATCCGGACTTCGTCGAGGCCCTCAACAACCTGGCCGTCGCGCTGCTCGATACCGGCCGCGGCGCCGAGGCCGTCGGCTACTTCGAGCGGGCGCTCGCCCTCCGGCCCTCCTACGCCGATCCCCTCATCAATCTCTCCAACTGGCATCGCGACTGCGGCCGGCTCGACGAGGCCGTCGGCTGTCTGCGCCGCGCGCTCGCCATCGCGCCCGGCAATGCCCACATCTGGAACAACCTCGGCTGCTCGCTCGGCGACCGCGGCGAGGTGGCCGAGGCGATCGCCTGCTTCCGGCGGGCGCTCGAGCTGATGCCTGCCAACTGGCAGGCGCACTCCAACCTCCTGCTCAACCTCCACTACATCGAGGGCCCGGCGCCGGAGGAGATCGCCCGCGAGCACCGCGAGTTCGGCCGCCGCCACGCGCCGGCGGCGGCGCGCTTCCGGCAGCCCTGCGACAACGAAGCCGACCCCGACCGGCCGCTGCGGATCGGCTACGTCTCGGCCGATTTCCGCCGCCATTCGGTGGCCTTCTTCCTCGAACCCGTCATCGAGCGGCACGACCGCGAGCGGTTCGCCGTCTTCTGCTACTCCGACGTGGCGCGGCCCGACGGCGTCACGGCGCGCTTCCAGGCGCTCGTGCGCGGCGGCTGGCGCGATGTGCGCGGCTGCAACCATGAGCGCTTCGCCGCCCGGGTCCGGGCCGACCGGATCGATATCCTCGTCGACACCGGCGGGCATACGGCCAACAGCCGCCTGCTGAGCTTCGCCGCCGCGCCGGCGCCCGTGCAGGTCAGCTGGCTCGGCTATCCGGACACCACCGGGCTGGCCGAAATCGGCTACCGCATCACTGATGCCTGGACGGACCCGCCGGGCGAGACCGAACGGTTCCATACCGAGCGGCTCGAGCGCATCGACGGCGGCTTTCTGTGTTTTCGCCCGCCGGCCGAGGCGCCCGCTCCCGCCCCCGCGCCGCACACGCTCGGGCTGCCCTTCACCTTCGGGTCTTTCAACAACATGGCCAAGATCAGCGACGCCACGCTCGCCCTCTGGGCCGCGATCCTGCGCCACGCGCCCGGTGCCCGGCTGGCGGTGAAAAACAAAGCCCTCACCGAGCCGGACGCGCGCCGCCGCCTGACCGAACGGTTCGCCGCCCTCGGCGTCGACGCCTCGCGGCTGATGCTGGCCGGGCCGGTCGAGTCGCTGACCGGCCACCTGGACGCCTACCGTCACGTCGATCTCGCCCTCGACACCTACCCCTATCACGGCACGACCACCACCTGCGAGGCCCTCTGGATGGGCGTGCCGGTGTTGACGCGGCTCGGGCCGGCGCACGTCTCGCGCGTCGGCCTGACGCTGCTGGCCGCGGCCGGCTGCCAGGACCTCGCCGTTTCGACCGCCGAGGACTACGTCCGGCGCGCCGTGGCCTTGGCCGCCGACCCGACGCCGCTGGCCGCCCTGCGCCCCCTGCTGCGGCCGCGCCTGGCCGCCTCGCCGCTCACCGCCGAAAGGGAGTTCACGGCCCGCCTCGAGGCTGCCTACCGCCGCATGTGGCGCCGGTGGTGCCGCGAGCAGAATCAACCGCAGGAGAACCCATGTCTCATCGCCGCTTCGTCATCGTAATGTCGCACTACGGGCCCGCCCGGCCCCGGACCGGTAGGCTGCGCGCCGCCCTGGCGCGGTGGCTCGTGCGCCGCCGCCGGACTCGGGCGGCCGCCTGGGGAGGACCGGCTGGTGTCTAGACCGCGCTTTTCCGTCGTCATTCCGACGCGCCAGCGCCACGCCACGCTCGGCTACGCCATCCAGAGCGTCCTCTTCCAGGACTACCCGGACTACGAGTTGATCGTCATGGACAACTGTTCGAGCGCGGAGACCTGGGACGTGGTCCGGCAGTTCCGGACGCCGAAGCTGCGCTACGACCGCTCGCCCCGCGTGCTTCCGATGAACGAGAACTGGGAGGCCGGCCTGCGGATGTGCGAGGGCGAATACGTCTTCTTCATGGGCGATGACGACGCGATCATGCCGGACGGCATGGCGCTCGCCGACGCCGTGCTGTCGCGGGTCGACCTCGATGTGCTCTCCTGGCGCAAGTTCACCTACTGGTGGGACGACGCCATCGAGCCCAGCCTCCGCGGGCGGCTGTTTCTGCACCCCGGATGCCACTTCCAGATCCTCGACAACAAGGCGACGCTCGCCGCCTACTACGACTGGAAGATCGGCATGGGCGCGCTGCCGTCCATCTACACGAGTTTCGTCCGGCGCGACCTCACCGCGCGGGCGGCCGCGGCCTGCGGCGGCCGCTACTTCGCCCTCGGCGCTCCGGACGTCTTTACGGGGATCTCCAACCTCTGGTTCGGCCGTCAGATCGCGGCCTTCGAGCGCGGCCTGTCGATCGGCGGCAACTCCGGCTACTCGACCGGGACGGCATGGTATTTCCGCAGCAAGGGCGCGCACCGCCGCGATGCCTATCACGCCGACGAGGGGCAGGATGAGCGCGGGCTGATCCACGAGTCGCTGATCCCGTCGGTGAACCTCGAGATCAATCTGTGCGACACCCAGATCCGCGCCAAGCAGCTGCTGTTTCCCGACGACGACCGTTTTCAGGTGCGGATTCCCCTCCTGCTGGCCCAGATGGCCGCCAACATCAACCGCGACCCGGACAGCTATGACATTGTTCTACGGGAAATCGCGGAGCTGGCGGCGAAGCATTCCATTGACGCGGCCAGTGTGCCGGTGCCGCCGCGCGCCCCGGCGGCCCGGCAGACGCTCCAGGGGCCGTTGTGCGGGGCCGACGGGAGGCTCGACACGCTCGCCCTCTACGGGCCCCAGGCGGGCGTCCGGGACGTCGCACAGGCGGCCCGGCTGGCGGCGGCGGCTCTGCCGGTGCTGACCATCCACTAGGCGGACGGAGAAGGAACGCGCCACCGATATGGAGGGGAGACCGAGACAGGCGGTGATTCTGGCCGGCGGGCGGGGTGAGCGGCTGCGTCCGCTCACTGACTCAACGCCCAAGCACCTGCTGCCGCTGGCGGGCCGGCCGTTTCTCGGCTACCTGTTCGACTGGCTGCGCGAGAGGGGCTTCGAGCGCGTGCTCCTGCTGCTCGGCTACCGGGCCGAGGCGACCATCCGCTGGGCGGGCGACGGCGCCCGTTTCGGACTCGCGGTCCGCTACGCCGTCACGCCGCCCGCCTGGCAGACAGCGCGGCGGCTGCGCCAGGCGCGCGACCTGCTGGAGAGGCATTTTCTCCTGCTCTACTGCGACAACTACGTCCCCCTGCCGTTTCTCGCCCACTGGCAGCGCTTCCGCGCCTCGGGCGCGCTCGTGCAGATGACCGTCTACGACAACGCCGATCTGTATTCGACGTCGAACGTCGCCCTCGACGCGCAGGGGATGGTCCGAGCCTACCTCGGCCGCGGCACGGGGCCGGAGGAGGTTCCCGCCGGCCACACCGACATCGGCTTCGCCCTGTTCGACCGCGCCGCCATCGACCTGATTCCGGACGAAGACGCGCCGTTTGAGCGGATCCTCTATCCGCGGCTGGCGGCGATGGGCCGGCTCGGGGCGACGGTGACCGGACACCGCTACTACGGTGTCGGCCGCCGCGAGCGGCTGGCGGCGAGCGAACGTTTTTTCGCCGGCCAGAAAGCCCTGCTGGTGGACCGGGACGGCGTGCTCAACCGCCGGAGGGGGCCGGGCGAGTACGTGCGAGGGTGGGCCGACTGGGAGTGGCTCCCCGACGCCCGGGCCGGGCTGGCGGCGTGGAAGGCGGCGGGCTATCGCGTGCTGGTGGTGACCAACCAGGCCGGCCTGGCGCGCGGCGCGCTCTCCCCGGCGGCCCTCGAGGAGATCCACCGGCGGCTGATCGAGGAGTCCGGCGGCGCCATCGAGCGCGTCTACGTCTGCCCGCACGGCTGGGACGAAGGCTGCCGCTGCCGCAAGCCCGCGCCCGGCCTGCTCTTCCAGGCCCAGCGCGACTACGACCTCGATCTGTCGCGCACGCTGTTTCTCGGCGATGACCACCGCGACGGCGAGGCCGCCGAGGCCGCCGGGTGCCGGTTTGCGGCCTACGCCGGAGGCCCGTGGCCTTTGCCCGGCGAATCTGTTGCGAAGGAGACCCCGACAGAATGTCTCAACGTGTTCTGATCACCGGCCACCGCGGCTACATCGGCTCGGTGCTCGCCCCACGCCTGCTGGAGCGGGGCTACGAGGTCATCGGCGTCGACGCGGGCTACTTCGACGCCTGCGCCCTGGCGCCGTCGTGGTCCTCCCTGCGCGAGTGGACGGCCGACATCCGCGACCTCTCGCGCGCCGAGCTGCGCGGCTTTGACGCCGTCGTGCACCTGGCGGCGCTCAGCAACGACCCGCTCGGCGAGCTCAATCCGGCCTGGACGGAGGAGATCAACACGCGCGCCGCCATCCGTCTGGCCGAGCTGGCGCGGCAGGCGGGCGTGGCGCGGTTTGTTTTCTCCTCTTCCTGCATCCTCTACGGGGACGCCGGAGACGCCGAGGTGGACGAGACCTCGCCGCCCGACCCCCGGACCGTCTATGCGCGGTCGAAAGGGGAGGCCGAGCGCGGCATCGCCGGCGTGGCCGGTCCGGGCTTCTCGCCCGTGTTTCTGCGCAACGGCACCGTGTGGGGGTTCTCCCCGCGCATGCGGCTCGACACGGTCGTCAACAACCTGACCGCGTCGGCGCTGGCCACCGGACGGATCACGATCCACAGCGACGGACGGCCCTGGCGGCCGGTGGTCCACGTCGAGGATGTCGCCGCCGCCTTCGCCGCCGCGCTCGAGGCGCCCGCCCATCTCGTCCACAACCAGGCGATCAACGTCGGCGACCGCGCCTCGAACCGCACGGTGCGCGAGGTGGCGCGGGTGGTGGCGGCGGCGGTACCGGGGTCGATGGTCGAGCAGCTGGCGCTGCCCGGCGCCGACCAGCGGAGCTACCGCGCCCGCTTCGACAAGATCGCCGCGCTGCTGCCCGGATTCCGCCTGCGGCGCCCGCTCGAGGACGGCATCGCGCAGCTGGTGCGCGATCTGGCCCCTCACGCCGGCCGCGCCTTCGCCGATCCCCGCTTCACGCGCCAGGCGTGGCTCAAGCGGCTGATCGCCTCCGGCGCCGTCGACGCGAATCTGCGTCCGGCTGGGGTGGCGGCATGAGCGGCGCCGGCGAGGGCCTCATTGACGGCGTGCGAATCGTGCCCTTGCGCCAGATCGCCGACGAGCGGGGAAAGATCATGCACATGATGAAGGCCACCGACGCCCACTTTGAGCGCTTCGGAGAGATCTACTTCTCCTGCGCCTGGCCGGGGACCATCAAGGCCTGGCACATCCACCGCACGATGACCGTCAACAACGCCGTCATCGCTGGCCGGGCCAAGCTGGTGCTCTACGACGGCCGCGAGAACTCCCCGACCCGGGGCCGGCTCCAGGAGATCTTCCTCGGCGAGGACAACTATGTGCTGGCGCGGATTCCGCCCGGCGTCGCCAACGGATACAAAGCCTACGGCGACCGGATGGTGATTCTCGCCAACTGCGCCACCGAACCGCACCGGCCCGAGGAGATGATCCGGCTGTCTCCGTTTGATCCGTCGATTCCTTACGACTGGTCGCTGCGTCATGGATAGAGCCATGACAGAGAGGGAGCCGCGAAGAGTGTCCCTGCCTGGCGTGGTCGAGACAGGTCTCGGACAGAGCGCCGCGGCCGCACCGGCCCGGCCCGGCCTGGCGGCGGCCCGGCCCGGCGGCGGGCGGCGGGCGGCGCCGCGACCGGCGGCGCTGATTGTCACCCGGACACCGCTGCGGATCGGCCTGGCCGGCGGGGGCACCGACCTGGCGGCGTTCTATCGCGACCACGGCGGCGCGGTCTTGTCGGCTGCGATCGACAAGTACGTCTACGTCACCGTCAAGCGGCAGGACCCGCTGTTTGATCCGCCCATCCGGCTCAACTACTCCGAGACCGAGCAGGTGGCGACGGTGGCCGAAATCCGCAACGACATTGCGCGCGCCTGCCTCGGCTTCCTCGCCATCGATCCGCCTATCTACGTCAGCACGGTGGCCGATCTGCCGGCGGCAAGCGGCCTGGGCTCGTCGAGCGCCTTCTGCGTCGGGCTTCTCCATGCGCTGCACCGGATGCGGGGCGAGCGGCCGCGGCCCGAGCAGCTGGCCGAGGAGGCGGCGCACGTCGAAATCGACCTGCTCGGCCGGCCGGTGGGCAAGCAGGACCATTACGCGGCGGCCTTCGGCGGCTTCAACCTCTTCCGGTTTGCGCCCGCCGGCGGCGTCGCCGTCGAGCCCCTCCGGTTTGAGGCCGGCGGGCGGGAGCGGCTCTTGCGCCACCTGCTGCTGCTGTGGACCGGGTTGACGCGCGACGCCGCGACCGTGCTCGCCGCCCAGCGCGCCAACACGCCGGCGCGCGTGGCCGAGCTTTCCTGGCTCCGCGACCAGGCGGTCGCGATGCGGAGTGAGCTGTCCAACGGGTTTCGCGCGCGCGCCTTCGGGGCCGGGCTCGACGCCGGCTGGCGTCTCAAACGCACCCTGGCGCCGGGCATCTCCGACAGCCGCATCGATGCCTGGTATGAACGGGCGCGTGCGGCCGGCGCCACGGGCGGCAAGCTGTGCGGCGCCGGCGGCGGCGGGTTTCTGCTTCTGGCGGTGCCGCCGTCCCGGCAGCAGGCCGTCTGCGAGGCGCTGCCCGAGCTCCGGCGCGTCCGGTTCGGATTCGAACCGCGGGGCTCGCGGCTGTGGGCGGGACCGGGAGGACGCCCCCGGAGAGGAAGAGCATGACGGCCTTTTCGCGTGGCGCCGCCCCGTCGCCCGTCGCCGCCCTCCGGCCGGGCCTGGCCGAGGGATTGGTTGGCTCACCGCCTTGCCTGGTGTGCCGGGAGCCGCGGCTCGAAGTCTTCCTCGACCTCGGCCGGACAGCCCTCGCCAACCGCTTCCTCTCGGAAGCCGAGCTGGCCCAACCCGAGCCGGTCTATCCCTTGCGGGCCGCCTTCTGCCACGGCTGCGGGCACGTGCAGCTGGCCGACCGGGTCCCGCCCGAGATCCTCTTCCGGCACTACCTCTATGTCTCTTCGGCCTCGGCTTCGCTTGAGGCGCACCTGGACTCGCTGGCCGGCGCCATCGCCGCCCGGGAGCGGTGCGCGCCGGGGGCCTTCGCCGTCGACATCGGTTCGAATGACGGCACGCTCGGCGCGGCGCTGGCGCGGCGCGGATTCACCGTCATCGGCGTCGATCCGGCGGCCAATCTCGCCGCGCTCGCCCGCCGGCGCGGCGTCGAAACCGAGACCGCCTTTTTCGGCGCCGACACAGCGCGTCGGCTCCGCGCCCGCCGCGGCCCGGCGCGCCTGCTCACGGCCACCAACTCGCTGCCCCACATCCCGGAACTCGACGACTACTTTGAGGGCGTCGCCGCGCTGCTGGCGCCCGACGGCGTCTTCGTCGTCGAGGCGCACTACCTGGGCGACCTGATTGCCCAGCGCGCCTTCGACACCATCTATCACGAACATGTCTCCTATTGGGCGCTGGGTCCGCTCGAGCGGGTACTGCGGCGGCACTCCCTGGCCGTCACCGCCGTCGAGCGGCTGGCGGTGCACCACGGCCAGCTCCGGGTGTGGATCCGTCATGCCGGCGCGGCGGCCGAGGCGCCCGAAGTCGGGGCGCTGCGGCGGCGGGAGCGCGCTGGCGGCCTCGGCCGGCCCGAAACCTGCCGCGCGTTTGCGCGGTCGGTGAGAGAGATCCGGCGCCGCCTGCGGGCGCGCCTGGCGCGGCTGCGGGCGGCGGGCAGCACCGTCGCCGGATACGGGGCGCCGGCCAAGGGAAGCACGCTGCTTTCCTACCTCGGCCTGACGCGCGACTGGATTCCCTACATCGCCGACCGAAGCCTGTTGAAGCAGGGCCGCTACACACCCGGCGCCCACATCCCGGTGGTCGCCCCCGACCGCATTCTGGCCGAACAGCCGGACTATGTGCTCATCTTCGCCTGGAACTTCGAGCAGGAGATCCGCGAACAGCTGGCCGACTACCAGGCCCGCGGCGGCCGGTTTCTGCTGCCGCTCGAGCCGGGCCCGACACGGCCGGCCCGCCGCCGGCCAGACCCTGCCGGAGGGACGTCCGATGTATAACGCCAACCTCATCACCGCGCCGGAGACCGAAATCACCGTGCGCACCGGCGAGACGGCCGACACGGCCCGCCTGTATTCGCGGGCCGGCCTCGAGATGGTCGCCGCGCTCTGGCTCAAGCTGTCGGCCGAACACCGCCTCATGTATGAGCACACCTGGCTCGGCGTGCCGCTCATTCAGCTGCCCGCCGACGCGATCGTGATGCAGGAGCTGATCTGGCGGCTCAGGCCGGACGTGGTCGTCGAATGCGGGCTCGCCCATGGCGGCTCGGCGGTTCTCTACGCCTCGATTCTCGAGCTGATCGGCCACGGCTTCGTCATCGGCGTCGACCGCGAGATCCGCGCCTTCAACCGCGCCGCGCTGCGGTCGCACCCGCTCGCCCACCGTCTGCGGCTGGTCGAGGGCGACAGCACGGCCGGCGAGACGGTGGCCGAGGTGCGGGCGCTGGCGGCCGCGGCCGGCCGGGTGGTGGTGGTGCTCGATTCCCACCACGGCGCGGCGCACGTGGCGCGGGAGCTCGAACTCTATCACACGCTGGTCACGCCGTCGTCCTACCTCGTTGTCATGGACGGGGCCCAAGCCCACGTCTGGGACACGCCGCGCGGGCGTCCCGAGTGGCGCACCGACAACCCGCTGGCGGCGCTCGAGCCGTTTCTGGCCGCGCACCCGGAGTTTGAATGCGATCCGTCGTGCACGCGGGCGCTGGTGACCAGCTCGCCGCGCGGGTTCCTCCGGCGCCGCGCCGCCGGCGAGCCGGTCCGGCGGGAGGGGCGGGGGGAGAGGGCGGCATGACGATCGTCGTCACCGGGGCATCGGGTTTCCTCGCCGGAGCTCTGCGCCGGCTCTGCGCCGGCCGCGGGATCGGCTGGGTGGGGGTGGACACGGCGCCGCCGGCCGGCCCCGGCGACATCGCCGCCGACATCTGCGATCCGTCGCTGGCCGGGCGGCTTCCGGCCGGCGCCGACGCCCTCGTCCACCTGGCCGCGGTCTCACGCGGCCCCGACTGCCGCCGCGATCTGCGGCGCGCCGCCGAGATCAACATCCTGGGGACGCTCAATGTCTACGAAGCGGCGCGCCGGGCCGGCATCCCCCAACTCGTCTTCGCCTCCAGCGAGTGGGTCTACGGGGACTCGGTGAGCGCCGATGAGGCCGCCCCGATCGACGCCAACCGGATGGAGAACGCCTACGCGGTGACCAAAATCGCCGCCGAGCGCCTGCTGGCCGCGGCCGCGGCCGGGCCCGGCGCCGAGGGGCCGGCGGTGACCGTGCTCCGTTTCGGCATCCTGTATGGCCCGCGGGCGGAGAACTGGTCGGCTGTGGAGGCGCTTTATCACGACGTCGCCAGCCGGGACGTCGTGACGGTGGGCTCGCGCGCCACGGCGCGGCGCTTCCTCCACGTCGACGACGCCGCCCGCGGCATCGTCGCCGCCCTCGGCCGACGCGAGCGCTTCGAGGTGTTCAACCTGACCGGCGCGGAGCTGGTGACGCTCGAAGCGGTCGTCCGGTCGGCCACCGCGCTGCTCGGCCGCGCCGTGCGCATCGTCGAAACCGATCCGCGCAACCCGTCGGTGCGCGACGCCGGCAACCGGCTTGCCCGCGAGCGGCTCGGCTGGGAGCCGCGGATTTCGCTGCGCGAGGGGCTCGCCACGCTCGGCGCGGCCGGCCCGGGGAGGGCTCATGCCTGAAGGCCGGCGGCCGGGCGGGGCCGATTCGCTGCTGGCGCGCGCGGTCTTGCGACTCCGCTGGTGGCAGCTGCTGCTCAACGAGGACCTCAAGCGCGGCCGCTTCGCCGTTCCCGTGCACCTGGCCATCGGACACGAGGCCATCGCGGCGGCCCTGTCGGCGGCGATGGAGGACGAGGACCGGCTTCTGCTCACGCATCGCAACGCCGCCTACAACCTGGCCCGCGCCGGCGCGCTCGAGCCGGTGCGCCGGGAGTACGAACTGTCGCCGGAGGGCGCCGCGGGCGGCCGGCTCGGGTCGATGAACCTGTCCCAGCCCGCCCGCGGCGTGCATTATACGTCGAGCATTCTCGGCAACAACCTGCCGGTCGCCTGTGGCATGGCGCTGGCCGACCGGATGCGCGGAGCCGCCGCCGTCACCTGGGTGGTGACCGGCGACGGCGCCATCGAGGAAGGGGCCTTCTGGGAGTCGCTGATCTTCGCCCGCTCGCACGGCCTGCCCGTCGTCTTCGTTGTCGAAAACAACGATCACTCGCTCGCCTCGACCATCGCCGAGCGCCGCTGCCCGATCGATCTGGCGGCCGTCTCCGGGGCGCTGGGCATCCCCTTCAACGCGCTCGAGCACAACCATGCCGGCCGCTACAAGGCGGCGCTCGAAGGCCTCCGGCGGCTGGCCGCCTCCGGTCCGGCGATGGTCGAGGTGGCCGTGCGGACCTTCTCGAATCACGCCGGCCCGACGCCCGGCTGGCCCGCCGATCCGAAGCAGATCCGCCTCAGCGACGGGCTCATTGTCGAGGACGGATTCGAGGACCCGGCCTGGGTGGCGCGGCACACCCTCGAGCTGGGCGAATACGAGGCCGAGTACGAAGCCATGCGAGGCGCGCTCGGCGGGCTGGCCGGGGCGTTGCGGCCCGAGACGATCGAGCCGCGGGAAGGGGTGGAATGGCAACCTACATCGAGGCGCTCGGGGAACTGATCGCGCGCGCCGCCGGGCGCCACCCGGATCTTTTCCAGTACGGCGAGAACATCCTTCAGGGGTCGCGGCTGTGCGGCCTGGCGCGTCATCTGCGCGGCCGGGTAGCCAACGTCGGCAACTGCGAGTACACGCACGTCGGCGTCGGCTTCGGCATCATGGCGGCGGGCGGCCGCGCCGCGCTGTTCCTGAAGCAGCTCGATTTCCTCCTCCTCGCCGCCGATCAGCTGGTGAACACCACGGCCCTGCTGGCGGCCGCGCCCCAGCCCGCGGCCGGCAGCTTCACCATCCTCGCCATCGTCTGCGACCAGGGCATGCAGGGGCCGCAGTCGAGCTTCGGCGCCTTCGCCGAGCTCTGTTCGATGGCCCGCGTCAACGGCTATACCCTCACCAACCGCGGCGAGGCGGAGCGGATCCTCGAGGCGCAGCTCGGCGCGCCGGGATTTCGCATTCTCGCCCTGAGCCAACGTTTGTTTGCCCAGCCGGTCCTCGATCTCCCTGTCCTGTGGGCCGCCGGCGACGGCTCCGTGCTCGAGTACCGGCGGGGCCGCGAGGCGACCGTCGCCGCCTTCGGGTTCACGCTGCCGAGGCTGCTCGAGGCCGGCGGCGGGCTGCCGCGCCAGGCGAGCCTGTTCACGGTCCACCCCGTCCTGCCGCACCGCTGGGAGCGCATCCTCGACGACGCCGCCCGCACCGGACACCTCATCGTGGCCGACGACGGAAAAGGGACGTCCTCGCTCGGCCACAAGCTGATCGACCAAGTGCGCCGCCGCCACCCGGGCTGCCGCACGACACTGTACTCGCGGGAGGAAACCGTCGACCCCCGCGTCAACCCCGACCGGTTCGCCCTCGAGGAGGCCCTATGATCGCCACTTCCCTGGACAACGCCCTCGCCCTGCACCGCGCCGGACGCACCGGGGCGGCAGGCGAAATCTACCGCCACATGCTCGCGGAGACGCCGGACCACCCGGACGCCCTCCATCTGCTCGGGCTCGTCGAAAGCGACGCCGGCCGACATGAGGAAGGCGCCGCCCTGATCCGCCGGGCCGTCGAGGCGCGCCCGACCTCAGCCGCCTTCCAGGCCAATCTCGGTCTGGCGCTCAGCCGCTGCGGGCGTTACCACGAGGCCGTCGAGGCCTACCGCCAGTCGCTCGCTCTCGACCCCGGACACGGGCCGACGCTGGCCAAGCTCGGCCGCGCGCTGGCCGCGCTCGACCGCGCCGGGGAGGCTCACGCCGCCCTCGAAGAGGCCGCGGAGCGGAGCCCGGCAGACGCCGCCACCATCAACGCCCTCGGAGTCGTCGAGGTGACCCTCGGCCGCCACGGCGATGCCCGCGGCCGGTTCCGGCAAGCCGCCTCGCTCGACGCCGGATTCGACGAGGCCCGCCGCAACCTGGCCAACCTGTGCCGCCTGGCGGGGGGCCGGGCTGTGGAGGCCCAACAGTGGGCGGAGGCGGCCGACTGGTTCGCTGAACTCGCCGCGCTCGAGCCCGACGCGGAGAGCTTCTTCCGGCTGGCGTTCGTGCTCTCGGCCAGCCACCGGCTCGAGGAAGCGGCCCGGTGGTACCACCGGGCTCTCGCGCTGCGCCCGGACCACCCCGAGACGCTCAACAATCTGGCGCATGTCGAGCTGGCTCTCGGCCGCAGCGCCGAGGCCGAGGAGCGTCTCCGCCAGGCCATCGCCGCTGCGCCGGAGTACCGCGCGGCAAGGTACAATCTGGCCGCCACTCTCCAGGCTGAAGGACGCTCCGCCGAAGCCGAGGCGATCTACCGCGACCTGGTCGCCGAGAATCCCGATGACGCCGACTCGTGGAACAACCTGGGCGGGATTGAGCTCGCCCGCAACCGCCTTGAGAAGGCGATCGAGTTCTATCAGCGGGCGCTCGACGCCGCGCCCGGCCACACCGACGCCCGCTGGAATCTCGGACTGGCCAACCTCGCCGCCGGCGTCTACGGGGCCGGCTGGCTCGGCTACGAGGCCCGTCTCGACCAGCCCGCCTTTCCGCGCCGCGACTTTCCGCAGCCGATGTGGTACGGCGAGCCGCTCGAAGACCGCACCCTGCTCGTCTGGGCCGAGCAGGGGCTCGGCGACGCCATCCAGTTTGCGCGGTTTCTCCCTTCCGTGGCCGGGCGCGTGCGGTTTGAATGCCAGCCGGCGCTGGCGCCCCTGTTTGCCGCCTCGAGCAATCTCGACGGCATCCCCACGTTCGCCCGCGGCGCCGAGGACGACGGGGCCTTCGACCTCCATGTCCCGCTGCTGAGCCTTCCGCACCTGCTCGGCGCGCGCCTCGATTCTCTCCCGCCTCCGCTCCGCTTCGACCGGCTCGACCCGGCCCGGCTGGCGCACTGGCGCGACCAGGTCGACCGGCTCGCCGGCGGCGCCCTGCGCGTCGGCGTTGTCTGGGCGGGCAACCCGGCCAACCAGAAGGGGCGCAGCCGGTCGATGAGCTGGCGCGAGATGGCGCCGCTCGGCGAAGTGGCCGGCGTCAGGCTCTTCTCGCTGCAACGCGGCCCGCAAGCCGCCGAGGCCGCCGCCGACCCGCGTCTGGAACCGCTCGACGGCGAGGAATTGTCGATCGTGGACACCGCGGCGATGATGCTGGCCATGGACTTGGTGATCACCGTCGACACCATGGCCGCGCACCTGGCCGGGTCGCTCGGTCGGCCCACCTGGACCCTGCTGCCGTTTGCCGCCGACTGGCGATGGATGGTCGGCCGGAGCGATTCGCCGTGGTATCCGTCGATTCGCCTGTTCCGGCAGGCGGTGGCCGGCCAATGGGCTTCCGTCCTCGAGAGAGTGCGCGGCGAGCTGGAACGCCTCGCCCGCCCGCGCGGGCCTGAGTGAATCGCCGGCCCCGGCCTAGCCATCCACGGCAAGGCCGCCCCCGCCGGGCGGTTGCAGCGCCCGCAACAGGATCGCCTGACGGTGATGGCGGCGCATCGCCGCCCGGATTCGCGCCGCTTCCAGCCGCAACAGGTGGCAGGCCTGCTCGCCCTTCCGCCAGGCGTCGCGAACCTGTCCGGCGCCCAGCCCCGCCGTCCCGGCCGTGGCCACCAGCTCGCCCCGCCGCCGCACCAGCCCTGCCACGTCGGCCTGCCGCGCCGCCCGCCGTACCAGCTCCGCCGACACGTCGGCCAGATCCGCGCCCGCCTCGCCGTCCCGCATCGGCCGTCTACTCCTCCCTGTTCGCGTTCAGGCTCTCAAGCAGCGCCGACAGCCGGGTCTGCTGGCCCTCGAGACTGCTCAGCAGAGCGTCGGCCTGTTGCAGCTTCGCCGACAGGGTCGCCTGCATGCGCTCGATGCGCGCCGTCGCTTCGGCCACCTGCTGGCTCATCCGGCGGTCGGTGGCGTCGATGGCGTCCATCTGCGACTGAATGAAGCCGCCGTCGGAACGGGCCAGCTGATCGAGCGCCGCCGCCCCCGCGCCGAATCCGGTCGAGGCGGACCCGAGCAAGTCGTAGGCGGCCTCGATCTGTGTCGTCGGCAGCGAGTAGAACTTGGTCGCGTTGAACGACATCACGCCGTTTTTGTCGATCTCGACTCCCAGGTCGACGAGCGAGCGCACCTCGCCCTCGCCGAGATATCCCGTCACCTGGCGCAACGCCCGCTGGACCTGGCCCACGACGGCGTCTCCGCTGAGCACCCCCGCCTTCTCGCCGATCTGGGCCCGGACCACATCGACGGCCGCATTGTAAGCCTCGACGTAGTCTTCCAGCCGCGTCGCCAGCTCGGCCCGGCCCGACGTCAAGTGGAGCAACACCGATTCGCCCGGCTCGGTCTCGTCGAGGATCGTGAAGGCGACGCCCGGAATCACGTCCGTGACGAGGTTGTCCGCCTTCCGGATCTCGATGCCGTTCAGCTTGAACACCGCGTCGGAACCCTGGTTGACGCTCGTCAGCAGGTTGGAGGCCGCATTGCCCGCCTCGGACCGCAGAGCGAGCGTCGTCTCGCCGGCCGCCTGGGCCGTGATCGATAGGTAGTACGGCGTCGCCCCGCTGCCCGTGTTGAGGATCTCGGCCGAGACGGCCGCCCCCGATTCCTCGATCGCCTGCCGCAGGCCCTCGAGGTTGTTGCCGTGGCCCGACAGGTCGATCGCGAAGGTTTCCCCGCCGAGCACCAG
>Ga0073934_10001633_pt1 | contig 52177 bp, 56 predicted proteins | sample LarsenN4metaG_FD_76834 | JGI IMG/M metagenome (GOLD analysis project Ga0073934, IMG submission 76834) | Hot spring sediment bacterial and archeal communities from British Columbia, Canada, to study Microbial Dark Matter (Phase II) - Larsen... ...
CCCGGTCGAACCCATCCCGCCGAAGCGCGGCCCGCCGTCGGAGTGAGAACGCCGCGATGGTGCGTCGAGAGACGCGGCGGCCTTCGAGAGGAGGTCGTCTCTACTTAGGACTTTGGTTGCGTCGCTCGGCGCACCATCCCCCTCTCATTTCAGAGAGGGGAAAAGGAAGGAAGGCGGACCCGGCGCCTCAAAGAATACGGGCGGCGGAGCGTTGGCTGTTTGAGAATTGAATCGGGTGAGCGACATGCGAAAAGAAGAAGCCCGCGCTGGTGCGCGGGCTTCTCTGCGAAATGCGATATCGATTTACGACTTCGGCTTGGAGTCGATCTCCTCATAGGTGATCTTGCCGTCCTTGCCCTTCTTCCAGACATACATGACATAGTCCGGACGGGTGATGTCGCCCTTCTTGTCGTAGGAGAGTTCGCCGATCACCGTCTTGAACTTCTGCCCCGACTTGATCTGCGCCGCGACCTTCTTCGGATCGAGCGATTTGGCGGCTTCCGCGGCCTGCTTGATCACTTCCACCGCGGCATAGCTGTAGAGCGTGTAGGCTTCCGGCTCGAATTTCTTGGCGCGGAATTTCTCGATCACGGCCTTGGCTTCCGGGCGCTTGCGCGGATCCGGCGCGAAGGTCATCAGCGTGCCTTCCACGCCCGGGCCGCCGATCGAGGCGAACTCGTCGGAGGTGATGCCGTCGGCGCCCATCAGCGGCGCCTTCACGCCCTGATCGCGCATCTGCCGCACCAGCAGGCCGCCTTCGGTGTGCAGGCCGCCCCAGTAGACAAGGTCGGCGCCGGCCGCCTTGATCTTGGAGACGAGGGCGGAGAAATCCTTGTCGCCGATATTGATGCCCTCGTAGAGCACTTCCTTGACGCCGCCCTTGTTCATGGTCTTGCGCGTCTCGTCGGCGAGGCCCTGGCCATAGGTGGTCTTGTCGTGCACCACCGCGACCTTCTTGCCCTTGAAGTTCTTGATGATGTAGTCGCCGGCGACCGCGCCCTGCTGGTCATCGCGGCCGCAGGTGCGGAACACGTTCCACATGCCGCGCTCGGTCACGCGCGGGTTGGTGGAGGCGGGCGTGATCGAGAGGATGCCGTTCTCCTGGTAGACCTCGGAGGAGGGTATGGTCACGCCGGAATTGAAGTGGCCGACCACGAACTTCACGCCCTCGGCGGAAAACTTGTTGGCGATGGAGACGCCCTGTTTCGGGTCGCCCACGTCGTCGCCGGCCGAGGTCGTGATCTTCTGGCCGAGAATGCCGCCGGCGGCGTTGATGTCGGCGACCGCCTGGTCGAAGCCATTCTTGAGCTGGGCGCCGAAGGCGGCGTTGGAGCCGGTCAGCGGACCGGCGACCGCGAACTTGACCTGGGCCTGCGCGGCGCCGGTGACGGCGACGGCAAGGCCGAACGCAAGGCCGAGAGTGGTCAGCTTTTTCATGCAGATATCTCCCCTGGTGATCCCGTGTGGCAATCGGTGGCGGGCCGCTGCCACGGCCCGCTTTCGGCGCGATTAAACGACAATCTTGCGCAAACGTCAGCCGGATTCGTTTGCGGCATTTGGCCCGGCTTTCGGGCGCCATTCCAGCCAGCCGGAGCGGCGGTAAAGCCAGCCATACTGGGTTGCCATCTGGCTGGCGCGGGTGAGGCGGAAACCGAGCCAGCCAAAGCCGAGACAGATCAGGGTGTCCACAAGATAATAGTGGAGCGAGAGCAGGGTGCCTTCGAACAGGGCAAAGTGCATGAAACGGACTGCACCCCCCAGCACCAGCATGTAGGCCGCAACCTGCCAGAGCGGCCGCCAGGTTCCCGCGATCGCCCGCCCGGACAGATAGGCGGCGCTGCCCCCCATCAGCACGCTGACCAGGACGAACACCCCGAAGGAGTCTTCCTCGTACAGAAGTTTGGCGAGGCTGAAGCCCATCTACGCCTCCCGCCGCCCGCCCTCGAGATAGGCGGCGCGGATTTCCGGCTTCTGCAAGAGTTCCCGCCCGCTGCCGCTCATGGTGATCTGGCCGTTGACCATGACGAAGCCGCGATGCGCCAGCCGCAGCGCGTGAAACGCATTCTGTTCGACGAGGAGGACCGTCAGCCCGAGACGCGCATTCAGGTCGGCGATGATGTCGAAAATCTGCCGCGCGATCAGCGGCGCAAGGCCGAGCGAGGGCTCATCGAGCAGCAGCAGGCGCGGGTTGCTCATCAGCGCGCGCGCGATCGCCAGCATCTGCTGCTCGCCGCCCGACAAGGTGCCGCCGCGCTGGACGAGGCGCTCCTTCAGGCGCGGGAACAGCGTCAGCACCCGATCGAGATTCTGCGGGAACAGGCCGGGCCCGGCAATGGCGCCGCCCATCTGCAGGTTTTCCAGCACGGTCATGCGCGAGAAGATGCGGCGCCCCTCCGGCGCCTGGGCGATGTTGAGCCGCGCGATCTCGTGCGTGGGCAAGTCGGTGATGTCCTCGCCGTCGAAGACGATGCGGCCGGAATGCGCGCGCGGATTGCCGCAGATCGTCATCATCAGCGTCGACTTGCCGGCGCCGTTGGCTCCGATCAGGGTGACGATCTCGCCTTCGTTCACATCGAGGTCGATGCCGCGCAGGGCGACGATGTTGCCGTAGTTTGTCTGCAGGCCGCGAATGGAGAGGAGCGGCCGTGCGTTCGCCGCTGCGGGGCGCGCCTGTGCCGGCATGCTCACGGCACCACCTCGGTCATGACATCCTCGATTTCGTCCTCCTCGACGCCGAGATAGGCAGCAATCACATTCGGATCGTTGCGCACATGCGCGCTGTTGCCCTCCGCGATCTTGATCCCGTAATCGAGCACGACGACGTGGTCGGATATCTGCATCACCACCGACATGTCGTGCTCGATCAGCAGGATCGAGGTTTTCGTGTCGTTGCGGATCGCGAGCAGCAATTCGCTCAGCTCGGCGCTTTCCCGCGGATTGAGCCCCGCCGCCGGCTCGTCGAGGCACAGCAGCACGGGATCGGTGCACATCGCCCGCGCGATTTCGAGCCGGCGCTGGTCGCCATAGGGCAGGTCGCCGGCCGGATCGTCGGCGCGGTCGAGCAGCTTGATCTTGTCCAGCCACCAGACCGCCTTCTCGGTCGCCCGCCGCTCGGCATTGCGGTAGACGCCGAGGCCAAGCAGGCCGAGGACAGTAAAGCCCGACGCGTGCATCAGCGCGTTGTGCTGCGACACCAGCAGGTTTTCCAGAACTGTCATGCCCTTGAACAGCCGGATATTCTGAAATGTCCGCGCGACGCGCGCATGGTGGGTGACGAGATAGTCCGGCATGCGTTCGAGCAGAAACAATGCGCCATCGGCGACGCTGCGGCTGCGCAGCGCGCTGGCCGTCAGCGTGTCGAGCTCTCTCCAGACGCCGGGATTGCCGTGATGCAGGGCGATCCGCCCTTCGGTCGGCTTGTAGAAGCCGGTGATGCAGTTGAACACGGTGGTCTTGCCGGCGCCGTTCGGGCCGATCAGCGCGGTGATGTCGCCGTGTCGCGCGCTGAACGACAGGTCGTGGATGGCGATCAGCCCGCCGAAGCGCATGGTGAGGTGCTCGACCCGCAGGACGTCGGTGCTCATCCGCGGCCTTCCTGGACGAATTTGGCGGCCACCGTCTTGCGTTCATGCAGGAAGGCGGTCGGCTCGCGGGTCGAGATCAGCCCGCGCGGCTTCCAGATCATGATCAGGACCATGGCGAGGCCGAACAGCAGCATGCGGTATTGCGTGGGGTCAAAACCGGCGCCGAATATCTGCTTGAGGAAATCCAGATCGCGCAGCAATTCGGTGCCGCCGATCATCACCAGCGCGGCGACGGCGACGCCGATCTGGCTGCCCATGCCGCCGAGCACGACGATAGCGACGATCATGGCCGATTCCATGAAGGTGAAGGATTCCGGCGAGATGAAGCCTTGTCGCGCAGCGAAGAAGGAGCCGGCGAAGCCGCCGAACATCGCGCCGATGGCGAAGGCGGTGAGCTTGGTATTGGTGGTGTTGATGCCGAGCGAGCGGCAGGCGATTTCATCCTCGCGCAGGGCTTCCCAGGCGCGGCCGATCGGCAGTCGGCGCAGCCGCAGGGTGACGAACGCGGTCAGCAGGGCAAGGCCGAGTATGACGTAATAGAGAAAGATCGTGCGGTAAAGCGGGGTGAATTCGAGGCCAAAGACCGCGGCGAAGCCATCCTCATTTGCGGTGAAGGGAATGCCGAAAAAAGTCGGGCGCGGAATGCCGCTGATGCCGGCATAGCCGTTGGTAAAATCCACCCAGTTGATCAGCACAAGACGGATGATCTCGCCGAAAGCGAGCGTGACGATGGCAAGATAATCGCCACGCAGCCGCAGCACCGGAAAGCCGAGCAGGATGCCCCAGAAGGCGGAGAGGATTCCGGCGAGCGGCAGAAGGATCCAGAACGAGAAACCAAAGCTCTTGGCGAGCAGCGCATAGGAATAGGCGCCGACAGCATAGAAGGCGACATAGCCGAGATCCAGCAGGCCGGCGAGACCGACCACGATGTTCAGTCCCCAGCCGAGCATGATGTAGATGAGAATCTGGATGCCGAAATTGTCGATCCATTTCACCGCGCCGCTGAATCCGGCAAGCCAGATTGCGATCACGGGATACGCGATGGCGAGACCGAGTGCGAAGGGCGTGAAAAATTTCGCGAAAGCGGCGCGCCGGGCAGCACCCTTCAGGCTGGTGCCAGGCTGGCGCATTGCCGCGCGCCGCGCCATCCACGGATGCCAGATCAGCGAGATGAAGAGGCTCAGTGCGATGACGAGTCCGACGAGGATCGCCAGCAACCAGGGTCGCGTCTCGAGCGCGAGCTCGTTGCGCATGTTCTGGACGGTCTCGAAGCCGATCAGCGGCAGCAGGATGCCGAAGGCGACGAGACCCGCCAATGCGGCGTCCCTGATCGCGCGCCCGACACTCGCGCCCTGTTTCGGCGCCGATGCCTGCAGCTCCATGTCAGACTTTCTCGACTTCGGGCCGCCCCAGCAAACCTTGCGGCAGGAAAATCAGGACAATGGCGAGAATACAGAAGGCGGCGACGTCCTTGTAATCGAGGGAAAAATAGGCCGACCACAGGGTTTCGATCATGCCGATCAGAAGTCCGCCGATCACCGCGCCTGGAATCGATCCGATGCCGCCGAGAACCGCAGCCGTGAAGGCCTTGATGCCGGGCACGAAACCGTCGGCGAAGCTGACCACCCCATAATACATGAGGTACATGGTGCCGGCGACCGCTGCGAGGGCAGCGCCGATGACGAAAGTGATGGAGATCGTGCGATCGACATCGACGCCGACCAGCGCCGCCATCTTCTGATCCTGTTCGCAGGCGCGCTGAGCGCGGCCGAGCGAGGTCTTGGTGACCACATACCAGAATGCGGTGAGAAGCAGCGCCGTGATCGACCAGATGATGATCTGCCGATACGAGATCGTGACCTCGTAGCCGTCGCGTTCCATGATCACGATCACATTCTGGAAGAAGGGCGGCACCGACTTGTTACGCGGGCCCTGCGCCACCTGCACGAAATTCATCAGGAAGATCGACATGCCGATCGCCGAAATCAGGGGGGCGAGGCGGAAGGAGCCGCGCAAGGGTCGGTAGGCGACGCGCTCGATCGCCCAGCTCACCAGCGATGTGATCAGCATGCCGACCAGCAACACAATGAAGAGCGACAGGAAAACGGAGCCGATTCCGAGCCAGGTCGTCAGGATCAGCAGGGTGACGAGCGCGACGAAAGTCGACACCATGAAGACGTCGCCATGGGCGAAGTTGACCATGCCGATGATGCCGAAGACCATCGTATAGCCGATGGCGATCAGGCCGTAGATCGATCCCAGCGTGAGGCCGTTGATGATCTGCTGGACAAAGACTTCCATGTATCCCGATGCGCCTCCCGCTTCCCCAAAAACTGATCGCGCCCGGCCATGCCGGGGATAGTTGCACGCCCGCGGCACAGGCTTTTTCTTAGCAGTGCCGGTTGCGCCCAGCAACGCATTCGGGGTGTCCGGCCACATGCAGAGCGTCGCAGGGGCTTGCCTGTCGCAGGTCTGCCGCTAGATCATGGCGGGCATGGAACCCGCGACCGAAATGGCCATTCGCTTCGCGTCTTTTGCCGCGATTTTTGCGGTGATGGCGGTCTGGGAAGTCCTGCGTCCGTGTCGGGCCTTGCTGGCCGGTCGCCGGCCGCGCTGGCCGAACAATCTGGGGATTCTGGTACTCGATGCGCTGGCGGTTCGACTTTTGATCCCCATTGCAGCGGTGGGGGTGGCGATGATTGCCGCCGAGCGCGGCTGGGGTCTGCTCAATCTCGCGGCGGCGCCAGTCTGGCTGGCCGGGGCTGTCGGCTTTCTCCTCCTGGATCTAGTCATCTACACCCAGCACTATGTCTTCCATCATGTGCCGTGGCTGTGGCGGCTGCATCGCATGCATCATGCCGATCTGGATATCGATCTTACGACGGGCGTGCGCTTTCATCCGATTGAAATTCTGATTTCGATGGCAATCAAGATTGCAGCGGTGCTGGCATTCGGCATTCCCGCCATGGCCGTGTTGATCTTCGAGGTCGTCCTCAATGCAACATCGGTTTTCAACCACGCGAACGTCGCCATGCCGCCGTGGCTGGACAGGATTTTGCGGCTGATCGTCGTGACACCCGACATGCATCGGGTCCATCACTCGGTTGTGCGATCTGAGACCGACAGCAACTTCGGATTCAATCTGCCGTGGTGGGATCGGTTGTTTGGGACCTATCGGGCGCAACCTATGGCCGGTCATCGCGACATGACGATTGGGCTGCCGATTTTCCGCAACAGGCGCGAATTGCGCCTCGACCGTCTGCTGACACAGCCGTTCCGGAACGAAGAAACGCGGCCCTCCGACACGGAAACGCCTTTCTCGCGCAATTGAACAAAATTTGAGGGCCGGAACGGCCGGCAGCCCATTGCGTTGTGTCTGCGGGGCTAAACTCCTTAGGAGAATGCAATGGGTAACCAGCAACAGAACAACCCGAGCCAGAAACCCGGTCAGCAGACCCAGCAGCCGGGCCAGGGCGGACAACAGGGCGGGCAGAAACCCGGCCAGCAGGGCGGACAGCAGGGAAGCCAGAACCGCTGACGCGAGCTTGATCAAGTAGACAGCGCCATTCGGAAACCCCGCCGGTCGCGGGGTTTCCTTTTGACAAGGCCGGCCTGCGCGTTGGCGGCGCTCCACGTCCCGTTTATGCTGCCGGCATGGCTGCCACACTTCCGCTCTTTCATCTTTACGGCGATCCGCCGGACGACCAGGCATTCGATTTCATTCATGTGGAGACGATCGTCTCCCGGTCGTCGGCGCATGACTGGCTGATCCGGGCACATCGACATCGGAATCTTTTCCAGTTTCTGCTGATCGAGAGCGGCGGCGGTGAAATGATTTTCGAGGCAACAACTCTGCCGTTTTCCGCGCCGGCCGCTTTTGTCGTGCCGCCCAACGTCGCGCATGGATTCCGTTTCGATCCGATGGTGACGAATGGCTGGATCGTGAGCTTCACCGAAGACGTCGCCGCGGCGATGGGCGAGCGGTCGGGAGACGCGGTCGCCCAGTTGAAGGCGATCGCCGCGCAGCCCTGCCTGCGGCTCGACAAGGAAAGTGATGTTCGCCGTCTGTCCGATCTTTGCAGCAATCTCCATCAGGAAGCACTGCTCGCGCGCGAAGGGCATCGTTTGGCCATGCGGTCTCTGCTGGCGCTCATCGCGGTCGAGATCGGCCGCTTCGCGGTCAGCCGCGCGCGCAGCGGCAGCGTCACGCTCTCGCTCGCTGACGCAACGCTTGAATCGCTTCAGCGACTGGTTGAGGACAATTTCCGCAAAGAGCGGCAGATCGGCTTTTATGCCGACGCGCTGGCCATGACGGCGGACCGCCTCAACGATCACGTCAAGCGCGCGACGGGCGTGACCGCCGGTCATCTGATCCGGCAGCGCGTGCTGACGGAGGCAAAGCGGGAGCTGGTTTTTACCGGCCGGGCGATACACGACATCGCCTACGATCTCGGATTCACCGATCCGTCCCATTTCGCCCGGTTCTTCCGCAAGCAGACCGGTATGACACCGCAGGATTTCCGCAGCGGCCGGCCGGCTATGGGCGCTGCAGAGCCGGAGCTGGCCTTAAGGTAAACAAAAGGTTTCCGTTGCCCGTGCAATTGGAAGCGTCGACAGTTGCCGTGCTCGCGGCAGTTGTGCAACGCCGCCAGTTGTAGGAGGGCGATATGCGGTGGCTGCCGAAATCCATTCCATTCTTCGTTGTCAGTATCGCGCTGTACTTTGTCGCCTATTTCGGCATCGAGGGCGCCCGCATCCTGTTGTCTCCGGTCTATGGGCTCGACTTGCCCGTATTCGCGCAGGCTGTGCATGGGATCGGCCGCCGCTTCGCACTGGATGGTGAGGGGCTGCTCCGGATCGCGGCATTCCTCGGCGCCTTGAAGGTATCGATTGCGGTGCTGTTTGCAGTCTATCTGTTCGGCCGGGTGCAGGCGCTGTTCGGCCGGGAGGTCGAACATGAGATTGTGGATGCGGCGGTGCTGCTTGTGGTCGCCACCACGATCGTCGCAATAACTCCCGCCTTGTTCGACGGCGCAACCGAACTGGTTGCGGCCTATCGTCTTCCGCTTTGGCTCGCCGGCCTGGTTGTGACGCTGAGCATGATCGAGCGGGTGATGGCCGACGAGAAAGAGTCGGCGCGAGAGGCGGCGCGGCGCAGGCGCTGGACCGTCCACGATGTGATACTGCCGCCGAAGCGCAACAGCATCAGCACGCTACGCTGGGATGCGCTGCGCCGCAGCGTCAATGTCAACGCCAGCCTCGGTCGTTGAGCTTCACGCGGCCGCGGACTTTCGGATCGCGGCGTTCACCCGCGGCATGACCTCTTCGGCCATAAGCTGCATCGAGCGTTTGGCGAGCGCCGGATCAACCCAGTCCATCCCGGCATAAACGATCTCGCCGAAATCGCCGATCTCTTCCCGCAAGGCCAGGATACGGTCGACCACCTTGTTGACCGAGCCGTGGATGACGAGATTGTCCATGACGAAATCGTGAGTAACCTCCTCGTCCGGCTGATCCTTGTGCGCCTTGAAGACGAACAGGCGCTTGCTGCGGATCAGCTTGGCGTGCATCTGCCTGAAATAGAAGCGGTAGGGGCTCGCTTCGTCTTCGCGCGCGTAGCGCGCTGCGATCCTGTCGTCGTCGGCAACGAAGATGTTGCGGGCGACGCGCCAGTCAGAGGTCTTCGCCTCGGCGCCGCTCTCCATTTTGCCTTTGCAATAATTCTGCCAATGCGACTTCAGATGCATGGAGAGAAGAAAGTTGGCGGATAACGGATGGAAATCGCGTTTTCCCATCAGAACAACGCCTGGAGAAAACGGAGAAAGAACTGTTCCGACGATTTCGGGACGTGGCTTTTGATACGGCTTGCCCATGTAGCCGACGCCAAGATGCAGGGCACTGGTCCTCGCGGTCGACACCTTGAAGCGATTGTCCGGAAAATCGATGTCATAGGGCGGATCGCGTTCCCAGATCGCCAGAATCACGTCGATGGCTTCCGCAAAAATCCTGTTGCGGTCCTCATCAAGCAGACCGAGGACTTCTGCGTCGGAGGTGAGCGCGCCGGGGCTGATGCCGAAGATGAAGCGTCCCTGCGCCAGATGATCGAACATGGCGGCCTGCACGGCGGTGAGAACCGGATGTTTTTGCGAGAGATTCGAGGTGCCGGTGGCGAGCTTGATCTGTCTGGTTTCGGGGATCAGCGTCGCGTGGAACAATAGGCTGTTGGTGATGGCCTCGCAGCGGTCGGTCAGATGTTCGCCGACGAAAGCATCGTAGAATCCGAGTTTGTCGGCGAGAATAATCGCTTCCCGGTCTTCTTTCAGCGTTTCCGTCCAGTCGCGATGCATAGGATGCACCGGCATGGTGAAATAGCCGAGCCGCATTGCACTTCCTCCGCCTGCAATTATGCGAAGGGCGCTCCGATCGGCGGACCGGGCGCCCCTTTATGTCAGTGTAGCAGATGTCCGCCCGCACGCCGCAAGCCGAACGCATGCGTAACCGGAATGGGCGACAGCGTGTCTATTCTACATCCTGAAAAAGCGGCGACCGCTACACGCCACTCAACGCTTGCCAAGCTCGGCAATGATTTCGCCGGCCTCCTTGAAGGCGTGATTGGCGGCCGGCACGCCACAATAGATCGCCTGCTGCATGATGATTTCCTTGATGTCGTCGGCCGTAAAACCGCCCTCTACCAGAGCGGCGCGCACATGCATGCGAAATTCCGCCCATTTGTCGAGCGCGAGCATGGTTCCGATCACGAGCACACGGCGCGTGCGTTCGTCGTAATGCGGGCGGGTCCAGATTTCGCCCCAGGCATAGCGGGTAATGAAGTCCTGGAACTCCTCATTGAACGCGGTCTTCCCGGCATTGGCGCGGTCGACCCAGTCGTTACCGAGCACCTTGCGGCGCCGCGCCATGCCTTTGTCGTAGCGGTCCTTCTCATCCATGACGCACCTCGCTGTCTATCTGGACGCCAGGAAATCCAGAACTGTCCTTGTATAGACTTCCGGCTGCTCGACATTCGAGATATGCGCGGCCTCGAGGATCGCGATTTTCGCGCCGGGGATGTTCGCCCTGATGTATTCGCCGGCTTCGACATTGGTCGCCGGATCGTATTTTCCGGCGATGACCAGTGTCGGCGCCTTGATGCGCGGGAGCAGATCGCGATGATCCATCGCTGCAATCGCCTCGCAGCAGCCGATATAGCCTTCAACCGGCGTGGTAAGGAACATGTCGCTCATCCACTTCATCGTGTCGGGCGATCGCTCACGAAAGTCTTTGGTGAACCAGCGCTCCATATTGCCGGGCACGATGGCGGCAAGGCCCTTCTCGCGCACAAATTTGATGCGGTCGGCCCAGGGTGTGCGGTCAGCGTAGTAGCAGGTCGTGTTCGAGAGGATGAGTTTATCGATGCGGTCCGGCGCATTGGCGCCGAGCCATTGCCCGACCATGCCGCCCATCGAAAGACCGCACCAGCTGATCGTCTTGATGCCGAGCGCGTCGATGATGGCGAGCACATCACGGCCGAACCGCTCCATGCTGTAGGGCCCTTTGGGCGCGCCCGACTTGCCGTGGCCGCGGCGATCATAGCGAACGAGGCGGAATTTCTCGGCCCAGGCTTTGGCCTGCGGATCCCACATATGCAGATTTGTGCCGAGCGAGTTCGACAGCATCAGCACAGGTGCGTTGTCCGGCCCTTCGACCGAAACGTTGAGCGGGCAGCCATCGTCGGCGGTGATCACGGGCATCAAGTCCTCCAGTTACAGTCTTCTTGAGATTGAGAGCGTCGCCGACTAGCTGTCTTTGCCGCCGGCGCTGGTCACCAGCCGGTCGATCAATGTCTGTGCAACGCCCTGATAGCTCAGCGGGTCGAACAATTTGGGCAATTCGCTCGGTGGAATATGGGCGGTGACGCGCGGGTCGTGCAGCAGCACGTCTTTCAGGCTGCGTTTCTCGGCGTGCGCCCGTTTGCTGGCGTCTTCGACCAGTTTGTGGGCGACCGACTTGCCGAGCTTTTCGGCGAGCCTGAAAGCGATCGCTTCCGCCATGATCTGTCCGCCGCTGATGTCGAGATTGTGCGTCATGCGTGCGACATCGACATCGAGGCCTTCGGCAATATCGACCACAGCGGCAAGCGCGCCGGAGGTGACGAGGCAGAGGGCGGGGAAGGTCGGCCATTCCGCAGCCCAGGTGCCGGCGGCCCGTTCATGCTCCTGGATCTCGGCCGCAAGCAGGGTCGCACAGAGTTGTGGTGCGATGGTCGCGGCAGCGAGTGCGGCGGCGGAGGCGACCGGATTGCGCTTGTGCGGCATCGTGGAAGAGCCGCCCCGGCCTTCGCCGGCCGGCTCGAAGGCCTCACCGACTTCGGTCTGCATCAACAGCGAGACGTCGCGCGCAATCTTGCCGCATGTGCCGGCGAGAATGGTGAAGGCGGATGCGATTTCGGCGAGACGGTCGCGGTGAGTGTGCCAGGGGGACTCCGGCAGCGGCAGCTTCAGTTCCTGCGCCAGCCGTTCGGCGACATCGAGTCCGCGTTCGCCGAGGGCGGCCAGAGTGCCGGCAGCGCCGCCGAACTGCAGCACAAGCGCTTCCTCGCGCAGCCGCATGAGCCGCGCCCTTGAACGTGCCAGCGCCGCGCCGTAACCGGCCAGCTTCAGACCGAAGGGCATTGGCAACGCCTGCTGCAGCCAGGTGCGGGCGACCGTCGGAGTATGGCGGTGTTTTTCGGCCAGGGTGATGAAACCGGCAATGGCGCGGTCAAGCTCGCTCGCCAGCGCATCGATGGCGGCGCGCAGCTCGAGCACGAGAGCCGTGTCGATGATGTCTTGGCTGGTGGCGCCCCAATGGACGTAGCCGGCCGCCTCGGCGTTATTCTTCTTGACCTCGGCGGTTAGGGCCTTGACCAGCGGGATGGCCAGATTGCCGCCCGCCACCGAAGCTTCGCCCAGCGCCTTGATGTCGAAGTGGCTGGCATGACAGGCCTTGCCGATAGCTTCCGCGGCGCCTTTTGGGATCACGCCCGTCGCCGCCTCCGCCCGGGCGAGCGCAGACTCGACATCCAGCATTCGTTGCAGCCGTGCCTCGTCGGAGGTGATGGCGCGCATCGCCGCGCTCGAAAAGAGCGGCGCCAAAAGGGACGAGGGGACAAGCGGAGTGCTCATATGTGGGGCTGCTTGTGAAAGGCGGCGTCACACTAAGGGCTGCGCTGCCATCCGCCAAGTCACACGCAGCCGCGGAGGAGGGCCAAGCCGGCAGCGCATAGCTTGGCCATTGCCGTCTCTGCCCAAATTGGTGATACCGGTGCCATGTTCGATCTGACCCTGTCCTTCGACAATGGACCTGAACCGGAGGCGACGCCTCAGGTCCTCGAGGTTCTGGCACGCCGCGGCGTCAAGGCGACCTTTTTTGTGATCGGTCAGAAACTCGCCGATTCCGGGAGGCGGGCCCTGGCCGAGCGTGCGCATGCCGAGGGCCACTGGATCGGCAACCATTCGTGGACGCATTCGGTGCCGCTTGGCGAACGGCAGGCGCCTGATCTCGCCGAAGCGGAGATAGGACGGACACAGCAAGCTCTTGGCACCCTTGCGCATACGCACCGATATTTTCGCCCCTTCGGCGGGGGCGGCAATCTCGATCGGCGGCTCCTGAACCGCGATGTGGTGAATTTTCTAACCGCGGGAAAGTTCACCTGCGTGCTCTGGAACGCCATTCCCCGCGACTGGAACGACCCCGACGGCTGGGTTGAGCGCGCCGTTGGGCAATGCCAGAGCCAGCCTTGGACGCTGATGGTGCTGCACGATCTGCCGACCGGCGCGATGCGCCATCTCGATTCATTTCTGGGGCGCATCGAGGACATGGGCGGACGTCTGCGCCAGGATTTCCCGCCCGATTGCATGCCGATCGTGGACGGGATAGTCGTGCGTCCCATCGACGATTACGTCGCCGCTGCCTGACAGACTGACAGATGAGGAGTGTTCGCTCATGGCCATGACAATGACCGGCGAGGTCCAGCTTCCGGCGTCCCGCGAAACAGTCTGGGCGAAGCTCAACGATCCGGCGACGTTGAAGGCCTGCATTCCCGGCTGCGAAGAGCTGAACATGCTTTCCGACACCGAGTTCGAAGCGGTCGCCGTGAACAAGATCGGTCCGGTGAAGGCGAAGTTCAAAGGCAAGGTCACCCTGTCCGATCTCGATCCGCCCAACGGTTACAGGATTTCCGGGCAGGGCGATGGCGGCGTGGCGGGCTTCGCAAAGGGGGGCGCGGTGGTCGCGCTGACCGACAAGGATGGCGGGACCCTCCTGACCTACAATGTGGAAGCGCAGATCGGCGGCAAGCTCGCTCAGCTCGGCCAGCGGCTGATCAACGGCGCGGCCAAGAAGCTCGCCGACCAGTTCTTCGAGAATTTTGCCACCGCCGTGAAGGGCTGAGCCAGGCTCAAGCCCATCGGCAATTGCCTGACAGGTCTCCTGCGCCGGCGTGGGCGGCCGTTTGTGCTCTTGACCAAGGCGAGGGTCGGGGTTCAGACTTGGAGTCGTTCAAAATACTGAAAACGGCAAGTTTTCCGACCAAAAAGAGGGGCGTCGGCCGGAACGGCCCCAAAAACTGATCGATTTTCTAAGTCCGAGGAGGATTGCGATGCTTCCCGTCTCGATGACGGTGAACGGCAAGGCCGTCACCGCTACCGTCGATCCCCGAACCCTGCTGGTCCAGTACCTCCGCGAAAATCTGCGGCTGACCGGCACCCATGTCGGCTGCGATACGTCGCAATGCGGAGCCTGCGTGGTGCATGTGGACGGTGTCGCCCGCAAATCCTGCACCATGTTCGCCTGGCAGGCGGAAGGCGCCAAGGTGACGACCATCGAGGGAGTGGCGAACGGCGCGCAACTGCATCCGATGCAGGAGGCCTTCCGCGAGCACCATGCCCTGCAATGCGGCTATTGCACGCCGGGCATGATCATGGCCGCCATCGATATGGTCAACCGCAAGGGCCACGATCTCGACGACCAAACCATTCGGCACGAGCTGGAAGGCAATCTCTGCCGCTGCACCGGCTATCACAACATCGTCAAGGCGATCGCGGCCGGTGCGCGTGCGATGAAAGGATAATTTCGCGAGTATTCGAACGCACAAGAACGAACCGAGGGAGTGAAGCCGCCATGACTGCGACCGGGATCGGCGCGGCGGTGCGCCGCAAGGAAGACCAGCGTTTCATCACCGGCCAGGGCCACTATACCGACGATTTTTCACGGCCCGGCCAGACCTACGCTTATTTCATTCGTTCTCCGCACGCCCACGCAAAAATCCGTTCTATCGACAGCAAGGCGGCGACCGGCATGCCGGGCGTGCTGGCGGTGCTGACGGGCAAGGATCTCGCGAACGACAAGATCGGCAATCTGATTTGTGGCTGGATGATCCATTCCAAGGATGGTTCGCCGATGAAGATGGCCCCGCATCCGGCGCTGGCGGAGACCAAGGCCTGCTATGTCGGCGATCCGGTCGCGGTGGTGATCGCCGAGACGCTGGCGCAGGCGAAGGACGCGGCAGAGAAAGTCAGAATCGACTATGAAGTCCTGCCGGCAGTAACCGATCCGGCGAAGGCGAAATCGGCAATCCAGATTCATGAGGTCGCGCCGAAGAACACGATCTATGAGTGGCATCTCGGCGATGCGAAGGCGACAGATATGGCCATCGCTTCGGCCAAACATGTCACCAAGCTCGATTTCATCAACAACCGCCTCGTGCCCAACGCGATGGAACCGCGTGCGGCTCTCGCCGAATACGATGCCGGCGCCGACAGCCTGACGCTGTGGAACACCTCGCAGAATCCGCATGTGGCGCGGCTGGTAATTTCCGCTTTCGTCGGCATGGCGCCGGAGCACAAGCTGCGCGTGATCGCGCCCGATGTTGGCGGCGGATTTGGCTCGAAGATTTTCATCTATCCCGAGGAAGTCGTCTGTCTTTGGGCGGCGCGGCGGGTCAACCGGCCGGTGAAATGGACGTCGGACCGGTCCGAGGCATTTCTCGCCGACGCGCATGGCCGCGATCACGTCACGCATGCCGAATTGGCCTTCGACGCCGACGGCAAAATAACCGCGCTAAAAGTGAAGACGGTCGCCAATCTCGGCGGCTACATGTCGACGTTCTCGTCCTCGGTGCCGACCTATCTCTACGCGACGCTGCTGTCTGGGCAGTATGCGATCCCGAACATCTATTGCGAGGTCGACGCGGTCTACACCAACACCGTGCCGGTTGACGCCTATCGTGGCGCTGGCCGGCCGGAAGCGACGTTTGTGGTGGAACGTCTGGTCGAAGTCGGCGCACGCGAGCTCGGCATCGACCCTGCCGAATTGCGCAAGCGCAACTTCATCAAGAGCTTCCCCTATCAGACACCGGTGATCATGGCCTACGACGCCGGCGACTATCAGGCCTCGCTGAAAAAGGCGATGGACCTTGCAGACGTGAAGGGCTTCGGCAAGCGCAAGCGCGAGGCGGCGCGGCGCGGCAAGCTGCGCGGGCTTGGCTATTCGACCTATATCGAGGCCTGCGGCATCGCGCCCTCGGCGGCGGTCGGGTCGCTCGGCGCGGGAGTCGGGCTTTGGGAATCGGCGGAAGTGCGCGTCAACCCGACCGGCAATGTCGAGGTGCTGACGGGTTGCCACGCGCACGGGCAGGGGCACGAAACGACCTTCGCCCAGCTTGTCTCCGAACGGCTTGGCATTCCGATCGATCAGGTGTCGATCGTGCATGGCGACACCGACAAGGTGCAGTTCGGCATGGGCACCTATGGCTCGCGCTCGGGTGCGGTCGGCATGACGGCGATCGTGAAGGCGCTGGACAAGGTCGAGGCCAAGGCAAAAAAGATCGCCGCGCATGTGATGGAGGCGGCGGAAGGCGACATCGAGTTCAAGGACGGCAAGTTCACCGTTGCCGGCACCGACAAGTCGATGGCCTTCGGTGAGGTGGCGCTGGCCGCTTATGTCGGCCACAAATTCCCGACGCATGAGATCGAGCCGGGTCTGAAGGAAGGCGCTTTCTACGATCCGACGAATTTCACCTTCCCGGCCGGCTGCCACATCTGCGAAGTGGAAATCGACGAGGACACCGGTGAAACGGAGATCGTCAGCTGGACGGCGGTCGACGATTTCGGGACCCTGATCAATCCGATGATCGTGGAAGGCCAGGTGCATGGCGGCATCGCGCAGGGCGTCGGCCAGGCGATGATCGAGCACACGGTCTACGACGAGGACGGACAATTGTTGAGCGGCTCGTACATGGATTACGCCATGCCGCGCGCGCACAATTTCCCGACCTTCAAGGTCGACACCACCGAAACGAAATGCCCGTCCAATCCGCTCGGCATCAAGGGCTGCGGCGAGGCCGGGGCGATCGCAGCGCCGGCGGCGGTGATGAACGCCATCACCGATGCACTGGGAACTGAAAAGATCGAGATGCCCGCGACGCCGCTGGCGGTGTGGCGGGCCCTGCAGACAGTCACCCGCAGTCAGGTTGCGGCGGAATAGGAGCCATCCATGTACGCTTTCAAGTTCGAACGGCCGACCACGGTGCGTCAGGCGGTCAATCTTCTGGCCAAGAACGAGGACGGCAAGATTCTCGCCGGCGGGCATTCGCTGATTCCGGTCCTGAAACTGCGGCTCGCCAACCCGTCGATGCTGATCGACCTGTCAAAGATCGAGGGATTGTCGGGCATCGAGGTGTCGGCGCGCTCGGTGACGATCGGCGCGATGACCAAGCACGCCGATGTTGCCAATTCGAAGGAATTGCAGGCGGTGATGCCGGGACTTGCCGCGGTGCCAGGCTCGATCGGCGACCCGCATGTGCGCAATGTCGGCACCATAGGCGGCTCGCTCGCCAACAACGATCCCAATGCCGATTATCCGGCAGCCGCGCTCGGGCTTGGCGCAACGATCATCACCTCCAAGCGCAAGATTCCCGCCGACGAGTATTTCAAGGGAATGTTCGAGACGGCGCTGGAGCCCGACGAGATTATCACAAAGGTGTCGTTCCCGATCGCGAAGAAGGCCGCCTACCAGAAGTTCAAGCACCCGGCCTCGGGCTTCGCGCTGGTCGGCGTGTTCGTGTCCAAGCGCGGCTCGGACATTCGCGTCGCAGTGACGGGCGCCGGCGCAAATGGCGTCTTCCGCGTGCCGTCTTTCGAGGAGGCGCTGAAGAAGCGCTTTGCGCCGAAATCGCTGGAAGGCCTCACGCATACGGCTGACGGACTGAACAGCGACATCCACGCCAGCGCTGAATATCGCGCGCATCTGATCGGCGTGATGGCGCGGCGCGCGGTTGCTGCGGCGAATGAGAAGGGTGGCGCGGAAGATTAGGCGGCCGGCGCCTTGTCGAGTTCGGCCAGCAGCCCGCGCAGGTCGAGCGCCCGAGACGGCATCTCGATCATGCCGTCAGCTTCGCGTTTCCAGCTTTCGCGCGGCCGGTCGCAATAGAGCTCGATGCCGTTATCGTCGGGGTCGCGCAGATACAGCGCCTCGCTGACGCCATGGTCGGACGCGCCTTCCAGCGGAATTCCCGCGTCGATCAGGCGCTTCAGCGCGTCGGCCAGCAGGCGGCGGGTCGGATACAGGATCGCAACATGGTACAGGCCTGTGGTGCCGGGCGGGGGCGGCGAGCCGCCCTGGCTTTCCCACACGTTGAGCGCGATATGGTGGTGATAGCCGCCGGCCGACATGAACACAGCGCCGCCACGTCGGCGGGTGATCTCGAAGCCCAGAATATCGCGATAAAAGGCGAGCGCCCGGTCCAGATCAGCCACTTTCAGGTGCACATGGCCGATCCGCACCCCCGGATCGATGGTTCTGTTGGGCATATCGCTCATGCTGGAAACCCATTCAAAGACGACCGGCGGGTGGATATGTAAGATGATGTTATGGTGCCACAAGCATCGGCGAGAAGCCGACTTGTGGCCGTGTTCGACAGGTTTCCAATGACCTCCGCCAAGTCCCGGGCCGTTCCAACCTCGATCGACCAGACGCTCGATCTGCTGAGTGCCGGCCGCTATGTCGCCGACCGGTCGCTGGCGACGGTGCTGTTTCTCGCCCTAAAAATGGGCCGGCCGCTGTTTCTGGAGGGCGAGGCCGGGGTCGGCAAGACCGAAATCGCCAAGGTGCTGAGCGAAACGCTGGGCCGCCGTCTCATTCGCCTGCAATGCTATGAGGGGCTCGACGTCTCGGCGGCCGTCTATGAATGGAATTACGCGGCGCAGATGATCGCGATCCGCCTGGGCGAAGCCGAAGGCAACACGGATCGCGAGCGGCTGGAGCACGACGTCTTCTCCGAGCGCTTCCTCATCAAACGTCCGTTGCTGCAGGCGCTGGAGCCGGATCCCGCTGGCGCGCCAGTGCTGCTGATCGACGAACTCGATCGCACCGATGAAGCGTTTGAGGCCTTCCTGCTCGAAGTGCTCGCCGATTTCCAGGTGACCATTCCGGAACTGGGCACGGTGAAGGCGGAACATCCGCCGATCGTGATCATCACGTCCAACCGCACTCGCGAGATCCACGACGCGCTCAAGCGGCGCTGTCTCTATCACTGGGTGGGCTATCCAAGCGCGGAACGCGAACTGTCCATTGTGCGTGCACGGTTGCCCGGCATTGCGGCAAAGCTGTCACAGGAGATCGTGCATTTCGTGCAGCGGTTGCGGCGCGAGGATCTGTTCAAGGCCCCGGGGGTTGCCGAAACGCTCGACTGGGCTTCGGCACTGTCGGAGCTCGACGCGGTCGCCCTCGATCCGGCGACGGTTTCGGACACGCTCGGCGTGCTTTTGAAATATCAAGACGATATCGCGCGTCTCGACAACAGCAAGGTGAAAGACATTCTCAACGACGTGCGCGCAGAGCTGCGCGCGGCGGAATAGCGATGCAACAGGACGGCCGCCTCGCTGAAAATATTCTCTACTTTGCGCGGGCTCTGCGCACCGCCGGGATTCCGGTGGGGCCGGGCGCCGTGATGGACGCGCTCGAAGCGCTGAAGACTGCCGGTATTGGCACCAAGGACGACTTTTACTGGACGCTGCACGCCGTCTTCGTGAAGCGGCACGAACATTCGCTTCTGTTCGATCAGGCCTTCCGCATCTTCTTCCGTAAGCGCGCCTATCTTGAGCAGATGATGGCGATGATGATGCCGCAGGCGTTGGCGCCGACCGATCCAGTGCCGCCGCCCGCCGCGCAGCGCGTGCTTGAGGCCTTGTTCCCGGAAGGCAGCCAAAAAAGGCCGGAGAAGAAGCAGGATATCGAGATCGACGCTCGGCTGACGGTCTCGGACCGGGAGATTCTGGAGAAGAAGGACTTCGCGCAGATGTCGGCGGCGGAGATCGCCGAGGCGAAGCAGGCGATCAAGAAACTCGTGCTGCCGCTTGATGAAGTGCGGACGCGGCGTTTCACTGCCTCGCGGCACGGCCATGTCATCGACATGCGGCGCACCATGCGGTCCAGCCTGAAAGGGGGAGGCGCGGTCATTGACCTGAAGTATCTCGGCCTCAAGACACGCCAGCCGCCGATTGTCGCCCTGCTCGATATTTCCGGCTCGATGAGCCAGTACACGCGGCTGTTCCTGCATTTCCTGCATGCGGTGACGGATGCTCGCAAACGCGTCTCCACCTTCCTGTTCGGGACGCGGCTCACCAATGTCACACGCGCGCTGAAGGAGCGCGATCCGGACGACGCGCTCGCCGCCTGTTCCGGCAGCGTGCTCGACTGGTCGGGCGGCACCCGCATCGCGACCTCGATCGAATCTTTCAACAAGCACTGGGCGCGCCGTGTGCTGGCGCAGGGCGCCATCGTGCTCTTGATCACCGACGGGCTGGAACGCGATCCCGGCGATCGGCTGGGCTTCGAGATGGATCGCCTGCACCGCTCCTGCCGCCGGCTGATCTGGCTCAACCCTCTGCTAAGGTTCGAGGGATTCGAGGCCAAGGCGAGCGGCATCAGGGCGATCGTGCCGCATGTTGACGAACTGCGGGCCATTCACAATCTCGACTCCATGGCCAATCTGTGCGCCGCGTTATCCGATCACGTGCGTGCCGACGAGTCGAAGAACTGGTTAAAGAAGATCGCGTGATATCTGAACGTTTGCGAACAAGGGTCTGAACATGGATTCAAAATTGCTGGCGCGCGACGAAGACATCCTGAAGGCCGCCGAAGACTGGCGCAAGGCGGGACGTGGGGTCGCACTCGCGACCGTGGTCGAAACCTGGGGCTCGGCGCCGCGGCCGGTCGGCTCCAATCTGGTGATCGATCAGGAAGGCAATTTCCTCGGCTCCGTCTCCGGCGGCTGCGTCGAGGGAGATGTCATCACCGAGGCGCTGGATGTCATCGAGAGTGGCCAGCCGAAGACGCTGGAATTCGGCGTCGCCGATGAGACTGCCTGGCGGGCGGGATTGTCCTGCGGCGGCACCATCCGCGTCTATGTCGAGAAAGTGGAGTAGGCCGCCTTGCGTCTCGACATTCTGTCCGCGTTGAATATCGAACGCGCCGCGCGGCGCGCCGTGATTGTTGTTACCGACGTCGCCAGTGGCAAACAGCGGCTGGTGAAGGCGGCAGACGCGAGGAAGGACCCGCTGGCCGATTTGCTCGCCAAGCATCTGCGCAGCGGCAAGAGCGGCATGGCGGAGACACCGCAGGGCAAGGTCTTTCTGACCGTGCATGTGCCGCCACCGCGGCTGGTCATCACCGGCGCTGTTCACATCAGCCAGGCGCTGGCGCCGATGGCGAAGCTTCTGGGCTATGACGTGACCATCGTCGATCCGCGCACGGCCTTTGCAACGCCGGAGCGGTTCCCGGACGTGAAGGTGCTGGCGCAATGGCCGGACGAGGCGCTGCCGCCGCTGAATATCGACGGCTACACCGCCTTCGTCGCGCTGACCCATGATCCCAGAATCGACGATCCGGCGCTCACGCATGCGCTCGCGCGCGAGTGCTTCTATATCGGCGCGCTCGGGTCCAAAAAAACGCACGGCCGCCGGGTCGAGCGGCTGAAGGCGCAGGGCATCACCGACAACCAGATCGCGCGCATCCATGCTCCCATCGGCCTGTCGATCGGGGCGGTCTCCCCGCCTGAAATCGCCGTGGCGATCATGGCCGAGATTACAGCAAATCTGCGACAATCGGCGGAGGCGCGGGCATGAAATTCGGTCCCGTTCCTGTCTCCGATGCCGTAGGCGGCACGGCGGTGCACAGCATCCGCAAGGGTGGCTTTGTGCTGAAGAAAGGAACGGTGATAACGCCCGAAGACGTTGCCGCCATGCGCTCCGCCGGTATTGCTGAAATCGTCGTCGCCCACCTGGAAGCTGGCGATGTGTCCGAGGATGTTGCCGCAGCCGAGATCGCGGCCGCTGTTGCCGGCGAACGAGTGTTGGCGGATCGTGCCTTCACCGGGCGCTGCAACCTCTTTGCTGAGGCTGCGGGCGTGCTCGTGGTTGATAAGGCGGCGATAGACCAGCTTAATCTTGTAGACGAGGCGATCACTTTCGCAACCTTGCCGGCCTTCAAACCGGTGGTGGAAGGGGAGATGATCGCAACAGTGAAGATCATTCCCTTTTCGGTCGGGAAAGAGGCACGTGACAGGGCGCTGTCCGTCGCATCCAAGGCAAAGCCGCTGCTGCGAGTTGCTCCCTACAAAATCAGGAAGGTCGGTGTCATTTCAACATTGCTGCCGGGGCTTGCCGACAAGGTTGTCGAGAAGACGCTGAAGATTACCGCCGATCGTCTCGCGCCCGCCGGTGCCACGATCATCGCCGACCGGCGCGTGTCGCACGATGAGCGTGCGCTGGCGACGGCAATCGACGAGGTGCTGCGGGAAGGTGCCGAACTCGTGATCGTGTTCGGTGCCTCCGCGATTGCCGACCGACGCGACGTCATTCCCTCCGCAATTGAAGCGGTCGGCGGCAAGGTCGAGCATTTCGGCATGCCGGTCGATCCCGGCAATCTGATGCTGATCGGGCAGGCGAGGGGGCATCCTGTGCTGGGCGCGCCGGGCTGCGCGCGCTCGCCCAAGGAAAACGGCTTCGACTGGATTTTGATGCGGCTCTTGGCCGGCTTGCCGGTCTCGCGCACCGACATCACCGGTATGGGCGTCGGCGGCCTCCTGATGGAAATCGTCACCCGGCCGCAGCCGCGCGAAGAGACGGCGCCGCACGACGTGAAAAGGATTGCAGCTCTTGTCCTGGCGGCTGGCCGCTCCACCCGCATGGGAGGTCCAAACAAGCTGCTCGCCGAAATCAGCGGACGTCCGCTGGTGCGCATCGCGGTCGATGAAGCATTGGCGTCACGCGCGAGCCCGGTCGTTGTGGTTACCGGCCATCAGCGCGAACGCATTGAGACGGCGCTGCAGGGTCTCAAGATCAGGATTGTGCACAATCCGGATTTTGCCGAAGGGCTGTCGACATCGCTGCGTGCGGGGCTGAACGCGTTGCCGTCCGATGTCGATGGTGTCGTCGTGCTGCTTGCCGATATGCCGCAGGTGGACGCGGCATTGATCGACCGCCTGATCGCGTCCTTCGATCCGGAGAAGGGGGCGCTGGCCGTGGTGCCGACAATCGAGAGCAAGCGCGGCAATCCCGTGCTGTGGTCACGCCGTTTCTTCCCCGATCTCATGGCGCTGGAAGGCGACGTCGGCGCACGGCATCTGATTGGCCGCTATTCCGAGGCGGTCGTCGAGGTGCCGGTGACGGGAAAGGGACCGCTGGCCGACGTCGATACACCCGACGCCCTGAATGCGGCCAAGGCCGAGCTCGAGCGTCGCTGAAGCCGCTGCAGGACTTTCACATAACCAATTCGAAATAAAAGGCTTTTGACCGTCGTCTGTGGGCACTGGGAGCGCCCCTTGCAATGGCACTCGAGTTTGATTATGACTGACCAGTCAGTCATAGTATGAGCGCGATGTCAGGGAAACTCAGGAAGAGCGGGACGGCGAGTGCCGGGCGCGGCGGCGGCAAGGATCGCGCTGCGCAAAGCGCCGCGCGGCGCGAGGCCATTCTCAAGGCAGCATTGGCAGAGTTCTCCGCCGGCGGCTTTGCGGCGACGCGGCTCGACGACGTGGCGCGCCGCGCCGGCGTCGCCAAGGGCACCATCTATCTGCACTTCGCCGACAAGGAGGCGCTGTTCCAGGAAATCGTGCGCTCGATGTTGACCCCGCTGGTCGGCCATCTCGAAAATCTACGTAACATCGATGTTCCGTTTCGCGCGATCGCGGAGCAGATCGTCAACCTGTTCGTCAGCGAAGTTCTGGAGACCGATCGCAAGAACATCATCCGCCTGATCGTCGCCGAAGGCCCGCGTTTCCCGAAGATTGCCGAGTTTCACTATCGTGAAGTCGTCAGCCGCGTGATGGCGGCAATGCAGGTGATCCTGCAGCGCGCCGTCGAGCGCGGGGAGATCAGACACAAGGCGCTGGCGCAGTTTCCACAATTGCTGTTCGCCCCGGCACTGATGACCGTCATCTGGAACAGCCTGTTCGAGCAATTTTCTCCACTGGACGCGCGCGCAGTGCTGCGCGCTCATATCGATATTCTGTTGTCTGAAAGGACCAAGCCATGACCCGGCATTTTACCGCCGGACTTCTTCTTGCCTGTCTTGCATTCGCCGCCGCGGCCTGTAGCAAGAGCGATGACAATGTGCTGCAGGGCTGGATCGAGGCCGATTTTATTTTCGTCAGCCCGGACGAGCAGGGCCGCGTCGAGGAGCTGAAGGTGCGGGAGGGCGATCGCGTCGAGAAGGGCGCTTTGCTGTTCACGCTCGATTCGGACCTGCAGCGCGCCGATTTCGGTGTCGCCGAGGCGGCCTATACCGGCGCCAAGCAGAATTTCGAGCGCGCGCAGAATCTTCTGAAAGTGGCGGCCGGAACACAGAAGGCCTATGACGACGCGCTCGCCTCCTACCGTGACAGCGAGGCGCGGCTGAATGCGGCGCGCACTCGGCTCGAGCGTCGCCGTGCCTTCAGCCCGGTGAGCGGCAGCGTGCATCAAATCTACTTCCGGCCGGGAGAGACTGTCCCCGCCAGCAAACCTGTGCTGGCGCTGCTGCCACCCGGCAACATCAAGGTGCGCTTCTTCGTGCCGGAGGCCATGCTGCCACGCATTGCGCTCGGCGATACGGTCGAGGTGAGTTGCGACGGCTGCGTGGCGCCGGTCGGGGCCAAGATCAGTTTCATCTCGCGCAATGCCGAATACACGCCCCCGGTGATCTACTCGATCGAGGAGCGGCACAAGCTTGTCTATCTGGTGGAGGCGCGCGCCGAAAAAGTCGATTTGTTGCGGGTCGGCCAGCCGGTCGATGTACGCGTGCACCCCCGCGAGAACGGCAAGTGACAGCTTCACCCGATATTGCCATCGACGTGCAGGGGCTGACCAAGTCCTTCGGTGGCCGCGTCGTGGTGCGCGATCTGTCGATGCAGGTGAAACGCGGGACCATCTACGGCTTTCTCGGGCCGAACGGCTCCGGCAAGACCACGACCATTCGCATGCTGTGCGGTCTGCTGACGCCCGACAAGGGAACCGGGACCTGTCTCGGCTATGACATCCGCACGCAGGCCGACCGGATCAAGCTGCATGTCGGGTACATGACGCAGCGCTTCAGCCTGTATCAGGATTTGTCGGTGCGAGAAAATCTCGAATTCGTGGCCCGCCTCTATTGTCTTCCCGATCCGGTCGGGGCTGCGCGTGCGATGATCGCACGGCTTGGCCTGCAGGGGCGGGAAGAGCAATTGGCCGGCTCGCTGTCAGGCGGCTGGAAGCAGCGGCTCGCGCTCGGCGCCTGCACGCTGCCCAATCCGAAATTGCTTCTTCTCGACGAGCCGACAGCCGGCGTCGATCCCAAGGCGCGGCGCGAATTCTGGAACGAAATTCATGCGCTTGCCGCGGAAGGACTCACCGTTCTCGTCTCCACACACTACATGGACGAGGCCGAACGCTGTCACGAGATTGCCTATATCGCCTACGGCGAGTTGCTGGTGCATGGCACGGTCGACGAAGTGATCGAGCATTCGGCGCTGGCCACCTACACCGTCAGCGGCGACGACCTGAACGGGCTTCTGCATGAACTGGACGGCAAGCCCGGCGTCGACATGGTGGCGCCGTTCGGCGCCAGCCTGCATGTCTCGGGCCGCGACTCTGCAGCGCTGGAACAGGCCATTGCCGCCTACCGAAATAGGCCGGGCCTGATCTGGGAGAAGTCCGAGCCGTCATTGGAAGACGTGTTCATCGATCTGATGAGCCGCGCGCGGGACAATTTCCAATGAGCCTCCTCGACAACCATGCCGCGGCCGGCGGGTTCTGGCGTCGCACCTGGGCGATGCTGATCAAGGAATTCATCCAGCTCCGCCGTGATCGGGTGTCGTTTGCGATGATCGTGATGATCCCGCTGATGCAGCTCATTCTGTTCGGCTATGCGATTAACACCACGCCGCGCGACCTGCCGACGGCCGTGTTGCTGCAGGAGAGCAGCGATGTTGGCCGTTCGATCCTGAAGGCGCTGGAAAACACGCGCTACTTCAAGGTGACGCATCAGGTGACCGACGAGGCCGAATTCGACCGACTGATCCAGTCTGGCACGGTGTTGTTCGGCGTCGAAATCCCGCGCGGCTTCGAGCGCGCGCTGCGGCGCGGCGAGAGGCCGGCGCTTCTGGTCGCGGCCGACGCGACCGACCCCGTCGCTTCAGGATCGGCGCTGGGTGCGTTGAACCAGGTCGCCCGCACCGCTTTGCAGAATGACCGCGCGATACCCGATGCCGGCGTGCCGGTTTTCGAAATCCGCCAGCATGCGCGCTACAATCCCGCTGCGGATACCGCGCTAAATATCGTGCCGGGTCTTGTCGGAACGATTCTGACCATGACGATGCTTATCTTCACGGCATTGTCAGTGACCCGCGAAATCGAGCGTGGCACCATGGAAAGTCTGCTCTCCATGCCGATCACGCCGATCGAGATCATGCTCGGCAAGATCGTGCCTTATGTGATCGTCGGCTTTGTGCAGGCGTCGCTGATCGTCGGCACGGGCATCCTGCTGTTCAGTGTCCCGGTGCTTGGAAGCCTCTGGATGCTTGCGGCGCTCAGCACCTTGTTCATCGCGACCAACCTCTCGGTCGGTTATACGTTTTCGACAGTTGCACAGAACCAGCTGCAAGCGGTGCAGATGTCGATGATGTTTTTTCTGCCGAACATTCTTCTGTCCGGATTCATGTTTCCCTTTGCCGGGATGCCGCTCTGGGCGCAGTGGATCGGCGAGGCGTTGCCGCTGACCCATTACATCCGCATCGTGCGGGCGATCATGCTGAAGGGGGCAACGCTCGAGGATTTGCGCTACGATGCGGTTGCGCTGTTTTTCCTGATGCTGGTTGCAATGACGATCGCTGTCACCCGCTTCCGGCGTACGCTCGACTAGCTCATTTTCTGACGAACACGCCGAGCCGTCCGTAGAGGCTGCTGCGGTCGTCGTTATCGAAAGACCAGCCGAATCCGGCAGACCATTCGAGATCGTAAAGTCTGAAACTGGTGATGTGAAGGCCGGCTCGCACCTGACGATACTTGCTGTCGAGGCCGAAGGCGCCAATCTCGGGACCTGCATAGAAGCTGCCCGGGATTCGCCATCCATAAGCGAGCCGGGCAGAATAGCTCGGACCTACCGTCGAGAAAGATGCATCAGCACCGATCATGGTAAGGGACGTCGGCTCGAACCACAGATCGACGCCGGTGCGGATTCCGATTTCGATTCCGCGCAACGAGCCCGCCGGGTCATCGGGGGTAAGAAGATGGTATTGCACGTCGATGCCGGCGAACATCGAAACGACAAGACGGTCTTTCTGCAGACGCCAGCCGGGCAGCGCGAAAGCGACGTTGTGTTCGCCGGTGATGAGAGGATGTCCGGCTGCTCCGGACACGTAGCCGTAACGTCCTGCGCCAAGCAGAAGCTTCAGGACGAAGCCTTCGCGGTCGAGGCCGGCCGGCGACCAGAGTGCGCCGCCGTAAAAAGACAGGCCGTGCCGCCACAGGTCACCGCCGGAAAAGAAGATAGTGGTTTTCTCGTCGTCGATATCGATATCGGCCGACGCGGCATTCACGCTAAAACTGCCCATGATCGCCGCGAGCGGAACCGCCCGGGCGAATGCCCCAACGCGACGCATGCAGAGCCCACGCCTACAACGGCAGGTCGGCACAAGACGCAGCCACAGCCGCCGGTGGCAGATTAGGGCGGGAGGTTGTGAATTACCAGCCCGAAGTCAGGGCGATTTTCGGTGAGGGGCGTGCGCCAGGCGCCTTGGCGGGGAGCCGAAATTGCGGCGAACCATCGCCGAGAATGCACTGGGGCTCGCATAGCCGACCGAGGATGCCACCGAAGCGACGGAGGCGCCGAGGGTCATGCGTGCCAGCCCGTCGATCGCGCGCAGCCGTGCCCGCCATTCGCTGAAACTGAAACCCGTTTCCGCGCGGAACAGCCGCGCCAGGGTCCGCCGGCTGGCGCCGGATAGGTCCGCCCAGTCATCCAGACTTTGATCATTATGCAGATTTTCCAGAAGACTGCGCGCGACGCGCAGCGCACGCGGATCGCGCGGCATCGGCACGGCCAGCTTGCGCTCCTGCATGCGGCCGAGTTCGGTCAGGATCAGCCGGGCGATAAGGCCGCCACGCCCGGTTTCCTCATAATCGAGGGGTTCTTCCAGAGCCGCGAGGATGAGCTCGTGCAGCAGCGGGCCGATTTCGATGAGCGTTGGCCGGCCGGGCAAATCCGAACAGGCCCTATCGTCGATATAGACCGTGCGCATTTCCAGGCGCCCCCGCATGACCATGCAGTGGGGATCTTGCGGGGGCATCCACAGTGCCAAGGCCGGCGGCACGATCCAGGCTGCGGCGTCGGTTTCGATCCGCATGATCCCGGTCATGGCATGGATGAGCTGGCCCCGCCGGTGGATGTGCAGAGGAATGCTGTCCCCGTCGTTCCAGGCTTTGGCCATGGCGGCGACGGATCGCGGGGCATCGTCGAGATTCTTGCGGTATTCCGGACGCATCCTCGAGCTCTTGGCCTGTTGGCGACGAAAATCGGCCGAACATCGCCATTTGGCAAGGGCTATAGTGGTGCCGCTTTCGTCAATTCCTGCAGGGAAATGCCATGACTGCCGCCGCCGAAGCCGCAACCAGCGGCCTGTCCAGGGAAACCAGGATCTCCATCGGCTTCCTGAACTGGGCACATGCCATCGACCATTATGTGATGCTGATCTTTCCAACCGTGGTGATCGGCCTCGAAGCCGTCTACGGGCGCAGCTACAGCGAACTGATCGCGCTCTCGACGGCGTCGTTCATTGCCTTCGGGGTGTTCTCGCTGCCGGCCGGCTGGCTGGCCGATCATTGGAGCCGCCGCAATATCATGGCGGTCTTCTTTCTGGGCTGCGGCGCCTCGCTCATCGCGGCTGGATTGTCGCCGAATGTCTACATGCTCGCTGTGGCACTGGCGGCGCTTGGCATGTTCGCTTCCATCTATCATCCGGTTGGCATGGCCATGCTGATCGAGGCCTCGCAGGCGCGCGGACGGGTGCTCGCTTTCAACGGTGTATGCGGCAATCTCGGCGCAGCGCTGGCCGCCGGAGTCACGGCCGTGGTGGCGACGTACTTCGGCTGGCGCATGGCATTCGTTCTGCCTGCCGTGCTCTGCCTTGCAACCGGCGCAGTCTATCTGTGGATGATCCCGGACGATCATCACCGCACCGCGACGCGCAAATCCGCACCGGATGTGCAGCTGTCGAAGCGGTCGGCTGTGATCATGTTCGGCCTGTTCATCCTGATTGCCTTGGGCGCGGGGCTTGCTTTCAATGTGATCTCTGTTGCGCTGCCGAAGCTGATCGACGAACGCGTAGGGCACGATATCAATCTGGTGGCGGTCGGAAGTCTCGCCACGGCCGTTTTTCTGGTGGGTGCCCTCGCGCAGCTTGTCATGGGACGGCTGGTCGAACGCATGACTCCGACCATCCTGCTCACGTTGATCACGGCGACGCTGTTCGTCGGCGTGTCCTGGTCGGTTTACGCGACCGGTGCCGTGCTTATGGCGGCTCTCGCGGTGGCGATGATCGGTCTCTACGGGCAGGTGACGGTCAACGACGTGGTGATCGCGCGCTACACCGCCGACGCATGGCGCGGACGCGTCTATGCGGTGCGCTATTTTCTGGTGTTCATCTCTTCGGGCGCGGCGGTCGCATCGATCGCCTATCTGCACGCACGGGGCGGGTTCGATCTCGTTTTGCTTGTGACCGCCGGCATCTGCTTCGTGTTCTTCGCCGCGACCGTCGGCGTGGCTGTTCTTGTTGCGGGGGTCGACGGCCGCAGGCGCAGAGCGGTCCCGGCGGAATAGGGCCCTGTTCTGTTCCACGCTGCTCAGGCAAATGCCGGAATGAGATCGCGCACCGCTGCGCCGGTCCGGTTGTGGACGATTTCTGCGATCCTGCTGCGGTGGCACATGGCGGGGTCGCGTTCGAAGCACAGCAGGCAGATCCGCTGCCCGGAGCGGAGCAGCGCCAGCAGTTCGTCCATGGCCTCCCTGGCGTCCGGTGTCTTCAGGTGCTGGTCGTAGATGCGCCAGAGCGTCTTGGTGTCACCAGCGCGCGCCGCCTGGCGTCCTTCGGCGGGCGTACCGAGCTTCTGCAGATGCAGATAGCGGATTCCGATCTCGTCAAGCGCGGCTGCGAGCTGCCGCTTGGAAAAACCGGGCTTTCGCGAGGTGGCGACCGCACGCACATCCACAAGGGTGGTTATGCCGGCCCGGCCGAGCTCGCCGAGCACTGCGCCGGTTACGGACTGTTCGTATCCGATCGTGAACAAGGGCGGCATGTGAGGAGCCTATCACCTGCAATCCGGGGCGTTCGTCATAAAACTGTTATGTATCTGCTATGTAGATGACATCCGGACGTCATGAGGCCTTTGGCGCCTTCGCTCACACGGATAACTGCCCATGAACGCGGTCGACTTCACGCTGATGGCCAAGGCCGGAACCGAACCCAGGTCTTTCCGCAACGGCGACACGATATTCCGCGAGGGCGATATGGCAGATTGCCTGTATGTGATCCAGCAGGGCGACGTCGAAATCCGGCTGGGCAACAGGGTCCTTGGTACGCTCAACCCTGGCGGCATCTTCGGGGAGATGGCGCTGATCGACGGGGCGCCGCGCAGCGCGACCGCCGTCGCCGCGTCGGATGTGATCGTCGTGCCGGTGACCGAAAAGCAGTTCCTGTTCATGGTCAGCCACACGCCGTATTTCGCTCTGAATGTGATGCGGATCCTGGCCGACCGCCTCCGCCACATGAACCAGGCCCTGTAACCGGATCAGGCCGGCGCGTTAGGGCGGACTGCCAGTTCACCTTCCAGCCGCGCGATGTTCTCGAACAGGCGCTTGCTGGTCAGCTTGAGGAAGCTCAGGCCAAATTCCGGGTTCTGGAAATAGAGCTCCTCGAATTTTTCGTAGGAGAGGGCGAGAATTTCCCCATTGTCGAGCGATATGAGGCTCAGCGTGCGCACGCCGTCGGGCTGCAGCAGGCCGAGTTCTCCCACCACGGCGCCGGGCTGCAGCTCCAGATTGATTTCCTGCAGCAGGAAGCGGCCCGAGACCACGAGATACATCGCCTCGGCAAGATCACCCTTGCGGAACAGGACCTGGCCGGCCTTGGTGCGCCGCCTCGTCATGAACGGCTGCAGCCAGGTCATGTCGAGGTCGGAACGGGCGGCGCGCTTGGTGCGGCGGATCAGTTCGCGCATCTCGTGCAGGCGGTAAAGGTTGAGCGGCAGCACGATGCAATTGAGCACTAGCGTCGGGTAGATGCCGGCGAGGGACGAATAAACCAGGAAAAAGACGTTGGTGACGATGCCCACGATCCGCAGCGGGATCATGGTCTTCATCCAGTATTGCACGACGGTCAGGACAATCCCCAGGATCGCCGCGCCCTGAGCGATGTACCCAATCTCCAGAATGTCCATCCCGTCCTCCGCAAGCCGTCCCTATGGGGCTGAATCGCGCCGGATTGTCAGCGGTCCGTCGCGCCGAGGCAATAAGTTGACTTTCCGCGCGCCGGTTCTGCCGCAGCATGCGGGGAAGGCGGCTTCACATTGGCAGGGATTGGGTGCTAAGGAGCCGCCAGGAACCAACTATTGTGACGCGAGCGAGACACATTCAGCGCAAATGCCGGCCATGGGTCGCCGTGGCCGCGGCCTATGCCGTTGCGCTCCAGATGCTCCTGTCCGCCGCAGTGGCGAGCCAGATGGCGGCCGCGGCCCCGTCCGGCGCTTTCCCGATCTGCTTCGGTGTGGTCGAGCCGGCTGACGCGGCCGGCAAAGGCGATCTGGTGCCGGTCCATCAGGCATCGTGCATTCTGTGCACCGTCGGCTTGTCCGCGCCCGTCGATCTTGCCGCGCCGGGGGTGCGGCCGGGCCTTGCCTGGGCCGATGTCGTTCGCCCGCACCCGATGGGCGACCCTCATCTGGCGCAGGCACCGCCCAGCCCCAGACTGTCGCAAGGACCTCCCCAGATCGCCTGATTGACTCCGTTCGCCACAGCGAGCGGCCCGCCATTCATGTGATCCTGGAGAGACCTATGCCGTTTTCAATTACCGCCCGCGTTCTGCGCTTGTCCTTTTTCGCCTGCGCCTTGCTGGCCCCGGCCATGGCCGCGGCCCATGTCACCCTCGAAACCCGAGAAGCCAAGGCCGGCGCGCCCTACAAGGCGGTGCTGCGGGTGCCGCACGGATGCGATGGCACCGCCACGCTGAAGGTGCGGGCGCAGATCCCGGAAGGCGTCATCGCCGTGAAGCCGATGCCGAAAGCCGGCTGGACCGTCGAGACCATGAAGGGGGCTTATGCGACGACCTATGCCTATATTCACGGTCAAAAATTGTCCGAAGGCGTGAAGGAGATCGTCTGGACCGGCAAGCTGGCCGACGAGCATTACGATGAGTTCGCGTTTTCCGCCTTCGTTGCCGCCGAACTGCCGGCAGGCCGGCTCTACATTCCGGTGATGCAGGAATGCGAGAAGGGCGAGGCGCGCTGGATCGACGTGCCGGCGACTGGGCAGGACGCGCATGCGCTGAAAGCGCCGGCGCCCGCGCTGACCATCCTGGCGCAACATGCCGCCCCGGCTCCGCAAAGCTTCAAGGCCGGTGCGCTCACGGTCGAGGCGCCGTGGATTCGCGCGACGCCGGGCGGCGCGAAGATCGCGGGCGGCTACATGAAAATCACCAACAATGGCAAGGAGGCGGACCGCCTCATTGGCGGCACGTTGCCGGCGGCAGGGCGTTTCGAAGTGCACGAGATGTCGATGGAGGGCGGGGTTATGAAGATGCGCCATCTGTCCAAAGGGCTCGAGATCAAGTCCGGCGAGAGCGTTGAACTCAAGCCCGGCGGCTTCCACGTGATGTTCATGGATCTCAGGCAGGGGCTCAAGGAAGGCGAGACCTACAAGGGCACGCTGGTTTTTGAAAAGGCCGGAACAATCGAGGTCGAATACAAGGTCGGGCCGATCGGCGGCGGTGCGCCGAACGCGGGCGGGCATTCGCATCATTGACGCGGCGCAGTGGCCGATTCCGTTTGAACGTCAATGGGATCGGCCGATGTTTCACGTGAAAAAATTCCTATTATTGCGACGTCTGCGGACGCGGGGCGGCGACGAAACGGCATGCCGCTCCGGATCTCCCCGGCCTTCTCCGGGCGCTCTTCGGCGGAGCAGCCGATATTCCGCGCGATATTGCGGCGGCGTTCCGCCGCGCGCCGCCCGCGTCCATGCTCGTAGAACACGCGATCCTCGCGGCGCGAGCATGCATTGCTCGGGCGGAGCTGCGACATTCGACGTCATGCTCGCGCACAGACTGCTGATGCCGATGAGACGACGGCCCTTCTCACCGCAGCCGCGGGATCAGCGCCATCACTTCGGTCTTGTGCGTCATCGCGGTGGCATGGCTGTTCCGAGCACGCGGTATGCCGGATCGTTCCCGGCTTTTGTCTTTGAGGTGCAATCGTGATTCAGCAGCCGTAAGGACACGTAACGCAAATGCCGATCATCAGTTCAGTATTTTGCGGCGACTGGAGCCTTGTCCGAACCAAAGCGATAGTTGAACCCAACTTTGGCCGTGCTCAAAGTTTCGGACAGCTTGTAATAGAGCGTACCGTTGGTTCGGTAAGGAGAGGCAAAGGGCTCGTCTGCAAAATCGAAATACATATACTCGGCTTTGAGCGACCAGTTGGGTGCTAATCCGAATTCAAACCCGCCGCCTAACGTCCATAATTTTTCTTCCGAGGACGTCGCGGCGGTCTTGGGCGTCTCGCAGCGATACGTGAACAAACTGCTGTTTGAAAGCGGCCAAACCTTCGCAGAACGTGTGCTGGAATTGCGGTTGCAGCGGGCGCGCAGGATGCTATCGGACCCGCGTCATGACACGATGCGCGTGAGCGACATCGCGCTCGCCTGCGGATTTAATGATATCTCGCACTTCAACAAGAGATTCCGCGCGCGCTTTGGCTGTTCGCCGACGCAATGCCGGGCCGATCATGGGAGACCGGACTGATTGGTAGCCGGAAGCCCGCAAAACCTCTCGACCCCCTTTGCAGGAATGCTCAATCCTACTTCAGCCGCTCGATCAGCGCCATGGCGGCGGCGGGCATGCGGATTTTCGCTTCGTGGATGAAATAGACAAAGACGTCGCGCGGCTGCTTTTTCGGCTTTGACTTTTCGTCGACCACCGGCAGGTCGGCCGGGACGCCTCCCTTGGCCCAGAGCGTCGCGCGCTGCGCCCAGGCGTCGAGCGCCTTCGGCGGATAGCCGGTCTTGAGTTTCTCCTCGCCCTTCTGCAGCCGTGCGTAAACGAAATCGCCGGTGATGTCGGCGATGGCGGGATAGGTTGCGTGCTCGGCGAAGACGACAGGCGTGTTGAACTTGCGCAGCAGCGCGATGAAATCGCCCGTGCAGAAACTGTCATGCCGCACTTCCACCACATGCCGCAGCGCCCGCCCGTCCACTTTGGCAGGCAGCAATTCGAGAAACTTCCCGAAATCGGCGGCGTCGAACTTCTTGGTCGGCGCGAATTGCCAGAGCAGGGGGCCGAGCTTCTCGCCAAGTTCGGTGATCCCGGACTCGACAAACCGCTTCACCGAATCGCCGGCTTCCGCCAGCACGCGCCGGTTCACCGCATAGCGCGGACCCTTGAGTGCGAAGACAAAGCCGTCCGGAACTTCGCCGGCCCATTTGCGGAAGGTCGCCGGTTTCTGCGACGAGTAAAATGTCGAATTGATCTCGATCGAGGTCAGATGCTCGCCCGCGTAACGCAGCTCCTGCGCGTGCGGCAGGCCCTTCGGATAGAACACCCCGCGCCACGGCTCATAATTCCAGCCGCCGATGCCGGTATAGATACGTGCCTGTTTGGCTGGCATGCGCTCCTCCGGCGGGCATTTCAGCCGGAAGGAGCGCCGCACGTCAATGCAGCCGCATTGAGTGTTCCGTGAAACGCTGCTGCCGCCGCCGGCCGCCCGCCCTTAGAGAGAAGCAGTCCTTGCCCCGACGACCGGAGCCGCCACTGTGGGCCACAGATTAAAGAAGAACACGAAGATGATCGCCGTGATCCAGCCATAGACCATGCTTGCTATCAAGCCGTAGATAAAGCTGCCGATCGTCAACAGTGTGAAATTCGGAAAGATAGCTGGCAGGAGAGCATGACCTTTGAGGTCCGGATCTGCGAACCAAAGAAGCACGCACAAGACGAAAACAACCTGAAACAGCATGCAGGTTGCAAACATCGTCCGAAGATAGGGCAACTTTGTCATGGCTATTCTCCATCATCGCGAGGCCGTTCACTTGCCTGATGGGCCTGACGCTCTGGGTCCGGCTGCGAGTGCCGACCTCATTGTGCAGCCGGTGGCAGAGCGGGTTGCCTTTGTGACTGCATCAGCTGCATCATGCCTTGCATCATCAGCATCATGCCCTGCATCATCTGGGCATTTGCCATCATCGCGCCCTCATGCGCTGGGCCTGACGGCATCTGGCCTCGCTGCATCTGGCCTTGCGTTGCGCCGGCCTGTGCATGGCCTTGCATCATTGGGCAGTTCATCATTCCGCCCGGCATCATGCCGCCTTGCATCATCTGTGGACCCATCATGTGAGGCGACGCGCCGGTGGTTGCCGTTTGCCCCTGCGTTGACTGGCTTTCGGGTGCTATGGTTTGGCGGACGGCGACGCCCAGTTTGGAGAGCGTTGCATTGTCCGGTTCGCCCGTGACCGGTAGGTGATGCTGCGTCTGGTATTTTCTGATTGCCGCACGTGTTTCATCGTTCAGAACGCCGTCGGTCTTCACCGCGATGCCCTGTTTGTTGAGGGCTTCCTGCAGCGCCTTGACGGTGGCTTCGGGAAGGGCGGCTGTCGCAGCCGCGGCGGGTGATTGTGTCTGGGCGATTGAGCTGGTCGCGAATGCTATTGCGAGCGGGCTTGCAGCGGCCGTGAAGGCAACTGCACCCAAGCACACGGCTTTGATTGACAGTTTCATCGTCGTTCTCCTGATGCGTTCATCTGAGCCTCGGTGATCTGGCGAAGAGATCTGGTAATTGTCGGACGTTCATGATGCGATCATTGCGCTGAGGTGGCGACTTGCACCGATGCTGTAGCCGCACAGGCAGCAGGAATTCTTCAGAGAGCGACGGCGAAGCGCCAGAGGCACGCGGTGATTGCACAGCCTGTCGCGCCCTTAGTTACCGCCTGGCGTCGGTGAGCATTGGCGCTGCCTCGCAGTGTTTCCATCATTGCGCGCGTCCGCGCTTGAGACCTTGATGCAAATCAACTCGGCACCTGCCGCGTCAACGGGGCGGCCGAATGGCTCATCGCCTTGCGTAGAACGACGCGCCGATCGCATCAGCGCGAAATGCGACTGTCGAGCGCCTGCGCCCCCGGAAACGACGCCCCGGGAGCGCCGGTTTGGATCTGACAAGCAGGTCTGTTATGTCGCCCAGTCCGGCGGACAGCCGCAAGGGAGGATGCATGACGAGCGAGGCTCGATTCTGGGACAAGCGTGCCGAAAACTATGCGAAGCAGCCTATCGCCGACGAAGCCGCCTACCGCAAGAAGCTGGAGATCGCGCGGGACTATTTCGGCCCGGACATGCAGGTGCTGGAATTCGGCTGCGGCACCGGCACGACCGCCATCGCCCAGGCTCCCTACGTGAAGCATATCCGGGCGACCGACATCTCGGAGAGGATGATCGGCATCGCCCGGACCAAGGCGGAGGCGGCGGGCGTGCGCAACATCACCTTCGAGCGGGCGGACATCGACGGTTTCGATGCGCCCGATGGCAGCTTCGACGCGGTGATGGGACACAGCATTCTGCATCTGGTCCCGGACCGCGACGCGGTGATCGCGCGCGTGCATCGCCTGCTCAGGCCCGGCGGCGTCTTCATCTCGAACACGGCCTGCCTCGGCGACACCATGCTCAGGCACATGCGGCTGATTGCCCCCATTGGGCGGTTTTTCGGATTAATGCCCCTGGTCAGGTTCTTCACCACTGAGCAACTTGAGAACAGCCTGACGCGCGCCGGCTTCGCCGTTGAGCGCGAATGGCGGCTGCGCAACGGCCCCGCCGCCATCGCCTTCATCGTGGCGCGGAAGTAGGTGGAAGCGCTACGCGCCCATGGAATGCAAAAGGCCCGGAAACGTTTCCGGGCCTTCGTCTTGTCGCTGAATGTCAGGTCCGCAATGACAGTCGGTGATGCGAATGCCTCACTGCGAGCGCTTTCGGCCCGTCTCAATATTTCGCAACCACAGGCGCCTTGCCGGCGCCGAAGCGGTAGTTGATCCCGAACTTGACCGCGTGGATGTCCTGATCAATCGACATTGGAAAAGAGACGCCCGGCCTCGTCAGTGTGACCGTCTCCGATCCGAAATCCAGGTAGTTGTATTCCAGCTTGACGGAGAAGCTGTTCCCCAAGTCATATTCAGCGCCCGCTCCGATGATCCATCCACGGCGCGTGCCACTACCTTTGTTCACATCCACAACGAGGTCTGTAAAAACGAGGGTGTAGTCGTCGTCCGCCCAAGCTGCACCACCCTTGACGTAAAACAGCCAATGGCCAGTGGTCATGCCAAGACGGCCGGTGAGGGTTGCGAGCCAGTCGACGCCGACGTGATAATCCACCTGCTCGGGCACGCGCCTGCTGGTGCCGCCGTCCAGGCCGGTCCACGACCAATCCCCCTCGATGCCGAAGACGACATGGCCAATCTGATAGTTGAACCCAGCCTGCAGACCTCCAAGCGCACCATTGGTCTTGTGACCAACCCTTGGCTCGCCGGGCGGCACCAAGGCCAAGTTGAAGGGATCCGTCCACTCTTTCTCACCCCAGCCGTAACCGGCGTGACCGCCTACATAGAAACCGGTCCAGTTATAGACCGTGGCCGCCGCCTTCGGCGCGGCCTTGTAAACCGGCAGGTCGGCGGCCTGTGTGTTACCGGTTAGTCCAATTGTTGCGGCGCCTCCGACCAGAAGGGCCAGCCCGAACGTCGTTCTCATTCCCATCTCGACCCCCAACGGCCGCACAAGTCACGGCTGATCTGAGCGGTACAGGCGTCGCGCGAAGCGGTCTTGGACGGAGCGGAACCGGCTTTGACCGTTCAGGAACGTCCCCGTCTTTTCAAGGTGTTACCGGAAAGCTGTGGCGCCGCTGCTATGCCGACGGCGGGAGGCGGCCGCATTTGCGGGGGAGAGGACGCGGCTCAAAAAATGCACTTGTTGCCGCAAAGTACAGTCATAAGACTGGAAACGTTCGGGCGTTGGCGCAAGGCCGCGGCCGGCGAATTTGGATTGGGACATTGCGAAGAGCGATTTCATGACCGGGGGGCGTCCGCTCGCACAGCGGGTGGCTTTTTCATCGGAGGCGCTGGCACATCTCGACGACAGGGCGCGGCGCGACCGTTTTCACGAGACTTTCGAAAGCCTGATTTGCGGCGCCGACATCTCCTTTCCCGCCGATCAGCCGTTTTTCATGCAGCACAGATTCGCACGCGTCGCGGACATCCGCATTGGACAAACGGCGGGCACGATCAGCCGCATCACACGTGACGCCGGTGCAATCGCACGCAGTCCCGACAACGATGTGTTCGTGATGGTCAATCGCGGCGTGTTGCGGATTGGCGTCGAACAAGCGGGGCAGCAGACGGTACTGCCCCAAGGACATCCGGTCCTGCTGGCTCACGGAGCGGCGCTGGACTTTCGGACCGAAGGCTGCGGCGACTGGATCGGCATCGTGGTGCCGCGGGAGCGGCTGTCCATGGCTGTTCCCGACGTCGACGGCATCGTCGGACGGCCGCTGCTGGAACGCAAAGCGCTCGGTGGCCTGCTCGCGTCCTATGCGGAAGGGCTGCTCAACCTCGATGCGGCAAGCTATGACGATGCGCTGGCCCGGCATGTCGAGACGACGCTGGTCGATCTCATCACCCTGATGCTCGGCGGGACACGTGATGCGGCCGAAATGGCGCGCCTGCGCGGCCTGCGCGCGGCGCGCCTGCAGGAAATCCTCGCCGTGATCAGGGCGCGCTTTACCGAACCGGATTTCTCGACCGACATCCTTGCCGAAAGCCTCGGCGTGTCGGCGCGCTACGTTAACAAGCTGCTGTTCGAAACCGGCCAGACATTCGCCGAACGACTGCTGGAATTACGGCTGCAGAAGGCGAAGTCGATGCTGGTGGACACGCGGTTCGACCGCATGAAAGTCAGCGACATCGCCTTCGCCTGCGGCTTCAACGACGTATCGCATTTCAACCGGAAATTCCGCTTGCGCTTCGGATGTTCGCCGACACAGGTTCGAGGCGGGAGCGGGAAGGCGGAGTGATCCTCCGCTACATCCCGCAATTCCATTGCAGGCCGATCGGCGTCGAGGTCCAGCACGGGCCGAAGCTGCCGCCGTTATACTGGCCGCGATAGAAGCCTGGCTGCCCGAAGCCATAGGTTCGCTCGCCCCACCAGTTGATGTAGCGCGGCGCGCCGCCGGTCGCGTAATAGCGGTCGCGCTGGCGCTCGCGCTCGCTGCGCGGATAGCCGGGCAGGAAGCCGTACCCGCGCCAGACATATTTCTTCGTCACGGTGACCTTGGCGGGCTTGCTGGTGTTGCTGGCCGCAAATGCGTCATGGGCCGGAAAAGTCAACGCAAGGGATACGGCGAGCAGTATTCTGAATGTCATTGTCCCTCGTCTCGATTTTAAGTCCTGACGTCATAGCCTCGTGATTTGGTCAAAGCGAGGCGCGCCTGCGCCGGGCGGGACAAATAAAAAGGGGCCGCTTGCGCGGCCCCTTTCAACTCTGCACCTGCGGCTGGACTTAAAAGTCCATTCCGCCCATGCCGCCGCCCGGCATCGCCGGGGCGGCCGACTGCTTCTTCGGCATTTCGGCGACCATGGCTTCCGTCGTAATCAGAAGGCCGGCAACCGAGGCGGCATTCTGGATCGCGGCGCGCACGACCTTGGTCGGATCGATGATGCCCTTGGTGAGCATGTTGCCATACTCGCCGTTCTGGGCGTCGAAGCCGTAGGAGTACTGATCCTTCTCAAGGATCTTGCCGACGATGACCGAGCCGTCTTCACCGGCATTGGTCGCGATCTGGCGAGCCGGCGCCTGCAGCGCCTTGCGCACGATCTCGACGCCGGTCTTCTGGTCGTCGTTCGCGGTGCGCACTTTCTTCAGCGCTTCGGTGGCGCGCAGCAGGGCGACGCCGCCGCCCGGCAGGATGCCTTCCTCGACCGCGGCGCGAGTGGCGTGCATCGCATCGTCGACGCGATCCTTGCGCTCCTTCACCTCGACCTCGGTCGCGCCGCCGACGCGGATCACCGCGACGCCGCCCGCGAGCTTGGCCAGACGCTCCTGCAGCTTCTCGCGGTCGTAGTCCGAGGTGGTCTCCTCGATCTGCGCCTTGATCTGGTTGACGCGCGCCTCGATGTCGGCCTTCTTGCCGGCGCCGTTGACGATCGTGGTGTTTTCCTTGTCGATCATCACCTTCTTGGCGCGGCCGAGCATGTTCAGCGTGACGTTCTCGAGCTTGATGCCGAGGTCTTCCGAGATCGCCTGGCCGCCGGTCAGGATCGCGATATCCTGCAGCATGGCCTTGCGGCGGTCGCCGAAGCCCGGCGCCTTGACGGCGGCAACCTTCAGGCCGCCGCGCAGCTTGTTGACGACGAGCGTCGCCAGAGCCTCGCCTTCCACTTCCTCGGCGATGATGACCAGCGGCTTGCCGGTCTGCACCACGGACTCCAGCAGCGGGAGCAGCTCCTGCAGGCCCGACAGCTTCTTCTCGTAGACAAGGATATAGGCGTCATCGAACTCGACGCGCATCTTGTCGGCATTGGTGATGAAGTAGGGCGAGATGTAGCCGCGGTCGAACTGCATGCCTTCGACGACATCCAGCTCGGTCTCCAGGGACTTGGCTTCCTCGACCGTGATCACGCCCTCGTTGCCGACCTTCTTCATGGCCTCGGCGAGGAACTTGCCGATCTCGGTGTCGCCGTTGGCGGAGATGGTGCCGACCTGGGCGATCTCGTCGTTCGAGGTGACCTTCTTGGAATTGGTCTTCAGGTGCTCGACGACGGCTTCGACCGCGAGGTCGATGCCGCGCTTGAGATCCATCGGATTCATGCCGGCCGCAACCGACTTGGCGCCTTCGCGCACGATCGCGTGGGCGAGAACGGTGGCGGTGGTGGTGCCGTCACCGGCGAGGTCCGAGGACTTCGAGGCGACCTCGCGCACCATCTGCGCGCCCATATTCTCGAACTTGTCTTCCAGCTCGATTTCCTTGGCGACCGTCACACCGTCCTTGGTGATGCGGGGCGCGCCGAAGGACTTGTCGAGCACGACGTTGCGGCCCTTCGGGCCGAGCGTCACCTTCACTGCATTCGCGAGCGTGTCGACGCCGCGCAGCATCTTCTCGCGCGCCTCGACAGAAAACTTGACGTCTTTAGCTGCCATTTGAATCTCCTAAGTGTTGATCCTCGTCCTGAGGAGCGAGCGAAGCGAGCGTCTCGAAGGACGCGGGCACCTCGCTCAGCGGCCTCATCCTTCGAGACGCCCGCCTGCGCTTGCGCTACGGCGGGCTCCTCAGGATGAGGAGAAAGACTGGTGGTGATTACGCGGCCTTCTTCTTGGCGACGCTGCCTTTCAGCACGCCCATGATGTCGCTCTCTTTCATGATGAGATAATCGACGCCATCGAGCTTCACTTCGGTACCCGACCACTTGCCGAACAGGACGTGGTCGCCGACCTTCACATCGATCGGGGTGAGCTTGCCGGTTTCGTCACGGCCACCGGGGCCGACGGCGATCACTTCGCCGGTCTGCGGCTTTTCCTTCGCGGTGTCCGGAATGATGATGCCGCCGGCCGTCTTTTCCTCGGCATCGATGCGCTTGACGACGACGCGGTCGTGAAGCGGACGAAACTTCATGGGATCCTCCTAAGATTTTGAAAGATAAGCAATTTCGACGACGGGAGGCGGAGATGGACCCGCCTGGCCGCGGATTTAGGCGCGGCTTGACCGTGCGCAAGAGGGTTTCGCGAAATTTTTGGCACTCGTCAAGAGCGACTGCTAGCAGCCCGTAAACCATGCCGGAACAGCGTTAATGCGACCGGCAGCAGTCCCGCCTAGATGCTGCTAATGCCTTGATTCTAGGAACAAAATTTACTTTTTGGGCTTGAGATAGGCGGGCCGGAGCGGAAGACTTATAGCGCAATCAGCTTTGAGGATTCGCATGATTTCGGAAGACTTTCGTCGACAGGTTAACGGCTACGGCCTGACCACCGCTGAAATTCTGTATCGGCGTCCCGATCACCCCTGGCTGTTACAAACCTATGTCTGGCAGGATTACGACCTCTGCCCGGACTTCCCCGAACTGCAGGGTTTTCTTGCCTTCTGGCAGAAATCGCTGGAAGGCGTTTTGCATTCGGTGACGGTCGCGCATTCCCGGCTGATCAAGCCGGCAGAGCTGAAGGCGATCGACGGCGTGTTCCGGCTGCACTGACGTCCCGGTCGGGCCCGGCTGCGGACGATTATACCGTGCGTTTTGCCCTGCCGATTCACGCTTGATTCAAGCCTGCGATTCTAGCGTGGCCTCATGTCATTCGAGTGAGGCCCGCCATGGTCGCCATCACGACGCTGACTGGAGTTCGGCTGCACACCGGCGGCAGCGCCGCGCATCCGTCTCCGGCGCCCGCGGCAGGCAAGGCCGCTGCGGACGCGCCTGCCACCATCGTCACTTTGTCTAATCGCGCCCAGCTGCTGCTTGCGGAAGCGCAGGCCGCACAAATGGTCGGCGATATTTTTGCGCTCGCCAATGGAGTGGCCGCCGCGCGCGATGCGCGCGCGACGACGCGGGCGCTGATCGCGCATGATGTGCAGGCGAATGAAGGTCTCTATATCCTGTGGTCGAGCGTGCGTTAGCGCCGCGCGCCTAGCTCACCACCCCCACAATCGCGCCGATCACGCAGGTCGCGAGCGTCCCCGATACGATCGTCTTCGGTCCGAGCGAGACGATCTCGTCGCGGCGTTCCGGCGACATGGCGGTGAGGCCGCCGATCATGATCCCGAGCGAGGCGAAATTGGCAAAGCCGCATAGCGCATAGAGCATGATCAGGCGCGAACGCTCGCCCAGCGCGTCGGGCGGCAGCTTCGACAATTCCACATAAGCGATGAATTCGTTGAGGATGGTCTTGATGCCCATCAGTTCGCCGGCGGTCACCGCCTCGCGCCAGGGCAGACCCATCAGCCAGCAGACCGGCGCCATGACGATGCCGAGCATGCGCTGCAGCGTCACCTTGCTGCCGGCGATGTCGGGGAGGAGGCCGAGCATCGCGTTGACGAGATGCACCAGCGCCACCAGCACCAGCAGCATCGCGACGATATTGAGAAACAGTTCGAGGCCGACGCCTGTGCCCTTGACGATGGCGTCCATGGTGCTGGTCGCAACCGGCGGCGGATCTTCCAGCTCGCCCTGCGTGCCACCCTCGCGGGTCTCCGGCACCATCAATTCGCTGATCAGGATCGCCGCCGGCGCACCGAGCACCGAGGCGACGAGCAGATGGCCTGCGACATCGGGGATGAGCGGCTTGAGGATCGTGGCGTAGAGCACCAGAACCGTGCCGGCGATGCCGGCCATGCCGCCGGTCATGACGATGAACAATTCGGCGCGGGTGAGTTTCGCCATATAGGGGCGGATGAAGAGCGGCGCCTCCACCATCCCGACGAATATGTTGGCAGCGGTCGAGAGACCGACGGCACCGCCGATGCCGAGCGTGCGCTCCAGCCCCCAGGAGAAGCCGCGCACGATCGGCGGCAATATCTTCCAGTAGAACAGGATGGTGGTGAGCACACTGACCACCAGCACGATCGGCAACGCCTGGAAGGCGAGAATGAAGTCGGCGCCGGGGAATTTCGGCTCGAAGGGCAGGGCCGCGCCACCGAGATAGCCGAAGACGAAAGCGGAGCCGGCGCGGCTCGCGGCGGCGAGCGCATCCACCGCGCCGTTGACGGCGGCAAAGGCGGCGCGAATAGGCGGCACTTTCAGCAGCAGAACGGTGAGGAAGATCGTGAGCGCGAGACTGATGCCGACACGGCGCCAGGAGACGGCGGACCGTTGCTCGCTGATCGCCCAGGCAAAAGCCAGCAGCGCGGCGACGCCGAATACGGACTGCAAAATCTGCATGCTCCCCAGGCTCCCGAATCCGGCGGCGTCATTCTATCCGCTGACGGCCGTTGTGGTCACGATTGCGCCAGGTCCGGGAGCATGGTGAGGACAGGCCGCCCCAGTTCGATGCGGTTGCGGCCTTTCTGCTTGGCGAGGTAGAGCGCGGCATCGGCGGAGGCATAGAGCGCCTCGAAATCGTAGCCGGTCTTGGAAGCCGAGGCGGTGCCGATGCTGACGGTGGCGGCGACGGGATAGCCGTCGACATTGCGGCCGGCCGCCGCAAAAGCCACGCGGATACGCTCGGCGATCTCCAGCGCGGTGCCGGGCCGCACATCGGGCAACAGCGCGACGAATTCCTCGCCGCCGATGCGGCCGAGCAGATCCAGCGGGCGCAAGGATTGCGTGACGGTCTCGCTGAACAGGACCAGCACGGCGTCGCCCACGCGGTGTCCGAAACGGTCGTTGATGCTCTTGAAGTGGTCGAGATCGAGCAGCAGCAGGGTGAGCGGCGTGGCGTCGGGCTGGCAGCGTGCGACCACGCGTTCGGCGCGCTCGGCGAAGCCGCGCCGGTTGGGGATGCCGGTGAGCGGGTCGGTGGTCGCCGCGCGCCGCTGGTTGAGTTCGGCGCGCTCCTTGCTCAGCGCCATCAGGAGGAACACCAGGGCAAAGGCGTGAAACAGAAAGGCGAAGATCAGCAAGGTCGCGGCGCCGGCGTTGGGCGGCTGCGTTCCCAGCGGGAAAGGCAAAGCGGTCGCGGCCACGATGCGCGCCAGGAACAGCGCGGCATGCAGCCCGATCAGACCCATGGTCGGCCAGCGCGACATCAGGCCGTCGTGCCGGCCCTGCCACAATTCCCAGATGAACAGCAGGGAATAGGTGCTGATGATCCCCGAAGCCAGCAGGATGCGGGCCAGCAGCGACTCAAGGAACGGGTCGAACTGACAGGCGACGAGCCAGACGGCGGCGCCGGCCAGGGCCCAGGGCACCAGCGGCTCGCGATCCTCGAAGACGCGCGCACCGCTCCACATCAGGCCGTATGAGAGCAGGAACAGGGCGTTGGCGGTCTCGATCGACAGGAACTCCGCCACCGCGCCCCGCAGGCCGAACAGGGCGGTCGCCGGGGCGAAGATCAGGAAGGCAAAGCCCCACCAGCACAGCGCCCGGTTCGTGCGGTTCTGCGCCCAGGCGAACAGCAGCAGCGCTCCGCCCAACGCCATGATGAAGACGGTGACAACGAAAAGGGTGGCGATATCCAGGCTCACGCGAGAAACCCGCGTGCAATCCGGCCGCAGACCGGCAGTTGCAACAACTCCAGCATGTCACCCCCGTCCTGTCGTCCGAAAGGGGGACAAGACGTCCTCTTCCCCGATCCTGCATAACGTGGCGAAAGGCGGCGCCGCAAGCAGAGGCCGCATTCCCCCACGGGTTTGTGGATGCTTGAAAGCTCCGTTCAATAAGAGGCCTAAGGGAGGACAGAGTGAAGAGGACTTTTGCCGCGGCGGCCTTCGGTGCCGCATTTGTGATCGCGGGCGGCGCGCTCGCGCAGGACGCCTATCCGTCCCGTCCCATCACCCTCAGCCACGGCTTTGGCGCCGGCGGCAATTCCGACACCGTCGCCCGCATCATCGCGCCGGTGCTCTCGGAGCGGCTGGGGCAGCAGGTCGTGGTGGAGCCGCGGGTGGGGGCGGGCGGCAATCTGGCGACCGAACGCGCAGTGAAGGCGGCGCCGGACGGCTATACCCTGATTGTCTTGACCGGCGGCCACGCGGTCTCGGGCGCGCTCTACAAGTCGCTGCCGTTCCATCCGGTGGACGACCTGCAGATGCTCTCGACGCTGATCTATTTCCCCTTCGTGATCTCGGTGAAGAGCGACCACCGCTTCAGGACACTGGGCGATCTGATCGCGGAGGCAAAGGCCAAGCCGAAGACCGTCACCTATTCCTCGGTCGGCGTCGGATCGACCCAGCATCTGGCCGGCGAGCTGCTCGCGTCGATGGCCGGCATCGAACTCGTGCATGTGCCCTATCGCGGCGGGCAGGCACCGGTGACCGATCTCCTGGGCGGGCGCATCGATGTGATGATCGACACGCTGACGGTGACGCGGCCGCAGCTGGCGGCCGGCACCATTCGCGGGCTTGCGGTGACGAGCCCGAAGGAATGGCCGGGCCTGACCGAAATCCCGCCGGCGGCGAAATTCGTTCCCGGCTATGACGTTCGCTCCTGGATGGGCGTCGCCACCACGAAAGGCGTGCCGGCGCCGGTGGCGACGCGTCTGAATGCGGAAATTCTTTACGCATTGCAGCAGCCGCAGGTGCGCGAGAAGCTGGAAGGCATCGGCAACGAGGTGCGCGGCTCCAGCCCCGAGGAGATGCGGGCATGGATCGCGGGCGAAGTGGCGAAATGGCAGAAGGTGATCGCCGACGCCAAGGTGGAGCGGCAGTGAGGCTGGAGTCTAACCCCGTCCCACATACGGCATCTTGGTCGCCATCACCGTCATGAACAGCACATTGGACTCGAGCGGCAGGCTCGCCATGTAGCTGATGGCGCGGCCGACATCCTCGGCCGGCATGCGCGGCTCCGGACGCTTGCTGCCGTCCGGCTGCAGCACGCCTTCCACCATGCGTTCGGTCAGCGGCGTGACGGCGTTACCGATGTCGATCTGCCCGCAGGCGATGTCATAGGCGCGGCCGTCGAGCGCGGTCGATTTGGTAAGGCCGGTGATGGCGTGCTTGGTCGCGGTATAGGCGACGGTGAGGGGGCGCGGCGCATGTGCCGAGATCGAGCCGTTGTTGATGATGCGGCCGCCGCGCGGCGACTGTTCCTTCATGATGCGGAAGGCTTCTTGCGTGCAAAGGAACGGCGCGGTCAGGTTGGTGTCGACCGCGGCCTTCCATTTGTCGAAGGGCAGGTCTTCCAGCGGCACCGCCGGCGCGCCGACGCCGGCATTGTTGAAAAGCAGATCGAGACGGCCGAAGGCTTCCTTGGTCCTGGCGAACAGCGCCTTGATCGAGGCCGGGTCGGTAACGTCGGTGGGCACGATCAGGATCTGCACACCGGAGGACTTGCCTTCATTGGCCACGGCTTCGAGCGGCTCCTTGCGGCGGCCGGCGAGCACCATGTTGAAGCCGTCCTTCATCAGCGCCAGGGCGGCCGCGCGGCCCACACCCGTTCCCGCGCCAGTGACTAGCGCGACTTTTCCTCCTCCCGCCATGTGAAAACTCCTTTTTATGCTAGCGACATGGGTCGGGCAGGCATCCTAGAGAAGGCCCGTGTAGTCGCAACAGCAGATTGTGAGACGAGCTATGCGTCAGCCGGCAAGGGCCGCCGCGTCGCTGACGATGCTGCGATGAGTGCCGCGCATGGCGAGGCGGGTGCCGACGATGTTGGCGGAGCCGGGCTTGCCGAAACGATAGCCCTGCATGCAATGCACGCCGGCGGCGCGCAGGAAGAGCTGCTGCTCTGCGGTCTCCACGCCCTCCGCCGTCACCTTCATGCCAAGACCGCGACCGAGGCTGACGATGGCGTGCACGATCGCCGCCGCATCCGGCGCGCGCTCGATCGAGCGCACGAAGCTGCGGTCGATCTTGAGCTTGTCGAAGGGGAAGCGGCGCAGATAGGCGAGGCTGGAATAGCCGGTGCCGAAATCGTCGAGCGCCAGCCGCACCCCGAGGGCTTTCAGGCGGTGCATGCCGATCTCGGCGGAGTCGACATTGCCGAGCAGGGTGCTCTCGGTGAGTTCGAGCTCGAGCAGCGAGGGGTCAAAACCGGTCTCCGCCAGGATGCGCTCGACCATGTCGACGAAATCGGGACGGCGGAACTGGATCGGCGAGACATTCACGGCCATGGTGAGGCTTGGCCATGCCTTGCCGTCGAGACAGGCCTGGCGCAGCACCCATTCGCCAAGGTCGATGATCAGGCCGGAATGCTCGGCGATCGGGATGAACTGCGAGGGCTCGATGTCGCCGCGCTCCGGATGCGACCAGCGCGCCAGCGCCTCGACGCCGATCATGGTGTCGCCGGAGGCGTTCACGATCGGCTGGTAGAGCAGGCGCAGCCCGTCGGTGTCGATCGCCTGCCGCAGGTCATGTTCGAGCGATTTGCGGTTGGACAGGTCGGCATTCATCGCCGCATCGTAGATGCAGGCGCGGTTGCGGCCCTCGTTCTTGGCACGGTAGAGCGCCATGTCGGCATAGCGCATGATGTCGGCGGCGCCGGTGCCGGAGTGGCTGTCGATGATGGCGATGCCGATGGAGGCGCCGATCAGGATATTGTGGCCATTGATGCAATAGGGGGCGCACAGGGCCGCAATGATGCGGTCGGCGATACGCTGCAGCGTGGCGGTGTCGGTGGCGAGCGTCGTAATAACCGCGAATTCGTCGCCGCCGAGCCGCGCGACGAGGTCGTCCGGCCGCAACGTCCCGCTCAACCGTGCGGTGACGTTGCGGATCAGCTCGTCGCCGATCGGATGACCGAGCGTGTCGTTGACGTCCTTGAAATGATCGAGATCGATATAGAAGACCGCCGCGGGTGCGCCGCCGCGGCGCACGGTCTTGATCGTGGCCTCGAGCGATTCGCTGAAATAGTTGCGGTTGGGCAGGCCGCACAGGGAGTCGTGCATCGCCAGATAACGCAGCCGCTGCTCGCCGGAAGCGATGGTTGCGGCGCTGCGGCGGATATAGCCGTAGATCAGCACGGTCAGCAGGGCGAAACCGGCAAACGCCACGGCGATGAACGGAATGACGCTCGCGACGATTTCGGAGCCGGGACGTCGTGGCGTCCAGACGAATCCGGCGATGGGGCGGTCGTATTCGTCCTTTAGCTCGAAGGCATATTCGGATGCGTCCGCAGGCTCGGCTTCGCCGCGCAGTTTGAGCAATTGCAGCCGACCGGAAATGGTGGAGAGCACGTCTTCGTCGATGAATTTCACCGTCATGGCGACCGGCGCCATGCGGCGGTCGTCGGCGGAGACCCGGCTCAGCGGAGTGATCAGCACGGCGGCCACGATGGCAGGGCGGCCGAGGAATTTCTGGATCAGCGAGACCCGGTGCGGCTGTTCGGTTTCGGTGTGCCGGCCATGCTCGATGATGGTGACGGCGCCGTTCGGATTGTTGCCTGAGCGTCCGCGGATATAGTCGAGGGTCGGCGCCAACTCGGGCAGGATGGTGTTGAACCAGCTCGGCTCGACGCTGTTGCGCCCGAGCAAGGCATAGACCAGCTGATCGGAGTCGTTGGCGACGAAAATGAAATCGTGGTCGAAATGCGTTTTCAGCCACAAGCCGAGGCGGCGCTGGACCCATTCCGGATCGAAGCTGTTGCGGATGGAGCGGACGGCTTGCGGCGTCGACGCCACGCTTTCGAGTTCGCGCAGGATCTGCTCGCCATGCGTCATGATCGCGCGCGTGAACAGCCGCTTCTCGTGCTCGAGCGCGACCTCGTCGGCGCGTTGCGCCGAGGTCATCACCGCGACCACGATGCAGACGATCGCGACCACGACGATGACGCTGATGGGAATGACGATGCCGAGCCGGGCGCGATCCCAGATCGATTTCGTCCCACTGTTGGTCAACTGCGACCGGGTCGCCGTCACCACGTGCTGCCCCTGAACTCTCGGATTTGGGCCGAAAACTAGGGACAGAAAGCTTGGAAATGGTTGTTAAAAAAGAAGACTCGCGCGCCCGCGCCGCTTCAGGCGGTGCTTTTGGCCGACATGGTTAACATGGCGTTACTTGCAGCCCGCGGCTTCAGCCCGACCCGGCATAGGGCGGGCGCGGAATCGACATGTGCGCCGCGCGCAAGGCGGCCGACCAGCGCTCGCGCAAATCGTGGAAATACGGCTCGCCCGGCTCGATGCGGTAGGACAATTCGGCGTCGCAGGCATCGCGGCGCGCGATCACGACATCGATCGGCATGCCGACTCCGAGATTGGAGCGCATGGTCGAATCCATCGAGATCAGGCCGATTTTCAGCGCGTCGTAGAGGTCGACTCCGTAGGAGATGGCGCGGTCCAGCACCGGCTTGCCGTATTTGTGCTCACCGATCTGCAGATAGGGCGTGTCGGTTGTGCATTCGATGAAGTTGCCGGCCGAATAGATCATGAAGAGGCGCATGCGCTCGCCCTTGATCTGCCCGCCGAACAGGAAGGACACATCGAACTTGACGTCTGACGCTTCCAGCGCGACGCCTTCATTCTCGTGGATGGTGCGGATCACCTTGCCGATGCGCTGCGCCGCCTGGAACATGGTGGGCGCATTCATCAGCGTCTCGATGGCGCCGGTGTCCTTGTTCTCGTAGCCTTCGGTCAGAATACTGACCACCGACTGGCTGAGCGAGAGGTTGCCGGAGGAGGCGATGGCCATGATGCGCTCACCCGGCTGCTTGAAGACATGCAGCTTGCGGAATGTCGAGACGTTGTCGAGACCCGCATTGGTGCGGGTATCGGCGATCATCACAAGACCTTCGCGGACCAGAATTCCGCAGCAATATGTCATGGCGGCGAGCGACTTTGTGGCAGGCGCGCTGTTATAGCCATCGTTGCGGGGCGGCGGCAACATAGGGGTTCAACTTTCGCCGTTGCGCGTCCCGACGCGTGCAGGCGCGTTCCTAAAGGTTAATTCTGCATCTGCCGCTGCGCCTGCTCGACCCTGACCCGGATCGACATCTCCTCGGCGCCGCCGCCAAGCCGCGTGCCGCGCACCGGCGCGGCGCTCAGATAATCGAGCCCGACCGCGACCCGCAGATGTGCTTCCGTCGCGCAGATGCCGTTGGTGGCATCGAACCCGACCCAGCCGAGATCGGGAATAAAAGCCTCGGCCCAGGCGTGCCCGGCTTCCTGCTCGACCACGCCGTCGGCGCGGTGGAAATAGCCGCTGACATAACGCGCCGGCACGCCGAGGCTGCGCGCGGCGGCAATGAAAATATGAGTCATGTCCTGGCAGACGCCGCGCCGGAGCGCGAAGGCTTCGCCGGCGGTGGTGGCGGTATGCGTCGGGTCGGTGTCGAAGGCAATTTCCTGGTTCAGCGCGGTCAGCAGGGCGTGCATGCGCGTCAGTTGGTCGTGGCCGAGCGCGCTCATACTGTCGGCGGCGAATTGTGCGATTCCGTCGTCGAGCTGGGTTAGCGGCGTCTCGCGCAGGAACAGCGACGGCGGAAATCGCTCGACCGCATTGCGAATGACGCCCTGCGTATCCTCGGTATCGACCTCGCCTTCGACCCGCACAGCCAGTTCGTCGACCGGGCTGTCGATGGAGAAGGTATGGGTCAGATTGCCGAAGGCGTCTTCCTGGCCGATCAGCGGGCAATCGGCCGAGACTTGGATCCGCCAGGACACGACATATTGGCCCTCATGATTGCGCGGCGACAGCCGCAGCGTCTGGATGATGCTGCTGGCCGGGCGCTCGTAGCGGTAGATGGTTTCGTGGGCGATCTGGATGCGCATCGGTCTATCTTGCGTGCGCGGCGGCGGATGTCCAGCCGATCAAGTCAGATATTGCTGGGTGACGGTCTGGCTGATGCGGTTGTTGTCGGCGATGAATTCCTGGATGAATTCGTGCAGGCCGCTCTGGAAAATCCCGTCCATGCGGCTGTTCTGCAATCTGGTGCGGATGCCGCGGGCGAGCCGCTGCGAGGGGCCCTGCCGGCCATAGGCCGAGCCGATATCGTCGAGATAGCGCACGATGTTCTCGTAGCAGCTTGCCAGCGAGCGCGGCATCTCGTCCTTGAGGATCAGCAAATCGGCGATCAGCCAGGGTTTCAGGCTTTCGCGGTAGACCCAGTGATAGGAGGTCAGCGCGGAGACCGAGCGCAGGATCGCCGCCCACTGGAAATAGTCGAGCGGCCCGCCGACATGCTCCTGTGCCGGCAGCAGCAGGTGATATTTGACGTCGAGGATGCGCGCGGTGTTGTCGGCG
>Ga0073934_10001634_pt1 | contig 52175 bp, 44 predicted proteins | sample LarsenN4metaG_FD_76834 | JGI IMG/M metagenome (GOLD analysis project Ga0073934, IMG submission 76834) | Hot spring sediment bacterial and archeal communities from British Columbia, Canada, to study Microbial Dark Matter (Phase II) - Larsen... ...
ATGGTATGGCCAAGGTCGATCTCTTCATTGCTAAAGCTATGCGGCCCATCGTAGTAGGTCATGAACTTACCGATCAGCTTTCCGTTCAGGACCAAAGGAATAAAGGCTAAGGCGCCGATGCCTTCTGCCATGACGACGTCTTTCAGACTGTCAGCCACTTCGGCTGAACTGATATCCGGAATACAAACCGGCTGTGGATTCATCTCGTCGGGCGACCACGGCGAATGACCTTCGACGGCTCTGCGGTAAGGCTCGGACAGTCCGCGCCAAGCGACAAAGCGCATGACGTTTGACGGATCCAACAATAAAATGGCAGCGCGGGCGCAGCGCAATCCTGACAAAATCGCATCCAGCGCCGCGCCGTACAGCTCATCGAGGGATTCGGCGAGATACAATCGCCCCAAAAATTCGTAGAGAAGCTTTTGCTGGCGCAGAGATTCCGCCAGGGACAGCTCGGCGCGCTTGCGCGCGGTAATATCCTGAAAATAGTTCGCCAGTCCGCCTTCGGGCAGCGGGTAAATACGATTGCCATACCAGCGCTGCCAAGGCGCGTAGTAGCTTTCGGCCGCTACCGGCACGCGCACCGTCATGGCGTGACGAAGTTGTTCGGCGAGATCACTTTCCACGCCGTCGGGAAAGAGTTCGTTCCAAAAGTGCTTGCCGATGGCCCATTCGGGATCGATGCCGTGCTCTTCGAGCGTCCGTTTCGCTTCCAAGTTGATGTAGGTGAGGCGCCAGTCGGCGTCGATGACCTGGAAACCGTCCGTAATACTTTCCAGGATGTTGGTCACGCGCCGCTCGCTCTCACGGCGCACGCGGGTCACGTCCAAAAGCGCCTTGATGCGGGCGATCAGCTCGCGCGCGCTGAACGGTTTGGCGATATAGTCATCGGCTCCGGCATTCATGCCTTCGATATAAGCTTCTTCTCCGGCACGGGCCGAGAGGAGAATGACGGGAATGGCACTTGTCTGATCATTCTCACGGAGCTTACGCAGCAGCGCAAAGCCGTCGAGTCCCGGCATCATGACATCGCTGAGAATCAGATCGGGTTGTTCGTTTTGGGCGATGTCCAGAGCTTTCATGCCGTCTTCGACAGCCGTCACCGCCCAGTGGGTTTGGAGCAGGCGCGCGAGGTAATCGCGCATGCCCAAATTGTCATCGGCGATCAGGATCCGCTCTGAACCGAGAACAGGCGGGCGTGATCCATCGATCAGTGTCAGCGAACTGATGGGCAGGAGATCTTGGTCGCTGCGGGGCAGCCAGCTGAGCGCTTCCTCGACAAACGGCGCGGCGCCGAGAGCCGTAGACGCGAGCGTCCGCGTCGCGCTCAGCCGGCTTTCCGGCAGGTGCGCCGAGCCCGTCGGGATGCAGATGGTGAATGTCGTGCCTCTGTCGATTTCGCTTTCCACTTGAATACTGCCGCCATGCAGTCGAACCAGTTCTTGAACCAGCGCAAGGCCGATGCCCGAGCCCTCTTGAGTGCGCGAGCGATTGTTGGGAATGCGGTGAAAACGGTCGAACACATGCGGCAATTCGTGCTCGGGAATGCCTACACCCGTGTCGCGGATAGTGAGAACGACATGGGTCGGTGGCGAGTGTCGGGTGTCGAGTGAAGAGACCGAGTGGAACGCTCCAACCGCGTCATTCGCTACTCGCCACTCGCCGCTAGCACCGCGCGCCTCGTCGCCCTCGGTGACGCTGATTTCGATGACGCCGCGGAACGTGAACTTCAGCGCGTTTGAAAGCAGGTTGAGGACGATCTTCTCCCACATGTCGCGATCGATATAGACGGGCGCGTCGATGGAAGGGCAGTTCATGATGTAGAGCAGTCCGGCGCGGTGCACAGCCGAGCAGAACGTGCTGGCAAGCTCACGCGTTAAAATGCCGATGTCCACCGGCTCGTAAACGGCCTCGATACGACCCGCCTCGACGCGCGCGAAATCGAGCAGAGTATTGACGAGCTTCTGCAGGCGCACGGCATTGTTCCGCAAGGTCATCAGGTGGGCTCGTTGTACCTCGTTCGTGTCGCCGACCGCGCCCGAGAGCAATTCCTCGACGGGCCCCAATATGAGCGTCAGAGGAGTGCGGAACTCATGACTGACGTTACTGAAGAACAAGGTCTTGGCGCGATCGATTTCCGCCAGCGCCTCGACCCGTTTGCGTTCTTGTTCATAGGCGCGGGCGCTACCGACGGCAGCGGCGATATGACCGGCGGCCAGATTCAGAAAAGCTCGATAGTCCTCATCCAAAAGGAGGCGCGGGCTCACCCCGGCAATCAGAATACCGGATGGGCGCGCCTGCGCTGGATTGATCAGGGGCAACACAACCGCCTCGCGCGCGGGCTCCGGCCATGCTCCGCCAGGCAAGTTGGTAGCGAATCTCTCGCCGAGGTCGCTGACGATTAAGCTCTGTGCGGATTCGATGACTTGGCGGCAGGACCAGGCCATGTCGACCTCGTCCCCGAGCTCAATAACACGCGGAGCGGCGCGATTTTCTGGAATCGTCGCGCCCAGCCGCCGCGCCTTCGCGCCATTCTCGTCGAGAAAGTAGATCATCGCGAAGGGTAGATCGTAGGGATTGTCGCGCATGGTTGCCGCAGCGATCGCGCAGGCTTCGGCAACGCTCTTGGCTTGAGTCGCCTGCTCGCCGAGCCGACGCAGGGTTCGCAGCCGCCGCTCGCCGATGACGCGCTTGGTGTCTTCGGTGCAGGCGCAAAAGACGCCGCCGACATTGCCAAAGTTGTCCGGCGCAGGGCTGTATGAAAAGGTGAAGTAAGTCTCCTCAGTGAAACCGTACCGCTCCATCACCAGCAGCAGCGATTCGTTCCAGGTTGCCCGACCTTCGCGCATGACCGCTTCGGCCTGCGGACCGAGCACGTCCCAGATTTCGTTCCAGATTCGCGGCGCCGATCGGCCCAAAGCCTCGGGGTGGCGCGCCCCCAAAACCGGGATATAGGCGTCATTATAGAGATTGATCAGCTTGCTACCCCACCAGACAAACATCGGGTAGCGAGAGTTGAGCATGAGAAAAATGACTGTCTGCAGGCTGCGAGGCCAGCTTTCGGCTGGCCCGAGCGGCGTGGCCGACCAGTCGAACTCCCGCATGCGGCGAGCCATTTCGCTGTCGCCGGGAAATACGTCAATGCGCGCCGATGAATCCGGCACTTTCACGGCAGCTTCGTCAGGAGTGGGAACCAAAAGCATCGGCGCGCCCGGCGGTATCTCAAAAACGTATCAACAAAGAGCCGCGAATCAAGAGGATTTTGTCATCGCTGCGTTTTTTATGAATTTTTAATGGGCGTATTCCAACCATGACCAATTGAACGCTTTCGCCAACGCTCCGATCTGCTCGGGTGTGGGCGGCTTGACCAGATAGGAGTTTGCTCCCAGCGCATAGCACCGGCTCAAGTCGCTGGCTTCGTTGGAAGACGTGAGCACGATAATCGGCAACGGCTCAAGCTCTTTCTGCCGCCGGATCCACCCCAATACCTCGTGGCCGAAAACGAACGGCAATTTGAGATCGAGAAAAATCACCGCGGGCATCGGATAGGTAAAGCGATCGGCGAATGGGCCGTTGCCGGACAGATAATCCATCGCTTCCTGTCCCGTGCTGACGACGACGACCGGATTGACGATGCGCGCCTGCTGCAGCGCGCGTTTGAGCAAGAAGATATCGTCCACGTTATCTTCGACCAACAGTATGGCTCGGTTCGGCGACATCTTTTTCCCCGTTGAAGATCAACCAGAAACGGCTGCCGCGGCCGAGTTCGGACTCAATTCCGACGTCGCCGTTCATGCGTTGCATCGCTTTTCGCACAATTGCCAGGCCGATGCCAGTGCCGCCGTACTTGTCCTGCGGATAAACCTGGCCGAATATTTGAAATATCCGCTCATGGTGGGCGCGGTCGATGCCGATGCCGTTGTCTTGGAACCCGACGCGCACTTTGCCGTCGAGCCGCTCGCTGCGAATCGTTACCACGGGTGTGGTTTCGTCCGCGACGAAGCGGATCGCATTGGCCAAGATATTGGTCACGCATTGCGTGAGATACGCCTCGTGACCGATGACGCGATCGAGCGGCTTCACCATCCGGATCTGCACCTGAGGCGGCTGGAATTCAGGGTTGGCCGCGATGATATCGTCGATGAGCTTTTCCAGATCGACCAGCGTCAGCTCGATCTCTGATTTCGCGACTTTGCTGTAGGCAAGCACGTCTCTCACCAGGAGATCCAGCCGCTGCGCCGATTGCGCTATACGGGCGAGCCAGTGCTTGCCTTCGGCGTCCAGACGATCGCGATAATCCTGGAGCAGCGCTTTTGCGTAGCCCTCCATGGCGCGCAGCGGCGCGCGCATGTCATGCGAAACGCTGTAGGAAAAAGCTTCTAGCTCGCCGACGGTCTCCTGCAACTGCGCCGTACGCTCCTGCACCAAGCGCTCAAGCTCGGATTGAAACGCTCTGCGCTCGCTTATGTCGATGGTTGTGCCGGTCAAGCGCACGGCCTTGCCGTTTTCAAACACCACTTGGCCGCGCGCTTCTATCCAGCGTTGGACCTGATCTTCGGCGCCGATGACGCGAAACTCGGCAGAGTACTGGCCGTCGCTCGCCGGATCGAGGGCGCGCTTGAGCGTTGCTTTAAGCCGGGGTCGATCGCCGGGATGCAAACCGCGCAGGAAAACGGCAAAATCGACCGGCGCTCCCGGGGAAAGCCCCCAATGGGCGCGAACCCGGTCGTCCCAGATCAGCTGCTTGGTTTGCGGATTCCATTCGTGGACGCCGATGTTGCCGGCCTGCAAAGCGAGTTGCAGACGGCTGGCGATGCGTTCCTTTTCTGCCGAATTTCGTTTGAGCAGTTCGTGCGCGCTCAGCAAAGCGTCGCGCACGACCTGGACCTCGGTGATGCGCGCTTGAGTAGTCTCTGAGGGAAAATGTTGGCCGGACCCCACCGTGCGCGCCATGAGCGCGAGCGATTCGATGGAACCGGCGGTGCGGCTGCTCAGGATCCAGGCGGTCAAGAGACTCAGAGCCAACAAACCGCTCCCCAAAAAGACCAGGTAAAGCAGTGAGCGGCGCAACGTCGCGTCGACGACATCCGCCGGAATACCCATGGCCACCGACCAGCCGCTGAAAGAGGAGCGGCTATACGGAGTGTACACGGGCCACCCTTCGACGGTCGTGCCGCGAAACCAACCCTCGGGCGAACGGCGCAGCGCGGCGCGCAGGCTTTCGGATGCGAGCTGGCCCGCGTTGCGCTCGGGTTGGATGGTGCGCGTGACGAAGCGATTGCGCGTATCGAGAACCACGCCGATCCAATCAGGGGGCAGCTGCTGCGGCGAGATGAGCCCATCGATCGATTTCGTCGCGATCACGGCGGATAGCACATAGGTAAGCTTGCCTTCGCGCAGCACCGGCACCCGGATGACGAAATCGTAACTTTGCGTGAGCGGCCCGAACAAGATATCGCCGACCGCCGGTTTGAGCGTCTTGAGCACCTGGTTAAAACTTCGCTTCTCCACGACGGCGCCTAATTCGGTGCCCAAGGGGCGCAAAAGATTGAGCACGGACACGCCCGATGGCAGAGAGAGGATGATCGTGCGCCAAACCGGCTGGCTCTTCAAAACGCGGACCGCGTCTTCATAAAATCTCCCGAGATCGCCAACGTCGAGGTGACGCGAAGTGGCCAGCGCCTCGAGCGGCGTTATGAAGCTCTTGAGCTCCGCGTCCACGGCGGTGATGAGGGCTCGCGTGCGCTCGGTGGCGCCGCGCTCAAAGACTTCGCGCTCGTTGCGCGCCGATAGAATCACCATGACAATGGCAAACGCAAGAATCGGGATAAACGCGATCACCACGAGGAAAAGAAGATTGGAGCGGAGCGATCGCGGCTGCGCGAAAATGAAATGGCTCAGGGTGGCGGGCATCGCGGTATTGACCTGAGAACGGTACCTCGTGAACGCGCAGGATGACGGTGCCGGGAAGGCTCAGCTCTCGTCAAAGTGGTTGTATTCGAGCCAGTACCATTTGAATGCCTTGGTGAGATCGTCCAGCTGCTCCGGCGTCGGCGGCTTGACCAAATAGGAGTTGGCGCCGAGGGCATAGCAGCGGTTGAGATCGCTCGGTTCATTGGACGAGGTCAGCACGATGACCACCAGAGTCTCCAACTCTTTTTGACGGCGAATCCAGGCGAGCACCTCGTGACCCGAAACGTACGGCAACTTGAGATCGAGAAACACGATCGCCGGCATAGGATGCGCCTCGCGATCGGCGAAAGCGCCGTTGCCGGCAAGATAATCGATCGCCTGCTGCCCGTCTTCGACGACATGCAGCGGATTGACGACGTGCGCGCCGCGCAGCGCCCGGCGCATGAGAAACACGTCGTCCTCGTTGTCTTCAACCAGCAATATCGCCCGGTTCGTAGTGGTCATGTTATTTTACCTCGCCGAGAATTAACCAGAAGCGGCTGCCTTTGTCCAACTCGGAATCGACGCCGACCTCGCCGCTCATGCGCTGCGCCGCTTTGCGCACAATCGCCAGGCCGATGCCGGTGCCGCCGTATTTTTTTTGCGCGTGCACCTGGCCAAAAATCTCAAAAATCCGCCGATGATGCGCCGGATCGATGCCGATGCCTTTGTCTTCGAACCAAAGCCGCACTTTGCCGTCGAGCCGCTCGCTGCAAACGATGACCTGCGGCATTTCTCCCGGACGGACGAACTTGACCGCATTGCCGAGCAAATTGGTGATGCATTGCGTCAAGTAAGCTTCATGGCCGAGCACCCGATGGAGCGGATGTCTGATGGTGATGCGCGCATGGGGCGCTTGAAACTCGGGCGTCGCCGCAACGATGTCGTCGATCAGCCGCTCCAGGTCCACCGGGACCAACTCGATGTCGCCCTTGGCAATTCTGCTGTAGGCAAGCACGTCCTGGACCAGCAGATCCAGGCGGTTGGCGGCGCGAAAGATGCGGTCGAGATAATGCCTGGCTTCTTTATCCAGCTGCTCGCCGTAATCGCTCGACAGCGCCTGGGCGTACCCTTGCATGGCGCGCAGCGGCGCGCGCATGTCGTGCGAGATGCTGTACGAAAACGCTTCCAGCTCGCCGATGGTTTCCTGCAAACTGGCGGTGCGCTGCTCGACGAGAGCGTCGAGGCGTTTGGCTTCCGAGCGCATCAATTCCTCGGCGCGCTTGCGCTCGGTTATGTCGCGCAGGACGACTGTAAACAGTTTGTCCTGGCCGATCTGCACCTGTGAAATTGAGGCTTCGATCGGGAACTCCTCTCCGTTGGCTCGCAGTCCGCTGATCGAGCCCAAGGCTCCCATTTGCCTGTTGCTCACGCCCGTGCGGCCAAATTCACGTACGAAGGCGGGATGGTGGGCGCGAAACCGTTCGGGAATCAAACGGTCGATGCTTTGGCCGATAATTTCTTTCTCGCTAATGCCGAACATGCTTTCCGCGGCGCGGTTAAACAGCACAATGCGCTGGTCGGAATCGATCGAAATCACTGCATCCATGGCGGACGAGATGATGCCGTCCAGGCGCTCCTTGTTTTGCCGCAGGGCTTCTTCCATCTGTTTGCGGGCGGTGATCTCAGTGTCGATGATGAGCACTCTCGATTTCCCTGGCTCCACGTTGCGGTCCAAGACCCAGCGCGTGCTCACGCAAATGCGCTCGCCGTCGCGGCGCGTTTGCATCAGCTCGCCGGCCCAGCGGCCGTCGCGCCCGATCTTTTGCATGATCTGTGCGAGCGGCTCGGAAAATTCGGTTTGGAGCAGCTCGTGTTTGCGCCGGCCGAGCGCTTCGGCGCGGCTCCAGCCGTAAATCTCCTCGGCGCCGGTGTTCCAAAACAAGATCGTGCCCCCGAGGTCGCGCACAATAATGGCGTCTGCGCTCAAGTCCAACAAGCGCGCTTGCTCGGCCAAACGGTCATGACTCTCTTCGATTTCCGAAAGCATGCGGTTGAACGCATCGGTGAGCAGGCCGAGCTCGTCGTCGGTAACCTTGGGCGCGCGGATCGAGTAGTCGCGCTGTTCGGTGATGCGCCGCGCTGCCTGGGTGAGCGCCAGGATCGGTTCGGAGATGCGTTTTCCCAAAAAAATCGAAAGGATGAACGCGGTGGCGAATGCGCCCAAAAGGACGATCAGGACGATGGCGCCGTAGCGCCACAGTTGCTGGTAGAGGCCGGCGAATGAATTGCGCAGATAAAGAGCGCCGATGGGCGTTCCTTCCTGAAGCACCGGCTGAAAGAGCAGCAGCCCGCCGTCTCTGAATTCGTATCCTTTCGTGGTTACGATCCTAGGCAACAAGGAAAGCGGCAGGGTTTTCGGATAAGTGGCGAAGACGTTCCCGTCGCTATCGAACAGGACGGCCGCTTCAATGTCCGGCTCGGCGCGCAGCGCCGCCAGGATCTCCTCGGCGACCGCCTTGTTGTCAAAGGCGAGCGGCGCGGCGCTATTATCGGCGATGACGTCTGCCAGAGTGGAAAGATTACGCACCAGGCGGGCGCGAAAACTGACAGCCTCGTAGCTTACGAAAGCCGCCGCTGTGACGAACAAAATCACCACGCTCACAAGCAGAATGACGGTGCGTATGCGCTTTTGTATCGAGGTCTGGCGATCCATACGATTATTCGCTGACGACTTCAGCGGCGCGCAGCAGGCGCGGATCGAGCACCAACCGGGCGGTGGTCGCACTGGTTAGATTGATCCGTAATTTGATCCTGTTTTGCTCGGTCAAGAAGTTGACGATCGCTTCATAGGCGCTCGGCAGTCCTTCAGAGTCGCGCACCGTGAGCACGCTCCTGCCGGCCAATGCCGCGGCGATCTCTTTCGCTACGCGCGGCCCGGCGCCGCCGAGGAAAAGAATGTGGCAGGAGCGGGCTTGATCAGGCGAGCGAACCAGCCGCGCAACCAGTGTCCGCCCGTGCGCCGTTTCGCCACGCAGCGCCGCGTCCAAGGCGTCGCCGAAAGGATTTTCTCCTAAAACGCAGATCACGATGGGGCTTTCCGGGCGATCAAAAGCTTCGTTGGGCCATTGAGTAAACTGGGCCAGGCGCAACAGGAAGACCGCTTTCAACTGATATTCTCTGGAAACCGAACTCTGCGCCGACGCGCTGGCAGTGACAAGCGTGAGCGCGAATGCGAATGCGAGCATAAAGGCGCTGCGACGGTGCGAAGTAAATCCCGCTTGCATTTCCCTTTGAAAAGGGGGAGCTGTGAAAAAATTAAATCCCCCTGTTTCCCCCTTTTTCAAAGGGGGACTACTAAGAGCGGCGCTTGTTATTAAGTGATTGGCAACGCGTATGGTTCGAGCACCGGTTCCCCTCTTTGGCAAATAGGGGTCAGGGAAGATTTGTGAAGTTGCGCGGAGCTTCATAATTTTTTTACAGCTCCAGGAGGAAAGCGGGGGGGTTCCCCGACGCAACCGAGGCGGTTCGCTGTAACGCGCTCCACTGATTTTACTTCGTTTTCGCGCCATCACCGGTCCAAAATTGCCATGTCAGTTTGCCGTAAACGGCGCGCGGGATTTGTTGCCGCGTCGCCGGCGCGCCGAACTCGGCGTGGCGCTTGTCCAAGAGATTTTGGCCGACGATGGCCAATTCGAGATTGGGTATCGGGCGCCAGCCCAAGCGCAGATCCAAGGAAACGTAGCTCGGCACGACCGGGCCGAGCTGATTGAGATTGTCGACGTAGCGCAGCACCGAATCGAACTCGACGTTCGCCGGCAGATTGATCATCGACTGAATAAGAAATTGATGCTGCGGATCGTTGCCCTCGCCGCGGCCTCGATTGAGATCCCGGCTAGTTCCGATCTGGATGTGCTTCTTGAAAAACGTATAGCCGCCGCGCAGGCGCCACCAGCTGGCGGCCTGCCAGGCGAGCGCTAGCTCGACGCCATACGTTTCGGCCTGCAGTTTGTTCAGGATGATGAATTGACCGGGCGAGCCGGCGATCGGCTCCACGCTGCGGATCTTGTCGTAGTCGTTGAAAAACGCCGACAGCGAAAGACCGAGCCGTTCCGCCACCTCCGTGCGGTAGCCAAGCTCATAGGCGACGACGGTTTCCGAGTCGAACCGGCTGCCGCCGCCGCGCAACAGGAAAGGCGGCGCGCGGGGGACGAAAAACTCGGTGTCGATCCGGCTAGGCGTTCGGACAGCGCGCGAGACTGCGGTCCAGAACGTCTGATTCGGGAGCGGCATCCAGGCCAGGCGCGCGCTCGGTTGAACTTCAAAACCGGAGAAACTGTTGTGCTCGAATTTCGAGCCGAGGGTTAAAATGAGGTCCTTCAGGAGTGTTATTTCGTCCTGCAGAAAGCCGTTGACGAGATGGAGATCGCGTCGCCCTGGAAAAAAGGCCAGGGCGGCGGGGTTTTTGACGTCATCATGCATGAAGCGGTAGCCCGCGCCCCAGACAAAGCGATTGCGCTTGCCAAGAAAGAAGCGATGCTGAAACTCGAGATCATAGGTGTTCAACGCCTCGGTAATCGAACCGGGGATCCGCCGATAGGTTCTGTCCCAGTAGAATTGCAGCGAAAGCTCTGAGCCATCGGCCGCGAGGGGCTGGGTCCAGCGCGCGAGCAGATTTTGCCCGTCGACACTGACATCGCCGGGACCGGTTTGTCCGATGTCGCCGCCGTAAAAATTGCCGTTCACTCTTAGGCTCGCGCCGCTTGCCGGCAGCCAATCGGCGCGAAAGCCGCCTTGGCCAAGATTCCAAGCCGAGTCTGAGGCGGCGCCATTGCGAAACGAGGTATTTTCGCGGTCGAAGCCCATCCCATAGACGCGAAGGTAGACGTCGTTGCCCGCCTGGGTGCCGTAACGCGCGTTGCCAAAGCCTCTCAAGAAGGAGCCGCCCCCGGCGCTCAGGAGCGCGCCCTGTGTATCGCGCGCCGTTTTGGTTATGACATTGATGACGCCGTTAACGGCGTTCGAGCCCCATAGGGTTGCCCCCGGCCCGCTGATTACTTCGATTCGCTCGACGTCCTCCAGCATGACATTTTGCATGTCCCAAAAAACGCCGGAAAACAGCGGTGTGTACACAGTCCGGCCGTCGATCAAGACGAGCAGCTTGTTGGCAGTACTCGCATTGAATCCGCGCGCGCTGATGGCCCACTGACTGGAACTGATTTGCGCCACCTGCAGATTGGTCGCAAGCCGCAACGCCTCGGGAAGACTGGTAGCGCCAGAGCGGCGAATGTCTTCGCCGGTGATGACTTGAATTGCGGATGCAGCATCGACCAAGCGTTCAGGCCGTTTGGAAACGGTGGTGATTTCGATCTCGAAAAGCCGCTCGAAGGGTAATTTCTTTAGGGCGCCGATATCGCCAAGGTCTTGAGCCTGGACGCGACCGACATAAAGTAAGCTAGCGAAAACAATCCAGTGTAAGAACACGGGCGCAGAAAAAAATGAATTCCAAACTGTGTCCCGCATGGATGCCTCCGAGAGAAACGGGATCGCTCTAAATTAAATAGTCGGTAATAACGAATGCGGTAAGCGAATGTCAATTGCTAAGAAACAAATACGCACTAATTACGACAATCTGTCGCGAATTCGGGACACACTGTTCCGGAACGTCTCAGAAGTGAGACAGCGAACGGGGTTAGTTAGATGAAAGGCTCGCGGGTCCGGAAAGATCTCTCGCTTGTTGGAGACGACGGCTCTGGATTGGCTCTCATTCGAGCGTGAGAAGAATTTTTGCGCAGCTTTGTTCAGGGAAACTCACCGCCGGTCTAGAGATGATCCTTGATCGGAATGGTGAAGAGCTCCATGATTTTTTCTCCCAACGGGCGCGCCTTCCATGATTCGTAGTCGAGTTTTTTTGCGTAGCGCAGGTCTTCGAGGAAGACTTTCTCCAATTGGCCGGCCGCTTCGGTGTCATAAGCGATGAGGTTGATCTCTTCATTGAGCGCAAAGGAACGATTATCGAGGTTGGTGGTGCCGACCAGCGCCCAGACGCCGTCGACGACCATCGTTTTAGCGTGCAGGAGCGCCGGCTGATATTCGAAAATTTCGATGCCGCCCTTCAGTAAGGTGCCGAAGCCCCGCCGGCTGGCGCGATAGACGAGCATCCAGTCGATCTTTCCGGGTCCGAGCACGACCACGCGCACGCCGCGCTGCACCGCGTTGAGAAGCTCTTCAATGAGACGCTCGTCCGGAACGAAATATGGGTTGGTGATATAGATGCTCTTGCGCGCCGCCGTGATCGCCAGAATAAAAAGCAGATAGGACTGATGAGTGCCGCCGAAGGGCGAGCTTTTGACGACTTGCGCATAACTCTTGCCGCGCGGCCGCAGGGCGGGAAAAAATAGGTCGTCGCCGAGCATGTGGCCGGTGGTTTGGCGCCAGCTTTCGACAAAGGCGGCTTGCAGCTGCTGCACGATCGGCCCCTCGACGCGCACGTCGGTTTCACGCCAGTGGTTCTCCGTGCGACCGTTGCCGGTCCAGGTATGCTTTACCCCATGCCCACCGGTAAAGCCGATTTCACCATCGATCACGAGGACGCGCCGGTGATTGCGGTAATTGTAGCTGAACAGTTCCCAAGGCGTGATGAACTGAAATAGCTGAATGCGCCGAAACCACTGCAGATCGCAGCCGGAGCTTTTCCACAGCTCGGGAATCTCTTTGGGCATTTTGCCGCCGCCATGGGAATCGATCAGCAGCTTTACGGTTAAGCCGGCGCGGCAGCGCTCGGCTAAAACTTCCGCCATCTCGTGGGCGATCGGCCCGTCCTCATACAAGTACTGAGCGTAGGTGATGCTCCGGCGCGCGCCACGGATGGCCCGGATCATTGCAGGAAAAATTTCATCGCCGTTGAAGAGCAGCTCGAGCTTGTTGCCGCCGATGATCGGCGCGTCGGTATGCGCCGCGATCGTCGGATAGAAAGACGCCTCGCCGAGCACGACGCCGGGGACTTGTTTGATATCGGGAACCCAGGCGCAGCTCGCCGGCAAAATCATAAGAATCGAAATCAAGATGATGGCGCGCATCGCATTTGCGCCCATGCGCAAGCGGCGTGCCAGGCTGGGCTGGCCGTTTCGCGTTGAGAGTCTAGCGTCTAGCGGACGCTAACTTAACGCCAGACGCCAGACGCGCCAGACGCTAGACCCAAGACGCCAAACGGCAAACGCATAACAACGGCATGCGGATTGCGATCATCGACCTAAGTTGATGCGAGTGATGACTTTTCGATTCAATACGGCGTGTTTTACCTACGCAGTTGTATTCGGCACGCCGCTGCTGTTCGCGGTCAGTTACATTATGGCGGCGTGGCAGCAGCACGTGCCCTGGTGCTTCCCGCCGATCCACGGCTGCACGACGATTAGCGAGACCGCCATGTACGCGCCTGAGTCCTACATCTTTCGCTTCGGAGCTTATCCGCTGGTCATCTTTCAGGCGCTGCTCTTCTATGTTTTCAAACAGTGGCTCGAAGAGGCGTGCGGCAAGCCGTTAAAGCGCGCGCGAATCGCATGGCGAATGGCGCTCGCCGGCTGTGTCTGCATGATCGGGTCTATGGCGGTGATGCAGGGACCGAACGAAACCGCGGAGCCCGCGCACACGATTCTCGCGGTGGGCTATTACCTTCTAGTGTTGTCAAGCCAGGGCTTGTTTACCTGGGAGGATTTTTGCCATCGCCGCAGCGAGCGGCGCACGCCTCTGGCGCTTCGTATCGGCACGGTTTTTTTGCAGTTGGCGCTGCTCGCAAGCGCTGCCCTGGTGTGGCTGGTCTCGGACGTTTTTCCTTACGCACGCTATCAATGGCTGCTGGTGGCCACGTTTTTCCTGTGGCACGCGAGCTTTCTCTTCGAACGGAAGAGTGTCCTGCTCGAACCGCTGAAGCAAACCCCGCAGCCGGTCAAAGAAGAGGCATCTTCGCTCGCTTCTGCCTATCGTCTTTAACGCTCTTAAGCCTGTCCCCGGGCATTGTCCGCCTTGCCATCACCGCGCCGCTTCGTGGCGCCTCTTGCCGCTTCCGGCTTGGACTTTTCTGCGCTATCTTTGCTGCCCGTCTTTGGCACTTCATCTTGAAAATAAAGCCGATGGGTTTCGCCGCTCTTGGTTTCAACGGCAAATAGGAGGTCGGCGAGATCGTCGGCGTGCTCTTCTTCGTTGGCCAAGATCTCTTCCATCATCACGCGCGAAGTAGGATCGCCGTCGCCGAAAAACCGCACCATCTCGCGGTAACTTTCCACGGCGATGCGCTCGGCGACGAGATTCTCACGAATCATCTCCGTCAGCGTGCCACCCTCTTTGTATTCGCTATGGCTCAATTGGGCGAGGTGCGCCGGGTTCATCTGCGGCTTGCCGCCGAGCTGTTTGATGCGCTCGGCGATGCGGTCGGCATGACCCTGCTCCTCTTGTGCGTGCTCAAGAAATTCCTCCGCGACGGCAGAAGAGTGAATCCCGGTAGCCATGAAATAGTGGAATTTGTAGCGCAGCACGCAGACCCACTCGGTGGCCAGGGCTTCGTTCAAAACACCGATGGCGCGCTCCTTGTCCAGTCCGTAATCTTGAGTGACCGGCCCGTCTTCGATTTTTTGCCGAGCGCGGGCGCGGATTTCCTCAACATGGCTAAGTACGCTCATGGAGACCTCCGGTCGGAAAAATTTGCAATACCGCAGTGATGGAAATCTGGAGTAATGTGTCTACCTCCAACGCCCATCATTTTAGGTTTGCGGTTGTTGAACGTCGTCGGCTCGGCGCGACTGTCTGCGCGAGCCGGTTGACTCCAGACGCGGCAGCAACTCGCGCTCGCAGAAACGAAAAAAGCCGGCCTGGTCCGGACCGATTTGATGGATAAAGACGTAGGAAAAGCCCGCCTCTTCGTACTTATGCAGCCGCTCGAGATAGGCCTCAGGCTCGTTTCCGCGCACGAGATCCTCGGCCAGATCTTCAGCGCGCATCATACGCGCCGCTTGTTCGAAGTGAGCGGGAACGGGCAGTTGCTGGGATAGCTCGCCGGTGATCGCCAAATTCGGCCAATAGTCGAACGCGGTGCGAAGCGCTTTCTTTTCGTCCTCGTCCCAACAAACCGCCATCTCGGCGTAGCACGGTTTGCCGGCGCCGCCGGCATCTCGAAACTGATCCACAAGCTCGCCATTAGGGGACGTCGCGATCAGGCCGTCGCCCGAACGCCCTGCCAGCTCGGCTGCCTTCGGTCCGCCGGCAGCGAGAAAAATCGGCGGCAGCGATTCGGGAAGCGTGTATATCCGCGCATTCTCGACGCGATAGTGCGCGCCGTAATGACTGGACTGCCGGCCTTGCCAGAGCTGGCGAATGATCTCGATCGCCTCCTCGAGCATCTCTTGGCGCACGTCGGCTTCCGGCCAATGGTCGGCGAAGATATGCTCATTGAGGTTTTCGCCGCTGCCGAGACCTAAAATAAAACGCCCGGGGAGGAGACACGCCGTGGCTGCGGCCTGTGCGATGATCGCCGGATGAATGCGCATTGTCGGACAAGTCACGGCAGTGCCGATCGTGATCTTATCCGTGGCTTGGGAAATTGCGCCGATGACGGACCAGACGAAACTGGATTGCCCCTGGCGATCGATCCAGGGATGAAAATGGTCCGAGATCATTGCGAACTCGAAGCCGATTTCTTCGGCGCGCTTGGCGCAGGCGACGAGCTGGTGCGGCGTTTGTTCCTCACTGCAGAGTTTATAGCCAAGCTTGATCATCGCAGTATCCTTATCGTCACAGCTAGAGGCCCCTAGCTTCTCACTGCGCGTGTTGTTTATACGGAACAGATCGACGGTTTAAAATTGAGCAAGGGGGATGCCACCGGCGTTCGCTCTGCAAGCGCTCCGAGAGTCTCACTAACCGGACAGACGCACGCCCTCTGAGTGCAGGAATGGGACGCCATGAGCGATCCCAGTTCAACTTCTCGCCAGGTGAACCGCTCCCGCGCCGCCCTGCGGAATTTCTCAGGCATGGCGTTTGCCTCGATTTTTCCCGTCAGGGCATAACGAGCGTTGTCAGGAAAGGGGAGCGTCTATGGTGCTCTCAAAAGAGGACTACTTTTTTCAAGGCGATCCGGACGCCGAAGCTGCCTATGCGGAGTCGCGTAAAAGGATCGGCTTCCTCGACGGCGAGAAAATGCTCATGCTGGCGGTGTTGGACGAAGCGATCGACTGCTACAAGCGTAATCTTCTCGCCAAGGACCGCAAAGCAAAAAATCTTTTCGCCGAATCGGAAGCCTGGATCCTCGACCGGGAAGACGATGCGGTCTTCTCGTTCGAAAATGTCTGCGAGGTTCTCGGATTCGATGCCGACTACCTGCGAACCGGGTTACGACGTTGGAAAGAAAACCAACTGTCCATGCAGCTCGGCAAGACCAAGCGGCGGGAATTGGGCGCCTCGAGCGGCCGGTCCAAAAATTCGCGCCGCGCCTAATGGCTCCACCGGTCAAATTTTTTTTAGAGCGGGTAAACTGGTCCAACTTTTGCCTTCGCCTTCGCTCATTATGTCACTCACCTATTCACCCCGAGACGATCAAGTCGACGAACTGGCAACGCGGATTTTTCAACCTGATACGCTCGTGAACTACGAGTACGACGAGACCTCTCGCCGATCGACGCCGATCGAGCCTGAGAAGCATCTGATGCACGCCGTCTTAGAGGACGCCATCAACATGTTTCAACTGCACCTCGGCGCCAAGACCAGACAGCAACGGCGGCTCTTTTTAGACGCGCAAACGTGGATTTGGGCGAAACAGGATGATTGGCCATTTTCTTTTGAAAATATTTGCGCAGTTTTAGGCCTGGATCCAGAATTCCTCCGCAACGGCTTGGCGCGTTGGAAAGATCGGCACGAGAACTCGGGGGGGCGGCCGCTGCATTATCCACGTCTGCGCCGCGCCGGACAGTAAGCCGTCAACGGGCTGGCCGAAAGGTCTCGAGCTCCACCACACCCGTCTTTTCCAAAACGGCTTGATTCGAACCCGGCTATAAGATAAATCTTGTGTCCCAGAATTGGGACAGAACAAAAAAGTGCTCTGTCTCAGAATTGAGACAGACGCCGTCTAATTTCGTTATAAATTAGGCGTCTCATTTCTGGCACGTGGATTGCCCTTTTATCGAGCCACAAGGAGAGGCTACATGCAAGGCAGTATCTTAGTTGCAGAAGATGAACTGTTGCCGCGGAAAAACATCTGCCGCGTCTTGGAGGAAGAAGGGTTTCAAGTTCGCGAGGCTGCTGACGGCACGGCCGCCATCGAAGAGATCGATACCCATGATTTCGATCTGATCCTGGTGGATCTCAAAATGCCGGGCGCGGACGGCATGGCCGTACTGGAGCATGTGCGCAAAGTGTCGCCGCAAACGCTCGTGGTGATCATGACGGCGTATGCCTCGCTCGAGACTTCCGTCGAGGCGTTAAGGCTAGGAGCGCAGGATTACATCTTGAAACCGATCGTGCTGGACGCGGTCGTCAATAAAGTGCGTTCCCTGATGGAGCACAAACGTTTGGCCTGGGAAATCCAGATGCTGCGGCGGCAAGTGAACCGCGAATCGGAAAATACGGAACTGATCGGCAGCAGCCGGGCCGCCGAGGAAATTCTCAGTGTCATTTCCAAAGTCGCGCCTACCAATTCAACGGTGCTGATCAGCGGCGAGAGCGGCGTCGGCAAGGAAGTGGTTGCGCGCACGATTCACAAGCAGAGTCTGCGGCGAGACAAAGTGTTTTTGCCGGTAAACTGTAGCGCGATTCCCGAGAACCTGCTCGAAAGCCAACTGTTCGGCCATATCAAGGGAGCGTTCACGGGTGCGTCGAGTTACCAGGAAGGACTGTTCCAGCGGGCCAACGGCGGCACCATCTTTCTGGATGAAATCGGCGAAATGCCGCTAGTGCTGCAGCCGAAGATTTTGCGCGCCATCGAGGAGCGGGCGGTCACGCCGATCGGCGCGGCGAAGCCAACCCAGGTGGACGTGCGCATCATCGCCGCGACCAACCGTACGCTCAAGAAGGAAGTGGACGATGGGCGCTTTCGCGAGGACCTTTACTATCGGCTCAACGTGATCCACTTGCACGTGCCGCCGTTGCGCGAGCGGCGCGAAGACATTCCGCTGCTGGTGGAGCATTTCATCCGGCGCCAGAACGTGGAAATGAAGAAGAACTATCAGGGAGTCGACAGCGCCGCGATGAAGGTGCTTATGTCGCTGCCATGGAAGGGCAACATCCGCGACCTCAACAATGTACTTGAGCGCGCGATGATCCTGGGCAACGGCGAGTGGATTACCGTCAAGGATCTACCGAGCTGGGAAGTGCCCGATGAAGACCGCTATCGCAACGTCGGCCACGATCTCAAGGCGGCCATGCGAGCGTACGAGAAAAGCCACATCGAGAACGTCTTGAAGGAAACCGAAGGCGACCGCACGCGCACTGCTGAACTCCTCGGCATGAGCCGCTCGTCGCTGTATCGGAAGATCGAGTCGCTGGGGATTCAGTGAGATTTACGTCTAGGGTCTCGCGTCTCGGGTTCAGCGTCAAAAACACTAAGCCCTAGACGCTAACCCTAGACGACTTTTTTCACAGCCTCCCAGTAAGCGCCATCACGATCAGAATCACCAGGATCAAGCCGACCACTCCGCTCGGCCCGTAACCCCAGCTGCCGCTGTAAGGCCAGGTCGGCAGCACGCCCAATAGCAGCAAGACCAGGATGATAATCAGGATTGTCGACATGGACCGCCTCCTTTTGCGGGTTGATGTGCTTTTAAGTCCTTTGTTCAGTGCAGCGAGGAGCTGTGGCCCTGCGGCGGCGGCAGCTTTTGCTGTTCGGGACGGCGTCCGAGATGGACAATCGTCTGAACCACGGCCTGCATGACCGCGCGAGCTTCGCGAACCACCGTCGCTGCGCCGTTGGTGGCGATATGGCCGATTCGATCGACGCTATTCAAGATTCCGTGCACGGTGTGCTGCACGCGCGTGGTGATTTCGTCGCCCACCTGGCCGTATCGGTCGACATGGCGCTTGATGCCGGTGAGCAGCTCGTCGGCCTGGGCAATGAGTTTTGTCGAGCGGTCCGACAAGCTGGCGACGGTTTTCTCAAGATCCCCGATCGCGCGGCTGATGCGGCGGTAAGCGAAAAATAAAACCACTGCCTGGGCCACCAACGCGAAGGTGAGAATACCGATGAATACGGTGAGGTAGAAGATATAGGTTTCCACAACCGCCTTTCGTGGCGCATCGAACCGCGACGATCAAAATGACCGCGCCGGAGGATATCGCCACGGTTTTTCCGGCAACCTCGAGTGCTCAACCGATCGTATCGCGGCCGGACTGCTTCTCCTGCCGATAAGCTTCTCTGCCGGCATCCACCGCGCCGCTGAAATGTTGGCGCTGCCGGTGAATAAATTCTCTTCCTTTTTCCATCAAGGTACGCGCCGAGTGGCCGAGTTGTTGGCCGCGCTGGCTCAACGCTTCGCGCCCTCGCTCGGTGTTTTGGCGCAGGCTCTGGCGCATCTCTTCGCCCGATCGCGGCGCCAACAGCATGCCCAGGCCGAGTCCGAGCGCGATGCCGATCAAGAAAATTCCGCTCCTGCCTTGCTCAGGGCTTTTCATCGGAGTTCTCCGTCATCAATGTCTGAGAGAAGAGTCGGGATGGCGGTCGAGGTCGCGCGACCAGTCGTCCACCCGCCGCTCCGCTTCATCTCTGCTCCAACCGTATTTCTCCTGGATCTTGCCGATCAGCTGATCCCGTTGCCCGGCGATAATGTCGAGCTCATCGTCCGTCAATTTGCCCCACTGCTGTTTCATCTTGCCCTTCATCTGTTTCCACTGGCCTGAAATCGTGTCCCAGTTCATAGGCTCCTCCCGTACAGAAAAAATTAACGCCCGTAATCAGCGCAACGAGCAAAAGCTATGCCCGAAAGAAGCGATGTACTGTCAAGGTTTATTCGCGCGGCTGGGACATTGCCGCCAGTCCGGTCGCGGCGCTGAGACAAGGAGGCGGCTGCGAGGAGCAGACTTTAGCCGGCGGCGCGGCGCAGCAATGCCAATGTGATTGCCATGGCGGCGGCGATCGCGACAGCGAGAAAGATGTTGATCCAATCCGCCTGGCGCAGCGCGGCGATCAAGCGATCGCCGACGACGAGCGTCGTCAAGGTGCCCGGGAGCAAACCCAGAAAGGACCCGATGATGAAATCGCGGAAGCGGATGCGTAACGCGCCGGCGAGAAGGTTGACCACCGTAAACGGCGCTATCGGAATCATCCGGATCACGAGGACGGAAAAAATTCCACCACGGCGCAGTCGCTCGGTTAGTAAATCAAACCCCTGGCGCGCGAGCCTTCGCGCCGGACCCGCCCCATGGGTGGCGCCAAACCAGAACGCCGCCGCGGCGGCCAAGAGCAACCCCGTGATGCCGTAGAGGGCCGTCCGCCAAGGGCCGAAAATCACCATGAAAGCGAGGGTAAGAAGGGGCCTGGGAAACAATACGAAAGAGGCCGCGGCGTAGGCGGAAACGATGACCAACGGCGCGGTCGCGTGCTGCGCGAACGGTTCGGTCCAGCGTTGGAGAACTTCAGCGTCGAACCGTTTGAGCGGCGTCCAGTGCCAAGCGAGCGCGAGGCAAGCGCCCAAAACAAGCCAGGCCGCGATATAGCAGAGGGCGCGGGCTAAAAAATGCGACGATGTAGGAGCGCGTGCCAAAAGCGACGGGGTAGATCAGGACAGTCAAAGTTTAGAGACGGTTCGCGGCCGCAACGCCATTGGCTTCGAGGATTTCAATTTCGATCGGATAAGCGTAGTCGACGATACCTGAATCCCATTTTACTCTGACCAGGCGGCGGCCGAGATTTTCCATATCAAACTGAATAACCCCCTCTGCGAATCGGCGGATCAACCCCTGACAGGTTCTGATTTCTCGCACTGCGCGGCAACGCATTCCGGCTGAGGTTGAATCGATCATGGCAACTCCTCCTGTCGGCTTGTCAAGACGAAAACGCAATCGATGTGCCACGGAGCTGACGATTGAAACCGGTCGCGTTTACGAGAAAAAAAGGATGGTGCAAAAAAAAGTGGCGCGACCCGTGGAGGAGGTCGCGCCACTGACGACATTCAGCGCGTAGCGGAAAGGCCGCTACCCACGCGACGGGCTCGGGCGGGTGCCTTCGAGCGCGCGCTCGGTGGCTTCCGCCTGCCACATATTGGTCGTCACATCGATTTTTTTGGCCTTCTGACTGTCTTTATCGAAATCGATTTGTACTTCGTAGCTCTGATCTCCCTTGACGATCTCCCATTCGACGTAATCGGAACGTTCGGTGTTAACGGAAGTTATTTTCCAACCCATTTTCTCGAGCTCACGGCGGTACGCGGTCTTGTCGAGCCCGGTCTTCAGGGCGCGCTCGAGCTGTTCTTTATTTTTATTCCAGTCGGCGCGCCGGTCGCGATCGCTATAACGCGCATCGCCGCGCCCCATAGCCGTGACCTTTTCACCTTTCATCGCCCGTTTGGTGGTTTCGGCCTTCCACATATTGGTCGTTACGTCGATCTTGCTCGCGCGGTTGCTTTTATCGAAATCGATTTGCACCTCGTAAGTCTGGTCGCCTTTGACGATTTCCCATTCGACGTAGTCGGGCTTGTCGTAGTTGACGGCGGTGATGGTCCAACCCATTTTTTCCAGATCGCGCCGATACTGATCCTTCGACTCGCCCAGTTTCAGCGCTTGCTGTAGCGAGTCTTTTTGCTTGTTCCAGTCGACACTTCGGTCGCGATCGCTGTACCGGCTGGGTTGGTCTTTCGGCGCATTGTCAGAGGCCTGCTTGGACGCAGGTTGAGCTGGAGCAGCGAAGGCTAGAACTCCGGCCACGAGTGCAGGGCCGGCAAAAAATCGTGATTTCATGGTCTCCTCCTTAAATTTCTACGGTTTCTTCCCGTGCGCGTCTGGCGCACATACGACAAAATGCGCAAGGGACGTGCCAGCCGCTCAACGGTGATATTTTCGCCGCCTCCTGTGAGTTGTCGTTGCGCACTTGGGACTCCCGCACGGGAAACATGTGCGAAGTTGGGACACTGTACAAAGATCAAAGCAGCAGGGCCGCGGCATATCCCTTGCTCGCTCGGCATGACGCCGGGATCTGGAGTTGGGGGGACATGAAGCACGGCGATGAAAACGATCACGGGGATCTTTAACTCTGCTCTACAAGCAGACCGCGCGCGCTTCCGCTTGCGGACTTCAGGGTTTAACAAGCGACAGGTTGCCCTCTTGACGCCGCGCAGCTCGGCGCGGCAAATCAACGCGACGCCCACCGCCGAAGGCGAGCAGCCCGGCATGGGCGCGATCATAGGCGCGCTTGCCGTCACCGGCGCCGGTTTGTTTGCCGCTCAGGTGCTCACCGTGTTGCTGGGGTTTCCCTTCATGAGCGCGGCATACGGCTGGCTCACCGCCATCGGGGCTTTAGCGGGCTGTTTGCTGGGAGCGGTAGCGGGCGCAAAGCTCGAAGATGCGCTGACCCGAGGCTTGCCGCGGGATGAATTTTACTATTACAAAAACGAGTTGGCTTACGGCCGCTCGGTGATTGTAGTTATGACCGATCGCTGCCGCCAGTTGCGCCACGCCCGCATGAGCCTGGAAGGCTCGGGAGCCGCCGTTCTCGACGCCGCTCGCAAGGCGCGCTGGATCGGACTGCGCGCACTGTCAGGATCTGTGATCGGTGAGCGGTGACCAGTGATCAGTGATCAGTGGTCAGTGATCGGTGATCAGTGATCGGTGATCAGTGGTCAGTGGTCAGTGGTCAGTGACCAGGTTCACTGCCATTCAACTGTTCACTGATAACTGTTCACTGATTACTGCTTACTGACTTACGGCTTCTTCGCTGGGCGACTACCGCCCCACACAAAGCCGATTCCGATGTTGCCGACGTGATTGCCTTGATTGGTGTTGTTATTGATGTCGCGGAAGCGCGAGAAGTAAAACTCATAACGATAGCCCAGCGACAAATAAGTTTGTTCGTCAAAGAACAGTTTGAGGCCGGCGTTAGGGCCCGCCACTCCGGTGGCTTTTTGATCGTTATAAACAACGCCGATACTGCCGCCGAGGTAAGGAACGAATCGGCCGAAGTTGAAATTGTAGTGAACAAAAGGCGTGGTCGTGGCAGTCCAAAAATCACGCCGGTCATCGATAAAGTTGTAGTTTAAGCCTTGGCGCAGCCCAAGTTCCCAGCCGGGAGTCAGAAAATAACCGTACTTAAGATCGGCACTGAAGGCTCCCGAGTCGCTACCTTGAGCATGAAAAAACCCGCCAGCGATCTCGATGTCATTGTCGCCATCGACCGGTCCGCCCCAAGATTTGTTGGCTGGCATGAACGCCAACACGGCGGCTACAAGCAGTGCGGAGAAAGATATTTTTTTCATGCAAAAGATCCCTCCTGACGTAGATTGGTGGTGTATGTCTGAGCAAACCTTAGACCCGGGGCGCGCGGCCAGAAAACCAAACAAATTGTGTACGTAGCGCCGGCGGACGTGCCAAAAACAGGAATTTTGAACCGATCAACGATCCTCATAATGAGACAGAGGATCAGCTGTTTCGCTTATTTTTCGCCGCAACGATGTCACGTTTGTGAGACAGATTTCTTCTCCCGCTTGTCGCCAACTCGGGACAATTGGCGGGGGTTGTTTTACAAAAGAAGCGATTTTTTGCGGCATGGCTCTTGCGCATGTCGGTTTAGTTTCGCGCTTGCGCGTCAGAGGAATCGTTGAACCCCAGCATGATCCCGCCAACAGTTCTCCGGACGGGTGAAGCCGCAGCCTGGCTTTCGTCAAGTTATTTTGCTATTGCCTCACCTTGATCAGATGAGGCGCGCGTTGGGTGCCACCAGGATCCAAACACCATCTTCAGATGCAATCAGGAATCACAGGGAGGGGGATTCATGCAGACGGAGGAGCTATTCTTCCGAAATGTCGCCGCGGCTCGCTATTCGGGCGCATCCGTTCGCACACCGCTCGAGATTAAAATATGCGACACGCTAAAGAGCGAAACTCAGTCGCACCATCTGCGGTTGGAGCAACGGCTCAATCTGTTGCAGCGGGTGATCACTTTGCGCGACTATCGCGAGCTGCTGAGCCGATTGTACGGAATCTACGCTCCCCTGGAGCCGGTGCTCTGGCGCGCCCTCGATCCTCTCAAGGAGGAACTGAGCTTGGCCAGACGTAAAAAGGCGCCGCTCTTGAGCCGCGACTTGGCGGCGTGCGGGTTGAAGGACGCTGACATCGTGGCGATCCAGCGCTGGCGTGAAATCGCGCCTTTTCCTTCGCTGCCGCAGGCGCTCGGACACCTCTACGTCCTTGAAGGCGCGACCCTCGGCGGGCAGGTAATCGCGCGTCATCTGCGCAAGATCTTACCGCTCAAAAAAACTGCCGGCCTGTCGTTTTTCCATAGTTATGGTGCCGACGCCTCGGAGCGATGGCGGCAATTTCGCGACGTTATGACCCGGCACATAACCACGCCAGCCCAACAGGAACTGGCCGTCGGCGCAGCCCTCGAAACCTTCGAAGCATTCGACCGCTGGTTGAACCGAGACGCAGACGGCCCCGCATTGCCCGCCCCCACCCTGCCGGGAAATTGAGCCGCTCTCGGCAGTGAAAAGTTCTTGCCGAGCTAAACTTTGCCGCCGATAGCTCGCCCGAGCTGCATGAAAAATGGCGCCAGGAAAGTACCCAAGTGGCAGAAGCGGAAATTGTGCGCCGCGGGCCTTGCGCCCAAGGTTTGGTTTCGCCTAGAGTAGCGCCTGCGGCGTTTGACGGCGGAGTTTTCGCGAGCATCTACTCCGGCGCGCCGCTTTGACAAACGTGGACGAACGGTTTCATGAGCTTGCAGCGCCCCGCTTGCAAGCGCTGTTGGACAGCATCAGCGAAGCGGTCGTCGAGCTGAACGCCGAAGGGCGCATCGTGTCGATGAATCGGGCGGCGGAGCGGCTGATCGGTTGCAGCGAGTCGTCCGCGCGCGGCGACAAATGGCGCGAGCGCTGGCGCTTCCTGCGCGACCACAGACCGCGCCCGGTGGAAATCGATGCGGTTGAGCCGCGCGACGATGAGTGGTTGTTTTCGCCGGCGCAGTCGCTATTGCTGCAGGTCGGCGATCGAACGCCCTTGCCGGTAGAAGTTACGTATCGGACGATTCGCGACGCGTCGGGAGAGCGCGCCGGCCTCATGCTGGCGATGCGCGATCTGGGGGAGCGGCCAAGAGGCGGTGCAACCGGCGCTGGGACCGGAGAGCGCGCTCAACAGGCGCTGCGGGAGAGCGAAGAGCGGCTCGATCGGCTCGCCAACGCGCTGCCTTCGTTCGTCTGGTCGGCAACGCCGGACGGCACGATCACATGGTCGAATGCGCGCTGGTATGAGTACACCGGGCGAGCAGCAGAAAGCGGTAAGAATTGGTTCGAATCGGTCCATCCGGACGACCGGGAGCGCTGCCGCCAGGCGTGGACGGCGGCGGTGCAAAACGGCAGTGAATATTTCATCGATGTGCGGCACCGCCGCGATGACGGCGTTTACCGCTGGTTTCACACTCGTGCGACGCCGGTCCGCGATGCGCAGAACAGGATCTCCAGCTGGTTCGGCTCCTCTACGGATATCAACGATTTGAAGCATGCGGAAGAGGCGCGCCGCGATAGCGAGGAGCGATTGCGCTTCGCGCTGAGCGCCGCCGCGCTGGGCGAATGGGAGATCGACCTCAAGACCGGCCAGGCGCGCACATCCCTGGAGCATGATCGCTGTTTTGGCTTTAGCGAACCGATATCCGGCTGGTCGACGGAGAAATTTTTCGCCGCAGTGCACCCCGACGATCGCAACGAAGTGCGCCAGATCGTGCGCGCCGCTCGCGAAGCGGGTCAAGTTTGTCAATTCGAATGCCGGGTCATCTGGCCGGACGGGAGCACTCATTGGATCGAAGCGCATTCGACCATTTACCCGGGCCCGGACGGTAGACCCAGTCATGTCGCCGGCATCGTGCGCGACATCACGAAGCGCAAAGAAGCCGAAGCCGCGTTACGCGAAGCGTATCGCCAGCGGGACGTGTTTCTCGCCAACGTCAGCCACGAAATCCGCAATCCGATGGCATCGCTGATGGGATATGCCCAACTTCTGAGCGAACGCCTGAAGGATCCCGCGGATCTGGAATTTGTCCGGATCATCAAAAACAGCGGCGAGTATCTGCTCGCCTTGATCAACGATCTGCTCGATCTGGCCAAGATGGAAGCGGGCAAATTGGAAATTGTTCGCGAGCCAACCCCGTTGGTGCGGCTGTTCAACGAAGTTCATACCTTGATGGCGAGCCGGGCGCGCGATAAAGGCCTGCGCTTGTCGCTGCGGCTGGAAGGCTCGCTGCCGGATAGTGTCGAAACGGATCCGACTCGGTTGCGCCAAGTGCTGATTAACCTGATCGGCAACGCCATCAAGTTTACGGAGCGGGGAGCGGTCGATTTGATCGCACGGTATGACGCCGAGAGCGCTTTGCTCGAACTGGAAGTCGCCGACACGGGCATCGGCGTGGTTCCCGAGGCCCAGCGGCGGTTGTTCGAACCCTTCAGTCAACTCGCCGGCACCGCGGCGCTGCGCCAAGGCGGGAGCGGCCTGGGTCTCGCGATCACCCGCCAACTCGTCGACCTGATGGGCGGGACCATCGCCTGCGAGAGCGAGCCCGACAAGGGCAGTCGATTCCGGGTAAGCTTGCCGGCCGCCGTGACGAGCGGCGAGATTTCCGCACCGCCCGGCAGCGCTTCACCATTATTGCCGCCGCATCAACGCGTGCTGCTGGTCGAGGACCGCGAAGAGTTTGGCTATCTCCTGCGGCACCATCTTGAATCCGCCGGCGCTGAAGTGGTCTCGGCGGCCGATACCGCCAAGGCGCTCGAAACATTTCGTCAGGCCGATGAGGCCGGACGTCCGTTTGCCGTCGTGATTGTCGAAATGCAGATGAGCGGCGGCGACGGCTACGAGACGGTCCGGCAGCTGCGCGCCGCGAGCGCTTCGACGCCGATCCTAGCGCTCACGGCATCCACATTCGAAGCGGACACGCAACAATGCTACAGCGCGGGCTGCGATGCTTGCTTGCTGAAACCGTTCGAAGCAGAGCTGTTGTTGGAAACCGTGGCGCAGTGGTGCACGCGTCGTTCGCATGCCGAGGCCGAGCCGAAGCCTCCTGCCCAATCGCTCAATATCCTTTTAATTGACGACAACCGAGTCACTTGCCGGTCGATGGGTATGCTGCTGGAGATGGGCGGTCATCGGGTACAGATCGCTTACGACGGGCAATCGGCGTTGACGATTGCGCAAAATTTTCGCCCGGATGTCGTGGTCTCCGACGTCAAACTGCCGGACATGGACGGCTTTAGCTTGATGCGCGCCTTGCGTGAGTTGGGCGGCATGGAGAAAACCAAATTTATCGCGCTCTCAGGTTATGCCGAAAGCGAGTTTCGCGGCGCAGAACCGAGGTTTCACCATTTTCTCCAAAAGCCCCTCAAGGTCGAAGATCTCGAAAATCTGTTAAGCCAGAATTAACGGGACGAGTATTGAGTGACGAGTGGCCGAGTGAGCGAGGAGAGCTGCAGTCAGAGCCGACTCGCTGCGCGACACTCCTGCGGGTCGTCTCCCTGTCCTATTTCTGCATCGTGAAGCGCCGCTTTCTGACGCGACAGTCGGAGAGAATCGGCTCCGAGCAGAGCTGTTCAACATAATCCGCCAGATAAACGCGTGCCCGAGCAGCACGCGAGCTACGGCTCTGCACCCTTTTAGTTACGCATTGGTGGCACGACGTTTGCGGGTACATACATGCATGGATGCCGCATGTTCACGCGGAGCAAAACTCGATGCAGCGGGCGGCGCCCATTTTAAAACCGCCCTCCAAAAAGGCAAACACAACGCTGTCGTCGACGCTGGCAGTGCGTAATCCCCCGGCTGGCGTTCATCCCAGAGACAGATGAGAGGGCCAACTTCTCATCTGTCTCCCCTCCTTGCTCGAAGGCACACTGCTATTCCACTGAGACCGGGTCGTACTGATTTTCGAATAAAAAGTTCACAGAGTAATTCATGTACCTGTCGGTACAACACAGCGCATGAAAATCCCCCTTTCGTCCCCCTATACAAGGGGAGCTGTGAAACAATCAAATCCCCCTGGTTCCCCCTTTTTCAAAGGGGGACTGCTAAAAGCGGCGCTTCTTTAAGTGATAGAGAATGCGCATGATCCGAGCTCCGGTCCCCCTCTTTGGAAAAGAGGGGTCAGGGGAGATTTGTGGAGTGGGGCGAGGTTTCATCATTTTCACACCCCCAGGGGGAAAGAGGGGGGATTTGTTGTACTGGTTATCGATCAAAGTGCGAAAACTATTTTCGTAAGAAAATCTATTTCAATAGGCTTCTGCCGGGGTGGGTTGCTTGATGAATGCGGCAGCCGCGGCAATGCTAGTTTTGGGACGCTCGCTGGAACGTCTGTGCCGGGCCTGAGACAAACAACTTTCCAGCACCGCAAAGCGGGGAATTTTTCGACGAAAATATTCTGGTTGCGCGGCGCACGGATGGTGGCACACTCCTTGCGCCTTGCAGCCGTAAACTGAGCAAGGAGGTTTTTTGTATGCAGAAGCGAGCGAAGCTGATGATCGTCAGTTTAGCCTTAGGATTTGGTTTGGCGGCGTGCCAGGGTGATCGGAATAATAATCGAACGAGCGATACGAGCAAGTCCCCTGGGCCGATGGCGGACGCGCCTAAGTCGCCCGGCTCGCCGGCGACTGGACCCGCGTCGGGACCCACCGCGAGCACGGCGATGAGCGATTCAGATCTGGAAAACGCCGTCAAGGCGAAGATCCAGAGCGATGAGAAGCTGCGCGCGGCGAACATTAACGTCAATGCCAATGCCGACAAGAAAGAGGTGACGCTGTCGGGCACCGTGCCCTCGCAGGATCTGCGCGCGCGCGCCGTCGATCTGGCGAAGAGCGCGCAGTCGGGCGTGACCATTAACGATAAAATTGACGTCAAGCCGGCGGCGTAACGCTTCTTCAGGCGGCGGCGCGGCTCTATAGCGGATCAGTCGGGCCCAACATTCTCGCGGAGGATTCTATGCCCAATGCAGTTCAGATGATCAAGCAGGACCACAAAAAAGTGGAAGGACTGTTCCAGAAGTATAAGAAGACCAAAGGGCAAGACGCCAAGCGGCGGATCGCCGAGCAAGCGATGGATCAACTCGAGATCCACGCCAAACTGGAGGAAGAGATTTTTTATCCGGCAGCCAAGCGAGAACTGGAAGACGGCGAGATCATTGAAGAGGCGCTCAAAGAACACAGTATGGTCAAAGATCTGATCGAAGAGCTGCGGGCGATGGAATCCGAGGACGAAAGCTTCGAAGAAAAATGGTCCGAGCTGGTCGAGAACGTTCAGCACCACGTCCAGGAAGAAGAAAACGAACTCCTGCCGCAAGTTCAAGATACCGATATCGACCTGGCGCAATGCGGCGAAGAAATGCAGGAGCGCAAGGAAGAACTGATGGAAGAGAGCGAAAGCGGCACGGCGGCCCGGTCGGGAGCGGCGCGTTCCGCCAAATCGCGCAGCGGGAGGTCGTCTGGCCGGGCGGCGCGACACTAACAACGTCAAGAGTGGTAAGGCTTGGACTCACAAGGCCGCAAGAGCCGGGCGGCTTTGTGGGTCCGAGCCAAGTTTCAACTGCCCCTATCGTCAGCCCAGTTCCCTTACATAGCTTTCCAGTTCGGCGGCGCGGTGCGCCGCCGTGTGCTGCGCGAGCACGCGGCGCCGCGCCTTGGCGCCGATGCCGCGGCGCTGACGGGCGGAAAGCCCGGTCAGATATTGCAGCGTTTCGTCGGCTGACCTTGCCAGCAGTATTTCTTCGCCGGGGGTAAAAAACTCTTCCAAGCCGGGCCAGTAATCCGTGATAATGGGCCGGCCGCAGGCGGCGGCTTCGAACAGCCGCACGCTCGGCGAGTAGCCGGCCCGCACCATCGATCGGCGCGTGATGTTCAGGGTGAACGCCTGGCGATTGTAAAAGCTGCAATGGGCACGCGGCGCCAAGTGCTCGATGCGCTCGACGTTGGCGGGCCAGCGAATCGCGCGCGGATACTGCGGCCCGGCCACCACCATGCGGCCGCCGTCGAAACGGCGCGCCGGTTCGATCAGGAGTTGTTCCAGAGCCGGCTGCCGATCGCGGCTGTAGGTCCCCATGTAGCCCAAATGCCACTCTGGCGCCCCGGGCTTGGGGAAATACAGGCGGGGATCGACGGCGCAGTACAATGGACGCGCGCGCCGGGCGTGATAGCGCTTTTCCAGCAGATCGAGAATCGGCCCGCCGGTAAACGAAAGATAGAGATGATAGCGCGGGATCAAATCCGTCGACAGATAAGGCGCACCGCCGCGCCGCACCATCTGTAAAGTCACCGGCGTGTCGATGTCGTAAAAGGCGGTAATGCCGCGGGTGGTGCGCATCACCCATTCGCCGATCGCCACCGCATCCGGCACATACGAGCCGACGATCACCAAATCAGCCCGCCGCACGGCGCCGGTGAAGCGGCGCCGTAAGCTCCCCACGCTGCGATAGAGGACGGTCCGGCCATACGGCGGATTGGGCAGATCGCGCGCGGCAGCGTACCAGGGAACGTCGCGCTCGAGAAACAGAACGTTATGGCCGCGCGCCGCCAGCTCGCGCACGAGGGCACGGTACGTGGTGGCGTGACCGTTGCCCCACGAAGAGGTGATCGATAAACCGAAGATGACGATGTCGAGGCGTGTCGCGTTCATAGGGTGTCGAGCAGCCGGTCGAGCTGGGCGGCGCGCTGATCGTAGGTGTGTTCGGCGCGGATGCGCGCGAGAGCGGCGCGACCAATGGCACGGGCCCTTTCGCTGTCGAGCGACATCAGGAGGTCGGCTACCGCGGTTCCGTCGCGCGCGACCAGGCATTCGCGCTCGGGATCGAGAAAGGTTTCGATGCCGTCCCAAGCGTCGGTGATCAAGCACGCGCCCGCGCCGGCTGCTTCGAAAAGGCGAGTCGGGGGCGAAAAGCCGCAGCGGGCCATGCTGTCGCGGCAGATGTTCAAGACCGCGAGGGGCGTTGAATTGAAAGCGTTGTGATCGGCGCTATAAACGTGGCCGAGATAACGCACATTGCCGTGGCCGTTGAGATTATCCCAGCCGTTGCCGCCAAGCACGAAGGACCGGCCCTCCAGCAGCGCCGCCGGTTTGAAAAAAAATTCTTTGACCCGCTCTTCACGATCGGGCAGGCGATTGCCGAGGAAGGCGAGCGCGGCGAGAAAGCGCGCGTCGGGGGGGACGGGAAAATGGGTCGAGGGGTCGAGGGCGTTGTAAATGCCATGGCAGCGCTTGGCGCCGAGCTTGAGATACGCCTCGGCCACCCCGTTGCCGCCGCCGTAAGTGAATACGGCATCGTATTCGGGAATTAACCGGCGCAGCGGATCGTCCGTGCACCGGTTCATTCGCTCAAGGGTCGCCGCGGCATCGACATCCCAGAAGACCACGCGCCGGCCGGAGCTGCGGAAATCCAACACCGCCGATTCCAGCAATTCGTCGAAGACGCCGACGCCGCTCGCCTTGACGATGAGATCGCTCGGGTTCGCCTGGCGCACGGCGGCGAGCACCTGCGACTCCGACTCGGCGGAATAGACGACCACGCGCGCGTAAGGCGGATCGTCGATGTCGCGATGGCGCTGGCGCTCGAAGGCGTCAGGCTCGAAAAAAGTTATCCGATGGCCGCGCCGGTGCAGCGCGCACAGAAGCCCTCGATAGTAGGTCGCCGCCCCGTTCCAGTAAGCGGAGACCAGGCTTGAAGCGAAGAATGAGATGTTCATAAGCGATTGAAAATTACGGTTCCTTGGCAATCGCGCCATCCAACGCGCCGCTGGTGTGCTCGCGCCGCCTTGGTGCCGAGCCGGAGCCGGCGATCGCCAGTAATTGCTCCACTCGGTGCGAGCAGGTGTGCCGCGCCAGGATGGTTTTCAAGCCGTGGGCCGAAAACGCCCGGGCATAAGCGCCGTCGCTGGTGACAAGCCGCAGCAATTGAATCATCTCGGCGCCGTCGCGCGCGACCAGATAATCGCGGCCGGCGCTGAACAGCGCCTCGCTATCCGACCATGGAGAACAGACCAGTGGAATGGCGCAGGCGAGAGCTTCGAAAGGCCGGATGGTCGGGATTCCGGAAAGTTCGGTCGAATAGATTCGCCGCGGCACGTGCACCGTCACTTTGTAGCGCGCGAAAGCGCGCGGCACATCAAAATTAGCCAGCCAGCCGCGGTATTCAATGCCGGCGCGGGCGAGCGCGTCCAAGGCCGATCTCGGATAACGGACGCCATAGACCGCGGCTTTAAGTTTTAAAGCGCGCACCGGCTCGATGAGAAACTCGCGCAGCTCCTCGCTTCGTTCGTCGTCTCCCCAGTTGCCGATCCAAATCAGATCGCCGTCGCGTTCGCTGGTATAGGGTCTGAAGATTCGCGTGTCAGCGGCCTCGTGCCAGACCCAGATCGGCTTTTGGCAGCCAAGCGCGAGATAGCGCTGGCGGATCGCCGCGCCGTAGACCAGTAGTCCGTCGTAATCGGAAAGATCATAGGCGGCGATGCCGTTCGGATCGCTAGCCGAGCGGTGGTGGGTATCGTGGAAATACAGCCGGTAGCCGGCGCGCCGGCGCTCTGCGCCAATGCGCGCGATCAGCTCGGGTTCATTCCATTCATGAACGATGACCAGATCGACTCCGACGAGCGCGCGTTCCAGGTCGAGATTTGCGAGATCGTAAAAAAGCGGCTTGAGTCCGGGATAGAGCTGCGCGAAACGTTCAAGCGGCGCGTCGCCGTGGTCGTGCAACAGTTGGCTCAAGCTCCACCCGGAGGCGGGTTCGAAAACTCGCACCGAATGACCGCGGCGTTGAAGTTCCCAGGCGATGCCGCGAAGGAAGTGAGCGTTGCCGTGATTCCAGTCGGAAAGAAGAGAATGATAGAAAAGAGCGATGTTCATTCGATTTGCGTCTTGAGTCTACGGTCTAGCGTCTAGTGTCCGACCTTGCCTCCAGGCTTCTCGCCTCGGCGAAACGCCGAGTAGCAGCCAGACGCTAAACGGCATCTACGCCGGCAGTTGTTTTTTTCGCTCGCTCACCAGAGTGCAATAAACCTCCATATAATCGAGCGCCATTCGCGCCGGAGAAAATTGCAGGGCACGCTGCCGCGCGGCATTCGCCAGCGCTCTACGGCGCACCGGCGATTCGATCAAGTGCTCTAGAGCCGCACGGATCGCAGCGGGATCATTGGCGGGGACATAGAGCGCGGTATCGCGCCAGATTTCGCGCAGGCTGGCGATGTCGCCCAACACCAGAGCGCAACCCGCCAGGGCCGCCTCCAAGACGGCCAGGCCAAACGGTTCATAGCGCGCCGGATGGACGAAGATCGCGGCGCGGCCCAGCCAATCGGAAAACTCGCGGCTGGCCAGCTCGCCCAGCTGCTGGATGCCTCCGCCGATGCCGACCGGCACGGTGGCACCCGGGGCGCGATTTTCCCCGGCGATGTAAATGGGCCAATCAAGGTGCAGCGCGATGGCCTCGAGGGCGCGCAAGTTCTTCGCTTCATCCCAAACCCGCCCCGCAGCGAAGATCAGCGGTTCCTTATCCGCCGGGGGAAAATCACCGGCGCGCCGACCATTGTAAATCGGTGCGGCGGCGGCGAACGGGCCGTAAAAACGCTGCAGCTCGCGCAGCATGGCGCGGCTCGGTGCGGTGACGAGGTCGGCCGTGCGCAAACCGACGCCGACGCGGCGGCGGTATTCGTCCCATGGCGCTCCAGGGACGGTGCCATGAACGGCGGCAAACCAAGCGTCGACGCAAGAGTGGCCGACGATCAAAGTCGGCGCGCGCCAAGGCATGGCCGCATGGACGTAACCGTTCAGATGAATCACATCAGGGGCGCACGAAGCTTCGAGATCGAGCAACCATCGGCCGGCGCATTCGACGTCGCGCCACGGCTCGTCCATCCACTCGAGGCGAAAATCGCAGGCGCAAAGCGTCAGGTTGCTGAGCTTCGCCGCCGTCGCGCGCTGCGCCGCGCTGGGCAGCGCTCCCATCGTGCCAAGCACGACTTCGCAACCGTAGGGCGCCAGCGCGCGGGTGAGTTCGACGGCATAGTTCCACACACCCCCCACCGTATCGGCGCTCATCAAAATACGAAAGCAGCGTTTGGGGGGCAGGTCGAGATAGGCTGTTTTGATCAACATGGCTGTGACTGATTTGTGCGGGGCGGGCGGCTGGTGGCGCGTTTCCGCTCGCCACGCACCACTGGCAGCTCGCCGGTTCTTTTTTCAACGTCCATATATTTGGTCGATCACGCCGGCGACCACTGCGGCTTGCTCGATGCGCGGATCGTAAGCGTGGCTGCGGCAGAGCTGCTCGGACCAGACCACGGCGGCGCGGCCGCCCCAGTCGTCGGGCGGTTCGTCGATCGTCGTCCGCGTCGTGCCGCGAAACTGTTCGGCGGTGAAATCGTAGAACGAGCCGTCGACGTTGCGAATTTCGACAGCGCCTTTCGTGCCGTAGAACGCGGCGCGAATCACCGCATCGCATCCGGCGGAAAGGCGCCAGGAACAGGCGATCTCCACGGACGCGCCGGTAGCGAGGTCGAGACGGACGCTGGCGTAATCCTCGAGTACTTTAACGGCGCCGGTCACGGCTTGGCCCTGGCTGAACAAGCGGCTCGATACCGCGCTAACCGCAGGAAAGTCCAGCATCCAGAGCGCCAGATCGACAAGGTGCACGCCGAGATCGATGACGCAACCACCGCCGGCCAGCGCTGGCGCATAGTACCAGGCCTTGTCCGGTCCGTAGGCGTTATGGAACACCAGATCCGCGGCGAAGATCGTGCCGATTTCCCCGGCATCGACGAGCCGTTTAACCCGCTCGACGCTGTGCAAGTGGCGGTAGGACATGTCCACCGCCAGCAGCCGGTCGGCCGCGGCTGCGGCGGCAATGACCGCACGCGCCTGAGCGGCGTTGAGGGCCAGCGGCTTCTGGCAAAGCACCGCCAAGCCGGCCTCGAGGGCGGCGCTGGTTTGCTCGGCGTGGAGCGCCGTCGGTGTCGCGATGACCAAACCGTCGAGGCGTTGCCGGAGAAGCGCTTCCCAGCTCGCTGTAATCGGCGCGCCGCCGACCCGGCGCGCCGCTGCCGCCGCCGCTTCGGGGTTGCTGTCGAATACGGCGGCCACTTCAACCGCGCCGTGATCGGCGATCGCGCTCATGCGCCGGCCGCCGATCCAGCCGGTGCCGAGAAAACCGACCCGCGGCCTTGCGCGAACGGACAGGTCTTGAGCAAAAACAGCTTGGTGCCCGCGAGTCATCATGTCCTCTCTCGTTGGCTGTTAGTTTCCTTGCGCCTGCTTCAATGAGACATCCTGCGATCCGGCCTCCCGGTGGCGGCGATCAGATCGTCCGTCGCGTTCTCAATCGGACTCTCCGGCAAGGTGAAATTGATCGCCACGATGCGCGGCGCGCCGGTTTCCCAGCTTACCGTGCTGATCGACGCCGGACTGATTTCCAACCGCAGCATGAACTCCAGCGGCGCGCCGATGTAATGGACCAGCGCGGCGCGAATCACATCGCCATGGCTGACGAGGGCGACCGTTTGCCCCTCGTGGCAAGAGGCCAAGCGCGCGCCGCAAGCGACGGCGCGGCATTGCACCTGGAGCAGCCCCTCGCCGTTGGGTATGCGCGTATAGCTGCGCAGAGCATTGAAGGCGCGCCACTCGGGCAGGCGATCGAGTTCCGCGTAGCTTTTGCCGCCCCAATCGCCGAAATCGAGCTCGTCGAGCTGCGGCTCGAGCTCGACGGCGATGCCGCTCCCGGCGGCGAGCGCTTGCGCGGTCTCGACGGTGCGCGCTTGCGGGCTTGAGTAGATCGCGGCGAGCGGCTGCTGAGACAGCCACTGCGCCAGACGAGCCACCTGCGCGCGTCCGGCGCGATTTAAACTTTCGCCGCCGCCGCGTCCGGCGATGCGCTGTCCAAGGCCGTCGATGGCGCCATGGCGGATAAACAAGAGCCGAGTCATGCGGCGATCCTTTGGGGCAGCCGGGCGATCAGTTCGTCGAGCGACTTCAACACCCTCGCGCGGGGCATCGAGCATCGGCTTTGGCGATTGAGCCACAAGCCATGCATACCGGCGGCACGGCTCGCCAAGGCATCGACTTCGAAGCGATCGCCGACGTAGATGCACTCGGCCGACGGCTTGCCGGCACGCCGGCAGGCCTCGACAAAGATGCGCCGCCGCGGTTTGGCGGCGCCGGCTTCTTCGGAGACCACCACGAGGGAGAAAAAGTTTTCGATCCCGGTGGCGCGCAGCTTGGCCCGCTGCTGCGCCGCGCTGCCGTTGGAGATGATGCCGAGCGGCAGGCCGGCAAGCGCACGCAGGCAGGGGAGCACGTCATCGTACAGGATCCAGGCGGCGCGATAGTGGCGGTCAAAAAAATCGTAGACCTGGTCCGCCTCGGCATCGCCGAGGGGACGCGGTGAAAATAACTCGCGCACGCGCCGCCGGCGTTGCTCGACCGCGGAAATCCGTCCGCTGAGAAACTCGCGCGCGTGCTTATCGCGCAAGCGGCGCCAGCAGCGGCAAAACGTCTCGACGGAAACGGGCCGCTCCAAGCTGGCGCCGTATCGCTGCAGAAACGGGGCGGCCGCGGCTGCTTCAGCGCGCCTTTGGTCGATCAAGGTATTATCGATATCGAAAAAGATCATCGCGCCGCTGCCAGTTTCCGTGCCTGCTTGGCGCCGTCGGCGAAGCTGCGCCGGTAGGTCATCGTGTCGACGGCGCCCCAAAGATACTTGTACGGTTCGCGGCCGCGCAAGAAATCGAAGCTTTCGACGCGCTCCTCGAGCGCCTGCTCAAGGGCATGGGCGATCGCCAGCGTGCCCGGGCTAAGGGCGCTAAACGCCGGATCATGGCCGCCGAGATAAAAATAAGAGCGGCGCCGATGAGTGAAGCCGTAGAAGACGGCGATGACGCGGCCGTTGAGGAGGAGGCGATTGAGTCTCAACATACCGGCGTCGAGCATCGTTTGCGCCACTTCACGATGGAACCGCTGCACGGCGGGCTCGGCGAGCGCTCCGGCGCAGCCCCGCTCAGACCAGCGCGCGCCATGCAGGCGAAACAGATCGCTCAACACCGAAGCGAGAGTTTTTGAGGTGGCCGGCTCGTATTCGAGCGCGCCGAAGCGGGCGGCGCGACTGCGGTAGTATTTCACGTTGGCCGCCTGGTGCGGCGGGATCACGTCCTCGAGCGCACGCGCGCCGGGATGAAAGCGCAAAACCGGACACGGCTCGTGCAAGACCAAAGCGGCGTTGAAGGTGACCGGCAGCGCTGCGTCGAAGAGCGCCGACTCGGGCCGCAGCTGGCTAAACTCGCAAAGATCCCAGCGGAACGGCAGGCGCGCCAGGTAGCCGAACGTTTGCGCGGCGCAGTCCGCCCTTAGACGCGGCTCGAAGAGCGCATCGAGGTAGTCGGTCACGCCGTTGCCCATGAGAGTAAACTTGCGCGCGCGCCGGCCCACCGTCTCATGAAAGATCGTCGACGAAACGAGCCCAACCAGGCGCTCGCCGCAACGCAATGCCAGGACGCATAGCTCGCCGCGGCCCAGATGGCGCCACCAGGGAATCAGCCACTCGGGCGCCTGGAACGGCGTCGCGTCGTCGATGCGGCGCCAGAGCGCGCGCCAGCGGGGCAGCAGCGCCTCCAACTCGCCGATCGTGGTGATTAGATCGAGAACGATGACGTCGGATGGGGCGGCGCGTGGCGGATCGCGGGGAGTGAGAGCCCGGGCGCCTGCTTCGCGCGCCGCTTGCCACTCGCCACTTCGCGCTCCGTGATTGTCTCCGCTGTGAATCAAAGATTCTCCTCCTGTCCAAAGCCTGCGCCGTCGTGGTGTTTGTGCGTTAGGCGTTCATAGATGCGAAAGTATTCGCCGACCATGCGGCTACGGCTAAAGCGGCGGCGCGCGGTCTCGCGGCAGATTTTCGGATCGATGGTTTCTGTGGCGGCGATGGCATCCGCCATTTCAAAAACATCACGCACCAGAAATCCGGTCGTGCCATGCTCGACGATGTCGCTCAGCGCGCCGCGCGCAAAGGCGATCACCGGCGTGCCGCAGGCGAGCGCTTCCATCGCGACCAGCGAGCTGGGCTCCGGCGCGACGCTAGGAACCAGCAGGCAATGCGCAGCGCCGAGGAGGCGGCGTTTACGGGCGAAGTCAAGCGGGCCGGCGAAGCGGCGGCGCGAGTCGAGGCGCGGCGCAATTTCAGCGGCGAAATAGTGCTCATGTTCCGGGTAGCGAAAGCGGGCGCCGCCGATCACGAGATCGATGTCGGCGCGCTTGGCCGCCTCGAGGGCCAGGTGAAACCCTTTTTCCGGGCAGATCCGGCCGAGCGCGAGCGCGAAGCGGCGCCGCTTGGGCTGCTGCGCCGCGAACAGCTCCGTGGCGACGCCGTTTTCAACGTAGGGGAGAAGCGCCAGGCCCGCTGGGCATTCACCCTGCTGGCGCGCCGACACGCAGTTGAAATAGGTTTCGGGACGAGCCGGAAACAAATCATCCCGCGAGTACCAGGACAAGGGCACATGAAGAGTGATCAACAACGGGATCCCCGGCGGCGGCAGATAAGCGGCGAAATCAATGCCGTGCATGTGGATGATGTCGACGCGATGGCGCTCGAGGATCTCGCCGATGGCGCGGCGCTGCGCCGCGTGCGCCCGGCGCCTTACTTCGGCGCTGATCAAGCCGTCGCCCGGCGCCGGCAGCGCGTGCAGTTGACCGGCGCTGACGGAACCGGCGCAAGCGAGCACGATGGAGCGATGGCCGCCGACGCTCAGGAAGAGATCCAGGCTGGTGAGGATCTGTTCGGCGCCGCCCATGGCGTCGGGCCCGACCGGCGCCATCGGATAGGCGACCTGCAGGACGGTTAGCGGCATCGCGCCTCCTCTTCGCGCGCGAGGGCGCGCCAGCGCGCGCCGGTCAGCGGCCATCCCAGGGTTTCATAATAAAGCGTTCCCCGCATGGGGCGGGGCGCTGAAATCGTAACGCGGCGCTATCCGAAAGCGTTCGACGTCAATGGCGAAGCATTGGAGCTGGCGGCGCTGCGTCCGGTAGCAGTCAAAGAGTCTACGTTTGAGAAGCCGCTGTTCCTCGCTCAACAGGGCGATGGCTTCGTCGCAACCCGGACGAGATAGAAATACGCCGGTCTCCAAGCCGTTCTTACCGGCGTGATAGAAAGCCATTTCGATGATTACCGGAGCCGCGCCGCCGCGCCGCGCCAAGCGGCGGCAAGCGAGGTGGACGGCGCAGCTGGTGGCGTCGTGGTCGGGATGGCCGCCCTCATAAGGATGGGTCAGCACGGCCTCGCAGCGGCTTAGTAGAACGGTCAGGCAGTTGGTGAGCTCGGCCAAGCCGAGAGAAGCCTCCTGATCGACGTAGTCGAGAAACAGCACCTGCGGCTCGATGGCGGCGCGCATGAAAACCTGGTCGAGCTCGCGCCGGCGCGTTCGCGCATAGCTCTGCCGATCGGCGCAGCCGGCGGCACGAGCGTCGGTCAAATCGCGCGGCGCGCCGTCGGTGACGAACACGAACAATGCGCCGCCCAATCTCTGCAGGCGCGCGCCGGCGCCGATGGTTTCGTCGTCCGGATGGGCAACCACGACGGCGAGAGAAGGCGCGGCGCCAACGCCGTTCACGAGCCAGTTGAGTAACCCGATCGCTTGCCTCATAGCTGCGCTCCAGGATTGCTGCCGAAGCGCCCGCGCGCCTGGGGTTGAGCGGTGGCGGCGGACTGCAAAGCGGGCGCGTAGCGCCGGACCATTTGGGCGCAAAACTCGGCGAACGCGGCGGGCTCGCGCGGCGGGCTGGTGTGGTGCGGGCGAAGGCCCAGCTCTTCAGGCGTGAAACAAAACGTCAACGTGACATCGAACTCTTCGAGGCAGCGCATTTGCCGGTCGAACCAGGCAAGCGCGCGCGGGCGCAGACTGTCGGCCCAGCTCAATCCCGTGCGCAGGTGGCGGACGCCCAAACGGCGCAGCCAGCGCACCGAGTCGTCGAGACGGTGATCTTCGAAGTGAAACCACTGGCAGATGCCCAGCTCGGGAGCGAACTGCTTGAACCGTTCAAGGGCCGGCTTGGCGCTGCCGTCTTCGCGCAACAGGCCCATGTAAAAATGGCGATAGTAAGACGAACCTTCGGCCTCGCGGTGGCGCGTCGTCGCCGGCCAAGCGCGCGGCAGGTCGTGCAGACTGTACCAGTGAATGCGCGGCGATTGGCCGATCAGCAGCTCGGCGCTGCGGCCGAGCCCCCACTCCTGCACTTCTTCGGCGCCGAAGCTCGATACACCGATTTCGGAGACCCACACCGGCAAGTCGGTCACCGAGCGGATTTCGGCTAGTTTTTCGGGCCAAGCGTGAATCGGCCAGTGATTCCAGTCGAGCGGAAAGCCGTGCACCGCGACCGCCGTCATGGCGTCGAGCACTCCCTTGCCCTGCATGTTGCGGATGAAGTCGGCGTCGATGGGCGAGATGCCACCAAGGACTCGGGTGAGGCGGGCGTTTTCACTCTCGACCGCCGCGGCGGCGAGCTTGACCATCTCGGCGTAGGCGCGCCATTCCGGATCGGCCTCGAAATCCCAGTGCGACTTGTTGTTGGGCTCGTTCCAAAACATCACCGCTTCGATCATGCGGGCTCCTTCTGGGGTGATCCGTCGTCAGTCAGCGGTTATCGGTTTCAGTGATCGGTGATCGGTCATCGGTGATCGGTCATCAGTTATCAGTTATCAGTTATCAGTGATCAGTTATCAGTGATCAGTCATCAGTAATAATTTCAGTCTAACGGGAACGTTTAGCGTTTAGCGTCTGGAGTCTAGGGTTTCCCGATTCGATCTTCGGATCCGAATCTATGTGACCCTTTGTGTCCTCATGGTTAATCCGTCCGAGATCTCTCTGCGCTCTTTGCGTTCTCTGCGGACAAAATCTCCGAATCCGAATTCTCCACTATGTGACTCTTGTGTTAAATTCTCCTGCCCACTCGTCATCCGCCACAACCTTTCGCAGGATAAACGGCGCCGCTGCGCGCGTGGTCGCGATTGCGGCGGCAGACGTACACCTCGGCTTCGGGATGATCGACGATGGTGAAGCCGGCGCTGCGCAAAAGCGCCTCAGCGCATGCGCGATTGGGTATCCACCAGTTGGTCGGATCCTGCGAGTAGCTGTGCTCGATGAAGTGCAGGCGCGGAAAGCCCGGCCGGGCGAAAATAGCTTCTTCAGCGAATGAATAGTCCTCGGCGAGCGGCTCGACCTCGCTGCCGCCGCGCTGCATCGATTGAAAAACCAGCAGGTCTTGGGCGACGTGCTGATAGATGAGATCGAGGGCCAGGAGCGGATGGCGCAGGTGATAGAGCACGCCCAGGCAGAGCACGATATCGAAACTTTCGCCGAGCGCGCCGACGTCGTAGACCGAAAGCTTCTGGAATTGAATGTCGGCGCCGCTCACCTCGGCGGCAAAGCGCGCCTGCGTCAGGTAAGCCTCGTCGTGATCGATGGCGACCACCCGGTCGGCGCCGCGCCGTTTCATTTCGATGGCATAAAAACCGGCGTTGCAGCCGATGTCGAGTACGGAAAGGCCGGAAAGATCGGCGGGCAGAGCGGCGGCGAAGGCGCGCCATTTTACCTGCGGATAATCGCCGAGAAAATGATCCGGCGCGGTTTTCACGCCGCCCAGATCGAGATTGTGAAACCACGGTCCAAGCTCGCGCACGCGCCGCTCGATGGCTTCGCGCTGCCATTGCCTCGGCGCGGCTGCGCTCATCGCGGGCCCTCCGCGCCGGCGAATTCGCCGGCGCTCTCGCTCAGCAACCTGATCGCGGCGCGATAGCCGTCCACCGTGCCGACGTCGACGTAGGCGCGTCCGGCGGGGACGGCGGTGGCGCGGCCGCCTCGGGCGAGATAGGCGTTGACCAAAGTGCCGATGAATTGGTCGCGGCGCTCGCGTTGCTGCCAGAGCTCATGAAGTTCGAGCAAAGTGGCGCGCGGCATTTTGAACGCGCCCCAGATCCATTGCGATGCGGGGCGCTCTTGTTTTACCTGGATGGCGCGGACGCGTCCGTCGGCGTCGGCGATGACGGCATCGAAATACTCGGGATGGGCGACGGGAAAAAGAAGAAACGACAAACCATCCTCCGGCAGCGCGCATAAACCGTCAGCCGGGAACCAGATGGTGTCCGGCAGTCCAATCACCACCGATTCATCGGGCTGCACCAGCGGCAGGGCGCAAAAAATGGCATCGCAGAGACCGGCGGGCTCGGCTTGCACGGTATAGCAGAGCCGCACCGCGCCGACCTGGGCGCCGAAGTATTCCAGAATGTCGGATTTGCCCGGCGCGATGACAAAACAGATCTTGTTTGCGCCGGCAGAGATCATGCGCTCGACCAGATACTCGCTCACCGCGCGCGGGCGCTCGTGCGCGCCGTCGCGGCGGCTGCCTACCGGCAACAATTCTTTGGAAAAAGCCAGCGGCTGAATCCGGCTGCCGGTGCCGGCGGCGGGGATGATGCCGAGCATCAGCGCGACCTCCGGGCAGATGGTAAAATTCCAGATTCCAGATTCCAAATTCCAAACTGTTGAAAGGAAAAATTTGGAATCTTTAATTTGGAATATGGAATAGCGACGAGCCTCGCGGTAACCAAAAGCATGCGTCAATCTCTCTGTACCACGCTGTCGTTAAGCAGCCCCTCCAACTCGGCGGCGCGTCGGCTCGCGCTGTGCTCGGCGAGGGCGCGCTCGCGCGCGCGTGCGCCGAGCTTGCGGAGTACGCCATCGGGCAGCGCCAGGGCGGCGAGCACCTCTTCGGTTTTCCGGGCGACGAGGATCTCGCGGCCGGGCTCGAAAAACTGCTCCAACCCTTCCCAGCTGTCGCTCAACACCGGGGTGGCGCAGGCGGCGGCCTCGAACAGCCGGCCAGAGGGGCAGTAGCCCGAGCGCGCCATCGCCCGGCGCGTCAGATTGAGCGTCAAGCGCGACGACGAATAGAGCGCGGCGTGGTCGGGCGGCGCAATGTGGCGGACAAAAAATAAATTCTCCAGCCAGGGGAATTGCGCCGGATACTGCGCGCCGGCGATGAGAAAGCGGCGCTCGGGCCGCGCCTGCGCCGGAGCCAGAAAAAGTTTGCGCAGTCCCTCCTGGCGGTCTTCGGCATAGGTGCCGATGTAAGAGAGATCGCAGCGGTACTGCTCCTCGGGCGCGACCGGCCGGTGCGCGGCGGGATCGACGCTGCCGTAGAGCGGCGCGACGCGCCGGGCGCCGAGGCGCTGTTGCAGCGCAGTGAGCGATCTGCCGCCGGTAAAACTCAAAACCAGATCGAAGCCGGCAAGGCCGGACGGGCCGATGTAAGTGAGCGGCACCCCGCGTTCGAGGTGATCGAGGGTGACCGGGGTGTCGAGATCGTAGAAGATTTTCCGCGCGCGCGAAGCGAGCACCAGATCGGTGGCCGCAAGGCCGTCGGGACAATAGGAGGTGACCATCGCGACGTCGGCGCCGGTGAGAAGGCGTTCGGCATCGGCCCGGATGCTTTCCCAATTACCGTAGAGGCGTAGTTCGCCGCCGGGAAATTCGGTGAGATCGCGGTGGGCCTCGTAGTAAGGCACGTTGCGCTCGAAGAAAGTGACGCGATGGCCGAGCCGCGCCAAAGCCCCGCACAAGCCGCGCCACAAGGTGGCATGGCCGTTACCCCAAGAGGAGCTGATGGTGAGGCCAAAAATGACGAAGTGCATGAGTTCAATAGTATCGAGTCATGAGTATCGAGTGATGAGTCCCGCCTTCGACACTGCTGTTTCCATTATTCGTCACTCGCCACTCGGCACTCCTTCCTGCGCCGCGCGTGGTCGCGAATAAAGGCTTCGGTGCGCAGGCGTGCCTCGTTGTCGGTGAACTGTTGCGGCGGCGATTTCATGAAGTAGCTCGACGGCCCGATGAGCGCGCCGCTCATGCCGTGGTCGAGAGCGAGCTTGGCGCAGCGCACGGCATCGATGACCACACCGGCGGAGTTGGGCGAATCCCAGACCTCCAGCTTGACTTCGCAATTGAGCGGGAGATTGCCGAAGGTGGTGCCTTCGAGCCGGATGTAGCACCACTTGCGATCTTTCAGCCACGGTACGTAGTCGCTCGGCCCGACATGAGCATCGTCGTCGGACAACGAATAATCCAACTGGCTCGTCACCGCACGGGTTTTGGAGATTTTCTTCGACTCCAGCCGCTCGCGTTCGAGCATGTTCAAAAAATCGGTGTTGCCGCCGAAATTGAGCTGGTAGGTGCGGTCGAGATGGACGCCGCGCTCGCGAAATAAATTGGCCAGCACGCGGTGCGTGATGGTGGCGCCGAGCTGTGATTTGATGTCGTCGCCGAGGACCGGCAGGCCGCGTTCTTTAAATCGTCTGCGCCAATAGGGCTGCGAGGCGATGAATACGGGAATGCAGTTGACGAAGGCGCAGCCTGCTTCGAGCACTTGCTCGACGTACCATTTGGTGGCCATTTCCGAGCCGACCGGCAGGTACGAAACCACCACGTCCGTGCCGGTGGCGCGCAGCGTGCCGGCGATATCGTCGGTCGCGCCGGGCGCTTTGCGGATCACGCCGTTGAGATATTTTCCCAACCCGTCGTGGGTCATGCCGCGGCGCACGACCACGCCGGTGTCCGCTACCGCGCAAAATTGATTGGTGTTGTTGGGCGCCGTGAAAATCGCCTGGGCCAAATCTTTGCCGACCTTTTCGGCGTCGATATCAAACGCGGCGCTGAACTCGACGTCGCGCACGTGATAGCCGCCGAGATTGACGTGCATCAAGCCGGGGACAGACTGGCGCTCGTCGGCGCCGCGGTAAAACTCGACTCCCTGAACGAGCGAGGAAGCGCAGTTGCCGATGCCGATGATGGCGACGCGCACCTTGCCGCGCACGCCGCCGCTCCGCCGTCCGCGCAGTTGGAGCGCCGGAGTCTTGGCAGGGCGGAGCGGCCGAGGATGAACGCGCGCCGCGCTGAGCTGAGCAATGCGGTTTTTGGCCGTTGGCGTTTTCAAAATCCGATCCAGCCTTTCAGGAATCCAGCCGGCCGCTGTTCGAGCATCTCGAAGGCGTCGGGCAGGCGATCCAATGCAAATCGATGCGTGTAAAGGGACGAGGGATCGAGGGCGTTGCCCTCGATCAGATCGGCGGCCGCGCTCATGCCGCTCAGGTATGCGGCGGGAGAGCGCTCGTGCGCGTTGATGACATCGATGCCGCGCCAATTCCACAGCTGCATGTCGACTTGACGCGATCCGTCCTGATGATAGCCGGCAATGACCATCCGGCCGCGGACTTTTATCAGCCGGCTGGCGAGGTCGAGACTGTCTTGCGTGCCGGCCGCCTCAATGACCCGCTCGCAACCCTCTCCCGCCGTCGCGCACAAGATCCTTGCGACCGAGTCATGATCGGCGCCGAACACTTCGGCGGCGCCCGCGCGACGCGCGATCTCGCGCGCGAAGGGCCGGCGCGACAGGGCGAACACGCGGGCGCCGGCGCGCGCCGCCAGTTGAATCAGCAGCGCGCCCAAAAAACCGCTGCCGATGACGGCGATGTTTTGGTCGCGCTCGATGCGCGAGCGGCGAAAGACATTGACGGCGCAACCGAGGGCTTCACCGGGAAAAACTTCGCACCGACGCGGCGCAGCGACGAGGCTGCGGGCGTCGGCAAGCGCGTATTCCGAAAAGCTCCGGTCGGAGAGAAACGCGACCCTTGCGCCAACGTGAAAATTAGCCACGCCATCGCCCACCGCGCTGATGCGGCCCCAACCCTCGTGGCCCGGCGCGCCCTGCATGAGCGGATATTGAAACCACGGCCGTCCTTGCCAAACCGCCAAGTTTGAACCGCACACGCCGCAGCCTTCGAGGCGGATGCAGACCTGCCCGGCGCTCGGCGCCGGCACCGGAACGGATTCAATCTCGATCCGGCGCGGCGCGGTGATGCGCGCTGCGCGCATGGACATCGGCCGCGGAGCATGCGCGTGGTTTTCGGGATTTGGATTGGGAGTTTCCCGGTTCACGGTCGCTTCGAATTTCACCACAGCGGGGCGGCAGAGCCGCAGGCAAATATTCGGCACCGGAGATAACCTATAAGTGCACAAAGAGCGCAAAAAAGTTTGAGGTCAATGTTTAGCGTCTAGAGTCTAGGGTTTCCGATTCGATCTTGCGAAAAAATCTTCGTTTCCGAATCTATGTGACCCTTTGTGCTCCTTGTGGTTAATCCGTCCGAGAATCTCTCTGCGCCCTTTGCGGACAAAATCTCCGATCCGAATCTTCCATTATGTGACCCTTGTGCTCTATGTGGTTCCTTTCCACTTAGCGATGCTGCTACACGCCGCTCTCGCGTCGCTGTTCGGTCGCGCCCGCCAGCGTGCTACGCGCAGCGAAGCGGCGGCGCATCGCGCGGCCTCCGGGAGAGCCGCGCGCGCGGCGCGGCTCCAGACCGCGGCGTCGGCGCAGCCACTCGTAGAGCTCGGCAACCCCTTCGGCCGGCGCGATCTTGGCGCGCCACCCCGTGGCGGCGCGAAACTTACTGGTGTCGGAAACGTAGTAACGCTGATCGCCGGCGCGCCATTCGCCGCTTTCACATTTGGGCGGCGCGCCGTCCAACTCGGCGATCATCGCCAGCAGCTCCAAAAGGCTGATGGCATTGTCGGGCCCGCCGCCGATATTGAACGGCTGACCCGAGAGCGTGCGGTAGTGAGTGCGCGCGAGCAAAAAGGCTTCCACCAGATCATCGACAAACAAAACATCGCGCACTTGCCGGCCGTCGCCGTAAATCGTCAGCGGCTTGTCTTCCAACGCGCGAATTAAAAAATGGGCGACCCAGCCCTGGTCTTCGTTGCCGAACTGATGGCGTCCGTAAATGCAGCTCATCCGGAAAACCACGGCGGGATAGCAAACGTGCGCGCATAATCGAGAATGTATTCGTCGGCGGCGCCTTTGGAGCAGCCGTAAGGGCTGTGCAGATCGAGGGGCCGCGCTTCACTGATACCGCTCCGGCGCAGCGCCGGATCAGTCGGTTGATAGGCGTCGTTTTCAATGGCGAGTTCGATGTCTTCGAGGCCGCCGTATACTTTATTGGTCGAGGTGAAAAACAGCGGCGCGGGCTCATCGGCGGCGCGCAGGGCTTCGAGCAGATTCAAAGTTCCCAGCGCGTTGACGTCGAAGTCGTGGCGCGGATTGGCCAGGCTCGTGGTCACCGCCACCTGCGCGGCGAAGTGAAACACCTGGCGCGCGTTACGCACGGCGCGGCTGAGGGCGTAGGGATTGCGCACGTCGGCAAACTCAACCTGGAGATTGTCCCTGTGCTGGTCACGGAGCCAGCGCAGGTTGTGCTCCGCGCCGGGGCGCGACAGATTGTCGAAGATCAATACCCGCTCGCCCTCGCGCAGCAGTCGATCCGCGAGATTGGTGCCGATGAATCCCGCGCCGCCGGTGATCACGACGGGCCGCGTCGGTTTGGCGGCGGCCCGTTGAGCGGCGCCCTTCGACCGCAGCGCCTCCCAAGCGGCTTCGAGGCCGCGCTCGGCCCATAAGCGGGCGAGTAATTTGGGCGCGCCGTCGCTGCGATACAAGCCGAAGTGGTAATCGCGATCGTCGGCATGGAAGCCGTCGCCGGCGGGCAATTCCGGATTGGCGTCGGTAGCGGTATGCCAGTAAACCCGCTCCACCGGCGCTTCCACGGCGGCGGCAAAGCTCTTTAGCTGCTCGTATTCGTCGTGCCGCCAAGTGGAGTATCCGGTGGCGCTCGTCCAGATCTCTGCGCCGGATCGATGTTGATCGAGGATCTGCTGCACGCCCTGCACCAGGGCGGGCCAGCCTTGCCAGCCCTGGTCGAACGCACCGGGAAAACCGTGAATGCCGACCGCGTCGATATATTGCATGACGCCGCGGCGAAACATCAGCTCGAGCCAGTTGGGATCGAACACATTCAAGCCGCCGAGCAAGGTGCGTTTACCGCGCCGCTGCGCCCAGTAGGCGGCGCCGCCGATCATGGCGCAGAAAGTCTGCCAGTGCGGATCGAGGGTACGGTCCCATTCGCTCAACCGGTCCGGTTCGTTCCAGAGCTCGATCCAATCGAAACAGTGGCCAAGGTCGGTGATCAGCACATCGATAAAATCGCCGTACGCTTGGGGATCCCACGGCGGCGAGGCGGGCCGCTCCACCACCGCCTGGCGCGCCGGTGTGGCGAGCACGCACGGGATCAAATTGACTTCGTCGGCCAGACGGGGCAGCAGCCACTGGTACCATTGCTGGCCCGCGGACGTGTCCCAGTCGGCCCAGGAGACCGCCGTGCGCAAATCGCCGATTCTGAGCGCGCGCAAGTGCGCCAAAACCCTCTCGACGCTCTCGCGATCGCCCGGGCGAAAATACTCGACCACACCGACGCGCATCGCGCCGCCGCCATCGCCGCCCGGCGCCCGCAGACTGGCGTGTCGGCGCACCGCCGGCTTTGCGGAACCCGAACCGTTGCGATGAGGACGGCCGTTTTTTTTCATAGCAAGGTGGCGAGGGGCGAGTGGTGAGATGTTAAGAGTTTCGAGTATCGTGCTTCGGGTTCCGGGTCGGGGAGGAACTCGTAACCCGTAACTGGTAACCCCGAACCAGCTCCGCGCCACTCGCCACGTCTTCTCCCTCTGCGCTGTTTCATAGCGTCAACCCGCGTGCGCTCAGTTCGGCGCGGGCGTTTTCGACGTGATCGTCCGGCCGTCGGTCAGCGAGCCAGTCCGCCAGTTCCACCATGCCTTGTTCCAGGGAAACGCGCGGCTCGTAGCCGATCAGATTGCGGGCGAGGGTGGTGTCGGCAAAACAGTGGCGGATGTCGCCCATGCGGTATTTACCGGTGATTTCGATGCCGACGTTTTCTTTGCCGAGGACGCAAGCCATGCGCTCGGCCAATTCGCAGATCGAGTAAGCTTTGCCGCTGCCGATATTGATGGCGTGGCCGGGCGCGTCCGACGCATCGAGACAGAGGCGGCAAGCGCGCGCTAAGTCATGCACGCTGACGAAGTCGCGCTGCTGCCGGCCGTCTTCGAACACCAGCGGCGGATTATCGTTCAAATAACGCGCGGCAAAAATCGCCAGCACGCCGGTGTACGGATTCGAAAGCGCCTGACGCGGGCCATAGACATTGAAGAAGCGCAGCGCCACCGTCGGGATTCGATAGGCGCGGCCGATCATCAGGCAGCTGCGCTCTTGCGCGTATTTGGTGAGAGCATAGATGGAGCTGAGGGCCGGCGTCTTGGTTTCCGGAGTCGGCAGCGGCACCAGCGGCGCGCCGTTCTCGTCGGCGAACTCCCACTGTGAGCGCTTGAGCTGATCGACCGAGCGCTCGCCGACGATGCGAACGGCCCCGTCGGCAGAACGATACAGGCCTTCACCGTAGATGCTCATGCTCGAAGCGACCACCAGGCGCTCCACCGGCCGGCGGGCGAGCGCTTCGAGTAAAATCGCCGTACCGACACAATTAATGTCGGTATAGCGCTCGATCTCGTACATGCTCTGGCCGACGCCCACCGTGGCCGCGAAGTGATAGACCGCATCGATACCGCGGAGCGCGCGCTCGACCGCGCGGGCGTCGCGGATATCGCCGTCAAACCATTCGACGTCGGGATCGAGATAGTCCGGCGCCGCGCCGCCATGAACCTGCGGAGTTAGATTGTCCAGTACGCGTACATGATGTCCGTGTCGAAGCAGCTCGTCAGCCACATGAGAGCCGATGAACCCGGCGCCGCCGGTGATGAGAATGTGTCGATAGCTCAAGTTGTTTGCTTCGCTTTCAAAAAGTTTCACCCGAGCGACACGATGAAACCTCCGGCGAATTCTGACGTTCAGCGCTAGGAACTTACACAATAGTTATGCCATGTAGGCACAATAACGCGCAGAATTTTCGTCCGTTGCTAAATTCTTCGCGAAAAAGGTAAGTTCCAGCCGCTTGTCGAGCGGCCCTCGGGGATCAGCGGTCGGTGCTCGGTGAGAGCGTTGCACTTGTGTGACAGCTCTGATCGGCGCTGTCTTGGGATTGGGACGAGTGGCGAGGGATGAGGGGCGGAATCAGTGATCAGTAATCAGTGATCAGTAATCAGTGATCGGTGGGTTCACACTCGACACACGGGGGAGGAGGGACGAGTGTCGAGGGACGAGGGGCAGAGTCAGTGATCAGGGATCAGTAATCAGTGATCGGTGGTTTTACACTCGACACTCGACACCCGACACACGGTCCTCTACACCCGACACCCGACCCTCGACCCTCGGTCCCTCGTTCTCGTTCCTCGACCGCGTTTACGATGTGCTTTTTTGGACCTGGAGATTGTTGATGACGTTGCGCACGCCATCAACGCCTCGCGCGAGCTGCTCGGCGCGCGCCTTGGTTTGCGCGCTGTCGACCACGCCGTTGAGGGAAACGACGCCTCGATTGGTGTCGACGTCGATCTTGGTGAAGTTGCTCGCCTTATCTTTGGTAAGCTGCGTTTTCACCGAAGCCGTGATCGTCGCATCATCGACGTTTTGCCCGGCAGTCTTGCCGGTCATCGCCTGACAGCCCGCCAATAACATGATTAGCAATGCCGCGATCGCAAACTTAAGCTCTCTCATTTGAACCTCCATTCTAAAATCGATCCGTCCGGAAAAGCGGTTGAGCAAAACTTGCGCCACGGAAACAAAGGTTGGGTGACGAGTGGAGCGGTGCCGTGAAGAAAGTGTTTTGTCTCGGGGTTGGAACAAGTGATGTGTGAGTGTCTCATTTGCGAACATCGAGGGTCGGGTGTTGAGGGTCGAGGGTCGGGTGCCGAGGATTGGGTGTCGAGGGTCGAGTGTGAACCCACCGATCACTGATCACTGATTACTACCACGACTGATCACTGATTCTTGCCCCTCGGTCCTCGACCCTCGTCCCTTCCTTCACCCTTGGTTTACAATTTGCTCACGCAGACAGCATACGATGTACTTCGAATCACGAGACTCCTTCGACCGGCGTTCCTCGGCCGTTTTTCCCGGCTTGATGTTTTTTGCCGGAACCGTGCTGGTGGTAGCGGTTCTGTACTGGGCGCAGATGATTTTGATTCCGCTCGCGCTCGCCGTGCTGCTCACGTTCGTGCTGGCACCCGTCGTGAGCGGCTTGCAACGGTGGGGACTCAACCGGAGCCTTGCAGTCAGCATCGTCGTGTTGTTGACGCTTTTGCTTTTGAGCGGGACGGCGTGGCTCGCCGCCGTCCAGGTGCGCAATCTGGCCGATGAGCTGCCGCAATACCGCGCCAACATCCGGCAGAAGATCCGCGATCTGCGCAATCTTCAAAGGGGCGGCGTCTTGGAGAAGCTCAGCAACATGGTCGGTGAAGTGCAGAGCGAGCTTGGCACGGGCGTCAAGCGCGGCACGCCGCAAACGGCACCGGCTCCCCCGCCGCCCGGGCGGCCGTTCATTCTCGAGACCATTGCCCAGCCGCTGGCGAGCGCGGGGCTGGTTCTGCTGCTGTTGATTTATATGCTGGCGCAGCGCGAAGAGCTGCGCAATCGCGTGATCCGTCTCATGGGCTACGGCAACTTGTCGATTACAACCCATGCGCTCGAAGAAGTGGGCGAGCGCATCAGCCGCTATCTGGTGACTCAACTGGCGATCAACAGCAGTTTCGGTCTGTTGGTGGCGATCGCCTTGGCGCTGATCGATTTGCCGTACGCATTTCTCTGGGGCTTCATGTCCACGCTGTTGATCTTTGTTCCGGTGATCGGCTTCTGGACTGCCGCCGCGTTGCCGACGATTCTGAGTCTGGCGGTATTTACCAGCTGGGCATGGCCGCTGGTGGTGCTCGGGCTTTTTTTGGTTTTGAAAACAGTCATCAATGTGGTGCTCGAGCCGCTGCTCTACGGCAAGAGCGCCGGCGTGTTGCAAGTCCCGCTGCTGATCCTGCTGGCGTTCTGGACCTGGCTCTGGGGACCCATTGGGCTGATTTTGGCGACGCCGCTGACCGTTTGTCTGTTGGTGTTCGCCAAGCACGTGCCGCAGCTCGGCTTCTTGAGCGTGCTCATGAGCGATCAGCCGGCCATGGAAACGTGCGTCCATTTCTATCAAAGATTGCTGGCGCTTGATTATGACGAGGCGGAAGAGATCGTCGAAACCTTCCGGCGCGAACGCCAAGCGGCTGCCGCGGAGATTTACGA